>Ga0066710_100000015_pt1 | contig 59085 bp, 68 predicted proteins | sample GraSoiAngelo_159_FD_79666 | JGI IMG/M metagenome (GOLD analysis project Ga0066710, IMG submission 79666) | Grasslands soil microbial communities from the Angelo Coastal Reserve, California, USA - 14_1009_16_40cm | ecosystem: Environmental > Terrestrial > Soil > Grasslands | place: USA... | reverse complement strand
TCGCTGCTCCGAAACAGTCGACCTATCTTATTGTGCCTTCCGGCGATCCGACTTCCCTGAAAATCTTGCTTTCCAGCGCGCTGGGAGTGCGCGGAGTCGTAAAAAAGCAGCGACTTCTTTACAGGATCGGCAATACGCGCGTTCATCTGGACGATGTTGATGGCCTCGGTTTCTTTGTCGAGCTTGAAGTTGTCTTGAGCGAAGGGCAAGCGTGTGAAGACGGGAAGTTTGTGGCGGAAGAGATCATGAAGCAGTTGGGTATTTGCGAAACCGATTGGGTAGCAGAGGCCTACATTGATCTCTTAGAGCGCCGCACGAAGTAATTTTCTCACCGCGCCTGCAGCTGACGGCTGCGGTCAGTACCGTGGCCAATGATCGTCTTTCACGCCGCGCCCATATTTCGGCGCCCGCCGACAAATCGGCGGAGCTTTCACCGCCTTATGTCTCCACAGGTAAATAAGATTCTCCAAATAGCGACCGCGCGGTGCTTATCACGGATTTTTCGATCGCATCTGAGGCTGGCACAATCCTTGTAGTAAGAAAGATGAGAAGCGCTTACTATCGAGAGCTTAATCCAACAAGGAGGACTTATGGCTTTTTTACTTCAAGGGAAAAATGCCCTGGTGACAGGTAGCTCGCGTGGCATCGGCCGCGCCATCGCTGAACGTCTCGCCGCCGATGGAGCCGCTGTCGTCGTTAATTACACTCATAGTCCCCAGCAGGCGCGAGAGGTGGTTGATGGGATCAAGGCGAGAGACGGCAAGGCCTCAGCGATCCAGGCCGACGTTTCGAAGCCAGCTGAAGTCAGACGCCTGTTCGACGAAACTGAAAAGCAGGTGGGGCCGCTCGACATCGTTGTGGCCAACGCTGGGGTGTATCTGTCAAAACCGCTTGTCGAATATACCGAGGCGGATTACGACCACGTGTTCAATATCAACACTAGAGGGGTATTTTTCACGTTGCAGGAAGCCGCCCGTCGCGTGCGCGACGGCGGTCGAATCATCGCTGTTTCTACCGGAGGTACGAAGATGTCATTCGCTAATGCTGCGCTTTACCTTGGAAGCAAAGCGGCCGTGGAGCAATTCGTCCGATCACTCTCGCGCGAAATAGGTCCGCGCAACATAACCGTTAACATTCTTTCTCCGGGATTTACCGACACCGACATGCTCAACAGTGAAGAAGTGCGCGCTTTCGGAGCGAGTCTATCGCCTTTCAACCGCATAGGCACGCCGCAGGAAGTGGCCGACGTCTCGGCATTTCTTGCAAGCGACGCGGCACGCTGGGTGACCGGACATAATCTCCAGGCGGGTGGCGGGGTAGTGTAAGGTACGGGACGCCAATTTCTGATCACGAGGATATTGAGTCTTCGGCATGGATACGTCTACGGCTTTAGCGCAACCAGAGGAGGTTACCTGGTGACGGTTGAGTACCGCGTCGACCCACAGCAGGCGCGGGATTTTACTTTAGCTATGCAGCCCGTGCAGGAGCAACGTCTGCGCGACGGCGCACTGCGCTCAAGGTCTGTATTCTGACCCTGTCGACCCGAGCCGTTACATCGAAACGTTCGTCGTCGAATCCTGGGCCGAACATTTGCGACAACACGAGCACGTGACAGTCAGCGATCGCGTTGTCGAAGATCGTGCCAGGGCATTCCACATTGGCGACACGCCGCCGGCTACGTCTCACTATATCGATGCTCGCAACTCCGCTGCGCCCGCCGAAAACGGAACCAACTAGCTAAAAAAACCGACCAAGTCTGACTGGGTTCGCGAGTAGAGGCGCTTCTGGTTTTGACACCGCGATGGCATCCATTTCTTTATCGCGCAATGGGCGAGAAGGATGGGATCCCCGTCGTCGCGACCAAGCCACCATTTCGGCGCGCGCCGATCCGTCGGCACTGTCGCTTTGTCACACGATAAACACACCGGTCTCCTTGAGCGAGAAAGCTGTGGATACTAAATCATTTTTTGGGTTTTCCAATATCCATGCGGCTTGGCACATCGATTGCCATGACTATCTATCGAGAGAAGGAAAGGCCTAGTGAATGTCATGAAGATCGAGATTCCAATTCTGACTGCTTTGCTGCTTCTGGGAACCGAGTTGATGACTCGGGTGGGGACTCAAGGTTTCGAGCAAGCGCTTGTTTCGGCGGCTATCGAGTGGTCCGTCGGCGGATTCAAGGCCGCAAGAGAAATTTTTCGCTGATCCCCCGAAGTTAGCTCTAAGGGCAAATGAAGAGGAGAGAACGTCGGTGATATCTGCAGATCGAGGATGGCTTTACCCCGCGGCGGTAGCAGTGGAGATGCCGATTGGGCTCAATCATCTGGATACCGATTTCTGCTGGTGCGATCCCATTGTCGAGATCGACGACAACGGCAGGGAGATCGTACTTCATCGGCAGGTGACGTGGAACTGAGAAACAAACAAATTGAAGAGGGAAAGCCGATGTCATTCAAGAATAAGATTTATCTGGCCGTGATAATTGTTTTGGGGTTTATCGGCGAATTGATCTTTCTCGGTTACATAGCGACGGCATCCGTGCAAGCAGCCGAAGGTGCTGCAGAGTCAACCTTCACTTCTCTGGGTCTCGGATTGGCGCGAAGTTCATTGAATCTGATTTCATTTACCCCGGTAGTTGTTGGCAATGAGACGGTGGGCGCGGTCGTTGTTTATGATGATCCGTCCACGCCAAGGCCGGCGGATTATATTGAATTGTATGACAATGACGGTGATTTGGTGGCCGTCGGGTGGTTCGACCGATTCGGTATCCAGCGAATGGCGTTGGATCGCGCGTTGGTGGAAGGCAGTGAGGAGCTTCAGGGGGTTTTTGTGACCGTCGTGAATGGCGACTCGATATAGGGTTTTCATCACTTGCTCATGTTGAAGATCACGACGCACGCGGATCTGGAGCGAGTCACACTCGAACTTGAAGGGCGAGTCACGGGACCCTGGGTCGAGGAATTGAAAGCCTGCTGGCAGCGCGCCGCCAGTGGAAACCAGCAGGTTGGCGTTATTTTGAAAGAAGTGACGTTCGTCGATGAAGCAGGGAGAAAACTGTTGGCCGATATGTATCGGCAACGAGTGACACTTGCGGGCGCAGGATGCATGACGAAAGCGATTATTGAGGAGATCATACGGGGAGAAAATTTATGGCGACACATATCGAAGAAGTAAACGACGGCAATTTCGCGAAGATCGTGCTGCGATCCACTCGACTTGTTCTGGTGGATTTCTGGGCCCACTGGTGCGGCCCATGCCGAGCGCTTGCGCCGGTCGTGGAATCCGTCGCCAAGCAGTATGCAGGGAGCGCGCAGGTGGTGAAACTCGATGTCGATGGGAATCCTTCTGCCGTCGAAAAATTTCACATTGAGGCGATACCGACGCTGATTGTGTTCCAAAACGGCGGAGAAAAGGACCGCATGATTGGCGCGGTAAGCCAAGCGGAAATCGTGGAGAGGCTCGACACCCGCTTGGCCGCCGCGGCGAACTAGGAGGTAGAACCATGGCAAGAGAATGGGCCAGCTCGGCATACTCGCGGGACGAAGCCGGTCTTACGACCGACGAGAAAATCGCCTCGCTTTTTCAGCCGGACACACTGCTCGCCGCGCAGTATTTTGAAAATCTACGCGGAAAGTCCCTGTTAGAGCCGGAAAAGAGGCTCATGTTGGCGATCCTGGAAGACGCGATCAGTCGCTATCAGGAGAATATGTTTTCCCAAGACAAGCGCGGCAAGAGGCATTTTCAGGAAGTGGAAGAGTGGATCGCTGATGCGGACAGCGATTGGATTTTTTCGTTTGAAAATGTCTGTGAGTCGTTGGGGCTTAACCCCGATTATGTGCGGCAGGGATTGCGTCGGTGGAAGGAGAAGGGTCGACAGACGCCCTCTCATCGCGAAACTTGGGAAAAACTCGCCGGATGAACGACCGCGGACAATCATGTGCACGAAAACGTACTTATCAATTAATTGGAGGAGGAAGGGTAATGGATTCGTGGGAATTGATCTTTCGACAAAGCAGAGCAAACAACGGCGACTACGACGGAGATCGCCTTGCGGTACAAAATTGGGCTTGGCCGCGGCAAACCTGGTTTCAGGAGCGCCTGCGCTCTCTCCGCAGTGACAAGCGGAGATATTCCAAAGAGGTGACCGAAGTGAATTGGCGGCAGATCCGCTAGCAAGCGAACGATATGAAGATCGCGGAAATAGATTGGCAAGTTTTCTGGAACGCCTTAAGGCAGCAAGATTGCGCGGGCCGAGATCGTTGGCTCGGGCGGTGGGCGTTCGCGGACGACGGCGCGCGGTTATCGATGGCGCCAGCGCTCTCCCAGTCGGGCTGTTCCAGTATCGCCGGTGACGGCGAAGTTCCGGACCACGATGTCTTCGCGGTAAGGACGCTGCCGACAGCAACGCAAGCCAGCCAGAAGGCTTGTTCGAGGCTTGAAAGTGATAAAGCGAGGCAGCCGTCGAATTACATTCGTTTGTTGCCGCCATCATCCCGCATCGATATGAGCGGTTGGAACTCGGTGTAATCGATGAACTAGCAGAGATGTTTGAGAAGTGAAAAAGCCCCGTCTCGGAGCTTTTAATCCTTTCCCACCCCCCACCGCTCGCAACTTCTCCGGTACGCCGATCCCCGATCCCCAGCGACGAAAATCTCGGTTGTTAAGGTATTGCCGTGGTGACATAATCCACGTTTACGAGCGAAGTGGGAGCTTCGCGCTCACTTATCGGCTGGATGGTGGTATGCGATGGGATTGGCAGAGGGACTAAGCTACACGATGCACTTGGAGGTTTACCTCCAAGCAGCAGTAGTGCGGGGCGTCTTGGCGACGAACCAAGAGCGCTTGAGCAACTTTTTGATCGTTCGGCAGGGTGAAGAGGTATTTTCGATAAAAGACGCGACATTGGAAAGCTTCAACCGAAAGCCCGTTTCCGTTGGCGCGGATGAATATCTGATCTATATGCAAGAAGTATTTCTCATTGCCGACTTGGGCTCCGAAGGCGGCACGCGACAATCGGGCATCGACAGCTTGTATGTCAAGAAGGATAGAAGCAAAGCTTTGTTCAGCGTGGGCCCGTACTTGCTCCAGGGAAACGTTCACTTGCTGCCGGGAAGTCCGCTGCATGGTCTGCTGATGGAAAAAAGTCAGTTTATCCCGGTGACAGAAGCGATGCTGGTGGATCGACAAGATGTCGGACCGCGCACTTATTTGGTAAATCGCGCCAAGATCGGATTTATGACCGCGATCGGGGACGGCCTAATCGAATTCTGAGAAGCCGGGGCATGCAGGAGTGGGCTTGGAGGATTTCAGGTTTGCGCGCAAAAACTTTGCTGATCATCGTGGCGAATTTCTTTTATGAATATTCCGACGGAGATTAATCATTTCAAATCGCGCGGCGTCGTGCGCATCACTTGGGACGATGATCACGTGGGTGAATACGCTCAGCAGTATTTGCGCGGATATTGCCCTTGCGCGCTATGCCAAGGCCATGGCGCCCAACGGCGCTTTATCGATGTTCCCGGCGCCACACTAGAGGAGATCCGCGGCGTCGGCAATTACGCGATCGAGCTGCGCTGGAATGATGGTCATAGCACCGGTATTTACACCTTCGATTATCTTAGATCCCTCTGTCCCTGTAGTAGTTGTATGGCAGAGCGAACGCACAGCGAATAGAACTGGGCAATAATTTTCGGGCTTTCATCGCATTATATCTTCATACCTTCGTCGCTGGCCCACCCGATAATTTTCATCAGGACGGATCGGGCGCCAAATTCAAGCCCTCCGTCGCTTGACATACCGTCGGGTAATTTTTACTCTCCATTTTTGTCGGAAAAAACTGATAGTGGTGTTTGTCCCGGTTGTGCGAGAGTGGCGGAACTGGCAGACGCACTAGACTTAGGATCTAGCGGGCAACCGTGGGGGTTCGAGTCCCCCCTCTCGCACCATCGAGAATGCTGACGAAATGTTGAGCAAATTTTTGCTAGAAAGGTTGGCCGTGAAAGCCTTGCTCGCTTGTCCTAACCAGATCGCAAGTTGAATTATCCATCCCGCATCGGCAAGCGAATAGCGCCACTGATAAGTTGCAGTTATGAAAATCGACATCGACGAACTGGGCCCGGTGCAGCGGAAGGTTCGCGTGGAACTTCCGGCGGAAACGGTTGCCAGTGAGTTTTCCCGGGCCTATAAGAATCTCGGCCAGCGAGTTCGTGTAAAAGGGTTTCGCACCGGCAAGATTCCCCGAACTGTTTTGCAGAGCATCTACGGCGCGGAGGTGAAAGGGGAAGTCAGATCTCATCTTGTCGAGGAGTTCTTGGGTGAAGTCATCAAGGAACGCGGTTTACAGATTGTATCGCGCCCGGAAGTGGAAGCTAACGAACTCGACGAAGACGGCGCGTTTTCTTTTTCGGCTGTGTTCGAAGTCAAACCCGAGATCGAGCTCGGGAATTATCTCGGCCTTGAGGTCGAACGAGTGAGACTCTCCGTCACTGACGCTCAGGTCGAGGAGGCGCTACGTCGCTTGCAGGAAAGCCATGCGCGTTTAGAACCGGTTGAGGGCCGTGACACCGTACAGAAAGGCGACTTTGCGATACTCGACTTCGAGGGCTCTATCGCCGGTAAGCCATTTTGTGGCAGCAAGGGCGAAAATTATCTTCTCGAAGTCGGCGCAGGCCGTGCGTTACCACAATTCGAAGATGCGGTGATTGGACTAAAAACGGCTGAGCGGCAAACCGTACAGGTGAACTACCCGGAAGATTATCCCAATAAGGACATTGCGGGGAAACCGGTCGACTTTTTGATCGTGGTACGCGAAATCAAACAAAAGGTATTGCCGGCGTTGGACGACGAATTCGCCAAAGATCACGGTGAGTGCGCTTCGCTGGACGAACTTAGATCACGAATTCGCACGCGGCTGGAAAGTGAACTCAAGCATTACCAAAGCGAGGATCTCAAAGAAAAACTTGTGAGCCGTCTGCTTGAAGCGCATTCATTTACAACCCCGGTATCGATGATCGAGCGACAGACTAGATATTTGATGGAGCGCTATCAGAATGAACTTGCGGGCCAAGCTGGCGCCGATGCCAACGTTGCGCCACGGATGGAAGAGGCCCGCAAGACACTCGAAAGCCGAGCGGCGCGCCAGGTTCAAGCAACGTTGCTGGTCGAGAAGATTTCTCAGCTCGAAAATATTGATGTTACGGACAAGGATGTCCAGGCCCGGGTAGACAATCTGGCGCGAGCGGCCGGTGATCGCGCTAAAACCGTGCGAGAGATCTATTCGCGGCCGGATAGTCGGGACGAATTACGCGCCCAGCTGGTGTTTAATCGAACTCTCGAATTTTTGCTTGAGCGGGCGAAGATAAAAGAAGTCGATCCACCCGTCTCTAAGGTTGATGAGCAAGCTGAAAAAAGATAGAATGCAAACTGTGAATAAGGGGTTTAGCTTCACATGAATTTTATCCCCATTGTCGTCGAGCAAACGGGCCGTGGTGAACGAGCTTATGATATCTATTCGCGTCTTCTTAAAGATCGAATCGTGTTTCTTGGATCTGTCGTAACCGACGACATCGCCAACCTCATTACCGCGCAATTCCTCTTTCTCGAATCCGAAGATCCAGAACGGGATATTTTCTTTTACATCAACAGCCCCGGCGGTTCCGTAACCGCCGGCCTAGCGATCTATGATACGATGCAGTACGTCCGGCCGCAGATTTCAACGGTATGCGTCGGACAAGCCGCGAGCATGGCTGCCGTATTGTTGGCGGCCGGCACAAAGGCTAAGCGGTTTGCCCTGCCTCACTCACGCATTATGATTCACCAACCCTTAGGCGGTTTCCAAGGCCAAGCTGCTGACATTGACATCCAAGCTCGTGAAATTCTGCGCATGCGTGAAGAGCTAAACAATATATTAATGAAGCACACTGGACAAAGTTTGAAGAAGATAGAAAAGGACACCGACCGCGATATGTTTATGAGCGGCAAGCAAGCCCAGGAGTACGGGTTGGTTGACGAAGTCATAGCGTCTCGGCCGGACTCAAGTGTCAAGAAGTAGTTGTTGAACCGGGGGTGCCATGGCAAAGCACGGTGAACACGGATCAGGCAATCTTGTCTGCTCCTTCTGCGGGAAGAGTCAAGACGAGGTTCGTAAGTTGATCGCCGGTCCAACCGTTTACATCTGTGATGAATGCATCGATCTCTGCAACGATATCATCGCTGAAGAATGTGACCACGATGAGAATATTAGCTCCTCGTCCAATGTGCCAAAACCCGCGGAAATTAAACGGGTTCTTGATCAATACGTAATCGGCCAAGAGCGCGCCAAAAAGATCCTGGCGGTGGCGGTGCATAATCATTATAAACGCATCGATAGCCAAATGGTGACGGGTGATGTGGAACTGCAAAAAAGTAATATTTTACTGCTCGGTCCCACTGGATCCGGGAAAACCCTTCTAGCTCAAACCCTGGCCCGTTTCCTGCAAGTGCCCTTTACCATCGCAGACGCCACTAGCTTAACGGAGGCGGGGTATGTAGGCGAGGACGTTGAGAACATCATTCTCAATCTCCTTCAGGCCGCCGACTACGATGTTGAGAAAGCACAGCGCGGCATCGTCTATATAGATGAGATCGATAAGATCTCACGAAAATCGGATAATCCGTCGATTACCCGGGATGTGTCGGGAGAAGGTGTACAGCAGGCGCTTTTAAAGATAATCGAAGGAACCATGGCAAGCGTACCACCAAAAGGGGGACGAAAACATCCGCAACAAGAATTTCTTCAGGTGGACACCACCAATATTCTTTTCATCTGTGGTGGTGCTTTTGTCGGGTTGGATGACATCATTCGCAAACGCACGGGTCGTAAGCGGATGGGCTTTGGTGGCCAATTAGAAGATAAGGATGGGCGGCGCTCGACCGATTTGCTGCACGATGTTCAAACGGAGGATCTGTTAAAATTCGGGCTGATCCCCGAGTTCATTGGGCGCTTGCCGGTTATCGCAACGCTGGACGAGTTGGATGACTCCGCCCTAGTACGGATTCTTAAGGAACCAAAAAATGCTCTAACCAAGCAATATTCGAAACTATTCGAAATGGAGTCCGTGCATCTCAAGTTTACCGAAGAGGCGCTTCGAGCCATTGCTCGCGACGCCATGAAAAGGAAATCCGGTGCGCGGGGACTCCGAGCGATCATGGAAAATATCATGTTAGAGATTATGTACGACATGCCCTCGCAGCCGAACATTAAAGAAGTGGTGATATCCGAGGACGTTGTGGAAAGACATGAACCTCCGATCGTCGTATACACCAAGGCCGCAGAGAGCGCTTAGGAGGGGGAATCGTTATGCTATTTCGGAATGATAAGAAAGACGATAAAGAGCCAACGTCCGGGCCCACGCGGGTGCCTTTGCTCCCTCTCAGGGACATTATCGTGTTTCCCCATATGGTGGTGCCGCTTTTTGTCGGTCGGCAACGGTCTATTAAGGCTCTAGAAGACGCCACCCAGAAGCAAAGCCTGATATTTCTATCCTCGCAAAAGGATGCCAAGACGAATGACCCGAGCGAAGACGACATATACAAAATCGGTACTTTGGGCTCCGTGGTCCAGATGCTCAAGCTTCCCGACGGCACGGTTAAGGTTTTGATCGAGGGTAAAAAGAGGGCCAGGGTAGCGAGGTTCGCTTCAAATCCGGATTTTTTCCTGGTCGAAGTGGAAGAAGCTCAGGAAGTTGTCGAACGAAACACCGAAGTCGAAGCGCTCGTCCGCGAAGTTCACACTACTTTTGAGAATTATGTAAAACTGAAGAAGAAGATTCCCCCGGAAATGGTCATGTCGGTGTCTTCCATCGACGATCCGGGGCGCCTGGCAGATACTATTGTTGCGCATCTCGGCATAAAACTGGAAGATAGACAAAACCTTCTTGAAACATTCAACGCGGCAGAACGGCTGGAAAAAGTGCTCGGCCATATGCGCGCGGAAATCGAAATTCTGGAAGTTGAACGGCGGATTCGCTCGCGTGTCAAAAAACAGATGGAGCGCTCGCAAAAAGAATATTATCTGAACGAACAGATGCGAGCGATTCAAAAAGAGCTGGGTGAAAAAGACGAGTTCAAGAATGAGATTCAAGAAATCGAAGACAAACTCAAGCAAAAAAAACTCTCTGCCGAAGCCAAGGACAAGGTTGAGAAGGAGCTTAAAAAGCTCAAGATGATGTCGCCCATGTCGGCGGAAGCCACCGTGGTCAGAAATTACATCGATTGGATTGTTAGCTTGCCCTGGAATGAATTCACGGACGACAAGCTCGATATCAATGAGGCTGAGCGCGTCTTGGAGGACGATCACTACGGTTTAGAAAAAGTGAAAGAGCGCATCCTCGAATATCTCGCGGTTCAAAGCTTGGTCGGGAAAATCAAAGGTCCGATCCTTTGTTTGGTCGGACCTCCCGGAGTCGGTAAGACTTCATTGGGCCGATCGATTGCACGAGCGACGGGAAGAAAATTCATCCGAGTTTCGCTCGGTGGAGTTAGAGACGAGGCCGAAATCCGCGGTCACCGGCGCACTTATATCGGCGCTCTGCCGGGAAAAATTATTCAGTCGATGAAAAAGGCGGGTTCAAGCAATCCGGTGTTCTTGATGGATGAGATCGATAAAATGTCCACGGATTTTCGTGGTGATCCGTCCTCAGCGCTGCTCGAGGTTTTGGACCCGGAACAAAATACCGGGTTTAACGATCATTATCTCGATCTCGATTACGATCTTTCTAAGGTTATGTTCATCACGACGGCAAATACACTGGATCGAATTCCGCGTCCCCTGCAGGACCGGATGGAAATCATTCGGATTGCCGGGTACACCGAGTTGGAAAAACTTAGCATTGCCAAAAAATACCTGCTAGAGAAGCAGAAAGAAGCGAATGGGTTAACCGCAGAAAATGTGATGTTCACGGACAACGCGCTACTCGGCGTCATTCGTCACTATACGAAGGAGGCGGGAGTTCGCAATCTGGAACGGGAAATCGCCGCAATCTGCCGAAAAGTTGCCGTGGAGGTTGTCCGTAAGGATCGCAACGCCCATATTCAAATCGGCGGCAAGAGTCTCCATAAGTATCTGGGGCCGATTAAATTCCGTTATGGAAAGGCAGAAGCCGAAGTCAAGATTGGGGTTACGACCGGTTTGGCCTGGACGGAGCTGGGCGGAGAACTCTTGGCGACCGAGGTGACGATCATGCCGGGCAAAGGCCAGCTGATCATTACCGGAAAGCTCGGTGATGTGATGCAAGAGTCCGCACAGGCGGCGATGAGTTATGTTCGCTCGCGCGCTGCCGAGTTGGGTTTGGAGAAGGATTTTTATCAGAAACTTGACGTGCATATTCATGTACCGGAGGGTGCCATTCCGAAGGACGGCCCATCGGCGGGCATCACCATGGCGACTTCTCTGGTTTCCGCACTGATGAAGATTCCAGTTCATAATGATCTGGCCATGACCGGGGAAATTACTTTGCGCGGAACCGTTCTGCCGATCGGCGGACTGAAGGAAAAAGTCTTGGCCGCCCACCGTGCCGGAATCAAGAAGGTCCTGATTCCCGCGGAGAACGAAAAAGACATCGAGGAAATTCCTGCGACGGTTCTCAAAACGGTTGAACTGGAACTGGTTTCCCACATGGATCAGGTCCTGAAAAAGGCCCTTGTGGTTAATGATCCAGACAACCTATTTCGCAATGTTGCCGTCGAGGCCCAATCTAAAGACGAAAGGCCGCCATTTACAGAAAAGGTTGACGAAGTCCCCGCTTCTGAAATTCTGCCCCAATAGTTTCCCAGCTCAACGTTTAGAATGCCGGGTGGTTTGACACCCGGCATTCGTGCTGTTATAAAATTGCATTCGATTGTGCCGAAGCATCGCGTAGGCTCTCGGGGAAACCACAACCGCGCTCGTCCGATATATCCATCAACTACCCGGGTCGGTTAGGACGAGTATCGACAAAATTTTACGAGAACCTAATTGTGGCGGCCAATGACGAGTGACAAAGTGATAAACATTTCGTCGTTTGGGCTCGTTCGCAGTGTAACCCCAACGAGAAGAGAACTAACGAAAAGCAAAAAAAGACCAAAGCTCCTTCTGGGCCGCGAAATTCAAGGCGTGGAAAATCTTGCTTGATTTCGTGAGCCAGGCGTTTTTTGCAATTTTCAGCACGGACAAGCCAGAGAAATGCAGCGTCTCGAAATATCCTCGGGCATATCTTGATCGGCTGTTTCGAGCGGAAGGGGCGGTTAGCTCAGCGGGAGAGCATCGGCCTTACAAGCCGGGGGTCACAGGTTCAAATCCTGTACCGCCCACCACAAGGCGCGGCTAGGAAGCTAATATCGGGGTCGTAGTTCAGTTGGTTAGAACGCCGGCCTGTCACGCCGGAGGTCGCGAGTTCGAGTCTCGTCGGCCCCGCCATTCTCGCGCGCCACTAGGGGGAGATTTTTGATTGGAGAACGCGGCTATGAATAAGCATGAAGCGCTGTCCCAGCGGCGCTGGTACGTTGTCGATGCGCAAGGAAAAATACTCGGGCGGTTAGCCACTGAAATCGCCAAAGTCTTGCGGGGAAAGAATAAACCGATTTTTACGCCGAACCAGGACGCAGGAGACTTCGTCATCGTCATTAATGCGCGCGGCGTCAAGCTCACGGGCACGAAACTAGAGAAGAAAATTTATTATCGGCACACCGAATATCCCGGCGGCATCAGAGAGAGAACTGCGGCGGAAATGTTGGAAGAAAAACCAGAGCAACTCGTGAAACTTGCGGTAAAGGGAATGTTGCCGAAGAACCGTTTGAGTCGCAAATTGGTAACCAAGCTTAAGATATATGCGGGTCCAGAACACCCACATGAAGCGCAAAAGCCGGAACCCCTGGCAATCATAGCATAGGAGTACGATGATGGCGGAAAAAGTATTTGCGGCAACGGGACGTCGGAAAACTTCAGTGGCGCGGGTCTTTCTTAAGCAGGGAAAAGGCAAAATCACGATCAACAATAAATCCTTGCAAGATTACTTTGGTCGTGAAACGGCTCGGATGATCGTGCTCCAACCCTTCGATGTGACCCAGACAGGGGGAAACTTTGATATCGACGTAAATGTTGCCGGCGGCGGAAACTCGGGGCAGGCAGGCGCCATCCGTCACGGGATTACCCGCGCCTTGATGCAGCTAAGTCCGGATTTTCGTTCCCCGCTAAAGAAGGCCGGTTTTGTCACTCGAGATCCACGCGCAGTAGAGCGCAAAAAATATGGCCGGCACAAGGCGCGTAAGCGTCCACAATACTCCAAGCGGTAATATCGTACAGGGTTGGTCGCCAATGCCGGAATCACCCACGCAGGGATTCCGTTTTCGAAGACAGCTTCTTGCGGTTCCCTCAAGGAGCCAAACCCAAACTGGTGTACTTAAAAGAGCGACAGATTTGTCAGCACCGCTGGGTCCGTCCTTCACCACACCTGCACTGATCGGGCAAAAGAAATCGAGTTCCTGCTTCCATTTTTTAATTTGGACAGGCGCTTATTGAGTGGTATCGATGATACTGACGCGCATCGGTCACGTAAGAATGCTTTGCCGCAAGTTTATAAAAATCTCATTTGACCGTCGTAAATCGAACGTGCCGCCCCGATGATTGGGATACTGCCGTAGTCGATTATACTTCGGTCGTGAAAAAGAAAAATCCGATCATCGCAAAAATAGCATTGGGCGTCCACGCCGATATCCACGACGGTAAAGCTCCGCCATGTCCGAGAGACACGCAGAAGGCGGTGAGTACCCAGTACCCAAAGCCGATGACCATCGCAACGCCGAAACTCAACGAAATGCTGCCGCTCATCTGTCGCTTCAGTGCGAACGGGATCGCGAGCAGGACCATCAAGGGAGAAATGAACGGCAATGCCAATTTTATCTGCAGGTCCACTTCGTAGGAAGTCGTGTCAATTCCCTTGCTTTTCATATCTGCGATCTGTTTTTGCAAATCAAAGAAGGTAAATTCCTCGGCATCACGAGCCAATAGTTTTAGATCTTCCGGCGTCTCGGTAAGTGGCAGGACGGGCTTGGCTTCCCCACGAACCATTTTTCCGTCCGCTAGAATGTTCCACTCCGTAGCTTCGCTGGTTCGCCAGCCGTCGCGAGTCCATTGAGCTCGGGGAATTTCCACGAGCGCGCGCAGAGTGAAGTCTCGGTTAAGAACGAACACCGTGACGTTCTCCAAAACACTAGTCCGAGTGTCAAAATTATCTATATTGATAAAGCTGCCCTCACCACGGATCCAAATGTCATGAGTACCCAGAAGACTTTGCTGCTGTTTGTTCTTAATTTCGGTCTTGTAAATATTTTGTGCGTTGTGCGCAAAGACGGGAACGAGGGTTTCATTCCAAACAAAGGTAAAGCCACAGATAACCATCGAAAGGAGCAACAGCGGTAGGGCAATCCGCTGTATGGTGATACCGCTGGAGCGGATCGCCGTGATCTCGTGCGTTCGCGCCAACATGCCCAGGCAAAATAAGGTGGAAAAAAGCGTGGCGAAACCGATCACGCGGGAGATCGAGAGCGGAGCTTTATAAAAAAAGTACCGCGCGATGGTGGAGAGGGTTGCGCCAGAATCTAAAAGCGTGCCGATGCGATCGAAAAAATCGACGGTAACGTAGAGCGAAATGATGACGGCCAAACTGAGATAGAATACCCGCATAAATCCCGCCGCCAAATAGCGGTCAAGGATGCTGCCAACAGGGAGAAATCCAACCTGGAGTCGATTTGTCACGCGCGACCTCAATTCTACTTGCGGCGTCGGAGTTTTCCTATGAAGTCGCCGACCCAGATAGCGGCTCGTTCAACCATTTGTGGAAGGAAAAGCGGTGTTTCACGTTGCGCTTGTCTAAAGAAATGAGCGCCGATCCCACCGACAACGAGGTTGGGAAGCCAGAGGGCCGGAATAGGATGGAGAATACTTTTATCACCGAGCGCCTTGCCGAGGGAGAGCAGGGTGTAATAAGTCATGAGCCAGAATGTGCAGAGCATAAAACCCCACGAACGGTTGGCTCGTGACGTACGCGGCAATAGGGTCAAGGACACTCCCAAAAGACAAAACACGAGCGGGACGAACGCGAAAGCGATGCGCTGATGCAGTTCCATGCGTTCAGCGATCGTTTTACCACCAGCGCTTCCCTTTGCCTCGATTGCATTGAGGAGCTCGGTGATCGGCATTTCTTTGGGGCCAGCTTCTTTTTGGCGCACCGGCCCGACAAGCTCATCAAGGTCGAACTTGAGATCGTAAATGTTAAAGCGAGTTTGGCTAAAACCCGGCCGATTTCTTTCTCGCTCGTAGACGGACCCGTCGAAGAGCCTAAGTCCCAAGGTATTTGTTTCCTCATCCGTAGTGATGCGAGCAACCTTACCGAAAATGATATCCTCCCGGGTCTGATCGCGCTTGTCGACAATTAACACCCCCTGGGCAGTGTTTCCCGGCGGCACTAATTCTTCTACGTATATCAGGATCTGCGGAAAATCGTCGTTGAATACCTTTTCCCGGAGGGCGGTTCCGACACGGTTTCTCGCAATGTTGTAAAGCTCTTTTTTTAGCGCAAAGTTCGCCGTTGGACGGGCGAACATAGTCAATCCCAGCGTGATCAAGGCCACCACTAAGCCGACTAGAGCGATAGGCCCGAGAATTTGCGGCGCACTGACTCCCGAGGCTTTCATCGCCAAGAGTTCCTGGTCGTTGGACATTCGGCCAAGACCCAGAAGGATCGCCAGCAGGAAAGCCATAGGGACGGTCATCTCCAAAAAGGTAGGTAGAATGAGCGCGAAGAGTTTGCCAATCTGCAATAAGGGAACGCCGCGCGTGACCACGAGCTCAATGAGTCTTAGTATCCGCCCGATCAATAAGATGCACGTAAACGCCAAGAGTCCGAGAAAAAAAGGCGGAATCACTTCGGCGACGAGATAGCGGCAAAGGGTCTTTCGTTTCACAGTGTCGGCATGTTAGCTGGTGGTTCATTCATTGTAAATTCCTGACTTTTGGGGGACGAGGTTGAATCGATGGGAAAAAGCCAAAACATAGTGTTCGGCGTCAATCCGATTCTCGAAAAACTGAAAGCGTCAGCCGATGACATTTCCGAGCTGCTCATCTCAAATGGTTCCGACCGGAGTGCTTTACAGTTGATTAGACGAGAAGCTGGGCGATTTGGTTTGCGCATCCTATCTGTGGACTCTAAGAGGCTCGACCAGTTGGCTGAAGGGCACCGACATCAGGGCGTGGTGGCAATCGTTGAGCCTTACCGCTACTCAGCATTTGCAGATTTGCTCCAAGGGATTTCAACCTCCACGAATTCGGAATGGATATTGATCCTCGATGGTTTGACGGACCCGAGAAACTTCGGTGCTCTATTGCGAACCGCTGAAGCCGTCGGCGTCCGCCACATCGTGATTCCCAAGGACCGCTCAGTGGCGGTAACCCCGATCGTCGTTAAAGCGTCAGCTGGAGCGGCGCACCATGTCAAAATCGTAAAAGTCACCAACCTGCGGCGCACCATTGGGATTCTAAAGGAATATGGTTACTGGATCGTTGGGCTCGACGCGCAAAGCCGGGAGAGCGTCTACGACCGGCAATATCCGTCGAAATTGGCACTTGTCCTAGGGAGCGAGGGCAGGGGCGTTCGGCCGGTCAATTTACGGGAATGTGACTTTTTGGTCTCGATTCCAATGTTGGGGAAAGTTGGATCACTCAACGTGGCAGTAGCTGGGGCGGTTTTCCTATACGAGCTACTGCGCCAAATGCGCCACGGCGCGCACGTTGTGGCGGAAAAAAAGCCATAGCCAAAGCCCATGCCACAGTATTTTAGTTGATTTGGAGTCATGCCTGTTGACATAATGGCCTGAAGGTGGTTTAAATACCCGTTTGCATAAGGGGAAAGGCGCCTTGGTGTCGTCGTTTGCCCTTAACCGCGAATGATTCCGTAGTTTAGCAGGTCAACCAGATGTAAGTAATCCTTTCCGCTGCCGACCTATTGGCGGATTTGCAGCATTTGCGCTGGCGCGTATGAACATTGATGGGGCCAGGCTGGCGTAGCTCAATGGTAGAGCAGCTGATTTGTAATCAGCAGGTTGTAGGTTCAAATCCTATCGCCAGCTCCAGCCATGTAGTCTTGGCGTGCGCGAAAGTCGAAACGACTCAGGCTCTTTAGGGTATTCAATACTATTGTTTAGAGGTGAAGAGAGAAAAGGAGAGGTTCCCGAGTGGCCAAAGGGAGCAGACTGTAAATCTGCCGGCGATGCCTTCGAAGGTTCGAATCCTTCCCTCTCCACCAATTATTCGCGGGAATAGCTCAGTTGGTAGAGCGCAAGCCTTCCAAGCTTGGGGTCGCGGGTTCGAGTCCCGTTTCCCGCTCCATTTTGCATATGCCTGATGCCGGGAAGCATATGGCGCTGGACCCTCAGGCGCGGAGTCATCAGCCATATGCAATAAAGCCATCGACTGGTGTGCCCAGGTAGCTCAGTCGGTAGAGCACGTCCTTGGTAAGGACGAGGTCAGCGGTTCAATCCCGCTCCTGGGCTTTGCTCCCACTTTGACATTTGAGTCAGCGGGGAGTTTTAACTTTGAGTTATGATTGACTGGCAATCAATAGGAGGATGAGATGAGCAAACAGAAGTTTGAGCGTAAGAAACCACACCTCAACATCGGCACGATCGGTCATGTCGATCATGGCAAGACGACCTTGACCGCAGCGATTACAAAAGTGCTGGAAAAACAAGGTAAGGCTAAGTTTCTCGCGTATGATCAGATCGACAAGGCGCCGGAAGAACGAGAGCGTGGCGTCACCATCAACATTGCCCACGTCGAATACGAAACCGACAAGCGTCACTATGCGCATGTCGACTGCCCTGGTCACGCCGACTACATTAAGAACATGATCACCGGAGCAGCGCAGATGGATGGAGCGATCCTCGTCGTCTCTGCCGCGGATGGCCCGATGCCTCAGACCCGTGAGCATATCTTGTTGGCGCGCCAAGTCGGCGTTCCGGCGATCGTGGTCTTTCTTAACAAAGCCGACATGGTTGACGATAAAGAGCTATTGGAGCTCGTTGAGCTCGAAGTTCGCGAGCTACTTACCAAGTACAAATTTCCGGGCGACGACACGCCGATCGTCGTCGGTAGCGCGTTGAAGGCTCTTGAAGGCGATACCTCCGAGCTGGGCGAGGGAGCCATCTTAAAGCTCATGGACGCAATCGATTCCTTCGTTCAGGAACCGGTTCGCGAAGTTGATAAGCCTTTCATTATGCCCGTCGAAGATGTTTTTACGATTAGCGGTCGCGGCACCGTCGTTACCGGTCGTGTCGAGCGCGGTATCGTCAAAGTCGGCGAGGAAATTGAAATCGTCGGTTTTAAAGCCACTCAAAAGACGGTCGCGACGGGCGTCGAAATGTTCCGCAAGCTGCTTGATGAAGGGCAGGCCGGCGACAATATCGGAGTCCTCCTGCGCGGCACCAAACGCGAGGATGTCGAACGCGGACAGGTGCTGGCAAAGCCGGGAAGCATTACGCCGCATACCAACTTCAACGCCGAGGCCTATGTGCTCACCAAGGAAGAGGGTGGACGCCACACGCCGTTTTTTAACGGCTATCGGCCCCAATTCTACTTTCGTACAACCGATGTGACCGGTGTCGTGAAATTGCCGGAGGGTACGGAAATGGTCATGCCGGGTGATAATATTAACGTGGAGATTGAGTTAATCACGCCGGTCGCCATGGATAACGGTTTAAAGTTCGCAATCCGTGAAGGTGGTCGGACCGTCGGCGCGGGAGTGGTGACAAAGATTAACCAATAACATAACGCCCGGCAAGGGAGGTTGCGGCCATGCGGGAGATCGTAGGATTTGCTTGCGACCAGTGTAAGCGCAAAAACTATACGTCGACAAAAAACCGGAAGAAAACCACCGAGAAATTATCTCTCAAAAAGTTTTGTTCCTTTTGCCGGAGCCACACCCTGCATCGTGAGATTAAAGTCTAGGGAGATACAGGGGGTCAGTAGCTCCAATTGGTAGAGCGCCGGACTCCAAATCCGGTTGTTGCAGGTTCGAGCCCTGCCTGACCCGCCATCTCATCGCGGTTGGGACAAGTTTATGGGGGATTGGATTCAAAAGGTCCAGGATGCCATCCGGCATGCGAGCGAATATTTCCAGGAATCTTGGCAAGAGCTCAAAAAAGTTCATTGGCCCTCGCGCAAGGAAACTTACGCGGCAACGCTGGTCGTCATTGTCGTCGTGGTCTTGATTTCCGTCTATTTGGCGATGGTCGATTTTGTTCTGACAAAAGCCATTCAGGCGGTCATTGGCTAATTTCATAGGCTCTCCTCTATGGCGAAGCACTGGTACATCGTTCACACCTTTTCGGGCTATGAACAAAAAGCAAAAGCAGCCCTGGAAGAGCGGATCCGAGCGCTCGGCAAGCAGGAGTATTTTGGCGAAATTCTCGTACCTGTGGAAAAGGTCGTTGAGCTGGTCAAGGGTAAAAAGAAGACTTCTTCGCGAAAGTTTTTTCCCGGCTATATCCTTGTTCAGATGGAGCTGAGTGATGACACTTGGCACGTGGTCAAGGAGACCCCGAAGATAACCGGCTTTGTCGGCGGTAGCACCAATCCCCCGCCGGTTAGCGACGAAGAGGTTAGAGCGATCAACCAGCAGATGGAAGAAGGGGCGATCAAGCCGAAACCTCGTGTTTTGTTTTCCGTGGGCGAGAACGTCAAGGTTATCGACGGTCCTTTTGCCGATTTCAATGGTGTGGTCGAAGAGGTCAAACCGGATAAGGGCAAGCTCAGGGTTTTGATCAGTATTTTTGGACGAGCCACGCCTGTGGAACTCGAGTTCGTCCAAGTTGAACGTAATTAGTGAGATAGGGGAACTGAAAGACAATGGCCAAGAAAGTCATCGGGGAAATCAAACTGCAGATCCCAGCAGGTCAGGCAAATCCCAGCCCGCCAGTGGGACCAGCGCTGGGTCAGCGCGGCGTTAACATCATGGAGTTCTGCAAAGCTTTCAACGCCGCAACTCAAGCGCAGCAAGGCATGATCACGCCGGTGATCATTACCGTGTATGCGGATCGTTCGTTTACTTTCGTGACCAAGACCCCGCCGGCATCGGTGTTGCTCAAAAAAGCCGCCGGACTCGACAAAGGCTCTGCCGAGCCTGGAAAAAACAAGGTTGGAACAGTCACACGAGCGCAAATCAGGCAGATTGCCGAACTAAAGCTCAAGGATCTCACAGCGAAAGATCTCGTCGCGGCGGAGAAGTCTGTCGAGGGTACCGCTCGTAGTTTGGGCTTGGAAGTCGAGGGTTAGTTTGCTCGCTCCCGACGGCAGCGACGATCGAACGAATGGCAAAATTTTGCCAAGAGGGAAGCCATGAGTAAGAATGGAAAAAGCTATCGTGTCGCGCTCGCCAAAGTTGACCGCAATCAGCGCTATCTGTTGGAAGATAGTCTACGTTTGGTAAAGGATACAGCCCGCGCCAAGTTCGATGAGACCGTGGAAATGGCGATCCGCTTGGGTGTCGATCCGCGCCAGGCCGATCAGAATATCCGCGGCACCGTGACCTTGCCCCATGGCATGGGAAAACCGGTGCGCGTCCTTGCGTTCGCCAAAGGTGAAAAGGAAAAAGAAGCTCAGGAAGCCGGCGCCGACTTCGTCGGTAATGACGACCTGATCAAGAAAATTAGCGAGGGATGGCTAGAGTTCGATAAAACTGTTGCCACGCCCGATATGATGGGAGCGGTCGGGCGAATCGGCAAAATCTTAGGTCCACGCGGTCTCATGCCGAACCCGAAAACCGGTACGGTTAACATCGATATCGGCAAGGCCGTCAAGGAAATCAAGGCGGGCAAACTGGAATTCCGCGTGGACAAAGCCGGTATTATCCATGTGCCGGTGGGCAAGGCTTCGTTTGGCGCCGAACAGTTGATCGAAAATGCCACGGCCGTATTGTTGTCAATTTTGCGGGCAAAGCCGGCTTCGGCCAAAGGCAATTTCGTTAAGGGTGTCACGGTGACTACTACCATGGGCCCGGGAATCAAAATCGACTTGGCGCAAATCAGAGCGATGGCTGCCTAGTGAAAATTGAATTTTCATCTTGTGGACTAAGCTAGAGCGGATCAGGGAGTAGACTATGTCGGAAGTGGAAGCGGCCCGTGCAGGGCACGGCGAAAAAGCCGAAGCAGTTGCCGCCGTTCATCAGCGGCTCAAGTCGGCCAAGATGGCAATTGTTACAGAATACCGAGGACTGACCGTCGCGCAGATGACCCGCCTAAGGCGAGAGATCCGCGGCGCTGCGGGCGAGTATCAAGTCATCAAGAACACCTTGGTACGGCGGGCGCTCGGAGATACCCCCTTCGGGGATCTGGAAAAATTGCTCGAAGGACCAAACGGCTGGGTATTCGCTTACGATGACCCGGTGATTTTATCCAAAGCGTTGATCAAGTTCGCTGACGACACGGACAAGCTAAAAATCAAAGGCGGCGTGTTTGAAGGGCGATTCATGGATCCAGCCGCCGTCAAGGTTTTGTCGCAGATGCCGAGTAAGCCGGAGCTTCAGGCCAAGTTGCTGGCTATGATCAACGCGCCGGCCACACAACTTGTGCGCCTGATTCAAGAACCAGGCGCGAGAGTCGTCAGATTAATTGATTCGGTTCGTAGAACAAAATCCGAGTGAACAAGATTTTTCACAGAAACAATTAAAGGGGGACCATTTCCATGGAAGGCGTATCAAAAGAACAAGTCAAGGAATTTATCAAAAACATGACCCTGTTGGACGCTGCGGTGCTGGTAAAGGAGCTCGAAGAAGAGTTGGGCGTCAGTGCGGCGGCTCCCGTCGCGGTGGCTGCGGCGGCGGGCGGAGCGGCGGCGCCGGTGGAAGAAAAGACCGAGTTCAACGTTATTCTTACCGAAGCCGGAGAGAAAAAGATTCAGGTTATCAAAGTCGTCCGCGAGCTCACCGGGCTCGGCTTGAAGGAAGCCAAGGACCTCGTCGATGGTGCGCCCAAGCCGGTGAAAGAAGCCGTAGCCAAAGCGGAGGCGGAGAGTATCAAGAAAAAACTAGAGGAACAGGGCGCGAAAGTTGAAATCAAGTAGGTCTCGCGAGGTAGTGCTGGTGTGGTACTTTCAGTAATGGATTGTCGACCGCCATTTAAGCAGAGGAGTGCGCATGGCATTTCAAGTTGCCAATAACTTACGATTTCGCCGTAGTTTCGGGAGGATTCGAAAAATTATCGATCTTCCCTATCTAATTGAAATCCAAAAAAACTCTTACGAGCTATTTCTGCAAAAGGACGCCGCGCCGGCGGCACGTCAGAGCATCGGACTACAGGAAGTTTTTAAATCGGTTTTCCCGATCAAGGATTTTAACGAAACCGCTTCTTTGGAGTTTGTCAGCTATTCGCTGGGCGAACCCAAGTATGACGTCGAAGAGTGTCATCAACGCGGCATGACATTCGCCGCGCCTTTGAAGGTCACTGTGCAGTTGGTGCTGTGGGATGTCGATCAGCAGACCGGCTCGCGCAGCATTAAGAATGTCAAAGAACAGGAGGTCTATTTCGGCGAGATCCCGCTGATGACCACCAACGGCACGTTTATGGTCAACGGCACCGAGCGGGTAATCGTTAGCCAGCTGCATCGCTCGCCGGGAGTTTTTTTCGAGCACGATAAGGGGAAAACCCATGCCAGCGGTAAGCTGCTTTATTCGGCACGTGTGATTCCGTATCGGGGATCTTGGGTGGATCTCGAGTTCGATCCGCGCGACATCCTGTATGTGCGCATCGACCGACGCCGGAAGTTTCACGCTACGGTTTTATTGCGGGCGCTGGGAATGACGATCGAAGATTTGCTCAACTATTACTATAAAAGCGACACTATCGTTTTCGACGGGCGTAAACCGGGACTGGTTCTTAACGCGAATCACCTGCTGGGAGCCAAAGTCGGGGCGGATGTACGCGACCCCAAGAGCAACGACGTTATTGTGAAAGAAGGCAAGAAGTTTACTCGTCCGGTGCTGCGCCAGATGGAGGCGGCCAAAATAAAGCATGTGCCGATCGCCTGGGAAGATATTTTAGGGCGAGTGGCGTCCCATGAGATTATCGATCCGCACACTAAGGAAGTGCTCGTTGAGTGCAATCAAGAAATCACTCAGGAAAAGCTCGACCTGATTCGCGAGAAAGGGATTCACCAAATCGACGTGCTGTTCATCGATGAATCGAGCGTCGGACCTTTCTTGCGAAATACGTTGCTTCAGGACCGGATTCGATCTTCCCAGGATGCGATCTTGGAAATTTACCGGCGTCTCAGGCCGGGTGACCCGCCGACGGTGGAGTCAGCGACTAATTTTTTTAATAACCTGTTCTTCAATCCTGATCGTTACGATCTCTCCAAAGTCGGGCGGCTCAAGCTGAACCACCGACTGAAGCTCAATGTGCCTCTGGAGCAAGGGACGCTGCGAAAAGAGGACATCCTCGAGGTCGTGCGCTACTTGATGGAGCTTAAGAACGGGAATGGGTCGGTGGATGACATCGACCATCTCGGCAATCGTCGGGTGCGCGCGGTCGGCGAGCTCGTCGAAAATCACTTCCGCGTCGGTTTGGTGCGCATGGAGCGCGCGATCAAAGAAAAGATGAGCCTGCAAGACATCGAAACTTTGATGCCGCAGGAGCTGATCAATTACAAACCGGTTTCGGCGGCGCTTAAAGAATTTTTCGGTTCCAGCCAGCTGTCTCAATTCATGGATCAAACCAACCCGCTTTCTGAGATTACTCACAAACGGCGGCTTTCGGCTCTCGGTCCGGGCGGTTTGACACGCGAGCGGGCCGGCTTCGAGGTCCGCGACGTGCATCCGACGCACTACGGCCGGGTTTGTCCGATCGAGACGCCCGAAGGTCCGAATATCGGTTTAATCGCGTCCCTGACCACCTATGCCCGCGTCAATGATTTTGGTTTCATCGAGACGCCTTATCGCGAGGTCGAAAACGGGCGGGTCACGGATCGAATTCGCTATCTATCCGCGCTGGAAGAAGAGGACCATGTCATCGCCCAGGCCAATGCGCCTATCGATGGGCGCGGCAATTTTACCCTCGACCTGGTATCGGCGCGCAAGGGCGGTGAGTTCGTCATGGCGCGTCCGGAGGAAATTAATTTCATGGACGTGTCGCCGAACCAGTTGGTGAGCGTGGCGGCCTCTTTGATTCCTTTTTTGGAAAACGACGACGCCAACCGCGCCCTGATGGGTTCCAACATGCAGCGCCAGGCGGTGCCCTTACTTAGAACCGAGGCGCCGTTTGTGGGCACGGGCATGGAAAAGATCGTGGCGCGCGATTCCGGTGTGACGATTGTCGCGCGCCGCGACGGTGTGGTGGAAAGCGTCGATTCGACGCGCATCGTCATCAAAGCTGATAAACCTTCCGGTGCGCGGGATACGGGTGTCGATATTTACAATCTCGTCAAATATCAACGCTCGAATCAAAATACTTGCATTAATCAGCGGCCGATCATCGTCGTCGGCGATCAGGTCAAAGCCAGCGACGTCATCGCCGATGGACCGTCGACCGAAATGGGCGAGCTCGCTTTGGGTCGCAACGTGGTGGTGGCGCTGATGCCCTGGGGTGGCTACAACTTCGAGGATTCAATCCTGATCAGCGAGCGGGTGGTAAAAGAAGATATTTATACCTCGATACACATCGAGGAATTCGAGTGCGTCTCGCGCGACACTAAGCTTGGTCCGGAAGAAATCACCCGCGATATTCCAAACGTTGGCGATGAGGCGCTCACCGATCTCGATGAGAGCGGCATGATTCGCATCGGCGCTGAGGTCAAGCCTGGCCATATTCTCGTTGGCAAGATTACGCCGAAGGGTGAAACCCAACTGTCGCCGGAAGAAAAGCTGCTGCGAGCGATCTTCGGCGAGAAGGCCGGAGAGGTGCGTGACACCTCTTTGCGAGTTCCGCCCGGCGTGGAAGGTACCGTCATCAATGTGCGGATCTTCTCGCGCAAAGGTTTGGGTAAGGATGAGCGGAGCAAAGTGATCGAGGACGAAGAGGTCACGCGACTTAGAAAAGACCAGCATGACGAAATCCGAATCCTTCAAGACGGCGCTCTCAGACGGTTGAAAAAGCTTCTCATCGGACGCCGATTAGCCGGCCGGATCAGCGACGACAGCCGAAAGGTATTGCTCAATAAGGGCCAAGAGTTGACTGAAGAAGATCTCGATCAACTGCCGATGGCTTATTGGGGCGAGATTCGGGTTGATAATGAATCGGTGGAAAACGAGCTCGGTCGTATCATCGAAAGCACTGCCGGCCAAGTCAACCTGATCAAGCGCGCTTTTGAGGATAAGATCGACAAGCTCAAAGGCGGCGATGAACTTCCTCCAGGCGTCATCAAGATGGTCAAGGTCTTTGTCGCGATCAAGCGCAAGCTTCAGGTCGGCGACAAGATGGCGGGGCGCCATGGCAACAAAGGCGTCATCTCTCGCATCCTCCCTGAGGAGGACATGCCTTATCTCGAAGATGGTACACCGGTCGACGTGGTTTTAAATCCACTCGGCGTTCCGTCGCGCATGAATGTGGGCCAGATTCTCGAAGCGCATCTCGGTTGGGCGGCGCGCAGTCTCGGGAAGCAGATCGATGACTTGCTGCGCGCGCACCGCCAGGACGGCGACGCGCTCAGGCGGCGGCTGAAGGATTATCTCAGTACCAAAGAAGCCAATGAACTGATCGACGGTGCCAAAGAGGCTGAAGTTTTCAAACTTGCCGAGAAGTATCGTGATGGCGTTCGGATCGCATCGCCGGTATTCGACGGCGCGGCGGAAGAAGAAATTTTTAACTTGCTCAAGAAAGCCGGATTGCCGGCCACGGGGCAGGTAACGCTCTACGATGGCCGAACCGGCGAGCCTTTCGATGGTAAAGTGACCGTCGGCGTCATGTACATCATGAAGCTCCATCACCTGGTCGACGACAAGATCCACGCGCGCTCCACCGGTCCTTATTCACTTGTCACCCAACAACCGCTTGGAGGTAAAGCGCAGTTTGGCGGCCAGCGCTTGGGCGAAATGGAGGTGTGGGCGCTGGAAGCGTACGGCGCGGCTTACACGCTCCAGGAAATGCTCACCGTGAAATCGGACGACGTCGTCGGTCGAACACGCATGTACGAGGCAATCGTCAAAGGCGACAATCTGCTCGAACCTGGTTTGCCTGAGTCGTTCAACGTCATGGTAAAAGAGCTTCAGAGTTTGGGCCTCGATGTGGAATTGGTCGAAGAAAAAAAAGTAGGTAACCCCAGTTAGGCTGTGGCGCGAAAACCGGAGGTGATCCTTTTATGGAAGATCTATTCAACTTATTCGAGAAACCGAAGAATCCGCTAAGCTTCAACGCAATCAAAGTCTCGGTCGCCTCGCCCGACAAGATCCGCTCTTGGTCGCACGGCGAGGTCAAGAAACCGGAGACCATTAACTATCGCACCTTCAAGCCGGAACGTGACGGCTTGTTTTGCGCGAAGATTTTTGGCCCTACCAAAGATTACGAATGCAATTGCGGCAAATACAAACGGATGCGCCATCGCGGCGTGGTCTGCGAGAAATGCGGCGTCGAGGTCATCCAGTCCAAAGTGCGGCGCGAGCGCATGGGCCATATCGAGCTGGCGACTCCGGTAGTGCATATTTGGTTTCTCAAAAGCCTGCCGAGCCGTATCGGCGCCTTGCTCGACATGTCGCTCAAGGAGATCGAGAAAGTTCTCTACTTTGAGTCCTATATCGTTATCGATCCGGGCGAGACACCGTTGCAATACAAAGAACTCTTGACCGAAGCCCGCTACCGCAAGGCAGTCGAAGAACACGGCGGCAAGTTCGTTGCCGAAATGGGTGCTGAAGCAGTGCGCAAATTGCTCAAGGCCATCGACGTGCCCAAGTTGGCCGAAGATCTGCGACAGGAAATGCGCGATGCAAACTCCGAAGTGCGCCGCAAAAAGATGGCTAAGCGTTTGAAGGTGATTAGTGCATTCAAGACTTCAGGCAATCGGCCGGAGTGGATGGTCTTGGAAGTGATTCCGGTTATCCCGCCGGATCTCCGACCTCTGGTTCCTCTGGACGGCGGCCGGTTTGCGACTTCGGATCTCAACGATCTCTACCGTCGGGTGATTAACCGCAACAACCGGCTCAAACGACTGATGGAGTTGAGTGCTCCGGATATGATTATTCGCAACGAGAAGCGCATGCTTCAAGAAGCGGTCGATGCGCTGTTCGACAACGGACGGCGCGGCCGGGCCATCACCGGTCAAAACCGCCGCCCGCTCAAATCCTTGAGCGATATGCTGAAGGGAAAGACCGGACGCTTCCGCCAAAACTTGCTCGGCAAGCGCGTCGATTATTCGGGTCGCTCGGTGATCGTCGTTGGACCTGAGCTCCGGCTGCACCAATGCGGATTGCCAAAAAAGATGGCCTTGGAACTGTTCAAGCCTTTCATCTACAACAAACTCGAAGAGCGCGGTCACGTCACGACCATCAAGAGTGCGAAGAAGATGGTCGAGCGCGAGCTGCCGGAAGTCTGGGATATTCTCGATGAAGTGATCCGCGAGCACCCGATATTGCTCAACCGCGCGCCGACGCTGCATCGGCTTGGTATTCAAGCCTTCGAGCCGATCTTGATCGAGGGCAAAGCGATTCAACTTCATCCGCTCGTGTGTGCCGCCTACAATGCCGACTTCGACGGTGACCAGATGGCCGTGCATGTGCCGCTGTCTGTCGAAGCGCAAGTGGAAGCGCGGGCGCTGATGATGTCGACGAATAATATTCTCTCGCCAGCCAACGGCAAGCCGATAATCGTGCCGACCCAGGACATCGTTCTGGGGCTTTACTACATGACTCGGGATCGCCTGCACGCCAAAGGCAGCGGTCGTCTCATGAGCAATCCGACGGAAGTGCGCGTGGCCTACGATCAAGGTGAAGTGGACCTGCAAGCGCCGGTCACCGTGCGAATCAACGGCGAGCGCGTCGACACGACGGTCGGACGGGTGCTGCTTTACGACATCGTGCCGTCGGTGATCCCGTTCAAGGAAGTCAATCGGGTGATGAAAAAGAAGGAATTGGCGAATCTCATCGATGTTAGTTATCGTCTCGCCGGCAATAAGGCGACGGTCATTTTCGCCGATCGTTTGAAAGACATCGGTTACCAGAATGCGACTAAAGCGGGAATTTCCATTTCCATCAAAGACATGGTCATTCCGCCCAGCAAAGAAGCGCTACTCAAAAAAGCCCATGACGACGTGCGCGAGATCGAAGAGCAATATAAGAATGGTCTGATCACCGACGGCGAGCGTTACAACAAAGTCGTCGATATCTGGGCGGAAGTGACGGACCGCATCGCGGACGAAATGTTGCGTGATCTGGGTACTGAAAAGGTCACCGATGACCAGGGTCATGAGATATCCGCACCGAGCTTCAATCCCATTTTCATGATGGCTGACTCCGGTGCCCGTGGCAGCGCCCAACAGATTCGCCAGCTCGCCGGAATGCGTGGCCTGATGGCGAAGCCCTCGGGCGAAATCATCGAGACGCCGATCACGGCGAACTTCCGCGAGGGCCTCACCGTGTTACAGTACTTCATTTCGACTCACGGCGCGCGCAAGGGTCTAGCCGACACCGCACTAAAAACGGCAAACTCCGGTTATCTCACGCGCCGACTTGTCGATGTCGCGCAAGATGCGGTGATAGGCGAGGAGGATTGCGGCACCATGGACGGCATCGAAATGACGCCGTTAATGGAAGGCGGCGAGATCATCGAACCGCTCGGCGATCGCGTGCTCGGGCGCGCGGCGTTGGAGGATGTCAAGGATCCATTCACCGGTGACGTGATCGTCAAGGCGAACCAGGAGATCAACGAAGAGCTGGTCCAGCGCATCGAAGACGCCGGTTTGGAACGGATCAAGATTCGATCGGTGTTGACCTGCGCTTCACGACGCGGAGTTTGCGTCATGTGCTATGGCCGTGACCTAGGCCGCGGACACATGATCAACCTGGGTGAAGCTGTGGGCGTGATCGCGGCGCAGTCCATCGGCGAGCCGGGAACGCAGCTGACCATGCGGACCTTCCACATCGGCGGCACGGCGAGCCGGCGAGCCGAGCAGACGACGCTGGAATCCCGCAACGACGGCTTCATCAAGTTTCTCAATGTCAACACGGTCACGAACAAAGATGGTGACTTCGTGGTGATGAACCGCAACGGAGAGATCGCTATTGTTGACTACCCGGAGGGTGAAAAGGGTCGGCAACGGGAGCGTGAACGCTATCCTGTGGTTTACGGCGCCAAGCTCAAAAAGAAAGATGGCGCGCGCGTCAAGGCCGGTGAGCTTTTGGCCGAATGGGATCCCTATACGATACCCATTCTCACTGAAGTGAGCGGAGACGTCAAATTCGGTGACATGGTGGAAGGCGTTACCATGGAAGAAAAGGTCGATGAGCGAACCGGCCTTTCCACGAAGGTGATTACCGATTCTAAAGACGTCGACAAACGGCCGCGCATCTCGATCAAGGATGTCCAAGGGCAGACGGCGCGGCTCACGGCGACGGCCGAAGCGCGCTATCTCATCCCGGTTGGCGCGCATATCAACGTTCAAGAAGGACAAACGGTTTTTGCCGGCGACGTCCTGGCGAAAATTCCCCGCGAGACGACCAAGACCAAAGATATCACGGGTGGTTTACCGCGGGTCGCGGAGCTATTCGAGGCGCGCAAGCCTAAAGAGTTCGCCGTTATCACGGAAATCGATGGCGTTGTGTCGTTTGGCAAGGATACGAAGGGCAAACGTAAAGTGATCGTGACGCCAGAAGTGGGGGAACCACGCGAATATCTCATCCCTAAGGGCAAACATATCAGCGTGCACGATGGCGATAGAATTCGAGCCGGTGAGGCTCTGATGGATGGCTCGTCCAATCCGCACGATATCTTGAATATTCTCGGTGAAAAGGCGCTCGCTAAATACTTGGTTGACGAAGTGCAAGAAATCTACCGTCTGCAGGGCGTGCGCATTAACGATAAGCATATCGAAGTCATCGTCCGGCAGATGTTGCGGCGCGTGCGCATAAAAGAGGCGGGCGATACAGATTTCTTGGTCGGCGACCAAGTGGAAAAATGGCGCTTCGATGAAGAAAACCAGAGCGCCATCAGCGAACGGGAAAAGCCCGCCATCGCCGAGCCGCTTTTGCTTGGCATCACCAAAGCGTCGCTCTCAACGGAGAGCTTTATCTCGGCGGCGTCGTTTCAGGAGACTACCAAGGTGCTGACGGAAGCCGCGATTCAAGGCAAGGTCGATACACTCCGTGGTCTGAAGGAAAATGTGATCATGGGCCGTTTGATCCCGGCCGGAACCGGCGTGGCCAGGTATGCCAAACCGGAGATCGAAATTGACGAACCGGAGGGCCCAGGCAGCAGCATTTCCGAAGCGGTATAAAGGGTAGCTTTGACAAGGGTAGATTAATTTGTTAGTAAGAGGATTTCCCTAGGGGAGTTCGAGTATCAAGCTACTCCCCAGAATCCAAGTCCTTATTACGAGCGAGAAAATATGCCGACGATCAGTCAATTGGTGCGCGAATGCCGTGAACAGCAGCGCCGTAAGAATACCGCGCCGGCGCTGCAAGGTTGCCCGCAAAAGCGTGGAGTTTGCACTCGTGTTTACACATCCACACCCAAAAAACCCAATTCCGCGTTGCGTAAAGTTGCGCGCGTTCGGCTAACCAATGGGATTGAAGTGACGTCTTATATTCCCGGGGTGGGGCATAACTTGCAAGAGCACTCGGTGGTGTTGATTCGCGGCGGCCGGGTTAAAGACTTGCCTGGCGTACGCTACCATATCGTTCGCGGAACTTTGGATTCGATCGGCGTTCAAGAAAGGCGACAAGGGCGCTCGAAATACGGAGCGAAGAGGCCGAAGTAGAGTTCTATGCCGCGCAAAGGTGAAGTCCGAAAACGGGAAATTCTGCCGGACCCAAAGTACGGGGACAAGGTCGTGGCGAAATTTGTTAACACGATCATGAGTCGCGGCAAGAAGAGTGTCGCCGAGTCGATATTCTATCGTTCGTTGGATATCGTCACGGGCAAGACTAAAGAAGATTCTCTCGGCGTGTTCAAGCGGGCCATCGAGAATACCCGGCCGACCGTCGAAGTCCGTTCCCGCCGTGTCGGTGGCGCGACTTATCAAGTGCCGGTGGAAGTGCGGCCGCAGCGGCGGCTTTCGCTGAGCATGCGTTGGCTGATCGAAGCAGCGGATGGGCGGGCGGAGAAATCGATGGAAGAAAAGTTAGCAGCCGAGATCATCGACGCCGCCAATAATCGCGGCACGGCAATCAAGAAAAAGGAAGATACTCATCGGATGGCGGAGGCCAACCGAGCCTTCGCGCATTATCGGTGGTAGCGTTGCAGCAAATATGATGCTGGTGAATGGAGGCGGTCAATCCGCCTCCTTTTTTTCCGCGCAAGTAAAATGGCACGAACTGTTCCACTAGAGAAAACCCGCAACATTGGGATCATGGCACACATCGATGCGGGAAAAACCACCACGACCGAGCGCATCCTGTATTACACCGGGATCAACTACAAACTCGGTGAGGTGCACGAAGGAACCGCGACCATGGACTGGATGGTCCAGGAACAAGAGCGCGGCATCACGATTACTTCGGCGGCGACGACCTGCTTGTGGCGTGACCATCGGGTCAATATTATCGATACACCGGGTCACGTCGATTTCACCATCGAGGTCGAACGGTCGCTGCGGGTGCTCGACGGCGCGGTGGCGGTTTTTTGTTCCGTCGGGGGCGTGGAGCCGCAAACCGAGACGGTCTGGCGGCAAGCCGACAAATACCGCGTACCCCGACTGGCTTTCGTCAACAAGATGGACCGGCTGGGAGCCGACTATTTCCGCGTAGGCAAGATGATAGAGGAACGGCTCGGAGCTCGCCCAGTGGCTATACAGCTTCCGATCGGCGCTGAGGATAAGTTTAACGGCATCGTCGATTTGGTGACCATGAAAGCGGTGATATGGGAAGACGAAAGCCTTGGCGCCAAATTTCATGAGGAACCGATCCCCGCCGAGCTCAAAGAGCAAGCCCAACAGTATCGCGAGAAATTGCTGGAAGCGGCCGCCGATTGCGACGAAGCTCTCATGGTAAAATATTTAGAGGGGAAAGAGATTAGCGAAGCGGAACTCCGAAAAGCAATTCGAAGTGGAACTCTTTCTCTGAAAATCGTGCCGCTTCTCTGTGGTTCTGCCTTCCGCAATAAAGGCGTGCAGCCGATGTTGGACGCGGTCGTCGATTATCTTCCGGCACCGTCGGACATTCCTCCGGTCACAGGTGTTGAGCTCGGCACCGAAAAGCCTGCCGAGCGGCCGGCCAAAGACGATGCGCCATTTTCCGCGCTGGCATTTAAAATCATGACCGATCCTTTCGTCGGTACATTGACCTTTTTCCGGGTCTATTCCGGATCGCTGAATTCCGGTGCGAGTGTCTACAATTCGACTCGAAGCAAAAGAGAAAGAATCGGTCGGCTGCTAAAAATGCACGCCAACAAGCGCGAGGAGATCAAGGAAGTTTACGCCGGCGATATCGCCGCGGCCGTGGGGTTAAAAACCGCCACCACGGGCGATACGTTGTGCGACGAAAACAAGCCGATCGTTTTGGAGTCGATCGATTTTCCTGATCCGGTCATTTCCATTGCGATCGAACCGAAAAGCAAAGCGGACCAAGAAAGGCTCGGTCTTTCACTGCAGAAGCTTGCCACCGAAGATCCGTCTTTTAAGGTCCGAACCGATGAGGAAACCGGCCAGACCATTATCTCCGGGATGGGTGAACTGCACCTGGAAATCATCGTCGATCGTTTGCTGCGCGAATTTAACGTCGGCGCCAACGTTGGCAAGCCCCAGGTGGCGTACAAGGAAACGGTTCGCAAGAAAGTCGAGCAGCAAGGGCGGTTTGTGCGCCAAACCGGCGGGCGCGGCCAATACGGCGACGTTTGGATCACGCTTGAGCCGCAACAACCGGGCGCTGGGTTTGAATTCGTCGATGCGATCAAGGGCGGCTCGATTCCCCGGGAGTATATTCCTGCGGTCGAAAAAGGCATTAAAGAAGCGACGGAAAACGGCCCGCTTGCCGGTTATCCGGTGGTAGATGTGAAAGCGACGCTTACCGACGGCAGCTATCACGATGTCGACTCCTCGGAAATCGCTTTCAAAATAGCTGGTTCGATGGCCTTTAAGGCGGCGGCGCGGAAGGCCAACCCGGTGCTGCTCGAGCCGATCATGTCAGTGGAAGTGGTGGTGCCCGAGGAGTTTATGGGCGATGTGATAGGTGATATCAGCTCGCGGCGTGGCAAGGTTTTGGGCATGGACACGCGGCCGGCAGCGCAAGCGATCGACGCTCGCGTACCGCTTGCGGAAATGTTCGGCTACGCCACCGATCTTCGCTCGATGACCCAAGGAAGGGCCACTTACACGATGCAGTTTTCCCATTATGAGCCGGTTCCCGCGGCGGTGGCGGAAGGCATTATCGCCAAGTTTGATGGCAAGTCGGATGATGACCTATGAACGAAAAAATTAGGATTCGGCTGAAGGCCTACGACCACCGCGTACTGGATCAGTCGGTGGGTGAGATTGTCGAAACCGTCAGGCGCACCGGCGGACGCGTGGCCGGACCGATTCCTCTACCCACGAGAATCGAGAGATTCACGGTTAATCGATCCCCGCATGTTGACAAGAAATCGAGAGATCAATTCGAAATTCGCACGCACAAACGACTCCTCGATATTCTCGAACCGACGCAACAGACCATCGATGCGTTGGGTAAACTCGATATCGCCGCCGGTGTGGACGTAGAGATCAAGCTCCAATGACGGAGAGAAAAAAGCGCTAGCCGATAAGTTATTCGGTTTGGGATTTCATATGACAGGGCTCATTGGCAGAAAGATTGGAATGACGCAGTTCTACAGCCCGGATGGAAACGTCATTCCCGTAACCGTGGTTGAGACCGGCCCCTGCGTCGTCGTGCAAAAGAAACAGACGGCTACAGACGGCTACAACGCTCTCCAGGTCGGCTTCGGCGCGAAAAAGACCCAACGGCTGAACAAAGCGACGCAAGGTCATATGGCTAAAGCCGGCAAAGGCGCTTTTCAAGTCCTCAAAGAATTTCGCCTCGATGACGTAACTCAGTACGAAGTCGGACAGGAGATCAAGGTCAACGATCTTTTCAAGGTGGGTGACCATATCGATGTTTCAGGCATCTCCAAAGGGCATGGCTTCGCCGGCGTGATCAAGCGCTGGTCTTTCGCTGGCTTTCCCGGCTCCCATGGCACGCATGAATATTTCCGCCATGGCGGATCGATCGGTAACCGTTCCTATCCTGGGCGCGTTCGCAAGGGCAAAAAAATGGCGGGGCACTGGGGCAACGAACAGGTATCAACCCAGAATCTTGAAGTGGTCGAGATTCGCGCCGACGAGCATCTGATGCTGGTGCGCGGGGCGGTACCCGGTGCGAAGCGTGGCGTGGTAATCATGCGCCCGGCGGTGAAAAGGTAAGCGCAATGGAAGTGCACGTCATTCAGCCTGCTCTCAATGAAGCGATTTTTGGCGCGAAGACGCGCCCACACCTGCTCCATCAAGCGGTTGTCATGCAGCTCGCCAATCGACGCGCCGGCAGCGCCGCGACCAAATCGAAAGGATTCGTTAGAGGCGGCGGTAAAAAACCATGGCGCCAAAAAGGTACGGGACGAGCGCGTGCCGGCAGCATTCGCTCGCCGATTTGGGTCGGCGGCGGCACCACATTCGGTCCCCAGCCGCGGGATTATTCTTATCGCATGCCGCGCACGGCACGGCGTGAGGCTTTGCTGTCGGCGCTCAGTCTCAAAAACCGCGATGGCAAGATCATCATCGTCGATAAGTTTGAGCTCGACGAAGTTAAGACCAAGCTTATGATCAGAGCATTGGCCGAACTAAAAGTCGACAGCGCTCTACTGGTGATTCCCAAGTCCGACGTCAAAATCGAGCGTTCCGCGCGCAATCTCCCCAAGGTCAAAGTGTTGCGCGTCGAAGGCTTGAACGTCTACGATCTGTTGCGCTACGAGCATCTGATTCTAACGGAAGGGGCGCTTAAACTGCTGGAGGAAAGGTTGGCGGCATGAAGAACCCTCAAGATGTCATCCAAGCGCCATTGATCTCGGAGAAGGGAACCCAGCTAACCGAGAGCGCGAATCAGGTTTTATTCAAGGTGCGGCCGGACGCGAACAAGATCGAAGTCAAGCAAGCGATTGAAACGCTCTTCAAGGTAAAGGTCGTACAAGTGCACATGGCCCGTTATCTCGGCAAGGTCCGCCGGATTGGCAGAAACACGGGACGGCGTTCGGATTGGAAGAAAGCTTACGTGACCCTGAGAGACGGGGATAAAATCGACTTTTTCGGCGGGGCCTAAAGCGACAAAAAGAGAAAATCAATGGCTATTAAAACTTACCAGCCCACCTCCGCAGGAATACGCTTTCGCACCGGGCTGACGTTCGACGAAATCACCAAGACGAGGCCGGAAAAAGGCTTGCGCCGGCGGCTCAACCATAGCGGCGGGCGCAACAATACCGGTCGCATTACAGCGGACCATCGCGGCGGCGGTCACAAGCGATTGTATCGCTTGATCGATTTTAAGCGCAATAAGCATAATGTGCCGGCAAGAGTTGAAGCGATCGAATACGATCCCAATCGTTCGGCGCGTATCGCGCTCGTCTGTTACGCTGACGGCGAGCGGCGTTACATTTTGGCGCCGGAGCGCTTGCGAGTCGGTGGTTCGGTGGTCTCTGGCGATAACAACGTCGATATCCAACCGGGCAATTCCTTGCCACTCAAATTCATCCCCGTCGGTACCGTGGTACACAATATCGAGCTTAAGATTGGCAAAGGCGGACAGTTGGTTCGCGGCGCCGGGTTGGGCGCCCAGCTGATGGCGAAGGAAGGCAATTATGCGTTACTGAAACTCCCTTCCGGCGAATTGCGTTATGTGCTTGCCGAGTGCCGCGCGACAGTGGGCCAAGTCGGCAATGCTGACCAGGAGAATGTCTCTTGGGGTAAAGCAGGCAGAATGCGCTGGTTGGGTTTTCGGCCGACGACTCGCGGCATTGCGAAAAATCCGGTGGATCATCCGCATGGCGGCGGCGAAGGACGTTCGAAGGGAAATCATCCGATGACACCTTGGGGCAAGCCGACGAAAGGGTATAAGACGAGAAAGCACCAATCGTCCGACAAATATATCGTGCAGCGGAGAAAGGGTAGGTAGCGATGGCGCGTTCGGTCAAAAAGGGGCCTTTTGTCGATCCGCATCTGTTGAAGAAAGTTAGCGCGATGGGCGAGTCGCGGCAAAGGCAAGTCATTCGCACGTGGTCGCGGCGCTCCACAGTGACCCCAGAGATGGTCGGCTACACGATCGGCGTGCATAACGGTAGAAAATTTATTCCCGTTTTCGTCAGCGAAAACATGGTGGGCCATAAGCTCGGCGAATTTGCTCCGACGCGAACTTTCTACGCGCATTCCGGCGACCGAAAAGCGGAAGCGAAAGAAACAATAGGCGCGCCGCCGGCAGCGGTGCCGAGGCCGGGAGGAGCAGCAGCGCCGGGCACCGCGCCGGCGCCGGCCGCAAAGCCGTGAGCGAGACCGGCCATTTTAAATTGATGGGTGTTTTGACAGCGCACCGGCGTAGGTTCAATGGACTGGGCAATTGATCATGGAAACACACGCGATCACGAAATTTATCCGAGTCTCGCCGCGAAAAGTTCGCCTCGTGGTCGACCAGATTCGCGGCAAAGGTGTCGAGGAGGCGTTGAACATTCTCAAGTTCATTCCCAAGCGCTCCGCGGGAATCGTTGCCAAGACCGTGCGTACGGCGGTGGCGAATGCCGAAAACACGCAGAGTGTCGATGTCGATCGTTTGATCATCAAGCGAGCAATGGTAGACGAAGCGGGCATGTGGAAGCGCTTCACTTCCCGCGCTCAAGGGCGGGCCACCCGTGTGCGCAAACGCCTCAGTCACGTCACCATTGTTGTCGATGAAGCTAGTGAGAGGAGTTAAGCCCAGATGGGTCAGAAAACACATCCAAAAGTTTTTCGTCTTGGCGTGATCGAGACTTGGGACTCGAAATGGTTTGCGCGCCATGATTACCCCAAGCTTCTTCACGAAGATTTTCGCGTCACGAAATTTCTCAAGAGCCGGCTCTATCACGCGGGCATTTCACGAATCGAGATCGAACGAGCGGCCAATAAAGCCAAGATTAATATTCACACCGCGCGGCCCGGAATCGTGATCGGTAAAAAAGGCGCGGAAATCGAAAAACTCAAAGAGGAAATCACCAAGCTAACCAATCGAGAGAGCTACATTAACATTCACGAAGTCAGAAGACCGGATCTCGACGGCCAGCTAGCTTCAGAAAACGTTGCCTTGCAGCTCGAGCGGCGCGTGGCGTTTCGCCGCGCCATGAAAGAAAGCGTCTCGCGGGCGATGCGCATGGGCGCCCAGGGCGTAAAGATTCAATGCGCCGGCCGGTTGGGCGGGTCCGAGATTGCGCGCACGGAATGGTATCGCGAAGGGCGGGTGCCTTTGCACACGCTGCGTGCGGATATCAGTTACGGTTTCGCCGAAGCGCGCACCACCTACGGCGTGATCGGCGTCAAGGTGTGGATTTTTAGGGGCGAAGTCTTGACCGAGGAAGAAGAGCAGCAAAAGGCGATGCTCGGCGGCTGACAATTTTCGCAGATGTCATGCGAGATCAAGAAGATCATTGAACCCAAATGTTAGAACCGAAAAAAGTAAAATATCGTAAGCTTCAAAAGGGACGGCGTCGTGGCACGGCGCACCGAGGTTCGACCCTCGCATTCGGAGAGTATGGTCTTAAGGCGGTCGCCCGGGGGTGGATGAGCGCGCGGGAGATCGAGGCGGCGCGTGTTGCGCTGACGCGCTATCTAAAACGCGGCGGCAAGGTCTGGATCCGCATTTTCCCCGACAAACCGTTGACTAAAAAGCCGCTTGAAACCCGCATGGGAAAGGGCAAGGGCGCGCCGGAAATGTGGGTCGCCGTGGTTCAGCCGGGACGGATTTTGTTCGAGATGGAAGGCGTCGACGGACCGCTGGCCAAGGAGGCATTTCGTCTGGCAGCGCACAAGCTTTCGATCCCAACGATTACAGTGGAGCGTAGGGGGGCAGCCCATGGAAGCTAAAGAACTGCGCGACCTGAGCGCCGATGACCTTGTCCAGAAGCGCGCGTCGTTGCGCGAGGAGATCTGTCATTTAAAACTCAAACGCGCCACGAGCCGATTGGAAAACCCGATGAAGTTAAAGGAAAGCAAACGGGACTTGGCTCGCATTGAAACGATTCTAAGGGAGAAATCGCTTCAAGGGCAGAGAGGGCGCGCATGAATACCCGCGGGTTAACAAAAGAGCGCAGTGGTGTGGTGGTGAGCGACCGGATGCAGAAAACCGTCGTGGTTACCGTTGAACGGACGGTGATGCACCCGAAGTACAAAAAAATTCTGCGACGCCGCACGAAATTGAAGGCACACGATGAGCAGAACCAATGTCATGTCGGCGATCGCGTGCTCATCGTTGAATGCCGGCCGCTTAGTCGGGATAAGCGCTGGCGTGTGAGTAAGATCCTCGAGCGTGCACAGGCAGTGACGGAAGAACTCAAAACAGCCGACGCTTAGGATTTATTCGGAACCGACAAGGTTGATTCATGATCCAAATGCGAACGACGTTAGATGTTGCGGATAATTCCGGAGCGCGCCGGGTGCAGTGTATCAAAGTGTTAGGCGGCAGCAAACGCAAATACGCCTCGATTGGCGATATCATCGTGGTTTCGGTAAAGGAAGCGATCCCCAATGCCAAGGTCAAGAAGGGCGATGTGATGAAAGCCGTAGTCGTGCGCACGGCCAAGGAATTAGGACGTCCCGACGGCACCTACATACGCTTCGATAATAATTCTGCGGTATTGATCGATAATCAAAAGGAGCCGATCGGAACTCGCATATTTGGACCCGTGGCGCGCGAGCTCAGAGCGAAGAAGTTCATGAAAATTATTTCGCTCGCACCGGAAGTGCTCTAGTCGGAATCGAGGAGAAGGCTCGTGGAGATCCGTAAAAACGATAGCGTGATGGTGATCGCCGGCAAGGAACGGGGTAAAACCGGCAAGGTGCTCCGGGTGCTGCCGGATGAAGACGCGGTTATTATCGAGAGGATCAATATCGTTAAACGGCATACTAAGCCGCGCGGCCCGCAGCAGCCCGGCGGGATCGTCGAGAAGGAAGCTTCGGTGGATGCTTCCAATATCATGATTATGTGCGACAAGTGTAATGCGCCGGTGCGGATTGGCCGAAAGATTCTGGCGGATGGCAAGAAGATTCGCATCTGTCGCCGCTGCCAAGAAGCCTTGGATTAGTGAAATAACCATGGCACGTTTGAAAACGAAGTATCAGAGCGATGTGGTACCGGCCATGATGAAGGAGTTCGGTTACAAGAACACTATGCAGGTGCCGCGGCTCGAGAAAATCACATTGAACGTCGGTTTGGGCGAGGCCACGCAGAATGTTAAAGTCATTGATAGCGCGGTGGCCGAAATCACTGCCATCGCCGGCCAAAAGCCCGTGGTTACCCGTGCCAAAAAGGCCATTGCCAATTTCAAGTTGCGCGAAGGTGTGCCGATCGGCTGCATGGTCACTTTACGGCGCGAGCGCATGTATGAATTCTTGGATCGCTTAATTCATGTGGCGCTGCCGCGCGTGCGCGATTTCAAGGGAGTTCCCGATCGCTCATTCGATGGCCGGGGAAACTATTCACTGGGGCTGCGCGAACAGGTCATTTTTCCTGAGATTCAGGCCGACAAGGTCGAAAAGGCCCGAGGGATGACGGTTACGATCACGACCACGGCGAAAACCGATCAGGAAGGTCGATCGCTGCTCAGATTGATGGGCATGCCGTTCGCACAGTCAGTCGTAGGGGGAGAATAGCATTGGCCAAAACATGTCTTCGGATCAAAGCTGAGAGGCCCAACAAGTTCAAAGTCCGCGAATACAATCGTTGCCCGCTTTGCGGCCGGGCGCGGGCTTTTTATCGACGTTTTCGCATGTGCCGGCTCTGTCTGCGCGATCATGCGCGCAAGGGGCATATCCCCGGACTGATTAAGGCCAGCTGGTAGGCTGCGGACGGAGAAAATCATGGCAATGACCGATCCAATCGCCGATATGCTCACTCGCATTCGCAATGCTTCGCGGGCCCGACATCAGAAAGTCGCTGTGCCGTGGTCGCGACTCAAAGAAAATGTCGTCAAGATTTTAATTGACGAAGGATATCTGAAAGAACAAAAAAAAATAAAAGCCGCCGTTGGCGGGGGCGACGAAATCGTCATCCAGCTCAGGTTCGACCGGGAGAACCGGCCGATTATTTCGGGGCTCAAGCGTGTCAGCACTCCTGGGCGCCGGGTCTACGTTGGCGCCAATGAGGCAAATCCCGTACGCAAAGGCCTCGGCATTAACGTCTTGTCGACGCCCAGAGGGATTTTGGTCGACCGCGAGGCCCAAAGAGCGAAAGTCGGCGGCGAATTGATCTGCTCGGTCTGGTAGGCGGAATCGAGGTGTAAGGTGTCACGTATCGGAAAGTTGCCGATAACCATCCCTGCGGGCGTCAAGGTCGCAGTGGACACCGATGCAGTTCACGTGGAGGGACCGAAAGGAAAACTGCACACGACCGTGCCTGCGGGTATCAATGTGAACGTCGAGGGTAACGTCGTGCGCATCGAGCGCCGGGCGGAGGATCGAAAGAGCCGCGCGCTGCACGGGCTCACGCGTAAGCTGATCGCGAACATGGCACAAGGGGTTAGCCAGGGGTTTACCCGCGTGCTGGATATCAATGGCGTCGGTTATCGCGCGGAAGTCAAAGGCCAGGAAATCCACATGACCTTGGGCTATTCTCATCCCGTGATTTTTCCGCTGCCACAGGGGGTGACGGCTTCAGTTGAGCGGCAGATTATTATCACTCTCAGTGGTGCCGATCGCCAATTGCTTGGCGAGACAGCGGCTAAAATTCGTGGCCTGCGGCTGCCGGAGCCTTACAAAGGCAAGGGCATCAAGTATCGGGAAGAGTTCATAAAGCGTAAGGCGGGCAAGGCCGTCGGCTCGGCGAGCGGCAAGTAGAGCGTTGGGAATGACAGATGGCGATTAAACGGGAAGACAGCGCAAGGCTGCGCCGGAAGGCGCGCGTGCGCAAAAAGATCATCGGTACCGAGGCGCTGCCGCGGGTTTGCGTATTTCGCAGCAACAAACATATATATGCGCAGGTGATATCCGACGATCAGGGAAAGACTCTCGCCGCCGTATCGACTTTGTCCGACGATCTGACCGGAGTGAAGAAGCGTAATAGCGTCGATGGCGCAAAACAGATCGGATTGGCTCTGGCGAGAATTTGCAAAGAAAAAAATATAACGCGCGTCGTTTTTGATCGAAACGGATTTCTCTACCACGGCCGTGTCAAGGCGGTGGCGGACGGCGCCCGCGAAGGTGGTTTGGAATTCTGACCAAGTCAGTGAACGAGAGGTTGCTTTGGAACGGATTGATCCGCAGGGATTAGAGTTGAAGGAAAAAGTGGTGCACATCAGCCGGGTGGCCAAAGTCGTCAAAGGTGGCCGACGGTTCAGCTTCAGCGCCCTGGTGGTCGTCGGCGACAACCGCTCGCTGGTCGGTTATGGCATGGGCAAAGCCAAGGAAGTTCCGGAAGCGATCCGTAAAGGCTTAGAGCAGGCCAAAAAAAGCTTGATTCGAGTGCCGGTCATGGACGGCACCATTCCGTTCGAAGTCACAGGCCACTTCGGCGCGGGTTATGTGATTCTCAAACCGGCGTCGGATGGAACCGGGGTCATTGCCGGTGGAGGCGTGCGCGCGGTGGTGGAAGCGTCCGGTATTCAAAACGTTTTGACCAAATGTATCGGTTCCAACAATCCGCATAATATGGTCAAAGCGACGATTGCGGCGCTCAGCGATCTGCGCTCGCCGGAAGACATCGCCGATCGACGCGGCAAGGCCCTCGCGGAGATTCGTTGATCATGAGACTCGATGAACTGAAACCCGCGGCTGGTTCGAGCAAGAAGCGCAAACGCGTCGGACGCGGCGATGGCTCAGGTCATGGCAAGACTTCCTGTCGCGGCCACAAAGGACAGGGCGCGCGCTCTGGCGGTAATGTCCAGCCGGGATTCGAAGGCGGTCAGATGCCGTTACAGCGTCGCTTGCCCAAGCGAGGTTTTCATAATCCGTTTCGCGTTGAAATGTCCGCGGTCAATCTCGGCCAGCTCGAATTGTTTTCCGCGGGCAGCGAGGTGACGCCTGAAAGCTTGAGCGAGCACGGATTGGTAACGGGTAAAAACCGCAGAATAAAAATTCTCGCCGATGGTACGTTATCGAAAGCTTTAACAGTCAAGGCCCATGGATTTTCCGCCAAGGCGAAAGAGAAGATTGAAGCCGCCGGCGGCAAGGCGGAGCTGATCGCGCGTCATGCTTAGCGGTTTCCAAAACGCGTCGCGCATTCCCGAGTTGCGCCGCCGGCTGTTCTTCACGCTGGCGATGTTGGCGGTGTACCGCCTCGGCGTACATGTGCCAACGCCGGGCATCGACCGCCTGGCGATGGCGGCATTTTTCGAACAGCAAAAGAATACGTTGTTTGGTTTCCTGAATCTGTTTTCCGGCGGCGCCTTGGAGCAGTTCTCGGTGTTTTCCCTAGGCATCATGCCGTATATCAGTGCGTCGATTATTCTGCAGCTCTTGACGGTGGTGTTCCCTTATCTGGAAAGGTTGTCGAAGGAAGGGGAAATCGGCCGGCGTAAGATCACTCAATATACTCGTTACGGCACTGTAGTGCTGTCGATTATTCAAGGCATCATGATCAGCGTCGGTCTGGAGGGCACCCAGGGGCCGGGCGGGCATAGCCTGGTGTTGAATCCCGGCTGGGGATTCCGTTTTATGACCGTGATCACGTTAACGTCGGGTACCGCGTTTATCATGTGGTTGGGAGAGCAGATTACCGAGCGCGGTATTGGCAACGGCATCTCTTTGATCATCTTCGCCGGCATCGTCGCGCGTCTCCCATCGGCGGTTTCCACGACATTGCAGTTCATGCGTGAAGGCGAGTTAGGTCCGCTGGTTGCTCTGGTGATCCTCATCCTGAGCGTCTTAGTCGTCGGCGCAATTATATTCGTCGAACGTGGCCAACGGCGCATTCCCGTGCAGTACGCGAAGCGCGTGGTCGGACGCAAAATGTACGGCGGCATGAGCTCGCACCTGCCGCTAAAGATCAATACGGCGAATGTAATACCGCCGATCTTTGCGTCTTCGATCTTGATTTTCCCGGCGACGCTGGCGCAATTTGCCAATCATCCCTGGGTGCAAATGGTTTCCGGCGCACTGGCGCCCGGCACTTGGTTGCACGACTTAGTTTACGTCATATTAATTATTTTCTTCGCCTTCTTTTATACCGCGGTGGTGTTCAATCCGAGCGACGTCGCGGAGAATATGAAAAAGGCCGGCGGGTACATTCCGGGAATTCGGCCGGGCCAAAAAACCGCTGAGTTTATCGAGCGGGTCCTGTCTCGCATTACCTTGAGCGGAGCGATTTATCTTTGCATCGTTTCGCTTTTGCCGACGATTTTGGTGCGACAATTAAACGTACCCTTCTATTTCGGCGGCACGGCGCTTCTGATCGTCGTCGGCGTCGCGTTGGATACCGTCGCGCAGATGGAAACCCATCTGATTACCCGCAACTACGAGGGCTTTATGAAGCGGGGACGGCTGCGTGGTCGAAGGGGCTAAGTAGTGGCCAGCGGTGCGCGCGTCGTGTTGCTGGGACCCCCCGGTGCCGGTAAGGGAACCCAAGCAAAACTGTTGCAGGATGAATTTGCCGCTTGTCAGATTTCGACCGGCGATATTCTCCGTAAAGCCGTGATGCAGCAGACTCCGCTGGGCAAGCAGGCTGCAGAATATATTAATCGCGGCGCGTTGGTGCCCGATGATGTGATCGTCAATTTGGTCGCCGAGCGGTTGAAAGATCCGGACTGTGAAAAGGGATTTATCCTAGACGGTTTCCCGAGGACGATCCCTCAGGCGGAGAGTCTCGATGCGATTCTCAAAACCAGCGGGCTTGGCCTGAATTGTGTGTTATCGGTTCAAGTGCCGGAGAGCATTATTATCCAGAGGCTGGCTGGCCGTCGCACCTGCAGAAGCTGCGGCGCCCTCTGTCACGTGGTTTTCAATCCGCCGAAAAAAGCCGGCGTCTGTGATCGCTGCGGTGGAGAACTTTACCAGCGCGACGATGACCGGGAAGAGACGATCGCCAATCGCCTCAAGGTCTACGAGAAACAAACCGCCCCTCTGGCCAATTATTATCGTGAGCGGGGATTGCTGAGGGAAATCGATGGCGTCGGCGAAGTCAATGACATTCGCGCCCGAGTGACTAAGGCCTTAGGAGATGTAGTGACGTGATTTCGCTCAAGTCGGCTCGAGAAATCGAGATCATGAGACGGGCGAACGTCATCGTTGCGGAGGTCCTCAAAGAGCTGAGAGAGCGTGTCGCGCCCGGTGTCACGACTTTGGAATTGGATGCGCTTGCCGAGGAGCTGACGTTAAAGAAGCACGCGGTACCGGCGTTCAAAGGTTATAACGTAGCCGGAAGGATTTATCCCTGCTGTCTCTGCGCCTCGATAAACGATGAGATCGTTCATGGCATTCCGTCGAAGCGCGCGCTCCGCGAAGGCGACATCATCGGCCTCGACTACGGCGTTATCTACGAAGGTTACTATGGCGACTCGGCGATTACTGTAGGCGTAGGCCGGGTGAATGAAGAAGCCCGGCGTTTAATGGATGTCACCGAGCAGTCGCTCTATAAAGGCATCGAGCAGCTCTACGATGGCAAGCGGCTGGGCGATCTAGGTTCCGTAGTGCAGCGGCTCGCCGAGAGCGCTGGTTTCTCGGTGGTTCGCGCATTCGTCGGGCATGGTATCGGCAAAAAGCTGCACGAAGAACCGCCGGTGCCGAACTACGGTGAGCCCGATCGGGGGTTGCGTTTAAAAGAGGGTATGGTGCTGGCGATCGAACCAATGGTGAACGTCGGAAGTTACGAGGTTGAAATTAAAGAAGATGGTTGGACGGCGGTGACGAAAGATGGTAGCTTGGCGGCCCATTTCGAGCATTCCGTGGCGATTACCAAAAACGGGCCGTATATACTCAGTCAACTGTAAAATTTGACGGCCTATTCGGCAGAGTTTCCTATGCCAAAAGAAGACGCTATCGAAGTCACCGGTACGGTACTGGAGACGCTGCCCAACGCGATGTTTCGCGTGAAATTGGAGAACGGACATAAAGTGCTCGCCCATATCTCGGGCAAAATGCGCATGCACTACATCAAGATATTGCCTGGGGACAAGGTGAAGATCGAGCTGTCCCCCTATGACTTGGCAAGGGGACGCATCATCTTCCGGGAGCGCTAAAAGTAGGAGCAGTCATGAAGGTAAGAGCTTCGGTCAAAAAGATCTGCAACAAGTGCAAAGTGATTCGCCGCAAGGGCGTGGTGCGGGTGTTGTGCGAGAACACCAAGCACAAGCAACGGCAAGGCTGATCAATGGTTCAAGCGTTCAAAAGTTTAACGGTTCAAGCGAACCCGAAAAGGGAATTTTCGTTTTGAAACTTCAAATGGAGTGAGCCTATGGCACGTATCGCGGGTGTGGATTTGCCGAGGAGCAAAAGAATGGAAGTTGCGCTTACGTATATTTACGGTATCGGGCGCAGTTCTTCGCGCAGTATTTTACAGCAAGCCGGCATTTCGCTGGATCTTAAGAGCGACGACTTGACTGATGACGACGTCGTTAAAATTCGCCAAGTCATCGACCAGGGCGTTAAGGTCGAAGGAGATCTTCGGCGAGATGTGACGGGAAATATCAAGCGCCATCTCGATATGGGATCGTACCGTGGCCTGCGTCACCGCAAGAATCTCCCGGTTCGCGGCCAGCGCACCCATACCAACGCGCGCACCCGCAAAGGGCCGCGCAGAACCGTTGCGGGCAAGAAGCCGGCACCATCAAAGGGCTAACAGGAGAAGATCATGGCAGATGTCACCGATGAAAAACAAAACGTTGAGGGGCAGGCGGAACAAAAGGCGGGCGAGCGCGCCGCGCGCAAAAAGCGCGGACGGAAGAACATCGCCGAAGGCGTGGTTCATATTCACTCGACATTTAACAACACGATCGTCACGATCACCGATTACCAGGGTAATGTTATTTCCTGGTCCAGCGCCGGAGCGATGGGATTTAAGGGGTCGCGCAAGGGAACGCCGTTCGCCGCCCAGCAAGCGGCCGACAGCGCGGCCAAAAAAGCTATGGATCATGGGCTACGAACCGTGCAGATATTTGTTCGGGGACCGGGGGCCGGGCGTGAGTCGGCGCTGCGAGCTCTGCAATCTGCGGGCATCAATATCAGCTTGATCAAGGACGTTACGCCGATACCGCATAATGGTTGTCGTCCGCCGAAACGAAGACGGGTTTGATAATTGACAAAAAAAATGGGTTTACAGGCTGCTCAAAAAGATCTCAGAGACGAGGCGCGCGAAAAATCGACGAGCGGAAGCGTACTCAGGCAGTACGTTGTAGCGAGGCGATTGAGCGCCACGAAGCATATGAGTCTTTTTCAGCAGCCTGCTAGAGGAGGAAAACCGATTGGCTAGATATACGGAATCTGTGTGCCGGCTGTGCAGGCGCGAAAACCTGAAGCTCTTTCTCAAGGGCGAGCGCTGCTATACCGACAAATGCGCCATTGAGCGGCGCAACTATCCGCCGGGACAACACGGCCAAGGCAGGCCAAAGTTCTCAGAGTACAGCATTCAGCTGCGCGAGAAGCAAAAGGTGAAAAGAATATATGGCTTGCTGGAAAAGCAATTTCGCCGCACGTTTGCCGAAGCGGCACGTACCAAAGGCATTACCGGCGAGACGCTGTTAGTCCTGCTCGAGCGCCGACTCGACAGCGTCGCCTATCGCCTCGGCTTTGCCAGTTCGCGCGCCGAAGCGAGATCGTTGGTGCGGCATGGCCATATCCACGTCAATAGCAAAAAGGTGAATATTCCTTCTTACACCATCCGCGCGGGCGACGTCGTCTCGGTGAAAGAGCCTAGCCGTCAAATGGGGCGGGTGTTATCCGCCATGGAAGGCGCCCAGCGGCGCGGTGTCCCCGAGTGGGCGGAAGTCGACCGGGAAACCTACAGCGGGCGCATCAAGGTCTTGCCCTCACGCAACGATATCACGATGCCGATCAACGAGAAATTGATCGTAGAATTATATTCGAAGTAAGTTCGAACTTGGGAGACGCTATGTCGACAATGTATCAGCATTGGACGGAATTGATCAAACCCAAACAATTGGAGATGGAAGAAAAAACTCTTACCCCGACTTACGGCAAGTTTTACGCGGAGCCTTTCGAGCGCGGCTTTGGCCAAACCGTTGGTAATTCGCTGCGGCGCATTTTGCTGTCCTCGCTCATGGGCGCGTCCATTGTCGCCGTGCGCATCAAAGGTATCTTGCACGAGTTTTCCACCGTTCCCGGCGTGACCGAAGACGTCGCCGATATCATTTTGAATCTGAAAGAAGTGCGCCTGCGGCTCAATGAAACCGAACAACAATCGCTCAAGATCGACATCAAAGGCCCGGCAACGGTTCTCGCCAAAGACATTATCGCGCCGCCCGCCGTCGAAATCTTGAATCCGGAGCAAAAGATTGCCACGCTTTCGCGCGACGCCAAACTTGAAATGGAAATGCTCGTCAAGCTCGGCCGCGGTTATGTTCCTGCAGAGAGAAACAAAGAGGAGGGAGCGCCTGTCGATACGATTTTTATCGATGCGGTTTTTTCGCCCGTGCAGAAGGTGAATTTCACCGTCGCTAACGCGCGGGTCGGGCAGCGAACCGATTACGACCGTCTGGTCTTCGAGGTGCATACCGACGGCAGCGTGAAGCCGGATGACGCGATGGCCTACGCGGCCAAAATTCTCCAGGATCAGGTCAGTATGTTCGTCAACTTCCAAGAGGAACCGCGCCCGGAAAAACGCGACGACGGCCCACCGATTCCGTTGAACGACAACTTGTTTCGCAGCGTCGATGAGCTTGAGTTCTCGGTGAGATCGCAGAACTGCCTGCAAAATGCCGATATCAAGTATATCGGTGAACTAGTTCAGAGGTCTGAACAAGAGATGCTCCGGACCAAGAATTTCGGACATAAATCGTTGAATGAAATTAAGGAAATTCTCAAGGAAATGGGGCTTGAGCTCGGCATGAAGATCGATCACTTTCCTTCTCGGGAAGAGATCGAGGCGCGGAAACGCGACAAAGAGAAGGAGTAAGTCTGAACCATGCGCCACCTCAAGTCGGGAAGACAACTGAGCCGTAACTCCAGCCATCGCTGGGCGTTGATGCGTAATCTCATCACGGCCTTGCTGCGCGAAGAAAAGATTCGAACGACGGATCCCAAGGCCAAGGAACTGCGCCGCTGGGTCGATCGCGTGATTACACTTGGCAAGCAGGGGACCTTGCACGCGCGCCGCCAAGTTCTCAGCATTGTTCAGGACAAAGCCGTGGTGCGGAAACTCTTTGATACCATCGGGCCGCGTTTCAAGGACCGACCCGGCGGCTACACGCGGATCGTCAAGATCGGTATTCGCCGCGGCGACGCCGCACAGATGTCCGTAATCGAGCTCGTAGCATCGGAGAATGCCAAAGAAAGCGTCGCGGGCGGGGGGAGAAGACGGCGTAGGGCTCGCCGGCAGCAAGCGGAGAAACAGGAAGCAGCGGCATAATTTCCGCTCAAAGTCGTAATTTATCAGACAGCCCGCCGGTCTACGTTAGGTCCGGCGGGCTGTTTCATTTCTGCAGCGGGAGCTTTCTTTAAGTCGGGCGTCATTTGTCGAAGGGAGCAAGGTAATCGGGCTTGTCAGTACTCCGGTACGCAGACGTGGTATTTGGGATAGGGGGAATACGGGGAGTGTCGGGTTACGCTTCGCTCAACCAGATTGCTACGGCAACAAGCGTGTCTGGGGGAATCGAATGTCCGGAGTTAGTAAATCAATTCTCATACTGATAGTGGGCTTGGCGCATTTTGGTTGCTCGAAGCAGCAAACTGGTAGACAGACTCCGGTTGAAAGAGGAAGGTATCTCGTTTCGTTGGGGGGATGTAACGATTGCCACACGGCGAAGGTTCCGGGGCCCAATGGCGCGCCTGTGCTCGACACATCGAAGCTGCTCTCAGGACATCCGGAGACTGCACCCGTACCGTCATGGTCGTCTGAAGATATCGAGCGCAAGAGAGTTGTGGCGGCGACCAACGGTTCGTTGCTCGCAAAGCTAACGCCCCACGGCCCCGCCCAAGCCGTCAGCACCGGAATCGGAGAGTGGAGCGAGGAGACATTCATTCAAATGGCGCGAACCGGTAAGCATCAAGGCCAGCCGAACGGTCGAGCAGTTTTGCCGCCGATGCCGTGGGAAAGTTTGAAAGGGCTCACCGACGACGATTTAAAGGCGGTTTGGGCATATTTGAAAAGTCTGCCGCCCGTGAAAAATCAAGTGCCATTTCCGGTTCCACCGCTGGCTTCTCAGGTCGCGGCAGCTCAAAATAAACCCTTCGACGATTACGGATGGCACCCAAGGGATTCTACAAGTAGCGCCGTCTGAGAAGTAGACATAGTTACCCTACGTCAATTTCCGTTATGCCACGAAAGAGGGCAACCGGTAGGGGCAGTTTTCAAACCTGCCCTACGCCTGAACTGGCACGTACGCCATGAGGCATACGGACGCACGGCGTTTGACGGTGCTTTTTGCGTGCTTTTGTTCACCACATAGTCGTGATAATTAAGCCCCGTGGATCATAACAGGGAAGCAGTTTTGCGGCGATCGTTAAGCGATTTTTTGCGCTTTGAGTTGGACGAGGAGGCGCTCGACCGGCTGCAGTGGCGCGATTTTGGCAACGGGCTTGAAATGTCTCGACTCGCTCGTGAGGGGCAGCGCGAGCTGGTGCTTTATCGGATCGCCGCCAATGCGTCATCCGATGCGTTCGTAAAGCATGAGCATGTCGGCGGTGAATTCTACCTCGTGCTCAAGGGTAAAATCGCCGATGAGACTGGGGAATACGAAAAGGGCGAAGTAGTTTTTCTCGATCCACACTCTGTGCACACGCCGCGCGCCGTGGGCGAAACGGTGGTTTTGGTCCTGTGGCCGGCGGGAGTACGTATCGTCGATTGAACCATTGACGCAACTGACTCAGCTAAGGGAGCAAAATGAAAACATTAGGGTTTATCGGCACGGGCGGCATGGGCAGCGGCATGGCCGCGAACCTAATCAAGGCGGGCAATCAATTGGTCGTCAACGACCTGCGCCGCGAGCAATGCAAAGGACTCGAAAGTCAGGGAGCGGTTTATAAAGAATCGCCTAAAGCGGTGGCGGAGTCCTGTGAAATCGTTCTTTCCATGCTTCCTTACAATGAAGCAGTGCACGCCGTCGGGCTTGGCTCAGCCGGTTTGCACGAAGCGACCGGGGGCGCCAAGCTCTGGATCGATTTCAGCAGCATCGACAAGAAAACCATCGTCGGCGTGAATTCCGAGTTGTCGAATAAAGGTTGGACGATTCTCGATGGTTCTGCAGGCGGGGTCGAAGAAGCGGCGGCCGCCGGAACATTGTCGCTTTGGCTTTCCGGCTCCAAAGCGCTGTTCGACGAGCATCAGCCCGTATTCAAAGCGATGGGGAATAAGGTACTTTTCGTTGGTGAGCTGGGCAACGCCAAGCTGGTGAAAAACGCCATGGCGATGTTCGCCGCGGTGACGCATTTAACTTTGGCGGAAATTTGCTCTTGGCTCAAAAAAGGCGGGCTGACCGAGGATACATTTCGCACGATCCTTAAAAACTCGCCGCAGGATTCCGTCGCCATCGATCGCATTATGGAGATCGTCGTAAGTCGCAAATACAAGCCGCGCAAATCCTGGATGCCCAAAGACGTGGGATTCGGTCTCGACATGGCACGCGAGATGGAAGTGCCGATGCCGTTCGTCGCGCTGGCATATCAGTTGTTTTCCATCGCCCAGGCGACTGGAATGGACGGCTACGAAGCCACGGGTATTGCGTGCAACGTTTACGACGTGATCACGGGCCAGAAGCGAGGCGTTTGAAGAAATGGCAGGACTGCCTCCGGAACGCATTTCCCGATTTCTCACTTATCTCTTGCGCCATCGGCCCAAGGAGTATCCGCTGGTGTTCGATAAGCGAGGTTTCGTCGACTGGCAGGATATCGTCGAGATGCTGCAAGAGCGCTATTACGACGTCACCGAAGAACAAATCCGCGCCGTCGTCAACGAGTCGGAAAAGAAACGTTTCGAGCTTATTGGCGACAAGGTGCGGGCCACCTACGGACACTCATTTTCCGTCGATCTGGAAGGAGAGGCTGTCGAACCGCCGGCGCAGCTTTACTACGGCGCGGCGCGAGACATTGCCCAGTCGATGCTCCGAAGCGGCCTCAAACCGCGCGACCGCCAGTATGTTCACTTGAGTGTTTCCGCCGAGGAGGCCGAGTCCGTTGCTAAGCGGCATGATCCCAGTCCAGCCATCATCATCGTGGATGCCCAAACGGCACACGACGAAGGAATCGCCTTCTACCAATCAGGCCCACTTTTTCTCGCACAAAATGTCCCTGCAAAGTTTCTCTCACTGCGCTAGCCCATTTCGGTCATTGGTCATCGCTGACAATTTCCGTGTGATCCCAATTCGGACAGATCATCGACTGATATGAGACGGCCCAAGTCTGATATTCCCGATGGCGCTACAGAACGGGTGATTCGGGTATACCAGAGGAACGTGGGTTTGATTCGGCTTGAAAAAAGAGAGTGCATCTCTAACAGACAATTAGTTGGCTATCGCTATTACGATGACAACGGCCGATTGCAGATCGAAACACCACTCAAGGATGGCAAGAAGCACGGCCGCGAATTTTATTGGAATGAGGATGGCATGTTGGATTTAATCGAGCCCTACTTCGAGGGAAAGATGCACGGAACGGCTAAGCAGTATCAGAACGGGAAGGTTATCGGAACTTATAAGATGGTTCACGGCACCGGGTATGACGTTTGGTGCAATCAAATTGCCGATGGACAGGTGTATGTTTCGGAAATTCATTCGATGCGAGGTGGGTCAATGCACGGATTTGAGTGGTGGTTGAACGAAGATCATCGCTCAGTTCATGAGGAAAAGCACTGGCACGAAGGCAAGCTGCACGGAGTTGAACGCTTCTGGGTCGGAAAGAAATTGAGGCGGAGCTATCCCAAATATTGGGTGCAGGACAAAGCCGTCACCAAGCGGCAGTATGTTAGAGCAGCTCGAAAAGACGTTACACTGCCGCCGTTCCTTTTGAAAGATAGTTCGCCACGGCGAGAGTTTCCGACGGAGATTAGGCGGTTGTTGACGACGCCTAAAAAGAAATGACATTTCTAAGCATCGTTGCCGCGGTATCTGAGTTGATCGCTATCTGGTGTGCCGTTGGTTTATGGCGGAGCCGAGCTTCGATCTTGCAAAAACTCTTATGGAGTTTGGTGCTTTTGGTTCCTGTTGTAGGTCCCGTGTTCTACGGCGGGATGTTCGAGCTTCCGGCGGTTCAATCCGAGGGGCTGAGATCAACTAACGAGTGGGATGGTCCGACGTCGCATGAAGGACCGGGCGATTGAACGCTCAGCCTCAGTTGCCTAGCCTCCCATCCACGGTCTTGCGATTGCGGCCTGAAGTGGGTGCGTTATTGACGGACCAATGGCTGGTCGATTTGCACGAAAGAACTCATTACGTTAAATTGGCAGCGGTAGTAGCGATCATTCCCCCAAATTCTCAAATACACCTGCTCGTCTGGTAGTGTTAATAGCGCGCCGGGCAGAAGCGAATGATCAAAGGACGCAATGCGAAGTCACCTTAGGGAGCTTTTAACCAAAGCTATTGAGAAAACGGCGAAGGGGGGAGAGCTGAATTCGACAGAGCTCCCCCCTTTGCTTCTCGAGCCGCCGAAACAGCGGGAGTTTGGCGACCTGGCGACCAACGCCGCGATGCTTTGGGCGAAGAGCGCCAAGAAGCCGCCGCGCATGATTGCGGAGACAATTCTGAAAAATATTGAAGATCCGGACGGCATTCTTGCGCGCAAGGAGATTGCCGGGCCGGGGTTTTTGAATTTTACGTTTGCGCCGAAGTTTTACTACGCCCAATTGCGCGAGCTGGCAGCGGGCAACTACGATCGCGTTGATTTCGGGCACGGTGAGAGAGTTCAAGTCGAATTTGCCAGTGTCAATCCCACCGGTCCCTTGCATGTCGGTCACGGGCGTGTCGCGGTTATCGGCGACGTATTAGCGCGTCTGCATGAAGCAACCGGATTCAATGTTGAGCGCGAATATTATGTCAATGACGCCGGCAACCAGATGGAGAACTTGGGGCTCTCAATTTATGCGCGTTACCGTGAGCTGTTCGGGGAGCAAGTCGAGTTTCCCGAGGGCGGTTATCCCGGCGATTACGTGAAGGAGATTGCAGCGGCGGTAAAGCAGCGGCAAGGCGATAAGTATCTAAACGGCGATGAGCAAGCGGCCGTCAGTTTTTTCCGAGAGTACGGCGGCGAATCGTTGCTCGACACTATCCGGAAGCAGCTGCGCGAGTTCGGCATTCAGTTCGATGCTTTTTTCAGTGAAAGGGCCATGCGCGAGCGAAGTGAAGTCGCTCAGGCAATAGACGTGTTGCGTGCGCGCGGCTTGCTTTATTCTCAGGAAGGCGCCCAGTGGTATAAGTCGACGCAATTCGGCGACGATAAGGATCGCGCGGTGATTAAGAGCGACGGCGAGCTGACCTACTTCGCCAGCGACATTGCTTACCACCGCAACAAATATGAGCGGAAATTTCACAAACTGATCAATGTCTGGGGCGCCGACCACCATGGCTACGTGCCGCGTTTGAAGGCGGCCGTGCAGGGGCTCGGCTACGATCCGAATGTTCTCAAGGTCGTGCTGGTGCAGATGGTTCAGCTCACGCGCAAAGGCGAGCCGGTGCGCATGGGTAAGCGCACGGGCGAATTCGTTTCGCTCGAAGAAGTTTTGGAAGAGGTGGGGCGAGACGCCGCACGGTTCTTTTTCTTGATGCGCAAGTCAGACAGTCATCTCGATTTTGATTTGGATCTCGCCAAGCAGCAGTCGAGCGATAATCCGGTTTTCTATGTCCAATACGCGCACGCTCGCGTCGCCAGCATCTTTGAACAGGCGAGCAAAAACGGTCTGGAGATTGGCAACCGCGCAATCGTCTCAGTGGAACGGCTGGAGTTGGCCGAAGAGCTTGAGCTGATTCGCAAGATGATCCAGTTCAATGACGTCGTGGAAGAAAGCGTACTAGAGCTCGAACCCCACCGTGTGGTTTTTTATCTGTTGGATTTGGCCGGTGAATTTCATCGCTATTACAACCGTTACCGAGTGATCTCGGAAGACAGCGATTTGAGCCGTGCACGGCTGCTGCTAGTCGAAAACGTTCAGAAGACAATTCGCCGCGGGCTGGACATCTTGGGTGTCGGTGCACCTCTAAAGATGGCAGCGCGGTCAGAGGCGTAAACTTCCGGCCGAGGTGGCAAGGGGAAAGTTTCATGGCGGAAAATCGCAGAGGTAAAGAAAATCGCTTCTACTTCAGCCGCGGCCAAATGGTTTTGCTCGGCGCCGCCTTTGTACTGACTTCAATTATGGTTTTTTTTCTCGGAATGTTCGTAGGCAAAGGCATCGAGGAAAGAAAGCTGGCGAAAAAAGAGGAGCCGCTGGTGAAGATCCCGGTGAAGCCGTCCAAGGAAACTGGCGGTGCCCCGGCGGCTCAGGCCAAGGACGAGATTTCCTTCAATGACGCCGTGTCCAAGTCGGCCGACGCAGTAGCCGCAGCGGAAGAGAAAGCGAAAGAAGTTGCACCGGCGGACAAAGTCGCCAAGGCAGCGGCCAAAGAAACCAAAACCCAAACTAAAGCAGATGCGCCGGCGGTAGAAAAGAAGCCGGAAAAGAGTGCGCCGGCGGAAGCTGCGCCGAAGAAAGCGGAAACCACAGAAACTGCAGCGGAGAAAGATCAGAGCAAAATCTGGCGCGCGCAGGTCAACGCTTATCCCGACGAACGATCGGCGAAACAAATAGTTGATCGGCTGAAGAATAAAGGCTACAACGCCTATGTGACTGAGGTCCAGAACAACGGAAAGACATGGTTCCGCGTCAGCGTTGGCAAATACAGTTCGCGCGGTGAGGCGGACAAGGCTGTGGAAGCGCTAAAGACCAAGGAAAACTTTCCCAAGGCTTTCGCCGCTTCGAAGTGAGCGGGCGGCAACGAGAATGAATATTCGCGCCGCGATCGAAAAACTGGTCAATCGAGTCAATCTTTCCGAAACGGAAACTGTCGAGGTGATGAACCAGATCATGACCGGTGAAGCAACGCCGCTGCAAGTTGCCGCGTTTCTTACCGCGCTACGCATGAAGGGCGAAACGGTAGAAGAGATCACCGGAGCGGCTCGAGTGATGCGCGAAAAAGCGCACCGCGTCAGCATCGGCGCGAAGACCGTTCTCGATACCTGCGGCACAGGGGGCGATCAGAAAGGCACGTTCAATATCTCGACGACGGTGGCGTTCGTGTTGGCGGGTGCCGGCGTCAATGTGGCCAAGCACGGCAATCGTTCGGTATCGAGCCAGTCCGGTAGCGCCGATGTGTTGGGCGCGTTGGGGGTCAAAGTCGATGCGTCGAAGGAGCGCGTCGAGCAATGTATCGCCAAGATCGGCATCGGTTTCTTGTTTGCTCCGCTGCTTCATGAGGCGATGAAATATGCCGTGCAGCCGCGCCGCGATATCGGTATTCGCACGATCTTCAACATTTTGGGTCCGCTTACCAATCCAGCAATGGCGACCCATCAGTTGATCGGCATTTACAACGGCGAACTTGTCGCTATGATCGCCCATGTGCTCAATAACCTGGGCAGCGTGCGCGCTATGGTCGTGCACGGCTTGGAAGGAATGGACGAAATTTCCTTGTGTGGCCCGACCAAGGTCGCCGAGCTGCGCGATGGCAAAGTCAAGGAATACACGATCGAACCGGAGCAGTTTGGCTTGAAGCGGTGCCGATTGGAAGAGTTACACGGCGGCAGTGCGGACCAAAGCGCGGCGATCGTGCGGGGCGTGCTTGGCGGCAAACCGGGCCCGGCCCGAGATGTGGTCTTGCTCAACAGCGCTGCGGCGCTCTATGTCGGCGCTAGCGCCACGACGATTCAAGACGGATTCCGGCTCGCGGCTGAATCGATCGATTCGGGAAAAGCGCGACAAAAACTCGAACAGCTGGTCGAGATGACCAACGCTGTGTGACCTCCGATGGCTGAAATTCTGGCCACCATCGCCGAGCATGTGCGCGAGGTCGTCGAGCGCCGGCAACGGGAAACGCCGCTAGCAGCCTTGCGCGACCGAGCGCTTTTCCATCTTCCGACTCGCGGCTTCGCTCGCCGCCTGAGCGGAACTACGCGTCGGATTATTGCCGAGGTGAAGAAGGCATCGCCCTCCAGGGGGCTCATTCGCGCCGATTTTGACCCGGTGGCGCTCGCAAAGGATTGCGCCGCCCATGGCGCCAGCGCGATTTCTGTCTTGACCGAAGAACGATTTTTTCAAGGCAGCCTGCGGCACCTCGAAGAGATCCGTCACGCGGTAGAGATTCCATTATTGCGTAAGGATTTTATGCTCGATTCCTATCAGCTCGTCGAAGCCAAGAGCTACGGCGCTGATGCGGTTTTATTCATTGCGGCAATGCTCGATCCCGGCTTGATGCGCGACTTACGCGAACAGGCTGGCGCCCTCTCGTTGGACGCGCTGATTGAAGTGCACACCGAGAAGGAATTGCAAGCGGCCATCGCCGCGGGCGCGCAACTGATGGGCATTAACAACCGGGATCTAAAAACCTTTGAAGTGAGTCTCTCGACCACGGAGCGCTTAGCGCCGCTCATTCCGGTCGGCACGCCGGCCGTGTGCGAAAGCGGCATCGATGGTGTTAACCAAATCCGCCGCGTCGAGGAATGGGGCATTCACACTTTCTTGATCGGCGAGTCGCTGATGCGTGCCCCCGAACCGGGAAAGAAGCTAAGAGAGCTCTTAGTCGACTAAGCTGTGAGGACTGAGTCATAAGTCAGCGCTCGGTCCGCAGCACTCGTTACTCATGACTGTAAAGGTCAAAGTCTGCGGGATCACCAATTTAGCCGACGCGGAGAAGGCGCTTGAGTACGGCGCCGATATGCTCGGCTTCAATTTTTATCCGCCGAGCTCACGCTCGATTGCGCCGGAGAAAGCGCGCGAGATCCTGCAAGCACTGCCGGCTGGCTCATTCAATGTGGCGCTGTTCGTGAACGCGGCAAAAGAAAAAGTTCAGGAGATTATTGCTCACGGTCAATTGCCAGGTGGACAGCAGGCCTACAGTGGGCTCCAGTTTCACGGCGAAGAGAACGCGACCTTTTGTCGCGGTTGGGGCATGAAAGTGATCAAAGCGTTTCGTGTGAAAGAAAAAAATTCGCTCGCCGGTATGAAAGATTTTCCCGCGGATTTTTATTTACTGGACTCCTGGTCGACCGGCTACGGCGGTTCGGGGGAGCAGTTTCCCTGGGAATGGCTCGATGGCATCGATACGAACAAACTAATTCTCTCCGGCGGTCTTCGCGTGGACAATGTTGCCGACGCGATCCACCGGATTCATCCATTTGGCGTCGACGTTTGTAGCGGCGTGGAAGCGCGTCCAGGTATAAAGGATCATGTTCGACTCAAAGAATTCATTCTTGCCGCCAAAGGTGCCTGACCGACAGGGCCATTTCGGTCTCTATGGCGGCCGGTACGTCGCCGAAACTCTGATGCCGGCGCTCAGCGAGCTGGAGCACGCCTACGACAAAGCGCGGCGTGACCGGTCCTTTCGGAAAGAGTTCCAGTTTTATCTGCACGAATATGCCGGACGGGAAACGCCACTTTATTTTGCCGAGCGATTGACCGAGGAGTTTGGCGGCGCGAAGATTTATCTCAAGCGCGAAGACTTGTGTCATACCGGCGCGCATAAGATCAACAACACTATCGGTCAGATTTTACTCGCCCGGCGCATGGGCAAAGAGCGCATTATCGCCGAAACCGGTGCGGGTCAACATGGCGTAGCGACGGCGACGGTGGCGGCACGTTTCGGTTTGACCTGCGAAATTTTCATGGGCAAGGAAGACGTTCGACGCCAGTCGCTCAATGTCTTTCGCATGAAACTTCTTGGCGCCACGGTTCGGGTCGTCGAGGCGGGCAGCCAAACTCTCAAAGACGCGATGAACGAAGCGCTGCGAGATTGGGTATCCCACGTGCGCACGACGTATTATCTTATTGGCTCGGTGGCGGGGCCCCATCCCTATCCGATGATGGTGCGCGACTTTCAGTCAGTGATCGGCCGCGAGGCGCGCCGGCAGATATTAAAGAAAGAAGGCAGATTGCCGGATTATTTGCTTGCTTGTGTCGGCGGCGGCAGCAATGCGATGGGGCTTTTTTATCCCTTCGTGAGAGATCGCAAGGTCAAGATGCTCGGTGTGGAAGCAGCTGGACATGGTCTTCGCACCGGCAAGCATTCGGCGTCGATTCAGGGCGGCGCAGTCGGCGTCCTCCATGGCAGCAAGAGCTACGTGCTGCAAAATTCACAAGGACAGATTACCGAGACTCATTCCATAGCCGCGGGTTTGGACTATCCGGGAGTCGGCCCGGAATTGAGTTACTTGCGCGATTGCGGTCGGATACAATTCGATTCGGCCACCGACCGTGAAGCCATCGAGGCGATCAAATCCCTTGCCGAGATCGAAGGTATTATTCCCGCCCTCGAAAGTGCCCACGCGATTGCTGCGCTGACGCGCCTAGCCCCCCGCTTAACCAAACGCCAGATCATCATCGTCAATCTCTCAGGACGCGGCGACAAGGACATGATGAC
>Ga0066710_100000013_pt1 | contig 59708 bp, 63 predicted proteins | sample GraSoiAngelo_159_FD_79666 | JGI IMG/M metagenome (GOLD analysis project Ga0066710, IMG submission 79666) | Grasslands soil microbial communities from the Angelo Coastal Reserve, California, USA - 14_1009_16_40cm | ecosystem: Environmental > Terrestrial > Soil > Grasslands | place: USA... | reverse complement strand
CTAACAGCTTCTCAACTCGGCAGCGTGACGAACGGGTAGCGGCGGAGCACGTCGTAAATCTCGCGCTTCATCTCTTCGATCTCCCTATCCGTCCGTGCTTCGAACCTGAGGGTCAGATACGGGTTCGTGTTCGAGGCACGGACCAGCCCCCAGCCGAGGCCGGGGAAGATCACGCGCGCGCCGTCGGTGTCGATCGTCTCGTACCGTCGCTTCAGCTCGCGCGTCACTTCCTCGACGACCCTGAACTTCTCGCCGTCGGGACAGGGCGCCTTGAGCTCCGGCGTCGCGCGCAGGTGGGGAACCGAGGCGAAGAGACGCGACATCGGCTCGGCGGCTTGCGACGCCATCTCGATGATCTTGCACGACGCGAGGATACCGTCGTCGACGCCATAGTAGTTCTCGGCGAAGAACATGTGGCCGCTCACCTCGCCGCCGAGCAGGATGTGGTCGTCGCGCATCTTGCGCTTGAGGTGCGAGTGGCCGGTCTTCCACATGACGGGCACGCCCCCGTGCTTCTGGATGTCGTCCACGAGCGCCTGCGAGGACTTCACGTCGAAGACGATCTTGGCGCCGGGGTGGCGTGACAGCAGGTCGCGCGCGAGCAGGATCAGAATGAGATCGGCCTCGTGGCGGTGGCCGAGCTCGTCGATCACCCCGACCCGGTCCGCGTCGCCGTCGTAGGCGATGCCGAGGTCGGCCGCGATCTCGACCACCTTGGCCTTGAGGTCCTCGACGTTGTGCTCGTCCTCGGGATCGGGCAGGTGGTTCGGGAACCGCCCGTCGGACTCGCAGTGGAGCTCGACGACGTCGCAGCCGATGCGGCGCAGCAGCGCGGGCGCGTAGAGCCCGGCCACGCCGTTGCCGGCGTCGACGACGACCCGGAGGCGGCGGGCGGGATGGACCATCCGCGCGATGGTCTCGAAATAGTCGTCGCGCGGGCTGCGCTCGGTCAGCCCGCCGGCGCCGGTCTCGTAGTCACCGCGCTCGGCCATCGTGCGCAGCGTCTGGATCTCCTCCTCGGAGAGCGGCGCCGCGCCGGGGTGGACCATCTTCACGCCGTTGTACTCGATGGGGTTGTGGCTCCCGGTGATGTTGGCGCCCCCGTCCAGCTTCCAGTGGGCGGTCGCGAAATAGAGGATCGGCGTGGTCACGAGACCCACGTCGACCACGCCCACGCCGGCCGCCCGCACACCGTCGACGAACCCGGCCTTGAGCTCCTTCGACGACAGGCGGTTGTCCTGGCCGACGGCGATCTGGCGGCCGCCGTTGCGACGGATCATGGTCGCGTAGGCGCGGCCGACCAGACGGAAGACGTCGGGGTTGATGTCGGCGCCGACGAGGCCCCGCACGTCGTAGGCGCGGAACACGTGCGGGTTCAACATTGTGCGGTCCTCTCGGCTACGATATTGTGACGGCGCGATGCGCCGCCGACGTCGGAGGTTACCATGATTCATCGAAGGAGATCCGCATGGCGCTCATGGACGATGCCGAGCTGAGAGCCCGAACGAAGCGAACCAGTGAGAAGCTCTTCCACACGCTGAAGGGCGGCTCGGGGTTCGAGACGTGGAAGAGGTTCGACAAGGGGCTGGCGCGGGAGCTCTCCCTGTTCTTCACGGGCGTTCTCTACAGCCGCGAGGTCATCTCGCAGAAACAGCGCGAGCTCTGCGCCGTCGCTGCGCTGACCGCGCTCCACCGTCCGAACGAAGTGCGCGCGCACATTCACGCCGCCCTCAACGTGGGCGCCACGCGGCAGGAAGTGGCGGAAGTCATCTTCCAGATGGTCACGTACGGCGGCATGCCCGTCGTCGTCGACGCGCTCGAGATCTACGGGCAGGTGCTCGCCGAGCGCGGCGAGCCGTTCCCGGCGGAAGAGTCATCGCGGTGAGCCAGGCGGCGCTGGCGGCCGCCATCGAGGCGGCCGAGGCGGCCGGACTCGTCGCGCTGAAGTACTACCGCGGCGGCTTCGAGGTGACGCTGAAGCCGGACGATACGCCGGTGACCCAGGCCGACCGCGAGGCCGAGCGAGCGATCGTCGAGGTTCTCAGCCGCGCCTTCCCGGAGCACGGCGTGCTCGGCGAGGAGTTCGGCGGCTCCGGGAACACCGAGACGCGCTGGATCATCGATCCGATCGACGGCACGAAGAACTTCGTGCGTCACATCCCCCTGTGGGCGACGCTGATCGCGCTCGAGGAGCACGGCGAGATCACGGTGGGGGTGATCCACAACCCGGTGACGGGAGACCTCTACACGGCCCGCCGGGGCGGGGGTGCCTTCCTCAACGGCGAGCGGATCTACGTTTCGGACGAGGCCGATCTGGGCCGCGCGTTCCTCGTGCACGCGGGCCTCCGCCCGGCGCACGGGACCGGTCACTGGGAAGGGTTCCTGCGACTGGTCGATGCCACCGACCGCCAGCGCGGCTTCGGCGACTACGCTGGCTACAGCCTGGTCGCGGAGGGCAAGGCCGAGATCTACGCCGAGATCTACCCCGAAGGGGCCGGCCTGAAACCGTGGGACCTGGCGCCCTGCAAGATCCTGGTCGAGGAGGCGGGCGGCCGCTTCACCGACCTTTCCGGCCGCGCCACGATCTATTCGAGCTCGGCGCTGGCGACGAACGGCCGCCTCCACGATGCCGCGCTCGCGCTCCTCCGCCCCTGACACTCGTCGTCCATCCCGGAGCGCTGGGCGACGTGCTCCTGGCGATTCCCGCCCTCCGCGCCGCCCGGCGGCGCTGGCCGCAGGACACTCTGATCCTCGCGGCTCAGCCGAGGATCGGGAGACTTCTCGTGGCGCTCGGCGTCGTGGATCGTGCCGTCGACTTCGAGGCGCTCGGGCTCGACGCGCTGTTCGAGATCGAGCCTGCGGGGGCGGAGCTCGGATGGCCGGCGCGATGCGCCGACGACCTGCGCCGGGCGACGCGCGTGATCGCCTGGATCGGCTCGCGCGAGCCGCGCTTCGTGCGGCGGCTCACGTCGCTGGTTCCTGGCGCCGTCGTGGCCCCCTCCGTCGGCGCCGGCCGCCCAGTGTGGGAGCATCTGCTGGATACGGTCGGCGCGACCGGCGGGGGCCGAGCGCTGTGTGAGCCGGTCGTCGTCCAGTCCGCGCTCGTCGACGAGGCGCGAGGCGCGCTCGTCGACGAAGGCTGGGACGGGCGGGTACCGCTGCTCGTCATGCATCCCGGCGCCGGTGGGCGAGGGAAGCGATTTGCGCCGGCCGGATTTTCCGCCGTGATCGAGCGGGTGGCCGCGGCGCTCCCCCAGCTCGCGATCGTCGTTCACCAGGGTCCCGCCGATGCCGACGCCGTCGCGTCGCTCTCCGGGCGGTTGGCCGGTCGCGTGGTGGTCCTCCAGGAGCCCGAGCTCCCGCTCCTCGCGGGGGTGCTGAGCCATGCGACCGCGTATCTCGGGAACGACTCGGGAGTCAGCCACCTCGCGGCGGCAGTCGGCGCACGGTCGGTCGTGCTCTTCGGCGCCGACCGGATGGTCTGGCGGCCGTGGGCGAGCCATGCCGCGCCGCTGGTCGTGGCGATGCCGATCCTGGACGAGCCCGACGTGGCGCGAGTGGAAGGCGCGCTCACGCCGCTCCTCTCTTGATAGCCGCACCACGGATGAGGTACTGGCGGTGAGTGGAAGACGATCGCGAATCGGCGTGATTCTCGCGGGGGGCGTGCTCGTCGCCGCGGGATTCGCCGTCGCGATCGTCGAGATGCTGCGCCTTCCAAAGGGGACGATCTGGATCGTCGTGGCGGCGGCGGTCGTGCTCCTCACCGTGATCCGCGCCGCAACGCGCTAGGGCCGGACGCCGGACGCTAGGGCACCTCCGAGGGCGGATCCGCCAGGCGGTTGCCCCCGTCATCCGGGTCCAGATCGGCCCCGTCCTGGAGATGAAGTCGCGCGATTACGTCTTCCTCCAGGTCGGGCTCTCCCCTGACGGCCAGGTCGAACCAGAGGTCGTCCATATGCATTTCCGTTACCTCCGGGCGCCTTGCACCCAATTTCGGTCCCTTACTTCTGGTGAACGTTGTATAGCAGGAGCCGTGCCCGGTCGTGAATGCCAAATGAATCAGGAGCTTAGGACTCGAGACCTGAGACGTGATTGGGGCGTATTGCCGGAACCTTCCGGAAATATGCCCGATGCTCCGGAGGTGCTCTTAGCGCTGACGCACGAGGTCGTCGAAGGGACCGGAGATGCGCACGACCTCGTTGACGGGCCAGGTCCCGGACTTGATCGTGACGACGAAGAGGTCGCCGGCGACACCGGCTCGCCGCGTCTCGGGCGTGATCGGCGCGAAGCAAAGGCTGCGTGGCGCGTCGCCGTCGGTGAAGGTGGCGAACTCGATTCGGCGGCCGTCCTGGGCGATGACGAAGATCTGCTTCTCGTGACGATCGGCGACGAAGAGACTGTTGCCCGGACCCAGACCAAGCGCGGCGGCCACCGGTCCACGATGGACGGACCCCGAAAGCCCCTGCGGAGTGACCCTCACGATTTCCCCCGGTCCTTGCTGGGAGGGGAGCTCGGCATTGCCGTCGGTGCCGATCCAGAGCTGATCCCGGTCGTCGATCGCGAGGAGCCGTGGCCGCGCAAGCGTCAGATACCGTGGATCGACCACCCGGCCCTCCGGATCGAGGCGCACGACGACGCCCTCGGCGCGATCGGCGATGTACACGTTGCCGGCCGCGTCCACCGCCGTCCCTTCGGGCTGCCTCAGGACCGGCCGACCGCGTCGCTCGGGCGTGCCGCCGGCGAACAGCTCGGCGCGCCCGTCGACGAGCCGATAGAGCGCCCCGATCTTCCGCTCGCGGTCGAAGGTGGTGACGAACAGCTCGCGCCCACTCCGCGCCGCAGCCACCTGCGGATTCGGCAGCGGAGGGCCGTAGAAGTAGCGCGCCTCGGTGTCGGGGCTCAGCCGCGCGCCGCCCGCGGGAATCCGATAGAGGGGCCAGAGGTCGTACGCCTCGCCGCCGAAGTAGCGCCGGCCCGTCCGCGCCAGGTAGAGGAGGCCGGTGTGATCGAACGCCAAGGTGGAGGTGGCCGGGATACCGCGGACGCCCCGCGCGGCGTCGGTGTCGAAGCCTTCACCCGTCACGTACACCTGGGCCGTGAACCCGGCCGGCAACCGCAGCTCGGCCGTCGCCGGGAGCGGGACCAGCAGGAGCGCCAGGGCGAGGAGGCGGGCCGTCACCGGGCGGGCCGCTTCCAGATGTCGCGGTCGTGCATCAGCCGGATCTGGCGCCGGATGACCTTCTCGCGGTACTCGGCGTGCTTCATCGGCGCCCGTTTCAAATAGAGGTTCTTCGGGTAGATCGGCCGCTCGTACAGAATCTGGTAGAGCTCGGTCCTGAGGTCCTTCACCCAGTTGTCCCACTGTGCCCGTGCCCGGTGGTCACGGAGTGCCTCGATGTCGATCACGCCGCCGACGTACGTCGAGCCGGCGCCGTAGTCCTGACGGCCGACGATCCGCCCCTTGTAGTCGATGATAAAGGATCGTCCGCCAAACGTGTCGATCGGTGTCGTCTCCTCCGGGAAGAGGTAGTACGTCCCCATGTTCGGCGCCACGATGTACATGTTGTTGTCGAGGGCGCGGGCGCGGCTCTGGATCTCGAAGATCTCGTTGCCGGTCGCCGGATGGGGGTAGGAGGCGCGATAGACGACCTCGGCACCGTTCAGGGCGAGCGCCCGCGCGTTCTCGGGATACGAGCCCTCGTTGGCCATCATGATGCCGAGGCGGCCGATCTCGGTGTCGACGACCGGCCAGAACGCGTCGAGGGTCTTGCCGTACTTCTCGATCCACCAGTCGTAGACGTCGTGCGGACACACCGAGTGCTCCACCGGGAAGAGAGGGGAGACCTTGTAGTGCTTGAGGATCACCCGGCCGCGGGGGTTGATGATGAAGCCCACGTTGAAGAAGCGGTCCTTGAGATCGGGATGCTTCGCCTTCGCTTGCGCCATGACGAACGCGTTGTACTCCCGGGCGATCTTGCCGAGCGACTCGGTCTCCTCGCCCGGAATGTCGATCGCGCACTCCCGCGCGAACGTCGCGTGGTCGAGGTCGAGGACCTCGTCGTTGAAGGCTTGAAGGGCTCCCTCCGGAAAGGCGATCAATCTCACCGGGAGGTCGAGGCTCGACAGCCACGACGCCGCCTTCACGAGGTGCCCGAGATGCTCGAGGTTGATCTGGATGTCCTTGCGCTTGCGGATGCCCCGCACGGTCGGAATGAGGCCGACCGCGGTGTACGGTTTGATCATTCGCTCGCTCCTTGATCGCGAGTGGTCAGCGACTGGTGACGCACGTGACCTCGCGGACGCGGTCGTCGTACAGCTCGATCGCCACCTCGTGTTGCTCCGCACCGTTGGCCCCGCGATAGAGCAGGGTCCGCCGCCCCGGCGGCGTCACGCGCTCGTGCTCCTCGTCGGGTCGCCCGAACCGCGCGACGACCTCGTCGTAGGTGGTGCCGGCCGGGATCAGGGTGACGAGCGTCTCTCGCGACGGCACGGTCCCGTTCGGCGCGGTGGCGGCCGTCGCGAAGCGGCGCCGGGCGCGCCGCCGCCGTCGGATCCGGCGGCTCACATCCTTGCTCAAGATGAGCACCCCCGCGAAGTTCGTCACGAGCAGGACCACGACGGAGACGACGACCGGCCGCCAGTTGATGCGGCCCGTGAAGTAGTGGAACTGCACCCGCAAGCTCTGGGCGCTGATGTCCTCGGACGGCAGCAGCGTGAGCGCCACGACCTCGCCGCCGGCGCGCACGCGACTCTGGCGCCGGACGGCCGTGGCCGGCGCGATCTCCTCGATCTTGAGGTGATCCGAATCCCCGAAGGTCGCGATCACCAGCGAGTATGCTCGCGCCAGGGGCACGACGTGGTCGCGGCGCTCGTAGTAGAGCGAGAAGAGCCCCAGCACAGGCGGCCCGAGATCTCCGAAGCCCGTGGTGAGGACGTGGCGCCGTCCCCAGAAGAGCTCGTCGAGCCACGTCGCCGCCTTGGGCACGACGAGACCGCGGAGGGGGAGCACGAGCGTGACGAACGAGAGCGGGTCCGACAGCTCCGACGTCCACGGAATCTTGATGTAGGTCACGGCGCCGGTCTGACCGCCGGGACGCGTGAAGGTGACGTACGAGGCGAACACGCCGACGGGCTCACCGAGCGCCGCCGTGCCGAGCTGCAAACGGTCGCGGCTCCTCAAGATCAGCCGCCCGCTGCCCAGGACGACGAGGCCCCGGGCCTCGATCTCGCGCGCCAGCTGAGGCTCCGCCGGGCCGGGCGCCGTGCTCTCCGCGACCTCCGCCGGCCACAGCAAGTAGAGGTCCTGCTGGATGTCGGCCACCGGATGTCCCGGTCTGGTCGTGAGACCCCACGAGAGGTTCACCGTGACGGGTCCGAGACCCGGGCTCACGTTGGCGACCGCGAACAGGGGACCGACCAGGAACTCCGGGTGCGGTCGGGAGGCCAGGAAGACTTGACCGTGACTCACAGCGGGCGTGGCCGCGCAGAGGAGAGCGGCCGCCGCCACGCACGATTTGATCATCGAACGCTCCTCTGCTAAGGTCGGCTGCGCTCGCCGGCCAGATCGAAACAGTGAACAGTTAGCACAGTTTTCTTCGCCACGTACAGAGAGACCCGGGGGTATCGATGAGCCGCGCACCCGTCGGCGTCAGCGTCATGCCGCTCGAGAACCGGCGCGAAGCGCTCGTCGGCGTCGCGACGACGGCCGAGCGTCTGGGTTACGACGGCTTCTTTCTGCCGGAGACGTGGGCTCACGACGTCACGGTGCTGATGGCCGAGGCGGCGTTGCGGACCGAGCGTATCACGTTGGGCTCGGGCATCCTCGGGATCTGGGGACGGAGCCCCGGGACGCTCGCCATGGCCGCTTCGACGCTCGGCGCGTTGTCGGCCGGTCGCTTCGTGCTGGGCCTCGGCGCCAGCACCTCGCAGCTCGGTGAAGGGCTCCACGACGTGCCGTTCGTGGCGCCCATCGCCAGAATGCGCCGGACAGTGATGCAGGTGCGGGCGCTCCTGCGCGGTGAGCGTATCCCGCTCGCGGTCGCGACCGGCGCCCGACCGCTCAAGCTCAACCTCGCTCCGGCGGCCGAGCTGCCGATCTTTCTCGCCGCGCTCACCGACGAGTCGGTGAGGCTCGCCGGCGAGCTGGCGGACGGGTGGCTGCCGTTTCTCTATCCGCGCCGGTGCCTCGAGGAGGGCCGCGCGCTGCTCCGGGAGGGGGCCGCCCGTGCCGGCGATGCCGAGCGGCGCCTCGCCATCTATCCCACGGTGCCCGCGGTCGTGGCCGACGACGCGGCCGAGGCGCGGGCGGGTGCCGCGTGGTTCGTGTCCTTCTATCTGACGACGATGGGGCCCCTCTATCGCCGATCGCTCGCCCGCCAGGGATTCGGCCGCGAGATCGACGCGGTGATCGCCGCGAACACGCCGCGCTTCGCGGCCGCGGTCCCGCCCGAGGCCGAGACGCTCCTGGAGGAGCTCACGGTGTTCGGCACGCCGGACGAGGCTCGGGCGCGGCTCGCGCGATGGCACGCCGCGGGCGCCGACATGCCGCTCGTGTTTCTCCGGCCGAACCTGACGCCCGAGGAGATCGAGCGCACCCTCAGCACCTTCGCCCCGATGCTAGAATCGCGTGAGAGGTCGTGAGGTCGTGCGCGCCGCAGGCCGTCGCGGGGCTGGGCCCCGCCGGCCGAGGTGCGGCTATCAACGAGGCGCGGCTATGAAAGCGAGGAGCGCGTGGGGCAGGGCCAGGCGGCGGTGACGGGGCGCGAGCGGATCGTGGCGGCCTACAAAGGCGGGTACGCCGACTGCGTGCCGGCGTACCCGATCGCGGGCTCGTTCGCCGGATGCCTCGACGGCCTGTCGATCGAGGAGTACTGCACGAATCCGACGAAGGCCGTGCGCGCCATGCTCAACTACTACGAGCGCTACCAGCCGGACATCATGATCGCCTTCAACGACCTTGCCAAGGAGGCGGAGGCCGTCGGCTGCCACGTGAAGTATTCGGACTACGTCGTGCCGTCCATCGACCGGCACGTGCTCCAGGACGACAAGGCGCGGCTCGCGACGCTCGAGATCCCCGACCCGCGGACGGCCGGGCGCCTGCCGGCGTTCCTCGAGCAGTGCGAGGCGCTCTCGGCGGCGCGGCTGCCGAGCGGGCTCGGCGCCGTCCTGGTGGGACCCTGGACGATCGCCATGCTCCTGCGCAATCCGGAGCTGATGTGCCTGGACACGATCGACGACCCGCCGTTCGTCCACGAGCTGATGCGCTTCGCCACCGAGTACGCCAAGCAGTTCGGCGACGCGGTGCTCGCGACGAAGATCGGCCTCAGCTACACCGATCCGACCGCGTCGTGCTCGCTGGTGGGGCCCGACACCTACCGCGAGTTCATCAAGCCGTACCACCAGGAGCTGGTGGAGTACTTCCGGGCGAAGAAGGTCGGGACGACGATCCACATCTGCGGGACCACCCACCAGATCCACGAGGACCTGGTCGACGTGGGCTTCGTCGCGATCACCATCGACCTCGATCAGCAGGCCGATCCCGCGCTGAAGGTGGACCAGCTCGACAAGCTGGTCACGCTCGGGAACCAGCGCGGCGTGGTCGCGATCGGCAACGTCGACGTAACGATCTTCGAGCGCGCGACGCAGGCCGAGATCGAGGCGGAGGTGCGGCGCTGCATCGACACGGTGGGGCGGCGCTCGCGCTTCGTCCTGTCGACCTCGTGCGAGCTGCCGCCGCGCGCCAACCCCGACTGCGTCAAGTGGATGATGGACGCCGCGCGCGACTACGGCCGCTATGACCGCATCCTCTCCGCCGCCTCGGTTCCCGGGGAAGCGCGGTAGGGGTCGAAAGGACCCGTTCCCTCCAAGAGGGCGACGGGCGCCGCGAGCCCGGATGGAGCCCAGCCGCCGCGGGGCAGCGGGCGCGTGCAGCGTGGTCCGTCGACCCCTACCGCGCTTCCCCGGGAACCGAGGCGGCGGGCAGGCTCGCGACCCGCTCGATGATGCGGACGATCACGGGAGTCGCGCGGTTGCGTAGCGTGACTTCGTGGCGCGGGAAAGCGCCGACATCGACTCCGGCGCGCGTGACGACGTCCTCGGAGATCACCAGCTCGCAGCCGTAATCCTTCGTCGCTTGCTCGAGCCTGGCGGCGACGTGGACGGTGTCGCCCACCGCGGTGAAGTAGGTGCTGTCGCCGTAGCCCATGCGCCCGACGACCGCGTGGCCGACGTGAATGCCGATGCCCAGGCGCAGCGGCTGCGGGAGCTCGCCGCTCAGCTCGCGGCTCAGTGAGTCCACGCGCACGATCATGGCCCGGGCCGCGACCAGTGCCTGACGGCAGCCGGCCTCGGGCCCGCTCTCGACGCCGAAGAGCGCCATGACCCCATCGCCGGTGAACTGGTTGGCGATGCCGCCCGCGCGCTCGATCGCCGAACCCACGGCCTCGAAGTATCGGTTGAGGAGGTAGACGACGTCGTAGGGCAGCCGCTTCTCGGCCATTCGCGTGAAGCCGCGGAGGTCGGCGAAGACCACGACGATCTCTTGCTCGACGCCCTGGCGCTCGTGGCCGAGGACCGTGGCGAGGGCGTCGCGGGCTGCCAGCAGCGGCACGACCTCCGTGCTATGCACGGGCCGGAGCTGGCACGCCAGGCGTACGTCGGGCGGCGCGCCGATGCGGCGGAGCACGCGCCGCTCGGCGTCGCGCGCCGGCGGCAGCGTGTCGAGGCCGCGCGCAATGCGGACACGGCAGGTCGAGCAGCGCCCGCGTCCCCCGCAGACCGCCGCGTGCGGGAGGCCGGCGTAGCGGCTTGCCTCGAGGACCGTGAACCCGATGGGTACCGTCACCACCCGGCCGCTCGGGTATGTCAAGCTGACCGAGCGCCAGCGCCAGAGGTACGCGGCCCGCGCCCCGCGTGCCGCGAGCGTGAGTGCGAGCAGCGCGCCGTAGACCGCGACGATGTTCTCGGCCAGGCCCGTGAGTGTCGCACGTGTCGTGGGCGTGTCTCGGGGCGTGACGGTCGCGACCCATCCGGGGGAACGCGCCAGCTCGGTGACCTCGATGCCGCCCTGAACGAAGCCGGCGAGCGCCAGCACCGGCACCGCCACCGCGATGCCGACGAGCCACACCGCCGAGCGCGGATACCACGGCCTGAACCGAAGCCAGAAGTGGATGCCCATGCAGCCGTGAATCCAGGCGATCAGCACCAGGGCCGTCTGGAATGCCCCGCGCCACGGCGAGGCCACCCAGAACACGAGCAACACCCGCGCGTAGGAGTCGTCGATGCCGTAGAAGTCGTGAGCGAGGCGATTGCCGACGACGTGGGCGGTCAGGAGCGGCGGAATCGTCAAGCCGAGCACGAGCTGCGTCGCCTCCCACGCCGGCATCCTGAGCGTGCGTCGCCGGTAGAGCGCCCAGAGCCCGAGCAGCGCGTGGGTGACGAGCGCTCCGTAGAGCGCGCCGGCAGCAACGGGATGGCGCCAGAGCAGGAGGAACCACACTCGCCCGGATTCCATCGCCGCGAGCGAAACGATGCCGAGCGCGTGGTTCAGGAAGTGCGTGGTCAGGTAGGTGAGCAGGATGAGCCCGGTGCCGAGACGGACGACGCGGACCGCGTGCGAGCTCACCCGGCGTGGCCTCCCGATCGGGTGGCGGGCGCTGCGCCCTGCCGGCGCTCGACCTGCGTCGCCCGCCTACGCCGTGACCTTCGGCAGCTGCCTGAGCGCTTCTTCGACCTTCGCGGTCGGGTACTCGTAGTCCTGAAGCTTCCCGGCGAGGTGGGCCTCGTAGGCACCGAGGTCGAAGTGGCCGTGGCCCGAGAGGTTGAAGAGAATCGTCCGACGCTTGCCGTCGCGCTTGCAGCGTCGCGCCTCGTCGATCGCCACGCGGATGGCGTGCGCCGACTCCGGCGCCGGGATGATGCCCTCGGTGCGCGCAAACTGCAAGGCCGCTTCGAACGTCGCCAGCTGCGGCACCGCCGTCGCCTCGATCACGCCCTCGTCGTAGAGCTTGCAGACCAGCGGGGCCATGCCGTGGTACCTGAGCCCACCGGCGTGCAGCGGCGCCGGGATGAACGTGTGGCCGAGCGTGTGCATCTTCACCAGGGGCGTCAGGCCGACCGTGTCACCGAAGTCGTAGGCGTAGCGTCCCTTCGTGAGGCTCGGGCACGCCGCCGGCTCGACGGCGATGATCCGCACCTTCTTGTTCTTCCCCGTGAGCTTGTCCGCGGCGAAGGGGAATGACAAGCCGGCGAAGTTCGAGCCGCCGCCGGCGCAGCCGACGACGACGTCGGCGGCGTCATCGGCCCTCTCGAGCTGCTTCTTCGCTTCCTGGCCGATGACCGTCTGATGCATGAGCACGTGGTTGAGCACGCTGCCCAGCGAGTACTTGGTGTCGTCGCGCGTCGCGGCGTCCTCGACCGCCTCGCTGATCGCGATGCCGAGCGAGCCCGGCGAGTTGGGATCCTGCTCGAGGACCTTCTTGCCGGACTGCGTGTCAGGGCTGGGACTGGCCACGACTTGCGCGCCCCAGGTCTCCATCATGATTCGCCGGTAGGGCTTCTGCTGGTACGAGACCTTCACCATGTAGACCTTGCACTGCAGGCCGAACAGCTGGCAGGCGAGCGCCAGCGCCGAGCCCCACTGGCCAGCACCCGTCTCGGTCGACAGACGGGTGACTTTCTCGCGCTTGTTGTAGTAGGCCTGGGCGACCGCGGTGTTCGGCTTGTGACTTCCCGCGGGGCTCACCCCTTCGTACTTGTAGTAGATGCGCGCGGGGGTGCCCAGCGCTTTTTCGAGCCGGCGCGCCCGGTAGAGCGGCGAGGGCCGCCACAGGCGATAGACGTCGCGGATCTCCTCGGGAATCTCGATCCAGCGCTCCTGACTGACCTCTTGCTTGATCAGCTCCATCGGAAAGAGCGGGGCCAGATCTTGAGGACCGATCGGCTGCTTGGTGCCGGGATGGAGCACGGGCGGCGCCGGCGTCTTGAGGTCGGCCTGGATGTTGTACCACTTGGTCGGGATGTCCTTCTCGTCGAGCAGGAACTTGGTGCGATTCCTGTCGGTCGCCTTGGTCGCCATGCCGGCCTCCTTCGGAGGGACCCCCTGCGAAAAGTGCGCTAACCATACAGAACCCGGTCCGAGCCTGTCAATGCGGCGGCCGTGGGGTACACTAACGTCAGCGATGCCACCGACGCTCAAACTCCCTCGCCGCGACGGGATCCTCACGCGATACACGCTCTCGGGCAGGACGCCGGTGCTGGTGCCGCCCGGCCCCATCCGGAGCCGCATCGGCATGGCGGCCGTCCACGTCGTCGCCGATCCGCTCGCTTCGATCAATCCGTCGCTCGAAGTCGCTCTCGACTGGGACGCGACCTTGCGTTTCCGGCACCACATCTGGTCGCTGGGCCTGGCGGTCGCCGAGGCGATGGACACGTCCCAGCGGGGGATGGGCTTCGACTGGCGGACGGCGAAGGAGCTGATCCGGCGCTCGGTGGCGGAGTCGAAGACGGTACCGGGCGCCGTGCTGGCGTCGGGCGCGGGCACCGATCACCTCGAGCCCGGACCGCACGTGACGCTCGCCGCCGTCGAGGCCGCCTACGAGGAGCAGTGTGCGTGGGTCGAAGGCTGCGGCGGCCGGATCATCCTGATGGCGAGCCGCGCCCTGGCGGCGTGCGCCAAGGAGCCCGGCGACTATCTGAAGGTCTATGGCCGGATCCTCACCCAGGTCCGCGAGCCCGTGATCATCCACTGGCTCGGCGAGATGTTCGACCCGGCGCTCGAAGGCTACTGGGGCTCGCGCGACCTCGACCAGGCGACCGAGACCTTGCTCGCGATCGTGCAGGAATATGACACCCGGATCGACGGCGTGAAGATCTCGCTCCTCGATCAGGCCCGCGAGATCGCGATGCGGAAGCGGTTCCCCCCGGGCGTGCGCATGTACACCGGCGACGATTTCGACTACCCGACGACGATCCGCGGTGACGGCGACCGGTATTCGGACGCGCTGCTCGGCATCTTCGACGTCATCGCGCCGGCGGCGGCGGCCGCGCTCAAGGCCCTCGACGCCGGCGATGCGGCCCGCTACACGGACATTCTCGCGCCGACCCTTACGCTCTCGCGCCAGGTCTTCGGCGCGCCCACGCGCTTCTACAAGACCGGCGTGGTCTTCGCCGCGTATCTCAACGGCCACCAGTCGCACTTCCGGATGGTCGGGGGCCAGGAGAGCGCGCGCTCGGTCGTGCACCTCGCCGAGCAGTTCGCGCTGATGGATCGCGCGGGCCTCCTGCGTGATCCGGAGCTCGCCGCCGAGCGGATGCGGCGCGTTCTCGCCGTCGCCGGCGTCGAGTAGTCGCGCCGCTCGTTCGGCGGCGACCGGCGAGCGTCAGTGGTGATCGAGGGCCCAGCGTCGCGACCCAGGCCGATCACCGCGCGTCGAGAACGCCAGCGCGACCTGCTCACGATTCTCATCGTCGTCGCTGAAAGAGGCCCGGGCCGCGCGTCGTGCGGCATCTCGCGCCATGATGACTCGCCGGAGGTGCTCGTCGATTTCGAGCCAGCCGAGGAAGCCGTTCGGATCCATCCGGACTACTCCGATCCGCCCGCTGTGGGCGCGTCGTGAGCTAGCGTCGTACGATCACCCATCCAAACTTCTCGAGGTCCGTCGTCGGGGTCGGTCCACGCCGGTCGCCGCGGCGCCTCTCGACGGTGACCGGGCGCCTGTCGGACCGCCGCTCTCCGAGCCGCCGGTCGAGGATCACGTCCAGCGTGTCACTCGCGAAGACGTGTCTGACATAGGCGTAGCGGGTCGGTTCCGAGCGCGACACGACGAGGATGACGCGGGCCATTAGCTGGCTCCGGACCGACACTCTCGGCCCACATAACCGGCCGTGGCGCCGAGCAAAAGTGCCGGCGCGAAGTCACGCCAAAGACATCGCAACGTGGCAAAACCCTACTGCCCTTCTCGGTGGCCCGAAAGCAGGAAAATACCGCAGCGGGCGATGGGGAAATCCTTGATGCGGCGTCGGCCGTCGAGCGGACTACAGAACGTGGAGCCAGGGACGCGCGCTGAGCGCGCCGGGCTTCCAGAAGCCGGTGTCCGTGAACCACCGAAGCGCCTCGTCCGCATCGGCGGTCTTGGCGACCGCGAGCGTGGCGCCGTGCTCGAAGAATCCACCGAACGCCACCCGGCCCGCGCCCCGCATCTCGATCAGGGCGAACTGGGCCATGTCGTGGTCGGCCGTCGGGCCCTCGATGAGCGTCGCCCGGCGCGAGCCGTCGAGCACGACGGGCACCATCTCCCATGGCTCGACGAACTGGCTGAAGCTCCGCGGCTCGTAGCGGGTCCACACGCCGCCGGTCCAGTACGGGTCCTCCTCGATCGCGAAGGTCAGCTGGGCCGGCTGCTGGAGGCGATAGAAGATGTCCGCGGTCTTGCCGTCGGCGGACGGGCCGCCGCCGATGAGGATGCCGTTGGCGCGGAGGCCCTGGAGCCTCTCGATGTGGGCGCGCCGGTGAGTCTCACGACGGGTCAGGTAGTCGTCGGCCGCGGTCACGGCGATGTGAAAGACGATCACGCGCGTTCCTCACTTTTTAGCCGCACTGCCTGTTGAAGACGGGGGCGATGCCCCCCTCTCGAGTCCCCCGTGTTACTGTGTCTCGGGATGGAGCTATTCGAGCGATTCCGCTCGCGCTATCCGTTCCCGCTCGACGAGTTCCAGGTCGAGGCGATTCGCGCCATCGAGGCCGACCAGTCGGTCATCGTCTCGGCGCCCACCGGATCGGGCAAGACCCTGGTCGCCGAATTCGCCATCCACGCCGCCCTCGCGGCTGGCCGCCGCCTAGCCTACACGACTCCGCTCAAGGCGCTCTCGAACCAGAAGTTCGCCGACTTCACGCGCGAGTTCGGCGCGGACGCGGTCGGGATCCTCACCGGCGACGTCAAGGTGAACCCCCACGCCCCCATCCTCGTCATGACCACCGAGATCCTCCGCAACGCGCTCTACGGGAGCGGCCTCGACGGGCTCCGCTACATCGTACTCGACGAGTGTCACTACATGGGCGACGAGGGGCGCGGCACCGTCTGGGAGGAGATCATCGTCAGCGCTCCCACGGACGTCGTGCTGGTTGGCCTCTCCGCGACCGTCGCCAACGTCAAGGAGATCGCCGACTGGATCTCGATCGTCCACCGGCCGATCGTTCCGATCTACCATCCCCATCGCCCGGTGCCGCTCAGCTACGTGATCGCGGATCTGGCCGGCGAGATCCATGAGGTCGCGCGGGTCCGCACCGGCCGTGCGCGCCTCGTGGGCGACGAGTCCCGCGGCCCGGACGAGCGGGGACGATGGTACACGCGACGCGTGGTCCATCCCACCGTGCTGATCGACGCGCTCGAGGCGCGGGGCTGGTTGCCCACTATCTACTTCATCTTCAGCCGAGTCGGGTGCGAGCGGGCCATGCAGGACGTGCTCACCGAGGGCAAGAGCCTGCTCGGACCCCCGCAGCAGCGCGAGGTGGACACGGCGATCGGCGAGCTGATCCGCGATAGCCCGACCGTCGCCGAGTCCGTGCTCAATCAGAGCGTGTTCGAGGCGCTGCGGCTCGGCATCGGGCTCCACCACGCCGGGATCCTGCCGAGCCTCAAGCGGCTCATCGAGGGACTCTTCGAGCGCGGGCTCTGCAAGGCCGTCTTCGCGACGGAGACGATGTCTCTGGGCATCCACATGCCGGCCCGGTCGGTCGTCCTCCAGGGGCTGACCAAGCGCACGGACCGGGGGTTCCGCGCGCTGTCGCACAACGAGCTGACCCAGATGGCCGGGCGCGCCGGGCGTCGCGGGATCGACCCCGAAGGTAAGTGCGTCATCGCCCTCGACGCCCGCGATGGACTCGACGACGTGCTGCGCGTGATCGACGGCTCGCCCGAGCCCATCGAGAGCCAGTTCAAGCTCGGCTACGGGTCGGTGGCGCTCCTGCTCTCCACCGGTGCTCCGCCGGACGCCCTGCGCCGGCGGATCGAGTCGTCGTTCGGCCAGTATCAGAACCTCAAGCGCATCCGCGAGATCGAGGCCGACGTCCACGCCCTCGAGGCCTCGCTCGGTGAGGCCCGCGGCTATCCGGCGCCCTGCGGCGACTTTCAGCGCATCGGCCGGTACCGGCGGGCCCGTCAGGAGGTCGAGGCGCGCCGTCAGGCGCTCGGCCGCGGGGCGCGGCGTGGGGAGCGTACCGTCACGGAGGCTGAACCCGGGCGTCTCGTCCTGGTGCGGCGCAGCGGGGCGCCGACCCTCGCGATGGTGCTCGGTGTCCACTCGATTCGCGGTCACCGTGTGCTCATCGACGCGCTCCTGCCCCACGGAGTCACGGTGCGGGTGAAGAGCGGCGTCATCAAGCGCATCTTCTGGGCGACGCCACCGCTCCACGTGCCGCACGACCGCGGGCGCGATCGGCGCGGGCACGCGCCGGAAGGGCGCGGCTCCGACGGCCACCGGCTGCGGCACCTGGCCGCCGAGCTCGAGCGCCTGTCGGTGGCCGAGCTGATCGAGCGCGAGCGCACCCAGGGGCCCGAGGCCGCGCTCGCCTCGATCGAGTGCCATCGCTGCCCGTGGGGCGCCACCGCCCGGTGCGATCGGGAGTGGCGGGAGCTCGAGACCATCACCGAGCGGCTCGGGGTGCGGCGGCGACAGCTCGAGCAGCTCCGCGGCGCCTACTGGCAGGAGTTCCTGCGGGTGGTGGAGGTGCTGGAGCAGTTCGGCGCGGTGAGGGACCGGCAGCTCGAGTGGAAAGGACGGCTCATCGCGGGTCTCCGCCACGACAACGAGCTCCTCGTCGCCGAGAGCGTGGCGCACGGCGTCTTCAACGACGTGTCCGCGCCCGAGGCGGCGGCGATCTGCTCGGCGCTGATCGAGGAGGCGCGGTCGGGCGACCCGGCGCTGGCGCGCGTGTTTCTGAGAAAGCGGTCGAAGCTCAAGCGCAAGCTCGAGCAGCTCATGCGCATCGCCGATACCGTGCACGAGGCCCAGCGGGCGCGTCATCTTCGGGTCCCGCTGGCGGTGCACTCCGGCTTCATGCCCTCGGTCTTTCGCTGGGCGTCCGGTGAGGACGACTGGAGTGGGATCGTCGAGGAGTCGTTCGGCGGCCACGAGGGCGACCTGATTCGCGCCATGCGTCGGCTGATCGACCTGCTCCGTCAGCTGGCGGAGAGCGCCGAGGTGCCGGCCGAGACGGGTCGCCTGCTGGCCCACGTCGCCCGGGCCATCGATCGTGGCATCGTTCTGGAGTCCGCCCTGATATGATCCAGGCGTGAAGCGCATCGTCCTCGTCGCGGGTCTTCTGATCCTGGCCGCGTGCGCGTCGTACCGGGTCAAGGAGCAGCGGACGACCCAGGGTCCTCTGGCCGAGGATCTCTGGATGACGAACGTCATCCTGGCCAACGGACGAGAGCCGAACTTCGACGAGCGCCGCCACTGGAACAACCAGATCGAGTACCGGATCTCGCAGTACCTGCATCAGCACCCGGAGGCCGCGAACTCCCTCGACGTGTCGACGTTCCGCTTCGTGCGCCAGGTGTCGGTCGGACAGACCGCGGAACAGGTCTTGATTCTCCTGGGGCGGCCGATCTCCGTGACCAGCGACGAGGCCGAGATGGAGAAGCTGGCGCGCGCGTACTGGCCGACGATCAAGGGCACGGTGACCGAGGCGTGGGTGTACCCGGTCGGCTGGCGCCTCTACTTCAAGGACTCGAAAGTGGTCGACATCACGCAGTATCTGGTGCCCTGACGCGGTGGCGGACGTTAGTCTCACGGCCGCGTTCTCGACGGTGCCGGCGGCGGAGGCCGAGGAGATCAAGCGCGTCATCGTCGAAACCGTGGAGCAGCTCGCCCAGGACGACCGCACGTTCAAGAAGGCGAGGATCGTCTTCACGGAATCGGACGAGCGCTGCGGGCTCACCGCCGAGCTCGACGGGGTGAAGCGCGAAGGGGTCCCGCTCCAGCTCGACATCGAGCAGCTCGAGGACGCGAAGACCTCGGCTGGGGCGCGTGCCCAGCTCAAAGAAGCGCTCCGGCTCTACTTCCGGCGCGTCCTTGGAAAGTAGCGACGCCGGCACTCTGCTGTTCGCCTGGCGCGGCTGTCTCTTCCGGGTCCCCGACCAGGTCCAGCCGCCGAAGGCCGGCTCGCTCTTCTTCTGCCGGCACCTCGCCGTGCGTCCGGGCGAGCGCGTGCTCGAGATCGGCGCCGGGCTCGGGCTGGCCGCGGTTCTCGCCGCCAGGGGCGGCGCGAGTGTCGTCGCGACCGACATCATCCCCGAAGCGGTCGAGATCATCAGGGCGAATGCGATGCTCAACGGTGTCGCCGTGGAGGCGCGGCTCGGCGACTGCTACGCGCCCGTCGCGGGCGAGCGATTCGACCTGGTCTGCACGAACCCGCCACAGATGCCGACGCCGCCCGGCCGCACGCGTCGCGACCCGGTAGCGGCCGCCGACAACGGCGGTGCCGACGGCTGGGAGATCCTGGACCGCGTGATCCGGGGCGCCCGGGAGCACCTCCGGCCCGGCGGCCGGCTGGTCTTCACGATCTTCGCGTTCCTCGGCCCCAAGACCGCGCTCGCGAAGGTCGAGGCGGCGGGGCTGGCGCCCACGATCGTCGCGAGCGAGCTCCAGTCGTTCCCGAGGATCGCGTACGAGCGGCTCGAGCACATCCGGTCCGTCGACGCGGAGGCCACGGTACCGGCCGGCGTTCCCGAGACCGTCGAGCGGTTCGTGATCCAGGGGATCGTCCCGCGGTGACGATCCAGAGGATCGTCCCGAGGTGACGGGCGCATGACCCGCCGGCTCATCGTCAACGCCGACGACTTCGGCCTCACGCCCGGAGTCAACGCCGGGATCCTCGGCGCGCATCGCCACGGCATCGTGAGCAGCACGACGGTCCTCACCACCGCGGCGATCGACGCCGAGTCGGTGAGCGCGCTCCGCGACTCCGATCTCGGCGTCGGGATTCATCTGAACCTGACGCTCGGCCGGCCCCTCTCCCGGGCGCGCTCGCTCGTGGACGCCGACGGTCGGTTCGTGCGCGACGCGCGCCACGCCGCGGCCCGAGCGGACGCGAAGGACGTGGAGCGCGAGGTGAGGGCGCAGATCGAGAAGTTCGTGTCGCTGATGCGTCGAGCGCCGACTCACCTCGACACACACCATCACGTGGGGCTCCTGGTTCCGGTGACCGAGGTGATGCTCGAGGCGGCGCGACGCCTCGGGGTGCCGATCAGGAGCCAGAACGAGCTGGCGCGCGCCCGGGCGTTGACGGCGGGCCTGCGCACTCCGGATCACTTCTTCGGCGAGTCGGGTCCCGGGCCGTACTGGTCGCTGCCCAGAACCCTGGCTCAGCTGAGGGTCCTGCCGCCCGGCGTCTCCGAGTTCATGTCGCATCCCGGCTGGTTCGACGAGGCGCTGGCCTATAGCCGCTATGGACGGCAGCGCGAGACCGAGATGGTCGGTCTCGGGACACCCGCCGCCCGTGCGGCACTCGCGAGTCTCGGGATCACCCTCTGCCACTTCGGCGAGCTGTAGATCTCGTGACAGCCTTCCCGTATTGATCGTCGGCGTCGATGTCGGGGGCACCACGATCGCGGCTGGGGCGCTGTCCGCCGATGGTGAGGTGGTTGTCGACGCGAGCGCGCCGACGCGAGGCGCGGGGACGGGCGGGGCGCTCGCGACGATCGTCGCACTGATCGGCAAGGTGATCGACCAGTCCCGGCATCGCGGGCGGCCGATCGACGCCATCGGGGTCGGCGTCCCCGGGCCGGTCGACGCGGCGCTCGGGCGTATCGGCGAGCCCGTGAGCCATGTCCCCGAGCTCGCGGGCCACGCCCTCGCCGCAGAGCTCACGACACGATTCGGGCTGTTCGCGTGCGTCGACAACGATGTCAACGCGCTGGCCCTCGGCGAGTGGATGTTCGGGGCCGGCCGGGGCGCCCGATCGCTCGTCGTACTCGCGGCCGGGACCGGGTTCGGAGCCGGGCTCGTGCTCGACGGTCGGCTCGTCCGGGGCGCCGTGGGCTTCGGCGGCGAGCTCGGCCACGCGCCCGTCAAGTTCGACGGCCCGCCGTGCTGGTGCGGCGGCCGTGGTTGTCTGGCCCTCTACGCGAGCGGGCGGGGCATCGCGGATGCGGCCCGGGCCCGCGTCGCGAGCCAGGCGGAGGCCGTCTTGCTGAGGGCGGCGGGAGGCGATCCAATGGCGATCACGGCTGCCCTCGTCTTCCGCGCCGCGGCGGAGGGCGACTCCCTCGCCACGTCGGTCGTGGACGAGGCGTGCCAGGCGCTCGGCGCGATGATCGGGACGGTCGTGAACGGCCTGAACCCGGACGTCGTCGTCATCACCGGCGGGGTCGCGCGGTCGCTGGCGCTCCTCGAGGCGAAGCTCCTCGGCGCGGCCGGCGAGTACGCGTTCCCGCGCGCGCTGGCGGCCACACGCGTGACGATCGTCCCGGGCGAGAAGCGACACGGTGTACGCGGCGCCGCCGCGCTCGCGCTCTACGCGCGAAACAGCAACGCGAAGGATAGTTAGAGGGGAATACCTCATGAAAGCCATCACGTTTCACGGCGTGGGCGACGTGCGAGCCGGGGAGGTTGCCGATCCGAAGGTCGTGGACCCGACCAACGTCGTGCTCCGGATCACCACGAGCGCGGTGTGCGGCTCGGACCTCCACCAGTACCACGGTCGCGGCGGGGCGCTCGTCCAGACTGGAGCCGTCATGGGCCACGAGTTCATGGGCACGGTGGAGGACCTCGGGCCGGAAGTCCGACAGGTCCGCCGTGGCGACCGGGTCATCGTTCCGTTCTCCGTCTCGTGCGGGCGCTGCGAGTGGTGCCAGCGCCGGCTGCCGACCCAGTGCGCGACGACCGGGCGCGCGGTCTTCGGCGGCCGATTCGGCCACGTCTGGGGCGGCGGACAGGCCGAGTGGATCCGCGTCCCCTTCGCGGATCATCTCTGCGAGCGAGTGCCGCCGGAGATGTCCGATCACGACGCCATCTTTCTGGGCGACATTCTCTCCACCGGCTACTGTTGCGCCGAGAACGGCGGGATCCGTCCGGGCGACACCGTCGCGGTCTTCGGAGCCGGACCGGTCGGGCTGCTCGCGATGCAGGCCGCCCAGCTCTTTGGGCCAGCGCGACTCTTCGCCGTCGATCGCGTCGACTATCGTCTGGAGCTCGCCGAGGAGCTCGGTGCCGAGCCCGTGAGCCTCGAGCGGGGGGACCCGGCCGAGCAGCTCCGTGCCCTTTCAAGGACCTCTCGCTGAAGATGGGCATCTGCAACGCGCGCAACTACATGGCGCCGCTCTTGCCGCTCGTTCGGGCGGGCAAGCTCCGGCCGGCGCGGATCATCACCCACACGATGGCGCTCGGCGAGGCCCCGAGGGGCTACGCGATCTTCGACCGGAAAGAAGACCGCGCGATCAAGGTGATGCTCAGGCCCTGACTCACGAGGACGGCGGGTTCTTCTTCAAGAGCTCGTCGAGGATGCGGGGCAGGCGCGCGACCGCCGACTCGCCGTGGATCTGCGCCACCATCTCGCCCTTCTGGTCGATCACGACGGTGTACGGCGAGCCCTTGAAGCCGAAGGGATTGCCGATCGTCAGCTTCGTGTCGAGCGCGACGGGATACGTGACCTTGTACTTTCGGACGAAGGCCCGCGCGTCCTTGGCGGTGTCCTGGACGTGGATCGCCAGGAGCTCGACCCCGCGCGACCGATAGCGGTCGTAGACCCGAGCGAGCCCCGGGGCCTCCTTCGCGCACGGTTTGCAATAGGACGCCTGGAAACGCAGCACCAGGATCTTCTTGCCGATGACGTCGTGGGAATCGAGCGCCTTGCCGTCGAGGAGCTTCACCTTGAAACCCGGCGCGGCCGGCGCCGCCTCGCCGCGGACCGCGAGGACGAGCAGCAGCACGAGGGTGAGCAAGCGGAGGGCCACGCCACTATAGTACCCATAAGGATCGCCCCGCGACCACCGGGTATAATGTCGGGCGTGAACGACCTCGAGCACGAGCTGCGCACGGCGATCCGCGGCGACGTCCGCTTCGATGCTGGATCCCGCCTGCTCTATTCGACCGACGCGTCCATGTACCAGATGGAGCCCGTCGGTGTCGTGATCCCGCGTGACGCCGACGACGTGCGAGCGGCCATCGAGCTCGCCGGCCGGCACCACGTCGCGGTCCTGCCGCGCGGCGGTGGGACGTCGCTCACCGGCCAGACGGTCAACAACGCCCTCGTGCTCGATTTCTCCCGGCACCTGGACCGCGTGCTCGAGGTGAACACCGAGGAGCTGTGGGCGCGGGTGCAGCCGGGGCTCGTGCAGGACAACCTGAACCACCACGTGCGCCCGCTCCGGCTGCTCTTCGGTCCCGACACCTCGACATCGAACCGGGCGACGCTGGGCGGCATGCTCGGCAACAACTCCGGCGGCTCGCACTCCATCGCCTACGGTCTCACCGTCGAGCACGTCATCGAGCTGACGACGTTGCTGGCCGACGGCTCGCGCGTCGTGTTCGGCGAGGTGACCCCCGGTGAGTTTGCGGCCAAGTGCCGAGCGCCCGGGCTCGAGGGCCAGATTTACCGCGAGATCGCCCGGATCCGGGAGACGTACGCCGCCGAGATCCAGGCCCGCTATCCCGCTCACTGGCGCCGCGTCTCCGGCTACAACCTGAACGAGTTAGTTGGAGCGGGGTCCGCGAGGCCGGGTCGGACCGAGGGTGGCCTGATACAGGCACGACCCGGCTCCGCAACGCTCAATGTCGCCCGCCTGATCGTCGGCTCCGAGGGCACGCTGGTGACGGTGCTCGAGGCGAAGGTCCGGCTCGTGCGCCGCCCGAAGGCGACGGCGCTCGAGGTCATCCACTACCGCGACATCCAGGAGGCGCTCGAGTCGTCGCAGTCGATCCTCGAGACGGGCCCGTACGCCGTCGAGTTGACCGACAAGATGATCCTCGACCTCGCCCGGAACAATATCGAGCAGTCGCAGCGCATGGCCTTCGTCCAGGGCGACCCGGCCGCGATCATGATCGTCGAGTACGCGGGGGACACGGACGCCGAGGTCCGGGCCAAGGTCGAGACGCTCGAGGCGCGACGGCAGCGCGAGCGGTTCGGCTACGCCGCCCACGCCGCCCACGATGCCGGCGAGCAGCAGTCGATCTGGAAGCTGCGCAAGGCGGGGCTCGGCCTCTTGCTCGGCATGAAGGGCGACAAGAAGCCGATCGCCTTCGTGGAGGACACGGCCGTCGAGCCCCGGCACCTCGCCGAGTTCGTGACGCGCTTCCGAGAGATCTTCGCCAAGCACGACACCGTCGGCGCCTACTACGGCCACTGCTCGGTCGGGTGCTTGCACATCCGCCCGGTCATCGACCTCAAGACGCCGCGCGGCCTCGAGCAGGTGCGCACGATCGCGGACGAGATCGCCGACCTGGTCGTGCGATTCGGCGGCACGCTCTCGAGCGAGCACGGCGACGGGCGGGCGCGCAGCCCGTTCCTCGAGCGCATGTACGGACCGCGGATCATGCAGGCCTTCCGCGAGCTCAAGCGCGCCTTCGATCCCGACAACCGCATGAATCCCGGCAACATCGTCGCCCCGGCCGGCCTCACCGACCACTTGCGGTACGGGACCCAGTACACGACCTGGGAGCCCACGACGCTCCTCGACTTCTCCGAGCAGGGTGGGTTCGCGGCGTCGGTCGAGATGTGCAACGGCGTGGGCGCCTGTCGCAAGACGCTCGAGGGCACCATGTGTCCGTCGTACATGGCGACGAAGGACGAAGAGCACTCGACCCGCGGTCGCGCCAACGCCCTCCGCGCCGTGCTCTCCGGGCGTCTGCCGCCGGCGGAGTTCACGGGCCGGCGGCTCTACGAGGTGATGGACCTGTGTCTGGAGTGCAAGGGGTGCAAGGCCGAGTGCCCGGCCAACGTGGACATGGCGAAGCTCAAGTACGAGTTTCTCCATCACTACTACCAGGCCAACGGGCTGCCGCTCCGCAATCGCCTGTTCGGACGCATCGCGCGGATGAATCGCCTGGGCTCCCGGATGCCGGCGCTTGTCAACTGGGTCTCGGGCCTCGCCCCGAGCCGCTGGGCGCTCGAGAAGCTCGCGGGGATCGATCGGCGCCGGCCCCTGCCGTCGCTGGCGGCGCAGACGTTCACCGACTGGTTCGCGCGACGGGTACCGCCCGCGGCGGCGCCGCGCGGCGAGGTCGTGCTGTTCAACGACACCTTCACGACCTACAACGTGCCGGAGATCGCGCAGGCCGCCGTGGAGGTGCTCGAGGCGGCGGGCTATCGCGTCGTGCTCGTCGACCGAAAGTGCTGCGGGCGGCCGCTCATCTCCAAGGGCATGCTCGCCGAGGCGCGCGAGCACGCCGCCTGGAACGTCGCGCGACTGGCGCCCTACGCGCGGCGCGGCGTGTCGATCGTCGGGCTCGAGCCCTCGTGCCTCTTGACCTTGCGTGACGAGACGGTGGACCTTGTGCGCACCGACGACGCGCGGGCCGTCGCCCGGCAGTCCTTCCTGTTCGAGGAGTTCCTGCTCCGCGAGCGCGCCCGTGGGCTGGTCCTGGCGTTCGGCGGCAACGGCCGGAAGGCGCTGCTCCATGGGCACTGTCATCAGAAGGCGCTCGTCGGGACGGCGCCGACGGTCGGGGCGCTCCGCTGGGCGGGCTTCGCGGTCGAGGAAGTGGATTCCGGCTGCTGCGGCATGGCCGGCTCGTTCGGCTTCGAGCGCGAGCATTACGACATCTCGGTCGCGCTCGGCAACCGCCGGCTGGCCCCCGCCGTGAAGGCGGCCCCGTTGGAGACCGAGATCGTCGCGCCCGGCATCTCCTGTCGTCAGCAGATCCAGCACCTGGCCGGTCGCCGGGCCAAGCACCCGGCCGAAGTTCTGAGAGAGGCGCTCTCGCGCTAGCCCTGGCCGCGGCCGCCGCCGTCCTCGCCGCCGCCTTCGTCAAGGGCGCGATCGGCTTCGGGTTCCCCACGCTGGGCACGCCGCTGCTCGCCCTCGTGGTCGACGTGAAGACCGCCGTGGCGGTGCTGGTCATCCCGAACCTCGTGATGGACGGCCTCCAGCTGCGCCGGCAGGGGCCCCTCGGCGACGCGCCGCGCCGGCTGGCCCCGCTGCTGGTCTTCACCATCGTGGGCACGATCGTTGGCACGAAGCTTCTCGTCATGCTCTCCGCGCGCGCGGTGACGCTGATCCTGGGCGCATTCGTCCTCGGGTTCGTCGTCCTCGATCTCGCGCGCTTCGCGCCGAAAATCTCACCGGGCCGGGAGCGTCTGCTCTCGGCGCCCGTCGGGCTCGTCGCCGGTGTCATGGGGGGCATCACCAACGCGCCGGGCACGGCGCTGGCGCTCTACTTCGTGGCGCTCGGCATGGACAAGCGCGAGTTCGTCCGCTCGATCGCGTTCACGTTCCTGGTCGTCAAGGCCGTGCAGCTCGCGACGCTCGTCTGGTACGGGCTCTTCGGCTGGTCTCTCGTGCTGATGTCGCTGGGGCTGACCGCGGCTGGCCTCGCGGGCTTCGGGCTGGGCCTCCGCTTGCAAGATCGGCTCGATCAGCGCGCCTTCAATCGAGCGGTGCTGGTCTTCCTGGCCGCGCTGGGTACCTGGCTGGTGGTGCGAAGCCTCTGAGTCGCCCTCAGGGCGCCGCGCCGGTCAGCAGGGAGAAGATGCGCCGAATCAGCTCCTCGTGGTCCTCGATGTTGTGCTGAAAGATCTTGAGCTCCTTCAGCTCGACCACGTCGACGGTGCGGAAGGGCTCGCCCGGGCGCATCGCGCCGAAGGCGATCGCCTGGAAGCAGGAGCGCCCCGCCTCGGGCCGGTCGGTGACCAGGACGAAGTAGAGGTTCGGCCACTGGCGGCGCGCCATGTAGAAGATCGAGCGCTCGCCGCGCTGATTTTCGACCGAGACGAACTGGTAGGCCGAGGGCCGGTACTTCACCTCGACGAGGAACTCCGCGCCGTTCTCGCCTTCCGAGGTGACACGGAAGTCGGGGGAAAAGTCCTCGCGCCCGAAGCGCAGCGGCGAGGCGTGGTTGCGGAACGGGCTGATCTGGTAGCGCGCGCGGCGGAAAATGGACTCGACGAGAGCTTCAGCAATACGGCTCTTGACTTCGAGCAGATCCATTGGTCCTCCCCGGACCGGGAAGAAGTGCTGAAACCCACACCGATCTGGTGCACCCTCATAGTATCATCCGACGGGGCTCCGCCCCGAGACCCAAAGTCACGTCCTAGGCGCCGCCGACCGTCGCGGGACGGTAGACGAATGAGGAGGTCGATGATGTTGACTCGCCGCGAAATGCTCGCCACCAGCGGCACGTTTGCCGGCTACGCGCTGTCCGTCGACACCGTGCTGGCCCAGGCGATCAAGACCGACACCGACGGCATTGTGGCCGGCGACCAGGTCGTCAAGATCGGCAGTTACGAGATGCCGGTGTACGAGGCGCGGCCCACGACCGGGAAGGACCACTCGATCCTGCTCGTGATCTCCGAGATCTGGGGGGTCCACGAGTACATCCGCGACTGCACGCGCCGGTTCGCCAAGGCGGGCTATTGCGCCGTCGCCCCCGAGCTGTTCAAGCGCGAAGGTGGGGTGGCGCAGCTGCCCAACATCCAGGACATCCTGAAGATCGTCCTGGCCCAGAAGCGCGAGCAGACGCTCGGCGATCTCAAGGCGGCCGTGGACTGGGCCAAGACGCGGCCCAACGTGAAGCCGACCAGCGTCGGCGTCACCGGCTGGTGCTGGGGAGGATCGACGGTGTACCAGGTGGCGGCCACGAACAAGGACATGAAGGGCGCCGTCGCGTGGTACGGCCCGCCGGCGCGGCCCTATCAGGGCGCCGCGGGACCCGTGACGGGATTCGACCTCGCCAAGGACATCAACATCCCGTTGCTCGGGCTCTACGGCGAGACAGACCAGAATCCAAAGCCGGAGGATGCCCGACGCCTCGGTGATCTCGTGAAGCAGCACAACCCGAACGTCGAGATCGTCGTCTACCCGGGCGCGGGTCACGGCTTCCACGCGGACTACTGCCCGTCCTACAACGCGGCGGCGGCTGCCGACGCCTGGAAGCGTTGCACGGACTTCTTCGGCAAGAACCTCCGCGCGTAGCGCGGCGCGGGAGTTCGCGGCCGCCTTACGCGGCGGTCGGGCAGAGAGCCGGCGAAGCCAGCTTGATGCCGGATGCGTCGTCGCGAGCTGGGTCGTCCCGCCTCATCGGATCGTTCTCAGGTTTGCCGGCGGACCCTGGAAGATGGCGGTCAACGCGTTGACGGTCCGGCGTCCGGAGGTCATCCACAGCGGGCGAACCGGCAGGCTGCTCGCGGCGGCGACGACGCGGCGGGGCGTGCCGAGATCGGACCAGGTCAGTGGTGGCAGTGGCGAGACGGCCAGACACGACGGGCACCGCTCAAGGACCGCTCGAGAGAAATCGCTCTTCGGCGCCAGAGAGTAGGCCTGGCGGATCGCCCATCCCTCGTGCCGGCTTCGTGCGAAGGCGTTGATGAGCTTGAGGCGCGCGTCGACCGCGGGAAGGAACTCCTGGCCCGCGTCCAGGAGCGTCGGCAGGGTCGTCACGAACGCGAAGGTGTTCCAGAGCCAGCCCGTCGTCAGGCACCGCTGGGCGGTCTCCACCGCCGGCTTCTCCAGGAAGCCTTGCACGCGGCAGACGAGACCATCGGTGGTCTCGCTGACGGGCGTTCCGGGCTTGATCCAGCCGTATTCGGGCTCCGGTGTCGTCGGACGCGCGCCCAGCAGCACCATCCGCTCAGGATGTCGCTCGACGACGGCGACGACCTCGGCGACGTGCGTCAGGAAGGTGTCTTCCTCGCGGATGAAGTGATCGGACGGGAAGACGGCAACCGTCGCGTCGGGGTCCCATCGACGAATCGTATGCGCCGCGAAGAGCACCGCCGCGCCGGTGCCGCGATCTTCGGGCTGCAGGAGCACGTGCGGCGCCGGCCCGTCGGGAAACTCGTGAGCGATGTACTGCGCATGCTCATCCCGGCTGACGACGACCGTACGCTCGGGAGGCACGAGGCGTCCCACCCGGCTCAAGGTCTGCCGAAGGAGCGAGGCCGGCCCCAGGAGCGGCACGTACTGCTTGGGGCGCTCGTCGCCGAAGAGCCGCCGCACGAGCGGCCGCAATCGACGGCCCTCGCCGCCGGCGAGCACGATCGCCCAGGTCTGGAGGGAGCGGAGCGTCCGCGGGGAGCGCTGGTAGATGGGTTCCGGGCCTGGCAGAGACTCGAGCGCAAGGGCGGCGGTCTGATTCATGAGCCCTCCTCCATTCCTCACACATTTCCAGAAATACGTCGTTCGTCAGCCAAATGGGGTCATGACAGGGTTCATCACACGCAGGGGAGCGGGCAATAGGGGAAATCCCTCACGCGATCGCCGGCAAATCCCTGCGGGCGCGCTTTCGCGGGTGGACAGTGCAGGCTGGGCGGAGACTTACAGCCTGGGCAGAGGCTTACCGCTCACGTAGGGGAGCCCTCAAATCGTCGCGAAGAAGCGGGCCGGGGCGCCCTCCGTACCGGCGATTTTGTAGAAGGGGGCACCGAAGTCCACGCGCCGTCGGGGCAGCACGCCGAGGCTCGTCAGGCCTTCCATGATGACGACACCCGCGCCGAGGATCACGCGGTGCATCGGGAAGTCCTCCGAGGAGAAGTCGGGCAGCCGGGCGCAGTACTCCTCGAAGAAGTCGAAGCCGATGTTCTTCGGGCCGCGCGCGACCAGCCACTCCGCCGACTCGGGTGGAAAATAGGGCGACTGGGTGAAATAGTCGGGCCACCGGCCGTACATCTTGTCCGTCCAGTCCGTGCGCAGCAGCACAATGTCGCCCTGACGCACGTCGTCGGCGCCCCCGCGCTTGAGGTCGTCGATCGTGATCGCGTGATTCGGCCCCGCGAACGAGAGGTCGACCACCAGTGCCTCACCCATCACCTGGTCGAGCGAGATCTCGGCGGTGGTGATGCCGTCCCGGAAGACGTGCAGGGGCGAGTCGATGTGGGCGCCGGTGTGGAGGCTCTGGTTCACGCTCGAGACCTGCCAGAACCCCGGGCCGCGCCGGTGCGGCGTGATCTCGAGCCGCATATTGGTGGAAGGCGGTGAGAGCGTCGCGTCGTCCACCGTGACCGACAGATCGATGTAGCGCTTCATGACGACGGGTCTCCCTCAGTGCGCGCCACTATGGATTACGATTGCGTCAGCCGGTCCACGAAGGCCCGTGCCCAGGTCATCTTCTCAGCTGACATCACGAGCTTCGTCGCGAACGGCTCGCCGAAGGGCCGCGTGGCGTCGATGCCGAGCTTGGCGGTGACGCCCCGCTCGTCCGCGCTCGGGTCGAGCAGCGCGCCGAGACTGCCCGAGACGACGACCAGGTCGCGGTCGGCCTGCATTCGCGTGGCGACCGCCCAGAGCACCTCCGATTCGTCGAAGACGTCGATGTCGTCGTCGACGACGATGACCAGCTTCACGTAGTGATCCACGCCCAGGACGATCGGAATGACGTGCTTGGCCTCGCCGGGCCGGCTCTGCGTGATGGACACGTAGGCCGTGAACGACGACGTCCCGGAGAGCGGGACGTGCACCGCGCGGACGTTCGGGATCGCGCGTGCGAGCGCATTGGCGATCTCGGCCTCGCGGATCAGGCCGAGCGTCGTGATGTGGTCGCCCGCGCGCCCGGAGCCGATCGACTGGAACCACGGCCGCTCGCGCATTGCGATCGCCTTCGCGACGAAGACGTGCTCGGTGGACCGGCGCGAGACGTAGCCGGTGAACTCGCCGAAGGGGCCCTCGGGCTCGCGCACGTTGGGGAGGATCTCGCCCTCGATCACGATCTCGGCCGCCGCGGGGACGTGCAGGTCGATGGTCGCGCACGGCGCGACCTCCAGCGGCTCGCCCAGGAGCCCGCCCACCACCTCGAACTTGCCGACGTCGGGCGGGGGATAGGCGAGGGAGCCCATCGATACCAGCGGGTGGAGTCCCAGCACGATCGCGCACGACAGCGCGCGGCCCTTGGCCTCGGCGCGCCGCTGGTACTCGAACATGCGCCGGCGGGAGTGGAGGCTGACCCCCATGCGGTCGCGGGCCTTGAGCTGAAAGCGGTGATACCCCTCGGTCTCGACGCCGGTGTCGGGGTCGCGCGCGACGAGCATTCCGGCGGTGAGGTAGCGACCCGCGTCGCCGGGGAAGTAGCGCGGCATGGGTAGCGCGGCCAGGTCCAGGGCTGCGCCGCTCAGCGTTCGGTGGCGGAAAGGAGGAGTGGGGACGACGACCGGCTTGACGTGGTCCTTGATGCGGCGTGCGTACTCCGCGGCGAGCGCCCGCTCGTCGACGCCGAGCGCCCACGCGAGCGCGCGGCGGCTCGCCACGACGTTGCATACCATCGGCATGTCGTGGCCCGTGATCCGATCGAAGAAGAGAATCGGGTAGCGGCGACGGCGCTCGTACTCGAGGACGAGCGCCATCACGTCCTCCTCGATCGAGACCGGCTCGGCCACGTGGATCACCTCGCCGGGGTGGGCCTGCCCGTACGCGGAGACGAAGCTCCTGAGATCCTGGTCGGCCATGGCAGTCGATCCTACCCCGGGACGGGCTCAGAAGTGGAAATGCGTGCCGAGGCCGAAGTACTCCACCTTGTCCTTGTAGAATTGCCCGTTGGGCGAATGGCCCCTGAAGTACTCGAGCAGGATCTGCAGCTTGCGCGTGGCCAGGACGCCTTCGATCTGGAGCCCGGCGCGGACCGACAGATCGGCGTTCCAGTTGTTCTCCTCGCGCTGTTGAACGTCGACCGCGGCGATCGGCCGCCACCGGGCCTCGGGCGGCGGCCAGGGGCTGGTCAGCTCCACGCCGTATTGCACCGACAGCGGGTCGAGGTTCGACGGGTCCTGGTTGAAGAGGTAGCCGCCACCACCGTACAGGCGGAGCACGTCGCCGACCTCGTACGAGAGCTTGAGATCGATGCTCTCGTAGCTCAGGTTGATCCGGTTGGTGCGCGTCCGGAGCAGGAACTCGTCCCCGAGGTGACTGCTCTGGTGGAACACGCGGAAGAGCGCCGTGAAGTCCTCGTACCGGTACGTGAGCGGAATTCCGACGAGGTAGTCGGCGTTGACCAGGTCGAACGAGCGGGAGTCGATGTCGAAGACCGAGAACACACCGGCATGGAGGCCGAGCTCCCACCAGCCACGACCGACCCTGTCCCGGTAGAACGCGAAGGTTTCGCCGAAGTTGACCGCCGCGACATCGGTGAGCTGCCGGTCGTCGAGATAGTGCTGCCACGCGGCCGCGAAGTGCGGCCAGCGCGGGTCGGCCACCAAGGGCTTGAAGAGCACGCCGCCCGGTAACAGGCCGGCCTGCCATTCGGCGAGAACCCGCGGCGGTTCCGTCGTCGGCATCGGCGGTGCGGGCGGCGGCGCCTGGACGCCCGCCTCGAGGACTTCGACCCGCGCCACACCGCGGATCCGCTGGAGCTGCGCGACCACGCGCGCGCGGTCGGCGGTCGCGAGGTCCAAGGCGGCCAGCGTGATGACCCCACCTTGAACGCCCAGCGACGGCGCCGTCAGAGCGAACTCACGCTCGAGGACGGCCGCGGCATAGCCTGCGATGAAGGCGTCGTCGGTGGGCGCGGCGCCCGCGGCGGGGGCCAGCAGCAGCATCAGCAGCAACACGCGACACGTCGTGCGTGGCGTCACCATCGTGGTCCTCCGCGAGCGGACGAGACACGGGTGGGCGTGCGCCCCGATCAGGCGCGCTCGTCCTCGTGGGTGATCGGGAGGGCGACCGGCCGCTTCCGGCGCGCCGAGAGGTCGAGAGCTTTCGTGAGCATCGAGATCCGTCCTTGCATTTCGGTTTGACAGGCTAGCAGCGTGGCTGCTATGAAGCAAGCGCTGCGCGGAATGTCGTTCTTCTGTGGAGAACAGCTGAGGGTAGGAGAGTGACGCGCGTTCTGCGATCGGTCAACAACGCCCTCGCGGTCCTCGAGTCCTTCAGCGTCGAGCGGCCCGAGCTCGGTGTCACCGAGCTGAGCCAGGCGCTCGGACTGGGCAAGAGCACCGTCCATCGCTTGCTCACGTCGCTGGCGGCGCGGGGATACGTGCGGAAGAATCCCCAGACCGAGCGCTACTGCCTGGGGTTCAAGGCCTTCGAGGTCGGCTCGCTCGCCGCCGGCCGCGGCGCCATTCGGGAGATCGTCGCGCCGTTCCTCCGGAGCCTCATGCTGGCGTCGAAGGAGACCGTGCACCTCGGGGTCCTCGATGAGGGGGATGTCGTCTACATCGACAAGATCGAGAGCGACCAGCCGCTGCAGATGTACTCGCGCATCGGGCGCCGCGCACCGCTCCACTGCACGGCGCTCGGCAAGGCGCTCCTGGCGTGGGAGCCCAAAGAGTCGGTCGAGCGCTTTCTCCGCCGGCGTCTGCGGGCCTACACGCCGTCGACCCGGACCGATCCGGACCTGTTGCGCCAGGAGCTCGCGAAGATCCGCGCCAGCCGGCACGCGCTCGACGAAGAGGAGTTCGCGGTCGGGCTCAAGTGTGTCGCGGCGCCGCTCTTCGACCACACGCGCCGCGCCGTGGCATCGCTCGGGATCGCGGGACCTGCCGTGCGGTTGTCCGACGAGCGCCTGCCGCGCCTCACCTCGCTCGTTCGAGAGGCGGCGGGTGGCGCCTCGCGAGCCCTCGGCGGCGATCTGAACAGCTGACGAAAGGACGGCCATGGCGAACTTCGGGACGGTGGGGGTGGACTGGCAGCAGCGGGTGAACTGGGACCGCCTCAGGAAATACCGACTCGAGCGGGCGCGAGAGCGAATGAAGGCGCACAACCTCGGCGCACTTCTCCTGATGTACGACGAGAACGTCCGGTACGTGACGAGCACGCTGACGCCGGGCTGGAACCGCCTGAAGCCAGGGCTCCGCTACGCGTTGCTGTGCGGCGACGCGGCGCCGGTGCTGTTCGAGCAGGGCGACATCGGATTTCAGATCCAGCGTCACGCCCCGTGGATCCCGCCCGAGAACATCCGGTGGTCGTACGCCTGGATCAAGGGCGCGGCGGGACCGGCGTCACGGCAGCAGGTCAAGAAGTTCACCGACTCTCTCGTGAAGGAGATGCGGCGCTTCGACGTGGGCGACCAGACGCTCGGCGTGGACTTCGTCGACATCAACATGTTGAACCAGTTCAACGAGGCGAAGATCAAGTGGGCGGACGGGATGACGCCGATGATGGAGGCGCGGGCGATCAAGAACGTGGACGAGCAGGAGTGCCTGCGCATCGTGGGCGCCATCGGGGACGCGGCGCACTGGGAGACGATGCGCTTCCTCAAGCCGGGCCTCACCGAGAACCAGGTGACGGCGCACATCATGGAGTTCCTCTACAGGATTCCCGGGATGGAGGACGTGGAGGACGTGATCGTGTCGTCCGGGCCGAACACCTGGCCGAACTGGCGGAACTTCTCCGATCGGATCATCAAGCCCGGCGAGATCGTGTTCATGGACCTGGCGGCGCTGACGTGGAACGGCTACAAGTCGTGCTACTACCGGACCTATTGCGTCGGCAAGCAACCGACTCAGGAGATGAAGGACTACTACGCCACGGCGCTCACGTGGCTCTACGACTCGATCCACGCGGTGCGTCCCGGAGCGACGACACGGGACATCGCGCTGAAGTGGCCGTCGGCCCAGGAGGCGTGGGGATACGCCGAGGAGGACCAGGCCGCCGCGAATCTCTGGGGACACGGGCTCGGGCTGGCGCAGTACGACCAGCCCGTGATCTCACGGATCTGGTCGCTCGACCATCCGCTCGAGATCCGGCCGGGCATGGTGTTCGCGCTCGAGACGCAGCACGGCAAGAAGTACGAGTGGGGCGTGCGCATCGAGGAGATGCTGATCGTCCACGAAGACCGGACGGAGATCATCTCGAATTTCCCGGTTGAGCAGATCACGGTCGTAGTGTGAGCATGCTCGCGGCGGTGCTCCAGGCGCCGCGGCGTCTCGAGCTCTTGAGGCGACCGGAGCCGGTGGCGCGTCGGGGCGAGGCGCGCGTCCGGGTCGCGGCGACCGCCGTCTGCCACACCGATCTCGAGATCTACACCGGCCGCCATCCTGGAGTGCGGCTCCCGGTGGTGATGGGCCACGAGGCCACCGGCGTGGTCGAGGCGGTCGGCGAGGGTGTGGAGCGCGTCCGGCCCGGCCAGCCGGTCCTGCTCAATCCGATCATCGAGTGTGGCTCGTGCGGGACCTGTCTCCGTGGCCATGGAAACCTGTGCGCGAACGCCGGCCTCTTCGGTCGAGAGATGGACGGCTCCCTCGCCGAGCACATCGTGCTGCCCGAGGTCTACCTCTATCCGCTCCCTGCGCATCTGCCGCTCGCGGCCGCGACGCTGATCGAGACCCTCGCCACCGTGCGTCACGCGCAGCAGCGAGCGCGGATCGCGTCGGGCGAGTCCGTGGTCGTGCTGGGCCAGGGCGTGGCCGGGCTGCTCCACACGCAGCTCGCGAAGCTCTCGGGTGCGCGCCCGGTCATCGCCGTCTCCCGCAGCGCCTGGAAGCTCGAGCTTGCTCGACGCCGGAACGCCGACCGGATCGTGAACTCCACCCGCGAGGATGCCGTCGCCGCCGTCAGGGAAGCCACCGCCGGGCGCGGCGCGGACGTGGTCGTCGACGCCGCGGGCGATCCGGCGCTCATCGCCCCCGCGATCGAGATGCTGGCGCCGGGCGGCCGGCTCCTCCTCTACGGCATCAGCCACCGACCGGTAGACGGCTTCACGACGTTCCCGCTCTATTACAAAGAGCTGACCGTCTACGGCTCGCGCGCCCTCACCCCCGCCGACTTCGCGCCCGCGATCGATCTGGTCGCTTCGGGTGCGGTCGCGGTCGACGGGTTCATCACCGCGTCGTATCCGCTCGAAGGGGTGGCGGGGGCGTTCGAGGAATACGAACGCGCCGCCGACTCCGTCCTGAGGCTCGTCATTGTCCCGGGTGCGTGAGCGGCGGCGGCTCGCGATCCCGCTCGACGACCCCGAGGCAGTCGACGCCGAGCGGGTGGGAGGGAAGGCCGGGACGCTCGCCCGGCTCCGCCAGGCCGGCCTGCCGGTGCCCGACGGCATTTGCTTGACCGCCGACGCCTACCGCCTGCAGCTCGACGCGGCGGGTGTGTCGGGCCCCGCCGAGAGCGTCGGCCGGGCCAGCGAGGAGCACGAGGCGCGCAAGCTCGCGCTCGAGGTCAGGCTGGGGTTTCTTCGCGCGCCGCTCGCGGCGGCGGTCGCCGATATGCTCGACGCCGCTCATGCGCGGATGACCGAGACTCTGGGACGAGTCCTCGCCGTGCGCTCCTCCGGCCTTCGGGAAGACGCGCCGAACGCCTCCTTCGCCGGGCAGTTCGATACGTTCCTCGGCAACGCGAGCCACGCGGACCTGGTCACCGCGGTACGGGCCTGCTGGGCGTGCCTCTGGTCCGCGCGTGCGCTCAGGTACATGCAATCCCACGATGTGGATCCAGCGCGCACGGCCATGGCAGTCCTCGTCCAGCGGATGGTCGAAGCCCGCGCCGCGGGCGGCGCCCTCAGCCGCACGGCCGCCGGCGGCGTGGTGGTGACCGGGACGTGGGGCCTCGGCTCGGCGCTGGCCCAGGGCGAGGTCGTGCCCGACTCCTGGGTGCTGGCGCCCGACGGATCGCTGGAAAGCACCGCGCCCGGGCGGAAGGATCAGCGCGTCGTCACGACCCCCGCGGGCGGTGCTCGCCCCGAGGCGGTCGCCCCGGAGCTGGTCCACGCTCCGTGCCTCTCCCCGGACGAGGTGGTGACGCTCGGAAGGCTCGTATCACAAATCGAGTCGCTCCTCGGCGCGCCCGTCGAGGTCGAGTGGGCGAAGGACGAGAGCGGGTTCCAGATTCTTCAGGCGCGGCCGCTCCACGTCGAGCCGCCGCGGACGCGAGACGACGTATGGCTCCGGCATCCGGGCCTCAGGGGCCAGCCGGCGGGGGTCGGCTGGGCAACGGGCCGGGCGTGTGTCGTGATCCACGAGCACGATCTGGAGCACGTGCAGGTTGGCGATGTCCTCGTCACCCAGGTCGCCGGGCCGGCGCTGACCGCGGTCCTGCCGCGCGTCGTCGGCGTCGTCGCGGAGCTCGGGGGCAGCACGTCCCACCTCGCCGCCCTCGCGCGGGAGCGCGGGATTCCGGCGGTGCTCGGCGTCGGCGATGCGACCCGGCGGATTCCCGCGGGGGCGGTGGTCGCGGTCGACGGCGTGACGGGCGTGGTGCGCTGGGTCCACTGACTACGCGGGCCCGAGCCCGGCCATCCGCTCCAGCGTCGTGATGAGCGCAGCCAGGTCCTGGGCGCCCCGCCCGGCGGCGGCGGTGGCCGTGCAGAGCTGCTGGGTGAGGCTCGTGAGCGGCAGCGGCACGCCCAGGCGCTGCGCTTCCTCCAGCATGAGCCGGAAGTCCTTGAGGAAGAGGTCGAGCTTCATCTGCGGTTCGAAGCGATGCTCGACCATCAGCGGCCCACGGACCTCGACCATCTTCGAGGCGGCGGCGCTGTCCCGCAAGATGTCTAGCAGCGCCTGGGGGGCGAGTCCGCCCTTCACGCCGAAGACGAGGGCTTCGGCCAGCGCGGCGGTGTTGAGGCCGACCAGAAGATTCGTCGCGAGCTTGGCGAGCGAGGCGCTGCCGACCGGCCCCACGTGGATCGTCTTTTTCGCGATGGCCGAGAAGACAGGACGGCAGGCGTCGACGAGGGCCGGGTCGCCCGCGGCGAAGATCACGCAGTCGCCGCGCTCTACCATGAAGCTGGTCCCGCTCATCGGCGTGTCGAGGAAGCCGAGCCCCGCGGCGGTGGCCGCCTCGGCGAGGCGGCGCGTCAGGGTGGGCGAGATCGTGCTCATCTGGATCACGGTGGCGGGGCGCCGCATGATCTCCAGCAGCCCGCCGGCGCCGAGGATCACCGCTTCCACCGACTCGGGCGACGGCAGGATCGTGAAGACGACGTCGGCGCCTGCCGCGGCCTCGTTGAGGCTCGGCGCGCCCTTGAGCCCGCGCGATCCGAGTCGCGCGAGCTGATCGGGCCGACTGTCGTAGCCGGTCACCGCGAAGCCGCCTTCGAGAAGGCGCAAGGCCACCGCGGACCCCAGGAGCCCGACGCCGACAATCGCGATCTGGTTCACTGGTAGGCCCTCACAGTCCGAGATACCGCGACTTGATCTCCTCGTTCCTCCAGAGCGCGTCCGGCGAGCTCGAGTGAACGACCCGGCCCCGCGACAGGACGTGCACGTGGTCCGCCACGCGGAGGGCGAGCGGGAGATTCTGCTCGACGAGCAAGATCGAGAGCCCCTCGCCCTTGAGATTCTCGATGACCCGGCCGACCTCGCGGACCAGGAGTGGCGCCAGGCCCTCGGTGGGCTCGTCCATCAGCAAGAGCTCCGGGTTGGTCATCAGCGCGCGGGCGATGGCCAGCATCTGCTGCTCGCCACCCGACAGCTTGCCCGCGCGGTGGGCGCCGCGCTCGCGCAGGCGCGGAAAGAGATCCAGCACGCGCTCGATCGTCCAGGGCCCACCGTCGCCCTTGACGGCCACCATCAGATTCTCCATGACCGTCAGCGACGGGAAGACCCGGCGCCCCTGCGGCACCAGACCGAGCCCGAGCGTCACGGCCCGGTTCGAGGGCCAGGCGGTGATGTCCCGGTCCTTGAAGAGGACCTGCCCGCGCCGTGGCCTCGTGAAGCCGATGATGGATCGGATGAGGGTGGTCTTGCCCATGCCGTTCCGGCCGAGGATGCCCACGACCTGGCCGCGCTCCATGCGCAGGGAGATGCCCTGCAGCACGTGGCTGTCGCCGTAGTAGGTGTGGATGTCGCGCACCTCGAGCATCAGGAGGTTCCCAGGTAGATCTCCTGCACCAGGGCGTTCGCCTTCACCTCGTGGGCGAGGCCGTCGGCGACGACCTTCCCGTAGTGCAGGACGGTGATGCGGTCGGTGAGCGCGAATGCGACGTCCATGTCGTGCTCGATCACCAGCAGGGTGATGGCGGGGTCGAGCTTCTTCAAGAGCGCCGTCATCGCATGAGACTCCGCCGGCGAGAGCCCCGCGGTGGGCTCGTCGAGCAGCAGGAGCCGAGGCGCGCCGGCCAGCGCCAGCGCGATCTCGAGCTGGCGCTGCTCGCCGTGCGAGAGGTTTCGCACCGCCTCGCCCGCCTTGTCGTTGAGCCCGACCGCCTCGAGCACGCCGTGCGCGCGCGCGAAGAAGGCCGGATAGCGGTGCAGGGCGCGATGGAGATGGAATTTGGCGCCGGTCAGGGCCTGGACCGCCAGGAGACAGTTCTCGAGCGCGGTGAGGCGGGGGAAGAGATTGGTGATCTGGTACGTGCGCGCCAGCCCGAGCGCCGCGCGGCGATGCGGCGAGAATCGGGTGACGTCGCGGCCGAACAGGGCGATCCGGCCGGCGGTCGGCTCGGTCTCTCCGCTGATCAGGCTGAAGAGCGTCGTCTTGCCGGCGCCGTTTGGGCCGATGATGGCGCGGCGCTCGCCCCCCGCGACCTCGAGATTCACGCGGTCCACCGCGCTGAGCCCGCCGAAGGCCTTCGAGAGCCCGGCCAAGCTCAGCGCGATGGCGGCTCGATCCGTCACGGCTCGGGCGCCGCCCCCACGGGCATCAGCAGTGCTTGCAGGGCGGGAAGTTGCGATCGTACACGGGCTGTTTCAGGAATTCTTCGGCCTTGTACTTCCAGAATTGGGAGACGGCCGGGTAGGTGTGGACGACGGTGTTCCACAGCTCGCCGTCCTTCTTCTCGACCTTGCGGACGTAGATGTTCTGGATCGGGTTGCCGTGCGAGTCGAGCTTGACGGGTCCGCGGGGCGCGTCGGGGATCTCCACGCGGCGCAGCGCCTCCAGGAACTTCTCGCGGTTCTCCACGTCGCCGCCGATGGCCTTCGCCGCTTCGTTGATCCAGCGGGTGCTCGTGTAGCAGGTCTCCGAGAAATACGAGGGGACCTTCCCGTACTTCTTTCGGTAGTCCGTGACGAACCTCTTGTTCACCGGCGTGTCGAGCGCGGCGCTGTAGATGAGGGGACTCATCCCGCCGATAGCCTCGTCGCCGAGGGACGGCAGCACGAACTCGTCGAACGTCGTGCCGCCGCCGATGAGGGGCAGCTTCGCCTTCAACCCGGCGTCCTGATACTGCTTGGGAAACCGCGACGCCGAGATCGACACCATCAACGCGAACACCGCGTCGGCGTCGCGCTTGATCTGAGAGAGGTACGGCGCGAAATCCGTGGTGTTGAGCGGCGCCCACAGCTTTTGGACGATCTGGCCGCCGTTCTCCTCGAACGTTTTCTGAAATCCGCCGACGACCTCCCAGCCGAAGGCGTAGTCGATCGCGACGACCGCCACCCTCTTGTAGCCAAGGGTCTTCGCCGCGTATTCGCCGAACGGGTGCGAGGGCTGGCTCGACGCCCAGCCCGTGCGCACCACCCACTTGGCGGGCTTGCGCTGGGTGAGGTCGTCGGCGGCGATCACCGGATAGAGCATCGGGATGCGGTACTCCTCCACCCTGGGCGCCATCGCGTAGCCGATGTGCGCGAAGATCTCACCGACGAGCACGTGGACCCGGTCGCTCTCGACGAGCTTCTGCAACTTGGTCAGCGCGACGTTGGGCTGGCCCTGGCTGTCCTCGACGATCACCTCGACCTTGCGGCCGGCGATCGTCTGGTTGTTCTCGTCGAGCCACATGGCGATGCCGTTCGTCATGTCCTTGCCGATCTGGGCGGCGCCGCCCGTCATGGCGGTGATCACGCCGATCTTGATCGGCCCCTTCTGCGCCCAGGCCGATCCCGCGTCGCCGATCGCGACCAGGACCAGTGTCAGCAGGATTGAAACGACGATCTTCTTCCCCATGGCTCGCTCTCCTTTCGTCCACTGTCGCCAAGCGCCCACGATTCCCTCGGGCGCGTACACGATCGTGCCGATGTACACGCCGCCCAGGATCAAGAGCCAGCGGTGCGTGTAGACCGACACGAGATTCTTCAGGCCGACGATGACGGCCGCGCCCAGGGCGGGTCCCAACAGTGTCCCGCGGCCGCCGAGGGCGACCATCAAGAGGATCTCGACCGACGTCGCGAGCTCGAGATCCGCCGGGCTGACGAAGCCGTTGTAGTACGCCCACAGCACGCCCGCGAACCCGCCGACGCCGCCCGCGATCACGAACCCGATGTACTTGTGCAGCCACACGTGATACCCGAGCGTCCGCATGCGGGACTCGCTCTCGCGGATGCCGACGAGCGTGTGCCCGAACGGCGACCGGACGATCGTTCGCAGCAGCAGGAGCGCGAGGAGAAATCCGCCGAAGGCCAGGTAGTAGAAGGGGATTCCCCGCGAAAAGGACCACGGCAGCCCGAGCTCGGGCCGTGGCACGCCGGAGATGCCGTTGTCGCCCTGGGTCATCGACACCCATCGGTGCGCCAACCCCCAGACCACCATGCCGAGGGCCAGCGTGATCATGAGGAAGTACACGCCGGTCGCCCGCAGGGCGAGCAGGCCGAAGATCGACGCGACCGCCGCCGCCAGCAGGACGCCGACGGCCAGCGTGAGCCAGAACGGGGCGCCGTGGCGCGTCGTGAGGATGCCCACGCTGTACGCGCCGAGCCCGAGGTAGGCGGCATGCCCCAAGGAGGCCAGGCCGATGTAGCCGAGGATGATGTCGAGGCTCATGGCCAGCACCGCGTAGATCACCGCCTGGGTGAGGAGTGCCAGCAGGAACGACGAGATGAACGGAGGCGCCAGGAGGAGCGCCAGAAAGACGACGGCGAGGCCGATCCGCGTCGCGCCCGGCGGGAGCACGCCCCGCATCAGGCGCGGCCGAAGAGGCCCGTGGGCCGCACGGCCAGGATCGCCGCCATCGGGGCGAACAGCGTGAAGTAGGACAGCTCGGGGAAGAGCGCTTTCCCGAAGTTGTCGAGTAACCCGACCATGAGGCTGCCGATCAGCGCCCCCTTGAGACTGCCCATGCCGCCGACGATGACGACCACGAAGGCGTACGGCAGAATCTCGAAGTCCGCGCCCGGGTAGACGCCGACGAAGCCTCCGGCCACGACGCCCGCCAGGGCCGCCAGGGTCGCGCCGAGCGCGAACACCGCCATCGAGATCAGATAGACGTTGATCCCGACGCCGCGGGCCATCTCGGGGTCGTCCACGGTCGCGCGGATCATCGCGCCGATTCGCGTCCGCTCGAGCGCCACCCAGAGGATCAGGGCGACGACCACCGCGACCACGACGATGAAGATGCGGTAGACGGGAAAGTAGAGCTCTCCGACCCGGTACGATCCGGAGAGCACGGCCGGCACGGGGATCGTGTACGGGTCGCCGCCCCAGAGCACCAGCGCCAGGTCCTGAAAGATGAGCGCGAAGCCCATCGTGGTCAAGACCTGGCCCAGCTCCTGCCCGCTCAGGCGCTTGAGGAAGGCGTTCCACTCGGCGATGCCCACGAGCGAAATGGTCAGGGCGCCCAGCAGCACCGCGAGCGGGAAGCTGCCGGTCCGCCAGATCACGGTCAGGGCGACATAGCCGCCCAGCAGGTAGTACGAGCCGTGCGTCATGTTGACGATGCGCATCATGCCGAAGATGAGCGAGAGGCCTCCGGCGAGGAGGAAGAGCAGCGCGCCGTAGGACACACCGTTGAAGAGCTGGCTGATCCAGAAATCCACGAGGCCGTCAGGCGACCCGCAGGAGCCGGACGGCGTTGCCGCCGAGGATCCGGGCCTGGTCGGCCGGCCGGAGGCGCGCCTGCTTGGTGATGATGTCACGCGGGCGCTCGTAGCCCATGTCGAAGCAGAAGTCGCTTCCGAGCATGACGCGGTCGGCACCGACGGTGGCGCCCAGGTACCGCAGGGCCTCGGCCGAGTGGCTGATCGTGTCGTAGGTGAAGCGGCGGAGATACGCGGCGACCGGCCGGCGCGCGCGATCGCGAGCTTCGGGCCGCACGCGCTGACCGCGCTGGAGGCGCCCGAAGAGGTACGGGAACGCACCGCCCGCGTGCGGCAGGCACACCTGGAGCTTCGGGCAGCGATCGAGGACGCCGCCGAAGATCAAATGGGCGGCGGCGATCGCGGTGTCGAAGGGATTGCCGAGAAGATTGTGGAGATAGAACGGCTGGAGTCGCTGGGCCCCGACGACGGACAGCGGATGCAAGAGCACCGGGAGCCGGAGCGCCTCGCACCGGGTGAAGATCGGCGCGAACCCAGGATCGGACAGCTCGCGGCCGTTGACGTTCGTGCCGAGATAGACCGCGCGGATCCCGCGGAGCTTCGCGACCCGCTCGAGTTCCTTGGCGGCGAAGCTCGGGTCCTGCATGGGGAGCGTCGCGCAGCCGACGAAGCGGTGGGGATACGCCGCGTGCGCCTCGGCCATCGCGTCGTTGACCGCCTCGGCGGCGAGCCGGGCGACCGGGCCAGAGGCCCAGTGGGTCATGGGCATCGTCAGCGAGAGGGCGTGCACGGTCACGCCCGCGCGGTCCATCGCGCGCACGCGGCGATCGAGATCCCAGTAGGTCGCCTCGAGCGGCGGGCCCGCGACCCCGCCCACCACGATGGCGGGACCGCGAGCGTTCACGCGGTCGATTCGCACGCCGAAGGGTGCACCGTGCTCCTCGATCAGCCTCAGAAACGACTCCGGAAAGAAATGGGCATGGATGTCGACGGCCGGGGCGCGGGTCACGACTGGGGATTGTACTATAGCCGCACCCGGCGTTCGCACCACCGGGTGTGCGAAACACGTGACAGGAGGCCCGCGTGAGACTGCCCCACGAGCGCTTCGATTACTCGCCGATCGCGGCTCGCCGCCCCTGGAAGCTCCCGCGAGGGGCGCGCATCGCCGTGTGGACCATCGTCAACGTCGAGGAATGGGATATCGAGAAGCCGATGCCGCGTGGCGTGCTCTCGGCCCCGCAGGGCGTTACGACGGTGCCCGACGTGCCTAACTGGGCGTGGCACGACTACGGGATGCGCGTCGGGTTCTGGCGGCTCCACGAAGCCCTCGCGAAGCGGAAGATCCGCGCGACGACCGCCATCAACGCCAACGTGTGCCGGTCCTACGAGCCCATCGCGCGCGCGATGCTGGACGCGGGCTGGGAATTCATGGGCCACGGGGTCAAGCAGGGCGCGATGCACCTGGTGCCCGACCAGCGCGAGGCGATCCGGACGGCGGTCCAGATGCTCACCGAATTCACCGGCAAGAAACCCAAAGGGTGGCTCGGGCCGGGGCTGACCGAGACGTGGGAGACGCTCGACCTCCTGGCCGAAGAAGGCATCGAGTACGTGTCCGACTGGGTGAACGACGATCAACCCTACGAGATCAAGACGACGGCCGGCTCGCTGGTGTCGGTGCCTTATACGCTCGAGCTCAACGACATTCCGATGATGCTCATCCAGCACCACGAGTCCCGCGCCTGGCTCGAGCGGGTGCGGGACCAGTTCGACCGCCTCTACCTGGAAGGCGCCAAGAACCCGCGGGTCATGGCCGTCGCGGTGCACCCCTACATCCACGGCGTGCCGCACCGGATCAAGTACTTCGAGGCGGTTTACGACTACATCCGGAAGCACAAGGGCGTCTGGATGACGACGGGCGAGGAAATCTACGAGTGGTTCAAGCGCGGACGATGAAGGCCCAGAGCCGCCCGGCGCGCTCGACGACCGCATCCACGTCGTCGGCGAGCATGTGCGAGATACGCGGCGCGCGAGGCGTAGCGCTCCTCGATCGACACGCGCGGGTCGCCGCTCGCCTCCCGCGCGGCGCGGGTCAGCGGGAACGGAAGCGTCGAGCCCAGCAGGCTCATGAGATCCCCCGGCGCGCCCTGGTCGGGATGAGGTGGGTTCCAGCGACACCGAGACGGAGCACGCCCACGATCTTCTCGTAGCCGCCCGCCGCGCCGAACGGACGGCCGTCCAGGACCTTCGAGCGCCGCGTGATCTCGAGCGTCGTCACCCCCATCATCGTCTCGACTTGACCGGCGCGACCACGACGTCCGTGGGCTTGCCGTCGAGGTAGTGCTCGACGTTCTCGATGGCGCGCAGCAGGCCATCGCGGATGACCTCCGGTGTCTGCCCGGCGTTGTGCGGCGAGAGCACCGCGCTCGACAACGCGAGGAGGGGGTCGCCCGGCTTGAGCGGCTCGTCGTGGAACACATCGAGCCCGGCCCCCGCGATCTTGTTTTGTCCGAGCGCGTCGAGCAGGGCGTCGCGCTCGACCAGAGCCCCGCGGCCGGTGTTGACGAGGATCGCGGTGGGCTTCATCAGCGAGAACTCGCGGCGCCCGAGAAAGCCGCGCGTCTCGGGTGCCAGACGCAGGTGGAGCGTGATGACGTCGGCCCGGCGGCAGATCTCGTCCTTCGACGCGGCGCGGGCGCCGAGCGCCGCGACCGAGGCGACGTCGCCGCGGGCGCTGTACGCCAGGACGTCCATCCCGAAGGCCTTCGCGAGCGCGATCACACGGGCACCGATCTTGCCGGTGCCGAAGACGCCGAGCGTCTTGCCCAGGAGCTGGGTCAGGAGATCACGGGGCCAGGCGCCGCCCCGCACCTCACGGTCGACGCGCGGGATCCTCCGGGCGGTCGCCAGCATGAGCGCCAATGTGTGCTCGGCCACGGCGAAGGCGTTGACGCCGGGGGTGTTGCAGACCGTGATCCCGTGCCGCCCGGCGGCGTCGAGGTCGATGTTGTCGGTGCCGGTACCCCAGATCGAGATGAGCTCGAGCTTCCGGCACGCCGCCATCACGCCTTCGGTGAACCGCGCGTGCGCCCGGATGTTGATGGCGACGCGCGCGCTGTCGATGCGCTTGATCAGCTCCGCTTCGTCGTCGGCGCCCCTGGCACTGAAGACGCGCGTCTCGCCGAGTTTCTTGCAGCGGTCGTGCGCGGGCGTGCCGTTGAAGACGGACGGAAAGTCGTCCGGGATGACTATTGTAACGGGTGCCTTGAGGTCGGCGCTCATCGGGGGTGGCCTGACTCAAGAGCGACCCGGCTCTGACACGCGCGTTCAACCGTAGGAGCGACCTGGCACCGACCCGACATGCCAACTATCCCGCGTCGGCGAAGGCCGCCTGCGCGGCGGCCACACCCGCGCCGGGCTCGCATTTGTAGCCGAGGTCCCGGAGCGCCAGCTCGAGCGCCGACAGGGTCGGCAGCACGTAGTGGGGGCTGGCGGTCATGGCCATGGTGCCGATGCGTAGGGTGCTGGTGCGCATCTTGTCGAGGCCCGTGCCGATCAGGATGCCGTACTGGTCCCGCATCCGCGCGACGACGGCGGCCGGCTCGATGGCCTTCGGCGTCTTCACGCACGACACGGTGTTGGACAGCAGCGAGGCGTCGGGAAACATCTCGAGCCCCATCGCGGCGAGGCCGCGCCGCACGGCGCCGCCCGCCACGGCGTGACGGCGGAAGCGGTGGGGCAGCCCTTCCTCGAGGATGAGGCGCGCGGCGACCCGCATCGCGCTGGTGAGGTGTGTCGGGATCGACACCGGCTGTCGGCGGGCCGCCCCGTCGGGGACCTTGCCGCCGCGCGACACCGGGATCCAGTGCTCCTTCCACCGGAGCAGGTCGTAGACCAGGCTCGACGCCGTGCGCTTGCGTCGCTCCATCGCCGTGAACGCCCGCGGGCTCACCGCGACCAGCCCCATCCCGAGCGGGGCGGCCAGGCACTTCTGCGAGCCGGTCATATTGAGGTCGACACCCCACTCGTCGGTGCGCACGTCGATGCCCGCGATCGACGACACGGTGTCGAGGAGGTAGAGCGCGTCGACCGATTTCGCGATGCGGCCGACGTCCGCCGCCGGATAGGTCGTTCCCGTCGACGTCTCGTTGTGGACGAGCGTGATCGCCTTGGGCCGGAGGCGCTCGGCCTCCCGGGCGAGACGGTCCATGTCGAGGCGGGCGCCCCACTCGACCGGGAACTCGGTCCAGTCGGCGCCGACCCGGTTCATGATCTCGCGCATCAGCACGCCGAACTGGCCCGCGCCGACCACGAGCACTCGGTCACCCGGCTCGATCACCGAGAGCGCGCCGGCTTCGAGCGCCGTGCGGCCCGACCCGGGGAGCAGGATGACCTCGCTCTTCGTCTGGAACACCTCGCGGAGCGCGAGCGTCGTCGGCTCGAGAACTCCCTCGTCGAAGCTCCGGTCGTACTGGATCGCCGAGGGTTGATTCATCGCCTGGATCACCGGGAACGGCAGCTCCGTGGGGCCAGGGATCATGAGGACTGGACGCGTGTGGCACTGGGCCCAATTGATCGTCACCTGAAGCTCCTTTGTAGCGGGTGCCGTGAGATCGGCTCAGACCGAGGGTGGCCTGAGAGAGGCGCGACCCGGCTCCGACACGCCCGAATGTCCCGATTCCCGATCCGCCTTCGCCGCCGGCATTTTAGCACGCGCGTCAGTGGGCGATGGGCTCGGCGTTGCGGAAGATGAAATAGAGATTGCGCGCGTAGACGAAGAGGCCGGCCGCCTGGCCGAGGATGAACACGGGATCGCGCCGATAGAGAGCGTAGGCCAAGAGCGTCATGCCGCCACCGACGGAGAAATACCAGAACGGCCGCGGCACCACGCTCTTGCCCTGACGCTCGGACGCGATCCACTGGATGAGAAAGCGCGCCGAGAACAGCGCCTGGCCGAGAAATCCGACGGCGAGCCAAAGCTGATCGGTGGTCATCGTCACACCCTCATCGTGGCGCTCGATCGTTGGGCGGTCGCGCGGGAGAGCCGGGTCGGATCGGTGACGGGGGAGCTTACGAGGCGCGACTGAACATCGCGCGGAGGACGTTGTAGGCCTTGCGGACGTCCTCTGGACGACGGCGGCCCGAGACGAGGGCGAAGATCTTCTCGGCCTCCTCGGTCGGAACCGTGCTGTTCTTGTCGCCGACGTCGGTGAGATCGCGAAGGGGAACCTCGAGAGCGACCGACACGCGGTAGAGACTGTCGATGGAAATCGACTTCTCGCCGCGCTCGACCTCGCCGATGAATTTCCCGCTGAGCCCGGATCCTTTGCCGAGCCGCTCCTGGCTGAGCGCGCGTTGCTTGCGCAGGGCGCGGAGGCGCTGGCCGAGAAATCTTCTGACGTGCTTGACGGCGCGCTCTGTCACGGGTCCGTGTTCCTCCTCGTGGTTTCTACGTTAACCACCTTTCCGTGGTTTCGCAACCGTTCATGGAACCTCGGTGCCGTTCGCGTGAGTGGCCTTCGTCCGAGAAGATCCGCTCGGCGAGGCTCGTCGCCGCGTCGCTTACGAAAGATCGATCTCGACCGCGCTGCCGTTCACCCGGACCGGGTAGATCGACACCGCCAGACCCGGCGCGACGCGGCAGGCGCCGCTCGCGAGATCGAAGTCGTACCCGTGCCACGGGCACACGACGGCGTCGCCCTCGAGCCAACCTTCGGCGAGCGGCCCATCCTCGTGGGGGCAGGTCGGGCTGCACGCGAAGAAGCGTCCGTCGCCGGCGTTGAAGACGGCGACCGTCAGGCCGTCGCGCTCGATCAGCGTGCCCTGGCCGACACCGATGTCGGCGACCTCGGCGACCTTGACGTACGCCATCAGCGGCGCGTCTTCTTCAGCGCGGCCTCGATGATCGCCCGGAACTCCTCAGTGGTGGTGGCGCCGACGACCAGCTGGTCGTTGACGAGGAACGTGGGCGTGCTGTTGATCCCGAGGGCCTGGGCCTGGGCGATGTCCCGCTCGACGTCGGGCGCGAACCGCCGCTCGTCGAGGCAGCGAGTGAACTCGTCACGGTCGAGGCCGACCTCGGCCGCGTAGCGCAACAGATCGGGGCGCCGGAAGGCGGGTTGCCCCTCGAAGAGCCGATCGTGGTACGGCCAGTATTTTCCGACGGCGCCGGCGCAGCGCGCCGCTTCGTGCGCGGGCCGCGCCAGTGTGTGCATCGGTAGCGGTCGGTCCTTGAAGATGAGGCGGACGCGACCCTCGTACTCCTGGAGAATCTGGGCCAGCGACCGCTGGACCTGTTGGCAGTACGGTCACTGATAGTCGGAGAACTCCACGATGGTCACCGGCGCGCCGGCCGGACCTTTGGTCATGCTCGGATGCGTCGTGAGCTCGACCTGCGCGCGCGCCCTCGTCGTCGACAGGGCGAGGCACAGCAGCAGGGACAGGATCATGCCGAACGGCCTGTAGTACACTCGCGGCGACCGACCGGGGCAGAGCGACACGCACCTCACGGACCGAGGATACGATGCGCCCGTGCGCATCGCAACGGGCAGGGAGGAGCCATGGACGATCTGATCGGGCTCGTGTTCGGCACCTATCCCTCGTGGTCCCATCTGGTGGTCCGCGTCGTGCTCGGCATCATCTTTTTTGCCCACGGCGCTCAGAAGACGTTCGGCTGGTTCGGCGGCCATGGACTGTCGGCGACCATCGGAGGCTTCCGGCAGATGAGCGTTCCCCCCGCCGCCACCGTCATCGCCGCGTTCACCGAGTGCTTCGGGGGCCTCGCCATGATCGTGGGCCTCCTGGCTCGCCCGGCAGCGCTCGGGCTGGTCGCGGTGATGGTCGTGGCCATCGTGAAGGTCCACGGGAAGCACGGATTCTTCCTCAACTTCTCGATGGCCCCGGGCAAGGGCCACGGGTACGAGTACAACCTGGCGTTGATGGCGATGGCGCTGTCCATCCTCATCGGCGGCGCCGGCGCCATTTCGATCGACCGACTGATCGTGCCCTTCGGCGACTAGGTTCCCGTGGGCTTCGTGGCGCGTGTGATCGTGAACGCCCTGATGATCTATCTCGCGGCCCGTATCGTGCCGGGCATCGTGCTGCGCGGCGAGCCGCTCTGGCCGGCGCTGCTCGCCGGGCTCGTCCTGGCGCTCGTCAACGCGGTGGTGCGTCCCCTGCTGGTCCTGCTCACGTTCCCGCTGACGCTCGTGACGCTCGGTCTCTTCCTGTTCGTGCTGAACGCGTTCTGCCTGTGGCTGACGTCGGTGATCGTGCCGGGGTTCGACGTCCACGGCTTTCGGGCGGCGTTCCTCGGCGCGCTCCTGATCACGGTCGTGAGCTGGGCGCTGACGGTGTTCGTCAGCGACAGCGGGCGCCTGGGCCGGCTCTAGGATCGCCGCCGTTCAGGCCGCGCGCCCGCCTTCCTCGGTGAGCGCGGTGATCACGTAGGTCCCGCTTTTCTCGTCGCGCTCGAGCGTGACGATCTTCTGCTTGGCGGCCTCTTCGAGCAGCTTCGAGAAGGTCGAGAAGCCGTAGTAGGACTCGTTGAAGGCGGGATTCTTGCGGATCATCGTCTGCTTGACCATGGAGCCCCAGAGTGTCTCTTTGTTCTCGCGCTGCAGGGCCTGGATGGCGTCGATGAGTTGGGCCATCGCCTCGGCCTTCTTCTCGGGCAGCCCCCGCAACAGGGTCGTCTTCTTGGTGTCGCGGATGAGGTCCTCGTAAAAGATGAACTCGTCGCAGTTGGCCACCAGCAAGTCGGAGGACGACGACTTGACGCCGAGACCGATCACGTAGCGATCGTTCTCGCGAAGCTTGGAGACGAGCGGCGAGAAGTCCGAGTCGCCTGACACCAGGGCGAAGCTGTCGATGTGCGTTTTCCCGTAGGCCAGGTCGAGCGCGTCGACGACCATCCGGATGTCGGCGGAGTTCTTGCCGCTGTAGCGCGATTGCGGGACGTCGATCAGCTCGATCGCCCATTCGTGGAACGGTCGCTTGTACTCGGTGAACCGGTTCCAGTCGGCATAGGCGCGCCGCACGATGATCTTGCCCTTCTCGAGGAGCCGCTCGAGGACCAGCTTGAGCTCGAACTGCTTGTACTGCGCTTCCTTGACCCCGCGGGCGATGTTCTCGAAGTCGATGAACATCGCCAGCTTTCGTTCCCCGTTCATCCCATCCTGTCCTTTCGGCCGGCGCTCCGGGCGTCGTGAGCGCGCGGCATCTTCACCGATTATACGGCGCGACTCCGTCGGGGCCCGAAAGCTTCTGGAGGCGTTGTATAGTGGAACGCGATGGGAACGCGCTCGACGTGGTCGAGAGGCCGCCGATGAAGCCGATCGATCCCGCCCTGGCCGGTCGCATCCCACCGGGACAGACGTTGACGGCCAAGTGGCCGGTCCTCACGTACGGCCGCACGCCGCGGTTCGATCCCGCCCGCTGGACGTTCCGCTGCTTCGGCCTGGTGGAGCGCCCCACGACCTGGACATGGCCTGAGTTCCTCGAGTTCCCGCGGGTGACGATCACGTCCGACGTCCACTGCGTGACGCGCTGGTCGAAGCTGGACAACGTGTGGGAGGGCGTGCCCATCCGGGAGATCGTGAATCGGGTGAAGCCGCAGCCCGAAGCGAAGTTCGTCATGCAGCACGCCGACCCGGACTACACGACCAACACGACGCTCGCGGACCTCGTGCGGGACGACGTGCTGCTGGCCCTCAAGCACGACGGCCGCGACCTCGAGCCGGACCACGGCGGGCCGATGCGCCTGGTCGTTCCCAAGCTCTACTTCTGGAAGAGCGCGAAGTGGCTCCGGGCCTTCGAATTCCTCGACGTCAACCCGCCCGGCTTCTGGGAGCAGAACGGCTATCACATGAACGCCGACCCCTGGACGGAAGAGCGCTACTCCGATCAGGAGACGCGGGCGATGCAGCAGATGCGCTCGGAAGCTGCGCGCCGCCGGCGCGAGGGCTGAGGCGCGCCGTGGCCACGCGTCCGGCTCCGTCACCCACTCGCCCGAATCGCAGCTCTTCGAGCTGCGCGCGGGACTCGGAGGTCCCACTACGCCGCACGCGTGGCCCCGGCGCACCTCACCCCTCGCGGCAAAGCGCGCAAGCGTAAAGGGGTCAGGGGGTGAGGAAGTCGTGGAGGAGGGATTGGAACATGGCCGGCTGGTCGCCGGGGACGGTGTGCCCGGCGCCGGCGACCTCGGCGAGGCGCGCATTGGGATTCTCGTCGAGCATCCGCTTGGCCGTCTCCGCCGACAGCACATCGGAATCGGCACCCCGCACGAGCAGGATCGGGCAGGTGATGGCGCGCCAGAGCGGCCAGAGATCGATCGGATCTCGCCATCGCCCCGAGCGCACCGCGTCGCGCAGGCCGCGATCGTACTTCCAGGTGAGGCCGCCCGGTGCTGGCCGCGTGCCGTGCTGGACCCGATGGTGCAGCATCGGTTCCGTGTAGTTCGGGTTGGTCGCGCGCTGGAACGCGATGGCCGCCTCGAGACTCGGGAAGAGCTCCGGTGCCTGCGCCATGAGCGCGCCCACGCGCCGCAGACCCACCTGGGAGATGTCGGGGCCGATGTCGACGACCACGAGCCGGTCCACGAGGTGTGACGCCAGGCCGGCCCAGGCGATCGCCACGCGGCCGCCCATCGAGAGCCCGACGATCGACGCCCGCGCGAGTCCCAGGGTGTCGGCGAACGCGGTGAGGTCGCCGGCCATCGCCGCGACGGTGTAATCAGCATCGGGCGCCGGGTCGGAATCACCGTGGCCCCGCTGGTCGAGCGCCAGGACGCGGTAGCGCGAGGCGAGCGCGCCGGCCTCCTCGTCCCAGGTGCGTGCATGGCCGGTGACGCCGTGGAGCATGAGGAGGGCGGGCGCTGTCGACGCGCCCCATTCGGTGTAGTGAAACCGCTGGCCCTGCAGGACGACGATCCGATCGGTATGCATGCCAAATTCTAGCAGGGAAGACGCGCGGATCATCGCGGCTCCATCCAACTCGCCAGGACGGGTTGACGGGTAGCCGTACACTTCTAGGTAGCCGATCGATGATCCACGCTCATTCGCTGCGGTGGTGCGGGGATGGCGCGATCGTGAGGAACCTTCTCACGAGGGCCCTGCTCGCCACCTTGCTGCTCGGCGGCTGCTCGCTCTCGGCCGTGCCGCCCCCGACCCTGCCCTCCGGCGTCACGCAGCAGCTGCTCATGCGTTCCCTCGAGCGTGCCCTGGGCCAGCTGGACATCGAGAAGCTCAAGACCCAGAGCGTCGCCGTCGAGGTCTTCCATCACGCGGGACCGGAAGCCCTGATCAAAGAGCTCGTGGTCACCTGGCTCCGGGCCCACGGCGTCCGCACGGTCTCGGACTCGCCCGACCTCAAGATCAAGGCGTTTTCGTCCGTGCTGGGGACCGACAGTGACCAGACCCTGATCGGAATTCCCGCGTTCATGGCCCCGGTGGTGAACGTCCCGGTCCCGGAGATCGCGCTCTACAAAGTGCAGCGCAACCGGGGCGTGGCCGAGGTGCGCCTCTACGGATTCGACGCCAAGACCGACGCCGTCGTCAATGCGCCACCGCCCGCCACCGGTCGCGCGAAGTACGACAAGTACACGGTCTTGCTCTTCATCGGGTTCACGCTGTCCGACGTCGACAAGCACGACTGAGCCTGCCGGGACTGATCGCACGGCCGCTCTCACTGGGGCTAGGAACCTGCTACGATCCGCACGATGGAGGCGCCTCCGCACCGTCAGACGGCCGCCGCGCACTCCCGAGGCCGGCTGACCGCGACCCTGGTCCTGACGTGCGGGTTTCTCGTCGTCGAGGTGGCCGGGGCCCTGTGGTCCGGCAGCCTCGCCCTCATGGCCGATGCCGGGCACATGCTCGCGGACGCGGCCGGCCTCGGACTGGCCCTCTTCGCCATCTGGATCGCCGCCCGCCCGCCGACGCCGGCGAAGACCTACGGCTACTATCGCGCCGAGATCCTGGCCGCGCTCGTCAACGCGATCGTGCTGCTCTGCGTCGCCGGCGGGATTCTGATCGAGACCTACCGGCGTCTGCTGACGCCGCCCGAGATCCTGGGCGGTCCCATGCTCGCCATCGCGACGGTCGGTCTCGCGGTGAATCTCGTGTGCGCGTACTTGCTTCACGGCGCGGCGGCGAGGAGCCTCAATGTCCGCGCGGCATACCTGGAAGTGCTCGGCGACGCGCTGAGCTCCATCGGCGTGGTCGGCGCCGCGGCGATCGTGGTCGCGACCGGCTGGGCCCGCGCCGATCCGCTCGTGAGCGGCGCGATCGCGCTCGTCATCGTGCCCCGCACCTGGCGTCTCCTGCGGCAGGCGGTCAACGTGCTCCTGGAAGGGACGCCGGCCCACCTGGACCTCGGCGAGATCGAGGACGCGATGCGGCGCGTGTCGGGCGTGCGCCGCGTGCACGACCTGCACGTGTGGACGCTCACGTCCGGACGGGAGGCGATGAGCGCCCACGTCGTCGTCGACGACGTGCGCGACAGCGAGCGATTGCTCGAGACGCTCCACGCCCTCATGCACGCCCGCTTCGGCATCGATCACACGACGCTCCAGCTCGAGACGGAGCCCCCCGCGGTGCTCCGCATCCAGGGACCCAATCCGGCATAGCTGGACCGCCCGCCGCCCGTGTCATGTGTCTTGTGTTATGTTTCCTCCGCTCTGTGTGGCTCGCTCGTGCGGGCAGGACGAGAAGGTGGCGGGAGATCGCGCCCATTGGACTCAAGGGCTCGATGATGAGAGGAGAATCGCGATGATCCCACTCGACATCAACGGCAAGCGCCAGAACGTCGACGTGCCTGGCGAGACCCCGCTGTTGTGGACTCTCCGCGACGAGCTGGGTCTCACGGGAACCAAGTTCGGCTGCGGGATGGCGCTCTGTGGCGCCTGCACCGTGCACGTCGACGGCCAGGCCGTGCGCTCTTGCATCACGCCGATCTCGGCGGTGGCGAACAGGAAGGTCACCACCATCGAGGCGGTGGGCGGGGAGGCGGTCGGCCGGGCATTGCAGGCGGCGTGGGTCGACAAGGGCGTGCCCCAGTGCGGCTACTGCCAGGCCGGCCAGATCATGTCGGCGGCGGCGCTGCTCAAGCGCACCCCGAAGCCGAGCGAGACCCAGATCGACGAGGCCATGAGCGGCAACATCTGCCGCTGCGGGACCTACACGCGTATCCGCGCCGCCATCAAGCAGGCAGCGGCCCAGCAGGGAGGCACGCGATGAGCGCGCCAGTCGATCGGATTCCGAGGTCTGAGGGTGGGGCGGCGTTCGACAGGCCGGTGGTTGTCGCCAACGTCAGCCGGCGCCGGTTCCTTCAGGGAGCGTCGGCCCTCGGCGGGCTGGTGCTCGCGGTCGGGTTTTCGTCGGCGGCCCGGGCGCAGGAACCCAAGAAGTACGGCGCGGACGGGATGCCCAATGGCTGGGTCGACGACCCGCTGGCGTTCGTGTCGATCGCCGAGGACGGCACGGTCACGATCGTCTGCCACCGCTCCGAAATGGGGCAGGGGGTCAGGACCGGCATCCCGATGATCGTGGCCGACGAGCTCGAGGCCGACTGGAAGCGCGTGCGCGTGGCGCAGGCGCCCGGTGACGAGAAGAAGTTCGGCAACCAGGACACCGACGGCTCGCGCAGCACGCGGCACTTCTTCGAGCCCATGCGCCGCTGTGGCGCGGCGGCGCGCACCATGCTCGAGGCGGCCGCCGCCGAGCGCTGGAAGGTGCCCGCCACGGAGGTGGAGGCGAAGAACCACGAGGTCGTGCATCGTCCGACCGGCCGGCGCGCCGGGTACGGGTCGCTCGCCAAGGCGGCCGCCAGTCAGCCCGTGCCGAAGCGGGAGACGCTGCGCCTCAAGGACCCGTCGAAGTTCCGTTACATCGGCAAGGGACAGCTGAAGCTGGTCGACGGCCGCGATATCGCGAACGGCAAGGCCCAATACGGAATCGACACCCGGCTCGACGGCATGCTCTACGCGGTCGTGGCCCGTCCGCCGGTGTTCGGCGGCAAAGTGGCGAGCTTCGACCCGGCCGAGGCGCTCAAGGTGCCAGGCGTGGAACGCGTGGTGGAGATCGAGGCCAGCCCGCCGCCCGCCCACTTCAATCCCGTCGGCGGCGTCGCCGTCGTTGCGCGCAACACGTGGGCGGCCATGCAGGGGCGCAGAGCCCTCAAGATCACGTGGGACGACGGCCCGAACGCCAGCTACGACTCGACCGCCTTCAAGGCGACCCTCGAGGAGGCGGCGCACAAACCAGGCAAGGTCGTGCGCAACAACGGAGACTTCGACGCCGCGGCGACCGGTGCCGCGAAGCGCCTCGACGCCGAGTACTACGTCCCGCATCTCGCGCACGCCACGATGGAGCCGCCGGCCGCGACCGTACGCATCGCGAACGGCAAGTGCGAGGTCTGGGGCTGCTTCCAGTCACCCCAGTCCACGCGTGACCTGGTGGCGAAGCGGCTCGGCATGTCGGCGGACGACGTGACCGTGCACGTCACGCTGCTCGGCGGCGGCTTTGGACGCAAGTCCAAGTGCGACTACGCCATCGAGGCGGCAGTCCTCTCCAAAGCGGTGGACGGCAAGCCGGTCAAGGTGACCTGGACCCGCGAGGACGACCTGCACAACTCCTACTACCACACGGTGTCGGTCGAGCACCTCGAGGCCGGCGTCGACGCCCAGGGCAAGCCGGTCGCCTGGCTGCACCGTAGCGTGGCCCCGACCATCATTTCCACGTTCAATCCGGCGGCGAAGAGCGAGGCGCCCTTCGAGCTCGGCATGGGCGTCATCAACGTGCCGTTCGCGATTCCCAACGTCCGCATCGAGAACCCCGAGGCGGTCGCCCACACGCGGATCGGCTGGTTCCGATCGGTCTCGAACATTCCCCATGCGTTCGCGGTGCAGTCGTTCGTCGCCGAGCTGGCCGCGGCCGCCGGCCGGGACCAGAAAGACTTCCTGCTGGAGGTCATCGGCCCGGCCCGCCAGGTGAGCCCGGAGATGCTGGGCGACACCTGGAACCACGGCGAGTCCCCCGAGCGGTACCCGGTGGACACCGGCCGGCTGCGCCGCGTCGTGGAGACGGTCGCCAAGGAGGCGGGCTGGGGGCGGAAGTTGCCCAAGGGCCGCGGGCTCGGCATCGCCGCCCACTATAGCTTCGTGAGCTACGTCGGGGCGGTCGTCGAGGTGGCCGTGGACAACAAGGGCGTGCTGACGATCCCGCGGGTCGACATCGCGGTGGATTGCGGGGCGTGCGTCAACCCGGACCGGGTGCGCGCGCAGATGGAAGGCGCCTGCGTGATGGGCATCGGCATCGCCACGGTGGGTGAGATCAGCTTCAAGGCGGGGCGCGTGGAGCAGGACAACTTCAACGCCTACGAGGTGACCCGCATGGCCGGGGCGCCGCGGGAGATCCGCGTGCACATCGTCCCCGGCGACTACAGCAAGCCGATGGGCGGCGTGGGCGAGCCGGGCGTGCCGCCGATCCCGCCGGCGCTCTGCAACGCGATCTTCGCGGCGACCGGAAAACGGATCCGCCGCCTGCCGATCCGAGATCAGGTGAAGGTGTAACGCCAGGGCGAAGAACTGGCCTTGGCCGGGAGGCACCGTCCGCCTCCCGTCAGAAGGACCCGGGTTGGGGCCTCTGGCAGTCCGGTATAGTTGGTCGCGGAGGAGAGTCCCATGGCGACATACGCGCTCACCGATAAGGCGGTCGTGCTCCGACCCGAGGACGACGTCGCGGTCGCGAAGGCCGAGCTGGCGGCCGGCACCGTCCTCGACGACGGCGGCCACCCCATCGCGGTGCGCCAGGATATCAGACCCGGCCACAAGGTCGCGCGCAAGTCGGTCGTGACGGGGGCGCCGGTCCGGCGCTACGGCCAGGTCATCGGGTTCGCCACGCGGGACATCGCCGTCGGCGACCATGTCCACACGCAGAACCTCGGCATCGGCGAGCTGGGTGCGGACCGATACGAGGTCGGCGTGGACGTGCGGTCGGTGGATTTCTACCCGCCCGAGCAGATGCGCACCTTCGACGGCTACAAGCGCGAGGACGGTCGCGTCGGCACCCGCAACTACGTGGCGATCATCTCCGGGGTCAACTGCTCGGCGAGCGTGAGCCAGTTCGTGAAGGACAAGTTCCGCGACGTCCAGAAGGACTATCCGAGCATCGACGGCGTGCTCGCCATCACCCACAAGTCCGGCTGCGGCACGAAGCTCTTCGGCGAAGACCATCTGGCGCTCCAGCGCGTGCTGGCCGGCTACGCCAAGCATCCGAACGTCGCCGCCTACATCCTGGTCGGACTCGGCTGCGAGACGAACCAGGCGGCGGTCATGGTCGAGCGCCAGCGGATGTCCGCGCCGGGACACCCGGAGCGCAAGCCCTTCCTCGTCAACATCCAGGAGGCGGGCGGGATCCGCAAGACCGTCGAGCGCGCCGCCCAGGAGGTCGCGAAGCTCTTGCCGTTCGCCAACGAGGCGCGGCGGAGCCGGCAGCCAGTCTCGGAGCTCGTGCTCGCCACCAACTGCGGCGGCTCGGACGCCAACTCCGGCATGACCGCGAACCCGGCGCTCGGCTGGGCGGTCGACGAGCTCGTGCGCTACGGCGGCACCGGTGTGCTGGCCGAGACGCCCGAGATCTACGGCGCCGAGCACCTGCTGATCCGACGGGCCGTCAACGAGGGTGTCGCCAAGAAGCTCATCGACCGCTACAAGTGGTGGGAGTGGTACTGCCGCGGGATCGACGCGATGGACAACAATCCGGCGCCCGGCAACAAGGCCGGGGGGATCACCACGGTGTTCGAGAAGTCGCTGGGCGGCGTGACCAAGGGCGGGACGACGCCGATGATGGACGTGTTCCTCTACGGCGAGCCGATCACGACGCGCGGCTTCGTCTTCATGGATACGCCCGGCCACGATCCGGTGTCCATCACCGGCCTCGTCGCGGGCGGCTGCAACATCATCTGCTTCACGACGGGCCGCGGCTCGGTCTTCGGCTGCAAGCCCGTCCCCTCGATCAAGCTCGCGACCAACTCGCTGATGTACCGCCACATGGAAGAGGACATGGACATCAACTGCGGCGTCGTTCTGGAGGGCACGCCCCTGGCGACGGTCGGCCGTCGGATCTTCGAAGAGGTGATCGCGGTCGCGTCGGGCAAGCGCTCGAAGAGCGAGCTCTCCGGTGTCGGCGAAGAGGAGTTCGCCCCCTGGATCATCGGCCCGGTCATGTAAGTTTTACGCTGGGTGTCGGCGGTCTGACAGCACGACCGGCCGGCGACGCTTCGTCTCGCGTGTAAGCGTCGATCACGCCGAAGTTTCCTCTCGCGCGTCGCGTGGCACGGTCGCTGCACTTCAGCGTATGCCGATGTTGCCGAAGGGCCACCAGACCGCGCTCGTCGTCGCTGTCGCAGCTGCCTTCCTGCTCGGTTTTGCCGAATGGCACGCGATGCAGGCCACCGATCGCGCGCCCCGGCTCCTCACCGGTGAGCTCTGGCAGCGCATGTCACCCGACGCCAAAGTCGCGTTCGTCTGGGGCATCGGCAACCTGGTGGACCTGGAGTGGGCACAGACCGGGGCCGCGGGCGCCGTCGACAAGAGCTTCATCCCGTCCCTGGTTCGCGGGCTCCGGGGCCACTCCATCAACGATGTCGTGCGGAAGATCGACGAGTACTACGCGACGCATCCGGGAGAGCTCGAGGGGCCGGTGATCGACGCCATCTTCCAGACCGTCGTGATTCCCGCGATTCGAGCCGACGACGATGGCGGGAAGAAGGCGGTCACCGGTAAGAAGACCGAGTAGGCTCAGGTCGCTCACGACTGCACGACCGTCACGACGAGACCGATCGCGGCGAGGATGTTGCCGACACGCACGCACTCGGCTTCCCCGCCGACCTTGACGACGGCTCTGCCGGTGTTGTGGACCTGCCAGGCGATCTCCCAGCCCTTGGCCTCGCTGCAGCCGATCGCCTTCTGAAGCTGCTTCACGACCTGCTCAAAGGTGTGGCAGTCGCAGTTGTG
>Ga0066710_100000012_pt1 | contig 61574 bp, 49 predicted proteins | sample GraSoiAngelo_159_FD_79666 | JGI IMG/M metagenome (GOLD analysis project Ga0066710, IMG submission 79666) | Grasslands soil microbial communities from the Angelo Coastal Reserve, California, USA - 14_1009_16_40cm | ecosystem: Environmental > Terrestrial > Soil > Grasslands | place: USA... | reverse complement strand
GAGATGCGGGTGGTCGCCTGGGCCCACGCGGCAAGGGTGGTCCAGCCCTCGAAGAAGCCCTGGTAGGGGTCGCCACCTGTCGAATACAGGTGATCGTGTCCGAAGAGGTAGTCGTAGCCCAGTACCTCCAGGCGTCGCGTTGTGGCGAGGACCTCCACCCACGGCGAGCCATACGTGAGGACCTGGAAGCCGTACTTCATCGGTGGCGCAATCGTCCCTCCCGCGAGGTACTCAGGCCCGGCATGACGGGACGCGCGCGCGGGCGTCATGATCGCAGGGTACCCGCCCGGCGTTGCAGGGCCCCGCGTTTCCATGCATCGAGCGCCCCGGCTCGACCTCGATGCGGCTGGCGGGGGTGGCCGGGTACGATGGGAGCCCACCGGTCGCCCGTCAACGTGGCCCGGGAGGGACTTCCGTGCGTCTCCGGTTCTCGATCTCCCGGCCCCCGGGGTTGCACTCGACCCTCGCCTCGTTTCGAGTCCCGGGATATCCGGCATTCTGGGCCAGCAGCGCTGCAAGCGCGGTGGGCTGGTCGGCCAGCCTCGTGGCGATTGGCTGGATCGCCCTGCAGGTGTCGAACTCGCCGTTCGCCGTCGGTGCCACGTTCGCCGCTCGCCTCGCGCCGGCGCTCCTGTTCGGCATCCCGTTTGGCGCATTGGGCGACCGTTTCAACCGGCGGGCGATGCTCGTGGCGGTCAACGTCCTTGGGACCGCATGCCTGCTGGGACTTGCTGCGGTTGCTCTGGCCGGGCGCCTCGGTCTCACGGAGATCATCGTCGCCAGCCTGCTGCTCGGGATGGTCGACACGCTTCGTGGAACAACAGCCCAATCGTATGCCTACGATCTGGCGGGCAACGAAGGCGCAACCAACGCGATCGCCCTCTCGAACCTCGGTGCCCAGCTCGTCGGAGCCGCCGGCGGCGCGATCGGCGGCCTCGTTCTGGACCGCCTCGGCTCGCCTGCCGCCTTTTCGGTGGCGGCTGCCGGATCTGCCATGGCGGCTTCGGTGCTGGCTGGTGCGGGTCGCGATCGGCTGGAGAGGGGCGGAGGCACTCGACTTGTGCCTGGAGGGCAAAGGTCGATGACCCTTATCCTTCGGAACCGCCCGGTGGCTTTGATCGCCCTCGCGGTCATCTTCGGAGAAGTCCTTGGCTTCTCGAGTCTGACTCTCTACCCGACCTTCGCGCGTGACATTCTGCGGGTGGACGCTACAGGCCTTGGGACGATGTCAGCCGCGCGAGCGCTTGGGGGAGTCTGCGGCGGCCTGCTCCTGGCCGCGAGCGGATTGCGCGATCGAGGCGGTGTGCTCCTGCTCGGGGCGACCGGTGTGTTCGGTCTCGGCATCCTCGGGTTCGCTCTCAGCGACATCTTCCTGGTGTCGCTTGGATTCCTCCTGATTATCGGTGCCGCAGGCTCCGCCCTCGACACACTCGGCCAGTCACTCATCCAACGCAACGTCGAGGACCGGGAGCGAGGCGCTGCGATGGGCGTCTGGTTCTTCGCCATCGGATTCGGGCCATTTGGCCACCTCGGGATGGGCGCTGCCGGCGCTGCCATCGGCGGGCCGGCAGCGCTGGCCGCCAGCGGCAGCCTGCTTCTCGCGGCGTGTCTCGGATTGGCGCGGATCACTGACCTCCGCCGTATTCGGTAGCGCTACCGTTGAGGTCATGCGGCCTCAGATCTCGGAGGCGAACTGCACGGGTCGCGAGATCGTGCTCCGTCGTCACGTTGACCCGCCCAAGTGGCGCTTGTACATTGTCGACAATGTCGGCTGGCAAGGAGCGGCCATGGTTCGAGGGTGCCCTCGCCAATGGCAGCCTGCGGCGCCACCCGGACTGGCGGTCGCCCGATGAACGCTGATGGTCCGCCGCTCGTGCCCCGGAATGGCGACGACGGTGCAACGGTGGCTGATCCGTCGCCCGCCAAGGACATCGCCAGCCCCAGGCGAATGTTCCTGCGCAAGATGACAGCGGATGCGGTCCGCGCTGGTGGGCGCCTGGCCGGCTCAGCACGAATCATTCGACAGTCCGCAGCAGCCGCCGGCGAAACCTTGCTCCGCGAGCTCGAGCAGGTGCCGACGACGCCCCAGGAGCCCATCACCACCACCGGCGGGCCGGCCCTGCTCGAGTCCAGCGCCCCGGTCGGGGCGGATGCCCTGGACGGGTTTGGTGCCTCGGTCGGGTTGGGTGCCCCGGTCGACCGTGCTCCGGGCATTAGTGCTCCGCGCGAGCCCATCAGTCCGACCGAGCCCATCAGTCCGACCGAGCCCATCAGTCCGGCCGAGCCCGCCGACGACCCATCGCCACAGGACCTCCATGCAACTCGATCGCCGCAGTCAACGTTTCCGCCTCTCACACCAGCCCAGGTGGCCCTGCTCGAGAGCCGCAATCCGGTGGTTCTCGCGACGATCCAATCCGGCCGCGCCCCGCAACTGACCGCGAGCCCATTCCACTGGGATGGCCGAGTCTTCCGCATCAGTGCCCTGGACTGGACGGCGCGAACCCAGAACATCCAGATCGATCCGCGCGTGAGCCTGCTGATCGCCGATCCCTTCGGCGGACTGTCGCTGTCGGTGACTGGTAGTGCGGCCGTCGCTGCCGGCCCATCGGCAAGGGACGACACGCTGCCGATCCTCCGGAAATACGCCGCCGATGAGTCCGAGGTCGCGTCCAGATGGGCGGAATTGAACGCCGACGAGGACCGGCTGGTCATCGTTGTGGTGCCCGAACGCATGCTCTGGCGGTTCGACGAACCGGCCTGGCGTTCGAGGGACACATCCGAGCCGCAAGGAGTTGATGGTGCCCAAGCCTAGCCCGGAGCGGCAGGCCGAATTCCTGAAGACCATGCCCAACGCGGTTCTGGCAACGAACCGCTTGCGAGGCGGGCCGCAAGTCACTCCGAACTGGTACCTCTGGACCGGCGAGTCATTCCTTATCAGTACCGCGGCGTGGACGGCGAAAGTCAGGAACGTCTTGCGCGACCCCAACGTGAGCCTGTGCATTGACGATCCGGTGAGCGGCGACTACGTCGCGATCTACGGTCACGCCTCCGTGATCGACGGCGCGGCGGCTCAAGGTCCGACCCTGGAGCTCATTCGCAAATATCGCGCCGAGCCCGACGTCATCCCGCATTGGGACCGGATCAACGCCGATAATGACCGAGTCATCATCGCGGTCGATCCAGAACGGGTCCTCTGGCGGGACCACTGATCAGGCCGTGGGCCGCGGTGCCACGGCGAGTTGGAGACAGGGCGGCTACTCCTCCGCCGCCCCGTCTCCGCTCTCTCCGGAGACCGGCCTGACACGGACCTCCGACAGGGCGACGTGGGCCGAACTCAGTGGCCGACCGAGCTTGGATACCCAGACGTCGTCAGGAAACGGTTCCCCGACCACGGGCCGGCCGTCAACGGTCATCGACGCCCGATGGGCTTCCACGAAGAGCGCCCAGATGTCTTCATCGGCCCGGAGGTCCGGCGCCGGGGCCATCATCCAGAACGGCGCGCTGGGCTCGATCCATCGAGCTTCCACCGTGTGCGCCTGCCAGTTGATCGCAAATCCGAACCCGCTTGGACCGACATGGTGGCGCGTGAAGAGCGCCTCCACGGACGGCCCTCGGAGGTCGACCTCCGTGTGGCCCATGCGCGCCAGGCGCTCCTTCATCCGCGCGGCGACCTCGGGGGCGTCGCTCACGACCACGTTCAGGGAGGCCGCCGGATCATCGACCCGCAGGAATGCCACTTGGCCGGCACCCAGCGTCGCGCTGTAGGTGATGGCGTACAGGGACAGGAACGCTGACCGGCGGCCCGTGTCGTCTCGAAGCGTGATGACGAAGTGATCCCAGCCGTGAAGGACGGCTCCTGGATGGATCGCCGCCGGCATCTTAGAGGTCGAGCTCGCGGTCCAGCCGCGCGAAGGCGTCCGCGAGCCGTGCGCCCATCTCCACAATATGGGACGGCTGGAACGTCAGGGGCGGATAGAGGCTGATGATGTCCCCGGCCGGGCGCCCACCGGGACCCTCGGCCATTCCCGTCCCGGGATAGGTCACGATGCCGGCCTGCAGCCCTGCCTCGCGGGCCTTTGCTGCGACCCGGGCCTCAGGTGGGAAGGGCCGGCGAGTCTCTCGATCCTCGACGAATTCGATCCCCGCCATGAAGCCGAGTGTCCGGACGTCGCCGACGAAGGGGAATCTCCTCAAAGGTTCGAGCGCGGCCGCGAAGCCCGGGCCGAGCTCGGCCACATGCTCGGTCAGTCGCTCGCGTTCCCACACGTCAACGACGGCGAGACCGGCGGCGGCAGACACTGGGTTGCCGCCGAAGGTGAAGATGTGCTCGAACGCGGCGCCCTGCTCCTCGAACGCGGCCCGGATTGGCGCCCGGATCGCGACGGCGCCGAGCGGCGCGTAGCCCCCGCTCATTCCCTTGCCCATGACCAGAAGGTCGGGGACCACCCCCCAGTGGTCGACGGCGAAGTCCCGGCCGGTACGACCGAAGCCGGTGACGACCTCGTCGGCAATAAGCAAAACGCCGTGACGGTCGCAGATCTCGCGGATCATCGGCCAGTACTCATCCACCGGCCAAATGGCGCCACCAACCGAGGCCACGACGGGCTCGGCGATGAACGCCGCGACCCGCTCCGGGCCGGCGGCACGGATGGCGGCGTCGAGCTCGGTCGCGCACGTGATGCCGCAGCTCGGATAGGTCAGTCCCCACGGACATCGGTAGCAGTAGCTCGGCGGGATGTGGGGCGTGTCCAGCAACAGGGGCTCGTAAACGCGCCGCCTGAGCTTGCTTCCGCCCACGGACAGCGTTCCCAGGGTGGCTCCGTGGTAGCTGGTCCAACGAGAGATGATGACCTGCCGCTCCGGAGCGCCCCTGATCACGTGATATTGGCGGGCGAGCTTGAGGGCCACCTCCACCGCTTCGGATCCACCCGACGTGAAATGCACCCAATCGAGGTCGCCCGGGGTCAGGGTGCCAATTCGCTCGGCAAGCCGGATGGCCGGCGCGTTCGAGAAGATGTTGCCGACCGCGTAGGGAAGTCGTGCCGCTTGTTCGGCCATTGCGTCGACGACCTCGCGTCGTCCGTAGCCGATCGTGGCAACCCCGATCCCGGCGATTGCATCGAGGTAGCGACGGCCCTCGGCATCCCAGACGTAAACGCCTTCGGCCCGGTCCAGCACTGGGTATTCCCGCGAAGGGTCGAGTGTGAAGAGGTGGCCTCGGGCTGCCCGTCTATTCGGCCCGGTCATCGATCGATCATTCCATCTCGATTGTCGAGAGTGCGGCAAGCGGGTGTCAACGCACCGCCAGGCTGCACGCTACTGGAATGGCAGAGGTACGGCCTGGCCGGTGGCCGCCGATCGGTCCGCAGCCATGACCATCTCGACCGCTGCGCGACCGTCGGCGCCTGTAACTGCGGGCGCCCGACCCGTTTCGATCGCCTGTGCGAAATCCTGGACCTGGGCCGAGAAGGCCTCCAACCGGTTCGGATCGAGATAGTCGCGCAGGAAGTCGAAGGGCGGCTGTTTCGCCACGACCTCCCAACCGCCCGCGCGTGCGAGCCTGACCTCGCCGTAGAGGTCGCAATCGATCATTCCGCGCGAACCCACCACCATTACTCCGTCGGCGGGCTCGAGCCCTGGTTCCGGTAGCTCGTACGTCATCAGCACTTGTGCGAGCGCGCCGCTGGCGAACTCGTACGACACCACTGCCGTAAGGTCGGCCGGGGGCGCCTCACCGAACGTGTGATAACGGGCAAACGCAAGGACCGCCTCGCTCCCCGTGAACCAGCGCAGGATGTCGCTGGCATGGACCCCCCAGTCGAGGAACTGGGAGCCCTCCGCCGGGTCGAGCGCCCAGGGCTTGGCCGGGACGATAACCCGGCCCGCCTCGTCGAGGACGTCGTGCAGCAGGAACGACGTCCATGAACCACGAGATTGGATCAACCGGACGTCTCCGATCGCCCCATCGTCGATCAGGCGCTTGGCGGCACGGGGCGCGATGCGGAACCGCAGCACCTTGTTGACCGCGAGCTGGACGCCCGCGGATCGACATGCATCGATCATGGCGTCGCAGCCCGAGATCGAGACCGACATTGGTTTCTCGGTATAGACGTGTTTGCCGGCTGCCGCGGCCGCCAGGGCCTGGGCCAGGTGCGCAGCGTGGGGCGAGGTCAGGATTACGGCATCGATATCGGGGCGGCCGAGGAGCCTCTCGACCGACGACTCGGCGTCCATCGCGAATTCGGCGGCGACCGAAGGTGCTCGGCGACCTCCGGCGATGGCGACCAATCGGCCATCGGCCACCTGGCCGATCGAAAGTCCGGCCGCATAGGTGCGTCCCATGTAGCCCGATCCGATGATCCCAAATCCGACCGTCACGGCATGACCTCGAGCGATGCGACATGTAGCGCTGACTCGCGCCAATGAGGCGAGCCATCTCGTTTCGTCGACAATAGGATGGCGACTGGACTCTTGTAGGGCGTGGTGAGATGAGCGAAGGGCTCCGGATCGGGATCGTGGGGGCTGGCGGAATCGCCCGGGCCCGCCACGTCCCCGGCTTTCGGGCAATTCAGGACGTTGAGCTGGCCGGCGTCGTCAATCGGAGCGCGGAGTCCACCGCGGCCGCCGCGCGGGAGCTCAGCATCGCGCAGGCCTATCCCGACTGGCGGGCCCTGGTCGCCGATCCGGCGATCGATGCAGTCCTGGTGGCCACCTGGCCGTACCTCCACGCACCGATCACTCTCGCGGCACTCGCTGCCGGCAAGCATGTCCTGACCCAGGCGCGTATGGCGATGAACGCCGACGAGGCGCGGTCGATGCTGCGCGCCAGCCTCGAACGGCCAGACCTGACTGCGATGGTCGTGCCCTCGCCGCTGAGCTTCTGGTGCGATGCGACCGTCGCGCGCCTGCTGGCGGACGGCGCCCTTGGCGAGCTCCGCCGAGTCGCGGTCGCCTGGGACACGAGCGGCGAAGCGGAATCCTGGCGGCTGCAGCGGCGCTGGAGCGGCAACAATGTCATGGCCCTCGGGATCGTGTACGAATCGGTCGCCCGCTGGCTTGGTCACGCGGTCGCGGTGGCCGCGGTCGGTCGAATTCGCGATCCCGTTCGCCGGGTACCGGAGGGACACGTCGCTGCCGACGTGCCGGACAGCCTGGCCCTCCTCGTGGAATTTCCCGGTGGAGTCGACGCGACGTGGACGATGACCACCAACCTTGCTATGCCAGACGGCAATACCGTGCGCTTGATCGGCACGGCAGGCAGCCTGCTCGTCGACCTCGTCGGTCAAAGGCTGGAGCTCGTGCCCGCAGGCAGGACACCCGAGCCGATTTCCATCCCGGCTTACGAAGCTGCCGACTGGCGGGTGGAGGCGGAGTTCGTCGGGGCGATCCGCGGCGAAGAACAGGTCCGCTTCACCGACTTCGAAACCGGCTTTCGGTACATGGCATTCACGGACGCCGTGCACGCGTCCATCGCCGCGGGGTGCCGCGTGAGCATTTCTTGATCCTCGCTTGCAACCGCCAAGGTCGTCACGGATGCGAGGACATCGAGCGCTCGAACGAGCAGACTTCCTGGAAACCAAGACGGTCATACATCTCGCGGCCCATCGTGGTCACTCGCCGGCTTCGCGCCTGGACATCGAGTCCGCGTGGGCACGGACGAAGGCCTCGTCGACATCCACGCCAAGACCAGGACCGCTCGGAATCGTCAGCCAGCCGTCCGCGGGAGCGAACGCATCCACGAGCAGCCGCTCGCGCCACGGGTTCTCGTCGACGCCAAACTCGAGCAGCGGGACCAGGCTGGCCGGCGAGGCCGTGGGATCGGGCGTGACGGCCAGGACCTGGAGGGCGGCGGCGATGCCGATCGCCGAATTCGAGGTGTGCGGCATGCTGGCAATGCCGTAGATCCGCGCCAGGGCACCGACGAAAACAGCCTCCCCGACACCACCGACGATCACCGGCTCGGGCTGGACCAGGTCGACCGCCCTGCGTGCCAGGAACTCGGCGGCTGCCGGCCGACTCATGAGCACCTCGCCACCCGAGAGCGTGATCTCGAGGGCTTCGGCAAGACGCTCGTACGCGGCGTAGCCACCCCATTGATTCAAGGGCTCCTCGAACCACAGGAACCCGAGATCTCCCAGGATCTTGCCCATCCGCACAGCCCCACCGAAGGTGTAGCCGGCGTTTCCGTCCGCCGCCAGATCCAGGCTCGACGAAAGGTCCCGGCGCAACCTCTCGAGGAGCGCCTTCTCCCTGGCGATCGGATACCGCCCGATCCGCAGCTTCATGACGCCGAAGCCCGCCTCGACCACGGCGTTGGCCTCACGCGGCCAGGTCAGCTCCGGATCCTCTCCCTCCACATACCCGCCTGACGCGGCATAAAGCTTCACGCGGTCGCGGACCGACCCGCCGTACAGGGTGGCGACCGAAACTCCCAGCTGACGGGCACGGAGGTCGTCCAGCGCGATGGCCAGCGCGGATCGCGCGTATGGGCCACCCCCAGCCCAGCGGACCTCCGCCTGGGTTCGCAGTATGTCGCCGGCTGGCCTGCCGAGCACGATGGGCGCAAGGTCTCGCAGGGTCTCGACAATGCCGGGTACGAGGTAACTCTCCCCCCATCCAACGACGCCGTCTCGGTCGGTCAGTTTGACCAGCACGTATTCGTGGCCGGAGGCCCACGCAATCGACGGTCCGCGACGCGGGCGGATGGGATGGCGAAGCGTAAACGTCTCGAGCCTGACCACAGATCGAGCGCTCGTGGGCGCCCGCAGCCGAACGTCAGTAGCCACGCACGGGATCGACGACGTTGATCAATGGCCGGCCGTTCGTGAACCGTCGCAGATTCTCCGCAACGAGGTCGCGCAGGGCAGTCCCCGCCTCGGAGCCCGACACGTGGGGTGTGAGGAACGCGCCGGGCGCGTTCCAGAGAGGGCTGTCCGGGGGAAGGGGCTCCTCGTCGAATACGTCCAGCACCGCCCCCCCCAGGCGATGTTGGGTGAGCGCCTCGAGCAGCGCGGTCTGCTCGATCACCGGTCCGCGACCGGTATTGATGATCCACGCGTCCGCCCGGAGAGCGGCGAGCACTTGCCGGTCGACCAACCCGCGTGATTCGGGCGTAAGGGGAACGGTCACGGCCACGAAGTCGGCCTCGGCCGCGGTCTCATGCAGGCGGTCCAGGCCCACGATCTTCTCGGGAATGGAACCATCGGGGTCGCCCGTCCCGGGCGCGCGGAATGAATCGTCGACCCGCTTCTCGGGGCGGGCCGTCACCGCAAGGACCCGCATCCCGAAAGCCGCGGCAAGGCGTGCAATTTCCCGCCCTATGCCGCCATACCCGAGAATGACCAGCGTGGTCCCCCGGACGGGCCGGCCGGTGAACCGGTTCTCATCCTCGGGCCAACGGCGGTCTCGCTGCAATTCACGCCGGGCGTCTACCTGCTCGGTAACGCGCAGGATCGCGCCCATGACGTACTGCCCGATGGCGGGCGCATAGACCCCCCGCGCGTTCGTCAAGGTCACTGCCCGCGGCCAGTGTCCTGAGCCGAGCAGGTGTTCAACGCCTGCGGACAGGACCTGCTGCCAGCGCAGGTCAGGCGCCTTTCGCGGGTCGCTCGGGCGGTGCTGCGCGATCAGCCCGACCACCCCCGGCCCGACAGCGTCGTCGACCGCTTGCTGGTCCATGCCGGGGGCGAGCCAGAGCTCAAAGCCGGCATCGACGGTGTCCCGAAGCACGTCGATGTCGTGCCGGTCGAAGCGGAAGGCGAGGGCGATCTGCCCACCGCGGGTCGCCGGCTCAGACTGGGCTCGCGCGGTCACGCCGGGCCGGGCGAGAGCGGGAAGGTCACGACTCGATGCTCCGCGGCCGATGTCGACGCGGCCTGGGCCATCTCGATGGCTGCCCTGCCGTCGACCCCGGTGATGCGCGGCGGACGGCCGCCGCGAAGGTCGTCGACGAAGCCCTGGACTTGCCGGGCAGTGTTCGCAACTCGACGGGGATCGCGAGGCTTGAACTCCGGAATTGTCCAACTTGGGAGCTCCCAGACCCGCACGTCGCGCTTGCCCGTCACCAGCTCCACGCGGTCGAGGTCCCAGAAGATCGAGCCCTCGGAGCCGACGACCAGGTACTGGTTGTTCCGCCCGGTCCCAAGGCCGGACGGGGGGACCTCGTAGCACAGCAGGATCTGGGCGACGACGCCATTGGAGAGGCGGAACTGCACGCAGGCGGTCGGCCCCTCGAGCGGCAGGCCCGTGAAGTTCTCGTAGTCGGAGTAGACCCTCACCGCCTCAGCGCCCGTGAACCAGCGAATGGCATCGCAGCAGTGAGAGCCCCAGTCCAGAAAGGCGTCGCCCTCGCCCGGGAGGTATGACCAGTGGTTGCCGGGATCGATACCCAGGCCCGGGATGACGCTCATCGGCCGCAGGTAGCGGATCTCGCCGATGAGGCCCTGGTCGACGTACTCCTTCGCCCGCATCGACATCTCCATGTGGCGGGTCTGCTTGGCGATGGTGAGCTGGACGCCAGCAGCCCGGCTGGCGTCGATGATCAGGTCGCACTCGGCGACATTGAGCGCCATCGGCTTTTCCAGATAGACGTGCTTGCCAGCCGTGGCTGCCGCGAGTGCCAAGGGCAGATGCGTCGAGTGCGGCGTGGCAATGATCGCGACGTCGACGTCGGGTCGATCGAGCAGGGCTCCGACCGAGGGCGCCGCAGGCACTCCGAACTCGCCGGCCAGCGCGTCGGCTCGTGACCCGAGTGCGATCGCGACAAGCCGCCCGCCAGTCACCTGGGTCGTCAGCGCATCGCCGTAGACCCTGGCCATGTTGCCGGACCCAAGGATCCCAAATCCGACGTCGTCGCCAGTCATCGCGTCCTCGTCATGCGTACTCGATGTTCCCGGGTCGGAAGGGATATGCGGCGATGGTCTCGGGCAGGAGTGTCACACCGAGGCCCGGTGCGGTTGGCGCCTCGAGCATCCCGTCGACGAGCCGGGGCGGGTCGATGAGCAGCTCCTCGCGGATGTTGTTGGGTGCCAGAGCGTACTCGACGTACCTGGCATTTGGGCTGGCGAATGCGACGTGGAGGTTGGCCATGAACCCGGGCCCGACTGCCCCCCCGGTGTGCACGATCAGGCCTGCATGGTGCTCCTCGGCCATCGCGGCCACACGACGGCAGGGTCCCACCCCGCCGACATGGGTGGCATCAGGCTGCACATAGTCGAGGGCGCCCATCTGCAACCACTGGGCGAACTCCGCCTCACCTGTGAGGCACTCTCCGCCGGCGATCGGGACACGAGTCAGCCTCCGAAGCTCGGCGTATCCAGCCGGGTCGTCATAGCGCAGCGGCTCCTCGTAGAAGAGGAGATCGAATTCCTCGATCGCGCGCGCCAGGTCGAGGGCCGTGCGGCGAGACCATGGCTCGCGCACCTGCACCGCGTGGCCGTCGATCGCCAACTCGACTCCTTGCCCGAGGGTCGCGCGCAGCGCCGCGAACTTGGCTCGTTCGTCCTCTATTCGGTCACCCGTCGTGCCGGCATGCCACGTGCCATACGGCGGTGGGACGTTCCCGGTCCACAGCCCTCCCGGCCGATCGGTGAAACCGGTACCGAGCTTGAGAGCTCGAAAGCCCAAGCCGATGTAGAGCTGCGCCTGCTCCACGGTTTTTTCGACTGGCCAGGTTCCGGTACCACCCGACGCGTACAGGGGGAGCCGGGCGTGGGCCGCTCCGCCCAGCAGCGCATGGACCGGTTTACTGGCCGCCTTGCCGGCGAGGTCCCAGAGTGCCATCTCGACTCCCGACAGCACCGAGACCGCCAGCCCGACACGGCCCCACCATAGCGAGCGCTGGTACAGCTCATCGTAGACTCGTTCGGGCTGGAGGGGGTCCAGCCGCAGGTCCACCAGCAAGCTGCGGTAGTAGTCGACCAGGGGCGGCACGACCTCCGGGCAGAAGTAGCCCATCACCGTCTCGCCGAGTCCGTCGAGCCCTTCATCCGTCTCGACCCGGATCAGGGCTGCGGTGCGCACGAACTCGGTTCCCTGCACCCAGAACGGATCGCCGGTCCAGGGCGCGGTGATCAGGATGGTCTTGAGGTCAGTGACCTTCATATCGTCAAGCGGACAGCGAGTCCGGCCGCTCGTGTCATGCGGGCGGGCGGATCACGATATCGCGTGGTGTCGCGCTGGTGGCCGCCACCCCACAGAGTGCCGCATCCTCGGCCAGCTCTGCGGCGATCGAGCGGAGGACCCGCCGGACGCCTGCCGTCCCGCCGAGCGCCAGGCCCCACATCACCGGGCGACCCACCGTGACCGCGCGTGCCCCCAGTGCAAGCGCGGTCAGGGCGTCCGAGCCGCTTCGGATCCCGCCATCGAGATAGATCTCAGCCGACTCACCGACCGCGGCCACGATCTCCGGCAGGGCATCGATCGTCGCGACCGCCCGGTGGAGCTGACGGCCGCCATGGTTTGAAACGATGATGCCGCGCGCCCCACTGTTGACCGCTCTTCTGGCATCGTCGGGGTGGAGGATGCCCTTTGGAACGATCGGTAGCGTGGTCCTGGCCGCCAGCCACTCGAGATAGGACCATGTGTTGCCCGCATCGAGGCCTGGCGACTCCTCGAAGTGGCCGAAGCTGAGGCCCGCAGGAAGCCGGAAACCCGCCCGAGGCGGCGTGTGAGCGACCCCGATCGGCGTGTTCACGAGGGGCACGATCGCGCGGCATCCTGCCGCTTCCGCCCGCTCCACGACCCGGGCCAGGGCGTCGCGATTATCCCAGTTGTAGAGCTGGAACCACAGTGTCGCGTCCGGCGCGGCGCTGCGAATCTCCTCGACCGAGGTCGTCGCATTCACGGCGACGATCAAGGCCGCTCCCACTTCGGCGACCGCACGCGCCGTTGCAATCTCACCTTCTTCGTCCACCACCCGCTGGAGGGCCAACGGAGCAACCAGCAGCGGGACCTCGAGCGGAGTACCGAGCAGGGTGACCGCAGTGGATACAGTAGAAACGTCTTCCAGCACGTGCGGCCTCATGCGCCACCGGCGGAAGGCAGCAACGTTGTCAATCGCCGATTGTTCGTCTCCGGCTCCCGATCGGATCCATTCGTAGACCGGGGTTTCGAGGACCAGCCGGGCGACGTCGCCGAAGCTGTCGAGCGGGATCCTATCCAGCAGCCGGTCGCTCACGACGACATGACCCGAGCGGTCACAATTTCCTCCCCAGAACGCTCAACTGCGAGCGCGACTGGATACTCCTGGCACCCTTCAGCGGAGTGTAGACAATCCTTTGCTGGCCACACCCCCATGGCTGGCTAGCCAAAGCCGGAAGCCTGGTCGCTCCGGTCGGCGGCCAGGTGGCGATCCAGCCACGTGTCGATGATCGACCTGCGGGCGGCGCGCCGGCTGGGGCGGCCGAAGAGATTCACCAGGTGGCCTTCGCCCGGGATACGCACTTGGCGAACGTCCCGACCAAGGCTTCGAAGGGCGCCGAACAGTTCATCGCTCTGGCTGGTTGGGCAGTTCTGATCAAGCTCGGCGTGCAGGATGAGGAGAGGCGTTCGGATGCGATCGACATACCGGATGGGTGACCGCGTGAGGTAGGCCTGCGGACGGTTCCAGGGCGTCCCGCCGAGCTCCGAGCGCCAGAAGGCCGGCCCGCTCGGGCCAGCGTACGCGGCTACGAGGTCGCTGAGGCTGTTCTCGGTCACGGCGACCCGAAAGCGGTTCGTGTGGGCAACGGCCCAGTTCGTCATGTAGCCGCCGTAGCTCTCGCCCATGATCGCCAGTCGGCTCGGATCGACGCTGGCGGTGGCGATTGCCGACTCGACGAGGCCCATGAGGTCACGGTAGTCGCCGCCGCCCCAGTCGCCGCGAATGGAGGTCGCGAATGCGGCGCCGTAGCCCTGGCTGCCGCGGGGATTGCCGGTCAACACCGCGTAGCCCCGGGCCGCGACGCGCTGCACCTCCAAGGCGAAGCGTTCTCCAACCGGGTAGTGAGGCCCGCCATGCACCTCCACGATGAGGGGCACGGGCCCATCGGCCCCGGGGGGCCCGGGTGGCAGCGTGAGCCAGCCCGACACTTCAAATCCGTCGGGGGACTGGTGCCGGATCGATCGTGGGAGGCTGAGGTCCAAGTCACGCATCCAGCTCTGGTTGACGCGGCTCAGCGCGCGTTCGTCCATCCCGTCGCCGCGAACGACCGCCACCTCGCCGGGATCGAGCGGCGTGGAGGCGACGAATGCAACGACGTCGGCGGCTCGGGCGACGGCGAATGCGAGGCATGCCCGTTGCCCGTCAACTACGCGTCGCCGGCCACCATCGCGCCCGAATGCGTCCACGCCGCTGACGCCTCCGTCGGCGTAGGCGACAAGGATGGAGCGCCCATCGGCCGACCAGGCGAGATCGGGCGTGCCGAAACCGCGCTCGTCCTCGCCACGAACAACCAGCCCCAGGCTTCTGTCGATGTCGCTGATGCGTTCGGCAGGGCCACCGCGAGCATTCACCACCCAAAGCTCGACGTTCTCGCCCTGCGCGTCGGCATGGCGATGGCCAAGGAAGGCGATCTCGGAGCCGTCCGGCGACCACGCGAGTGCTCGGATCGGTCCGGCCTCCGTAACGAGTCGCCGCCGGCCCGAGCCATCGGGGCGAACGATCCACAGGCCAGTTCGAGTGCTCCATTCCCGGTCCTGGCGGTGGCTCGACAGGAAGGCGATGAAGTCGCCGCGCGGCGACCACGTGGCGGCCCACTCCTCCCAGGGCTCCTGCGTCAGGCACGTCGCGGGCCCGCCTCGCAACGGCTGAACCCAGACGCGCGTCCCGGCGGGTCTTGGCCGAACTCCGACAGCGTCGACGCGGTAGCCCATCGATTGAATCTCGTACGGTCGATCGTTGCCGGGTGGCGAATCGGGCTGCAGGACGACGGCAACCAGGCGCTCTCCGTCGGGCGCCCACTCGACAGAGCGAACGACGCCCGTAACCCTCGCGGGAGCGCGAGCAGCGCCAGCATCCACATCGAGGACTCTGCTCGTCGTCTGATCGCCACGGGTCGAGACGACAGCGAGCCGCCGTCCGTCAGGCGCCCATCGAGGTGCTCGATCGGCGACGCCCATCGAGGTAAGACAGCCCCCCCGGCTTCCGTCGATCTCCCGCCAGTGGACCTCGTAGGCCATTCGATCGGCCTCAGGGTCGAGGTACGAGACCTCGAAGGCTATACGTCGTCCATCGGGCGACAGGTCGGGGTCTCCGACCCAACGAATCCGGTACCAGTCGTCGGCTCCGACGACCCGACCTCGCTCCTGCATCGATCGTGTTCCAGTCAAGAGGCGTCGTACGCCAGAACGACGGTCGGTGGTCGATCCTCTGCCTGCAGCAGGTCGTAGGCCTCGGGGGCCCGATCGAACGGGACCGTCACCGGCGAAAGTGGCGCCACCTTCACCTTGCCTTCATCGAGCAAGCGCAGGAACGCGGCCTGGTTGCGGTTCTCGGTCCAGCGCACCCAGCCGATGGGGTAGTCACTGTTGCCTTCCTCGTACACCGGGTCATAGCGGCCCGGCCCGTAGGCACGGACCGGCCGGATAGTCACCTCGTTCTCGAACATGCGCTGGCGGTCGATCTGCCAGCCGAACTGACCCAGTGCGACGACATTTCCCCTCTGCCGGCAGAGATCGAACGAAAGGTTGAGGGGTTCTTCCGATTCAGTCTGGACCGCGAGGATCACCGAATCGGCTCCGAACCCGTCGGTGGCCCCCCGGACGATTTCCAGCGGGTTATTGCGGCGAGGATCGTGGACATCAGGGATTCCGAGCTCCCGCGCAAGTTGCAACCGTCGCCCATCGAGATCGAAGCCAATGACCCGGAGGCCCGCGGCCCCTGCGATCTGCCCGGCAAGCAGCCCGAGGAGGCCAAGGCCATAGATCACGACGGTCTCGCCGAACTGGCAGCGGGTCTCGCGCACGGAGGCCATTCCGATCGCCCCAAGCGTCACGAAGGCGGCGTCCCGCAGGGGGACCTGATCTGGAACCCGGACTGTCAGGTTGCGCGGGACCGCGACTCGCTCGGCGTGATGAGCACACTGACTGCCGGAGCACGCCACGGCGTCGCCCGGCGACAGGTCGAGCACGTCGGCGCCGACTGCCAGCACGCGCCCGGCGAGACTGTAGCCAATCGAGAAGTGACCCGGCAGGACAGGCCGCGGCAGGGGTCCCCGTCGAACGCCAGCGTTTCGGATCTTGGGCCAGTGCGGAGGGTCGCCCGGATACTCGCTCGCGGTGAATGTGGGGTCGCCGGAGCCTTCGATGAAGTACCGTTCCGTTCCGGCGCTGATGGCCGAGAAATGGGTCTGGACGAGGACGTCACCGGCGCGCAGCTCGGGCTCCGGCACGTCGCGTACCACCGCCCGCCCGCCCGCCGCGAGGACGCGCTTCATGACCGCCGAGCTCGATTCCGGAGGATGCCGGCCAGGCCCGCCGAGGCGATCCCGACTTGCGGGTGGCCGCGTGCGCCGGACGCCGCTCGGGCAGCCGCCAGAGGCATCACCTCGACCCGTATCAGGCCGTGACCGCGACGGGGTGTGCCGAGCTCGAAACCAACCCGCTATCTACCGCCCGCTGACGGATCTGCTGTTCGTCCGGCTCCACACCCAATCCTGGCCCGCTCGGGATCTCGAACCAGCCTTCGACCATCGATAGCGGCCGGGTCAACAGGTCGGTCCTGAACGGGTTCTCGGTGGTGTCGTATTCGAGCAGCGGGGCGAACGTCGAGAGGGACCTCGTCGGGTCGGGCAGCAGCGCAAGCACCTGGAGGGTCGCTGCGAGCATGATCGCACCGCCCCACATGTGGGGGACGCACCCGACACCGCGGAGCTGAGCGAGATCGGCGATGAGCTGGGCCTCTCCAACGCCGCCGCAGATCGACACGTCCGGCTGGACGATGTCGAAGATCCCACGTTCGAAACAGGCCTGGGCTTCCCTCCGATCGGCGATGCCCTCCCCGCCGGCCAGGGCAATGTCGAGCGCATCGTGGATGCGCTCGTAGCCCGCGTAGCCGTCTTGAGGCGCTGGCTCCTCGAACCAGACGAAGCCGAGGCGTTCCAGCCCATGACCCATTTCTATTGCCTGCGGGAGCGTGTAGGCAGCGTTCCCGTCGGCCATCAGCTCGATGCCGGGCGGTAGCCGCGACATGGCTGTCTCGATGGCGGCAAGCTCGTGTCTGATCGGGTGGCGACCGACGCGCAGCTTGATGGCCCTAAAGCCCTCGGCGGCCAGCGATGGCAGGTCGCGCTGCCAGGTCAACGTCGGGTCGACCTCGCGCTCGCCGGCGCCCTCGCCCTCGACCTCGTATCCGGCACTCGAGGCGTAAGCTCGAACCCGATTGCGGACCGGCCCGCCGTACAGCCCCGCCAGCGGCATCCCGAGCTGCCGCGCCCGCAGATCATCCAGCGCGATCGACATCGCGCTCGTCGCGAGATTGCTGCCCGAAGCCGCGGCCACGTCACGCCAGATCGAATTGGCCGCGAGTGGGTCTCGAGCGACCACCGTTTTCGCCGCACCTGCAATCGCGGCAGTAACGCCCGGTTCGAGGTAGGTCTCACCCCAGCCTGTGATTCCATCCGAGTCGGTGAGCTTGACGAGGACGCACTCCCGCCTTCGGTAGGTCCAGATCGACGGGCCGCGCGGCGCCGACATGGAATGGGTCAGGACGAACCACTCCGCCCGTTCGATGCGAGAGCCCCGGCTCACGCGTTGATCCGCTCGCCGGTCTCGAGTGCGAAGAGATGTGTCCGCCCGGCAACGATCTCGCCGGTGACCGGCTGGCCGATCTCGACCCCGAAGTCGGGGGCGGCCCGCGCGACGATGGTCGCCTCGCCGGCGACCAGTTCGACGAACGTGTCGGAGCCGATCGGTTCCTTGAGCCCGACAGTCGCCGTGAAGCTGCGGCCCGAGCCGGTCCCGCCGTTCGGCGAGATGCGGACGTCCTCAGCACGGACGCCGAGGGCGACCTGCGTGCGATCGGTCTCGGCCAAGCGGAGCTCACCAGGCCGTCCGACCCGGACACGGATCGTGCCGTCGTCCGAGACGAACTGGACGGCGTCGGCGTCGGCCTCGAGTCGGCCGCGCACCAGGCTCATTTTCGGCTTGCCAACGAAGGTGGCGACGTACATGTTGCGTGGCCGGCCGTAGACCTCGGCCTGGCTCCCGTACTGGACGAGCTTGCCCTCGCTCATGACGGCGATGGCGTCGGACAGCGTCATCGCCTCCTCCTGGTCGTGGGTGACGAACACGCTGGTCGTTCCGAGTTGCAGGTGGAGGTGCTTCACCTCCGTCCGCATCCGGCTGCGCAGCGCGGCGTCGAGGTTGCTGAACGGCTCGTCGAGCAGGAACACCAACGGCTGCTTTACGAGGGCTCGACCGAGCGCCACCCTCTGCTGCTGGCCGCCCGAGAGCTGACTCGGCTTCCGGCGGAGCAGGTGCGCGATGTCGAGCATCTCGGCGACGACTTTGACGCGCTGCTCGATCTCCTGCCTGGAGCGGCGCTGGAGCTTGAGGCTGAAGGCGATGTTGTCGAACGCCGTCATGTGCGGGTAGAGGGCGTAATTCTGGAAGACCATCGCCATCCGTCGCTCGTTTGGCGGGACGCCGGTGATGTCCTGCTCCCCGAGATGCACGCTGCCCGTATCCGGCTGATCCAGACCGGCGATCAGGTTGAGCGTCGTGCTCTTGCCGCACCCGGAGGGCCCGAGCAGGGTCACGAACGAGCCAGCCGGGATCTCCAGGGTAAGCTCGTCGACGGCGCGGACCTTCCCGAAGTGGCGCCCAAGACGGTCGAGGCGGAGCGAGGCGCTGCTGATTATCGTCGCTCTCTCCAACGACGGGCTGGCGCACATGGCGAACGGCGGCGCCGGCAGCGTCGCCACCCACCCCGGGTGGGGTAGATTGTCGACAATCTACGACCGGCCCGATGCCGCGTCAAGGTTATGCCAGGCGACCGTCCAGTGGCAGTGCTCAGGGCTCCAGCTGTGGGACACCCTGCTGACCCACTGACCGGCACACCCGGGCATAGAAGACGGCGCCCACGTCGCCGTGAGCGCCGTCCAATGCGCGAGGAACGGAGCGCTACGAGCTCAGGTACTTGATGATGATGTCCTGGCAGCCCTTGACCGCAGCGGCGTGGGCCTTGTCCGCCGCATACGTCCCGTCGATCATCTTGGCGATGACCTCGTTGAACACCGGGGTGGTGTCGTACGGGGTCGACCATGGGTTGGTCTGGCCCTTGTTCTGCAGCGTATAGACCGGCTGCAGCGGCTGCGCCTTGATGACGTCGGGGTCAGTCGAGAGGGACGTGCGCGCGACCGGATAGAGCACCAGCGCGCCCGTGCTGTCCTTCACCGTAGTCGCTGCCGCCTTGCCGATCTCCTTGCTGAACGTGGCCTTCGCCCAACTCCAGCAGGCGTTGGCATTCTTGGAGAACTTGCTGACGCCGAGGCCGTCGGGACCGCCCGTGGAGCCGGTGCTGCCTGAAGCGTAACCCGGCATCTGGCGGACGCCGTGCTTCGCCGAGAATTGGGCCATGTCGCCTGTCAGCACCGGGCTCTCGCTCTCCCGGATCGTCGCGACGTTGCCTTGACCGAAAAGCTTGTACGCGTCGTGCTCGTTCGTGATGTTCATGTACTTGGGATCCCAGAACCCGCTCTTGAATCCCTCTTCGATCAAAGAGAAGACCTGCTTGCCCATGTCGTTGTCGAACCCGACCTGGGTGAAGTCGGGGTTGAACATCGGCTGGCCCGTGGAATTCCAGATGTACGTGAAGTAGAGCTGCGCGAACAGGATCGCCTGGGTCGCCAGCCACGGCTGGACGCACGGGATGATGCCCGCGGCCTTGAACTTCGGAGCGAGCTTGAAGAGCGCCGGATAGTTGTCCGGTGGATTCTCCGGATCCTCGCCTATCTTCTGGAACAGGCTCTTGTTCCAGCCCCACACTGCCGGGCTGTCGTACAGGGGCAACGCGCGCAGCATGCCGTCGGGGGTGGTGAGATCCTTCTTGGAGTTGTCGAAGAAGTCGCTGAGATCGCCGAACACGTCCTCCGTCACCGGCAGCAGGAGGCGCGCGCCGAACTTCGGGATGTAGCCGTAAGCAGCGGTTGTGTACATCATGTCCCAGGAGGAATCCTGGGTCGCGATGATGCCGGCCTGCTTGATCTGTTTCTGGGCGAAGTCGACGTTGTTCTCCTTCGCGTCGCCACCGGTCGCCGTCTTCCACGCGGCCGTCCCTGCGTCGAGCCACGGGATCATGTAGCCGCCGGTGAAGTTCTGGAGGGTGACGCCGGCCCAGCTCTCGGATGGGACGGGCGAGGGGCTTGCGGGCGCTGCGGACGCCGACGCGGCGGCCGAAGCGGCCGACGATGGCGACGAACTCGGCGACGCTGTCGAGGTCCCACAGGCCGCGAGGAACGCGGCGCCGCCCGCGAGCAAGGTTCCCCGAAGGACCTCACGCCGGGTCAGCGTGCGCTCGAGCAGCGACTGGCCCAAGTCGGCCTCAGACGAACGAATTACATCCGCCATGGCACCCCACTCCTCGAGCGTCGGGCCGGTCCAAGCCGCCCCGAGCGGCCCGTAGTATGACACGGCTCGAGAGAGGTGTTTCGCGTGTCACGGCTCATGATCCGCGTGCCGATTCGACGGCCCTGGCCATCGCCCGTAGCTCCGGCAACTTGCTCTCGGCCGGATTCTCGTCGAGGGCTTCGGCCACCTCCTGCAGGGGCCCCATCGACCCGATCCTGACGGCTTCTCCCAGCCGCAGGCACTTGCGATGCGCGAAGTGCCGGCCGATCAGGCCCAGGCTGCCGTTCGGGGAGCAGCCGACACGGTCGGAACCGCGCCCTTCCTGGGCCGCCCAGGCCATTGCCCAGACGTGGACCTCCGTTTCATCCAACCTTTCGGTCCTGGCGTCTGCGCTCCCGACGATGATTCCGCGGGCGGGTGGAACCGCGTCCAGGAACCGCCAGGCGGACGGCCCTGCGAGCACATCCACCAGGTAGCTCCGGTAGGGCAGCGCGATCAAGTCTTCGTAACCGGCCGGATCGATCTGGCCCCCCCACAGGCCGAGCGAAAGATGCGGCCCATCGTCGCTTTCGAGTCCCGCGAACAGCCGTTCATTCGCGGCGCGGAACGCCCGGAACTCGGCGATGTCCTCGCCGATTTGCAGGGTGATCGGTTCGTCGATTTCGACCATTGGGCACCCGGCCGCCGCCAGGGCCAGGATCTCCAGGTTGAGCGCTTCGCCCAGCTGCACGGCGAGGTCGGCACGACCTTTCGGGTCGGTTTCGGCGAGTGCCGCAAGGCTGTACGGGCCGACCATGGTCTGCTTGACGGGGAGATCTGTCTGGCCGGCGGCGAATTGCCAGTCGCGGACTGTGACGGGACGCGTCCACAGGACCGTATCCTGGGCGATGGGACGGGTAGCAGGCTCCCCGTCGGGCAAGGTCGTGTGGTCGCCCGCCGCGAGACCCTCGAGGCCGCGGATCCAGGGAATGATTCGATCGTGCGCTCGCACGCCACCTTCACCCACGATCCCCAACTCCACGACGGCCATCTCGCCCAGGATCTCGCGAACGAACTCGTCCGCGACGGCGCGAAATCCGTCCGCGTCGAGGTCGCCTTCGAGGAGTCTCCGTTCGGCGTCGCCCAGGAGATCGGGCTGGGCGGGGAGGGGTTTTCGTGAGTAACCGCCGGCAAACGTGGCAAACAAGCGAACCTCCCGGGCGCGACGTGCGGTTCGATCTCGATCAACCTCGATCGCGGTCACGCGCCAATCTCGTCCACCGGACGCCAGGTCGTGGGCCTTGGGGCCCGCGCGATGACGGCCACCGCGCGACGCCCGCGGCTCGTGTCTACCCCTTGACCAGCCCCTCGGTGAGGCCGGTGATGATGCGGCGATGGAACAGCAAGACGAGGACCAGGCACGGAATAACCGCAACGATCCCCCCGGCGGCCAGGAGGTCCGGCGGCGGTGATTCGTTGAGCCGGAACGGGAAGCTCGTGATGACCGTGACCAGTCGCGTGATCGTGACGGCATTGCGGTTGCCGAGGATCACCGCGAACAGGAACTCGTTCCACGTGCCGATGAGGATCAGGATGGCTGCGGCGGCGATGCCCGGCCGGGCCGCAGGAACGGTGACCCGGAATAACGTCCCCAGCCGCGAGCACCCATCGATCCGGGCCGCCCGCTCGAGGGCGATCGGCACCTCCGAGAAGAAATTGCGGAGCAGCCACGTGACCAGGGGCAGCCAGAACGCGACGTTAACGATGACGAGCGCGGCGACCGTGTCCGTAAGGCCGAGGATCTGGAAGATCTTCAACACCGGGATCGCCATGACGATCGCCGGGACCATCTGCATGAAGATGAGGATCGACAGGACGATGCGCTTGCCTGGCAGCTGGAACCGCGCCAGCGCGTACGCAGCTGGAGACGCCAGCACGATGACGAACAGGGTTGTCAGTACGGCGTTCAGAAGGCTTACCACGAGGGAGCCTTGCCAGTGAACGTCCTGAATGATGCGGGTGTAACCGTCCAGCCACAGGCTGGTGACCGACAGGTGCGGCGGCATATGCGACAGGGCCTCGTCGGTCTGCAGGCTCGTCACGATGATCCAGATGATCGGCGCGACAAAATAGAACAGCAGCAGTCCGGCGCCGACCCCGAACAACACCCGACCCGCGCGCGGTGAAACCCTGATGAGCGACCGTCGCGGCCGCTCATCAGCCTCTGAGCGCGATCGCGGCTCGGCGAGTGCCCTCGGGACGCCGGTCAGCCGCAGGGAGGTTTGCATGGCTGACGCCGCCAACTCGGAGTCCTCATCGATTGCCGGAGCGCGGTCGCGGCGCCGCCGGACCTGGACCAGCAGGAAGAGGAGGCTGAACAGCACGATGAGGCCAAACAGGACCACTGTCACCGTGGAGGCGTAGCCGAAGCTCAAGTTCTGGAACGCAAGCTCGAAGATCGCGTAAATCAGGACGTAGGTCGACCGTCCCGGCCCGCCGTTGGTGAGCGTGTACAACAGGTCGAAGACCTGCAGGCCAATGATCACTTGGAGAATGCCGACGATGATCAGGGTGGGCCGGATCGCGGGCAGCGTGATGAACCGGAACGATTCCCAGGACGTCGCGCCGTCCATCTTTGCCGCCCGATACAAGGTGCCCGGGATGGTCTTCAGCGCCGCCAGTAGCAGCACCGCCAGGAGCGGGACGCCCCGCCATGCCTGAGCGATGATCGCGATCGTCACGGCCTGGCCCGTGTTCTGGAGCCAGTTGACAGGGTCCTGGATCAGGCCGAAGCCGATCAGGATCCCGTTCGCGATCCCGAAATGCGTATCGAAAATGATGCGCCAGAAGATGCCGGCCACGACCGAGGCGATGGCCCACGGGAGGAGTACCGCCATGAAGAAGATGCTCGATCCGCGGAACCCGCGATTGAGGACCAGGGCGGTGACCAAGGCCAGGGGCAGGGTGACGGCCGTGGTCAGTGCGGCAAGGACCACCGTCCGGGGGATGGCGTCGAGGATCTCCTGGTCGTGGGGCAGCCTCGTCAGGTAGTTGTTCAGGCCGACGAAGCGCACGAACTCGTCCTTGGCGAGCTCGATCCGGAACAGGCTGAGGCCGAAGACGCTCAGGATCGGCGGCGCGACGATGGCCGCCAGGAGGAGCAGGCCGGGGATCGAAACGAGCAGCGCGAACTTGCGTTCGCTGAGCCGGTCAAGTCGCCGGGAGATTCGGCCCGCACCTCGACCGATCGTCGCGGCCCCTGCGGCCATGAAGGATCCGCTGCCTCCTCCGAATGGGGTCGTCGGCAATCATCATCGGGCCGGTAGGACGTGTCAAACCGATCACGCGCAGTCCAGAGGCATGCCTCTCGCTGCAAGGCCTCCTGTGCCCTGTCTCGTGGCGTTCGGCCAGACGGGCACGGCCGCTCGCCAGATGGGGTAGTGGGCTCATGGGGCACCCGCGAGGCGATTTGACCGCGGGGTATCCTGACGCGGCGGTCTGGCTCCATGAGAGCCTGCGGCGGAGGGCGATGCTCCATGGTGGCAAGGGTCGGGGACCCGACGCAGGGTCGCTCGGTCACGGTCCGCGTCGATACGTTCGGTGTCGGACCCGCGGCGTACGTTTTCGCTGTCACTCTCGCCGTACAGTCGTTCCACATGCTGGAGCATGTGGTTCAGGTGCTCCAGGCATTCGTCTTCCATATCCTGCCGGCCCACGGCATCCTGGGCTCGATCTTTGACCTGGAATGGGTGCATTTCTTCTACAACACGGACCTGTACCTGTTCCTCATCCTGGGCGCCGTGGTGCTCGTCCTGGAGCGACGCCCACGACCGCGGGCAGGCTGGCGTTGGCTCGGCGCGAGCCTGGCATTCCAGACCTACCACGAGATCGAGCACATCGTGAAGATCGCCCAGCACATCTCCACCGGGATCGACCCTGCGCCGGGCATCCTGGGCCACTTCATAAACCTCATCTGGCTCCACTTCACGTTCAACCTGATCATCACGTCACTCGTGGCGATCGCCTTCGTCAAGCTCGGCCTCCACCACGAGATCGCGCCCGTCGCCCGGCTCGCCGCGCGACGAGTCCTGAGGCCACGCGTGCTGCTGCCGACGTCGGCCGTCCTGGCGGCGGGCCTCGTCGCTGCCGTCGCCGTCACCGCGAAGCCGCCCCCGACACGAGGCCCCAACCTTGGCTGCGCAGATGTCGCCGCGACGTCCGGTCTCAATTTCTCGGGCGAGTACGGACCTGTCTTCCCGGCCCTCGACGCGATGGGCGCGATGATGCAGCGCGACATGGGCAATGGTGCCGCAGTCGGCGACTACAACGGCGACGGCTACCTCGATGTCGTGCTGCTCGGCCAGGCCGGACGGCACACCAAGCTGTACCGGAACGATCCGGGCGTGGGCAACGGCCGGCATTTCAGCGACGTCACGAATGCGGCCGGCTTGGGTGCGGTGACCTCCAACGCCCGGGTCGCCCAGTTCCTCGACCTTACCGGCTCGGGCCGGCCCGATCTCGTTATCGCCGCGGACTACATGCCCGGCGGTCCGGCCGGCCCTTCCCAGATCTTTCGCAACAACGGCGACGGCACCTTCACCGACGTCACCGCCGGTTCAGGCTTCGATCCGACCGGCTACATCGTGGGCGGCATGACGTTCGCCGATTACGACGGCAGTGGCCGAGCCAGCATCTGGCTGAGCTATTGGACCCAGGAGCTGGCCGGAGATCCAGGCCTCATGAGGATCCAAGGGGCGTTTCCCGGCCACAACCGCCTGTACGAAAACCTCGGCGACTATCACTTCAAGGACGTCACCGAGTCCCTCGGCATCAGCGAGTACCACGCCGACAGCTTTACGGCGGTGTTTGCCGACTTCACGGGCGACGGGTTGCCGGACATCTACCAGGCGAACGATCACCGCACCGACCGGTTCTATCGAAACATGGGTGGCGGTCAGTTCCGCGACGACACCACGGCCGTCGGCCTGACCCGCGCGGGCAACAGCATGGGCGTGGCCACGACCGTAGGCTCCGGTGGTCGCCTCGACTTGTATGTGACGAACATCACGGATCCGGGCGGCACGTTCGGGACCAACCAGGGAAACACGTTCATGATGAGCAGCCAGGACGCCGGCGGAACCCTTCACTTCACGGACGAAGCCGCGTCACACGGCATCGTCGACACGGCGTGGGGCTGGGGCACGCAGTTTGTCGACATGAACGGCGACGGCGCGCCAGACATCTACGCCGTCCAGGGCATGCGCGAATTCGTGGGCAACGGAAGCGTCCACCTTGAGAACGCGACGTCCAGCCTCTTTCTCAACGATGGTTCCGGCCTGACATTCAAGCGATCCGATGCGCCGGGGTGCCAGGTCCCGGGCGACCAGCGCGCACTCGTCGTTTTCGACTTCAATCGGGACGGGGCGCCCGACCTGCTGATCAGCCAGGTAGCCGGCCCGCCGATTCTCCTCGAGAATCTCATCAGCGGCCGGAACTGGCTGACGGTCGCTGCGACCGGCCCGGCAGATGCCGGTATCAACGCGCGCATCACCGTGACCGCGGGTGGTCGAAGCCAGACCCAGATCATCCTGGCGGGGGGCAGTTACCTCGCGGGCCCGCCGAGGGAGGCCTACTTCGGTCTGGGTGGGGCAAGCGCGGCCACTGTCAAGGTCGCCTGGGCGAATGGCGAGACGTCGGAGTACGTAAACGTCCCGGCGGGCCAGGTCCTGCAGGCGAAGCGACCTTGATGCGGAGGTCTAGCGGCGCGCTGACCGGATCGTCCACGAGGGTGGGGTGACCACGGACCTCGGCGGGTGAGCCGCTCCTCATCTGTGATCGTCGTCCACGGCGGGGCATTCGACATTCCGCGGGAGGAACGGGACGCCCATCGCGACGGCTGCCACGAAGCGATGGAAGCGGGCTGGACCGTGCTCGCGGCGGGCGGGAGCGCGCTCGACGCCGTGGAAGGGGCCCTCCGGCTAATGGAGGATTCCGGGATCTTTGGCGCAGGCCGCGGATCGAGCCTGAACGAGGATGGAACGGTTGAACTTGATGCCGGCATCATGGACGGCACCGACCTGGCAGTCGGATCCGTGGCAGCGGTCCAGGGCGTCCCCCACCCCGTGACGCTCGCACGGCGCGTGCTCGAGAGCGAGTTCGCGGTTGTCGTCGGTCACGGCGCCGCCCGGTTCGCCGAGCGTACGGGCGTCGAGCGCTGCGATTCGGCCGAGCTCATCTCCGATCGCGAGCGCCGCCGCTGGGAGGAGCGCCGCAGCCAACCGGACCCGGACTGGGCGGTGACGATGTTCGGTGCGCGAGGTGGAGGTGACACCGTGGGAGCAGTCGCGCTCGACTTCCGGGGCAACGTCGCTGCCGCGACGTCCACCGGCGGCGCGCCCTTCAAGCCGAGCGGTCGAGTCGGCGACTCGCCGCTCATCGGCGCCGGCCTCTACGCCGACAACGCAACGGGCGCCGTGTCGACAACCGGCCATGGCGAACGCATCATCCCCGTCGTGCTCGCGAAGACGGCGGCCGACATGATGTCCGCGCTCCATCCGCAGGCCGCCGTCGAACGGGCGCTTGCGACACTGGGGCGGGTGGATGGGCTGGGTGGGCTGATAGCGGTCGACCGGCATGGGCGTGTCGGCGTTGCGTGGAACACGCCAACGATGGCCTTCGCCCTCCGCTCGAGCGACGAGGCAAGCGGGCGCGTCGAGCGTTCCGGGCCTGCGTGACAAGCTCGGGACTTCACGGGACAGAGGTGCTGGGCGCCGGCATCGCTGGGAGTTCCGGGGACGAGATCCGTGCCGCTGCGACGCGATTGGCCGGCCGGATCCACCGGACGCCGGTCGTGCGCTCCCGGCTCCTGGACCAACGGGCCGGTCGGGAGGTCTTCGTCAAAGCCGAGGCGCTCCAGCGCGGAGGCTCGCACAAGGCTCGCGGCGCGTTGAACTGGTTCGCCGCAGCGGTCGAGCGCGGCGTACCTCGGGATCGTGAAGTTGTGACGGCGAGCTCCGGCAACCATGCCCAGGCGGTGGCCCTGGCCGGACGCGAGCACGGCGTTCCAGTGACCGTCGTGATGCCCGAGACGACCAATCCCCTCAAGGTCGAGGCCACCCGCGCCTATGGAGCGACAATCGTCCAATCGGGAGTCGACTGGTCGAACCGCGACGAAGTCGCGGACCGCCTGGTCGCCGAGACCGGTGGCCTGCGGAACCACCCCGACGACAGCGACGAGCTCGCCGGCTTCGGGACGATCGCGCTCGAGATCTCGCAGCAGGTCGACGAGATCGACGCGATCGTCGTCCCGGTCAGCAGTGGGGCCGTCATCAGCGGCGTCGCCATCGGCATGCGCGCCTTCGCGCCAGGAGTGCGGGTGGTGGGGGTCGAGCCGGCACTCGCTGCCGACGCCCAGGCATCGCTCGCGTCCGGCCGCCTGGAACGGCTGTCGGCTCCCCCAGACACGATCGCCGACGGGGCCCGGGCGCTCTCGCTGACCGTCCGGACCTTTCCACTCGTGACACGCCTGGTCGACGAGATCGTCACGGTCTCGGAGGACGAGATCCTGGCCGCGACCTGGTGGTTGTGGACCCGCGCCAAATTGCTGGTCGAGCCGACCGGCGCCCTCGCGTTCGCTGCGGCGTGCTCGGCGATGCCGTGGGCCCGGCGGGTCGTCTGCGTTGCGACCGGGGGCAACGCCGACGTGGTCGATCTGGGCCGGCGCTTTGCTGAGGCCGGCCTCGAAGCCCGCCTGGCGACCGCTGCGTCAGCCGGTCCGCCTACTCGTTCGAAGGCCGCGTGGGAGGGCGCCTGATGGTCGCCCCTGCGCCTGCCCTGCTCCCTGACGCGCCGCTGGAAGTGCTCGACGCGCAGATGCTGTTCGCTGGACCGCCCGTCCGTCGTCGCTCGGCGCCTTCGGTGGCTCGTCTCGAATCGAGCGGCAGGCTGCTCCTCGTGTTCACGCAGGTCGCCGGGCCGCGCCGCGCGAGCGAGGGCGCGCTGATGCTGACGACCTCCGACGACGGCGGCGGCACCTGGGCCGAGGCGGCTCCGCTGTATGCCTACCCGGGCTGGTTCTGCATGTCGATCGGCGGCTTGGCCCGGATCGCCGACGACCTCGTGCGGCTCTTCCTGGGCCGAATCCAGTTCGACTTCTCGCTCGCCGGGACCGAGCCGATGACCGGCTGGCACGTTTCGTCGACGTTCACCACCGATGGCGGCTCGAGCTGGGCCTCGCCCGGCCCGGAGATTCGCCTGTTCCCCACGTGGACCGAGCTCTACGGAGCCAGCAATCCCCATCGCCTTTCCGATGGCAGCCTCCTGTGGGCCGTCTCGGGCACGCTCGACCGGGACGTGCGGTGGCAATCCGGGGTCTGCTGGAGCGACCCGCGCGGCGAGCATATCGGCGAGCCCACGCTCATCGCGGCGGCTTCCGACCGCGATTACAGCGACACCGACCTCGTGCGCCTGGACGACGGCCGGTTCCTCGCGGTCGTACGCGAACACAAGACGCTCCAGAGCGTCCAGGCGTGGTCGGCCGACGAGGGTCGAACCTGGAGCAGGCTCGAGCCGACCCCCTTCATGGCCTCGAATCCAAAGCTGTTCCGGGTGCGCTCGGGCGCGGTGGTATGCGCGTATCGCGACGAGGATCTCGACCGCCGCGGAGTCAGCTGCAGCATCACGGAGGACGGCGGCCGGAGCTGGCGGTTCATCGGCCAGCTCTACGCTGCGCCCCAGGAGAGCGAACACCGACCCGGCGACGTGTGCGGGTACCCAGATCTGATCGGCCTCGGCGGCGACCTGGTCGGAGCGGTCCTGCACACCTATCCTTCGGTCGACGGCGTCGAACTGCAATGGCTGCGGCTCCGCGATCGGAGCGCGTAGCTCGCCGTCAGCGGGCGTGCTCGCACTTGTCGTGAGAGCGATCAGCGCCGCGGTTCCGCCGTCGATTGATTGCGCGGGCTCGGCCATGGTCGTAGCTGCATGAGCGCGGACCTGCCCGCCGGGATGGCCGACCCGTTCGAGGCGAACATCGCCTCGTTACTCGCCCACTACGGGGGAATCCCCGGCGGCGAGATCGCCGACACGCCCGCGGTTCGGGTCTCGACGACGAACCAGGCCTCTCGCACCCTCAACGCGGCGTCGGTCGCGATCCTGCCGGCGGACAAGCAGTTCCTCATCCGGACGACGATCGCGGCCACGCTCGACTTCTTCGCGCGACGCGGGCAACCATGGCGCTGGATCGTCGGATCGACGAGTCAACCGGATGGGCTGGGCGACGAGCTCGTGGCGGCCGGGCTGGTCCTCGGGGCAGAGGTGCCCACGATGAGCCTGAGCCTCGATTGTTGGCTGCCGGACCCGGATGGGCCGGCTGGTCTGGACGTTCGGGAGGTAGAGGAGGCGGCGTCGTTCGAAGCCTGGATCGAAGTGCAGCGATCGGGCCTCGAATTTCCGCCTCGCGCGGCCGAGGCCTGGGAGGCCGTCCATCGCGCGCTGGGATGGGGCCGCGGGCTGCCGCTGCGGAACTACGTCGGTCTCATCGGCGACCGGCCCGTAGGAGCCGCTGCGCTGTACCTGGGTGGCGTGGCCGGAGGCGAGGACGTCGCCGGGATCTACAACGTGGCCACGATCCCGGAGGCTCGCGGCATGGGCATCGCCCGGGCGCTCACGCTGGCGGCGCTACGCGATGGTCAGGCAGCCGGCCGCCACGTCGCCTCGCTGGGTTCCTCGCCGATGGGACTGTCGGTCTACCATCGGCTTGGCTTCGTGGAAGTCGGCCGGTTGCGCTGGTACACCACCCCCGAATGGCGCTGAGAGCGGCGACGACCCTGCTTTCACAACAAAAGCCGGTGCGATAATCGCGGGGCAACGGTCGCCCAGGAGGTGCAGGTGGCGTCAGCCCGTCCGGCTTTCTCGCCTGCTCCCCGGCGGGTGCTTCGCCACGACGTTCTCGACAGCCTTCACGCTCGCATCCTGAACGGACAGTTGCCGCCGGGTACCAGGCTCCTCGAGGTGGGGCTCTCCCAACGACTGGGTGTGAGCCGCGGCCCCGTTCGAGAAGCGATCCGTCAGCTGGAGCAGCAGGGGCTGGTCGAGTTTTTCCCCCACCGTGGGGCAATCGTCGTCGGGGTAGCCGACGACGAGGTCGGCCCGATCTACGACGTCCGAGCCGTGCTGGAAGCGAGAGCCTTCGCTCGAGCCGCGAGATCGGTGACGCCCGCCGACATCGCCGAGCTCAACGCCTTGATCGACGCGATGGTCCGGGCCCTCGACCGGCGCGACTACGGTTCGATCGTGGACCTCGATCTCGCATTCCACGGCCGAGTCGTCGCGCTGTCCGGCTTCCGGCTCCTCCGGCAGGTTTGGGCCAGCATCGACAGCCTCGTTCGGGGCCAGACCCGGCTCGACCTCGACAGCAGCACGACCCCGGACGAACGCGATGCTCGTTTCCGGAAGCCCGCGCTTTCTCATCGGGAGCTGGTGGACGGGCTGAGCTCGGGGCGGCCTTCGCTCGCCGCGAATGCCGCCCGCCGGCACATCCAGGACGCAAGCGGCCGCCTGCGCCGTGCCGGTCGCCAGGCGCCCCAACGCAGTGATAGGTCGCGGGTCAGCCGCTGAGGCGAAGTCGCGCGAAGCGAATGCCCTGACCGGATGGTTGGACGCACCAGAACGTCAGCAAGAGGTCTCCGTTCCGCAGCACGGCAAGCGCCGGTTCGCCGAATGCGAAGTCGCGCCAGGCGTCGTGATCGGCTGAATCGCCCGTCTGGAGCGGCGTATCGGCCCGCCAGGCCATCTCGTCTGCCAGCACGTTGAACGCTTCGTCGTCCGGCCGCGCCAGTGCAACGCGGACGCCGGCCGGCGACCGGACGCGCTGGTTATACGCGAAGGCCACGCGGCCGTCAGTTATAACGGCGAGGCTGCCCGCCTGGCCGCCGATCCCGGTGGATCGGGTCGGCGTCCAGGTCCTGCCGCCATCGTGCGAGATCGCGTAGGCGTCTGGATAATCGCGCCCGGACCGCAGGTCCATATGCCACGCCTCGCCAAGCAACCTGCCGTCCAGGAGCTCGACAAGCCAGGATTCTGCTGCGCCGCTTTCGGGCTCATCGAAGTGCAACATCGTGCCGCTGCGCCACCTTCCGCCGCGGTCGTCGCTGGCCACCACCACGACGCGGTCGCGAGCGACGATCTGACCTCGCTCGAAGGTCGGATACGGGCAGTAGCAGGCCAGCCACCGGCCTGCGCGGGTCACGCACATGGGCCCGGCGGCCTCGGCGGCTTCGCGGCCGGCCATCGGAATGGGTGTTGGCTCCGACCAGGTCGTGCCACCGTCGATCGACTCGGCCCACACAAGGCGGTTCGCCTTGAGGCCTTGGGTTTCCTCCGACCAGAACGACTCGCCCGGGTCGTCGATCGGAGTGGCCGTTCCGAACAGGAACAGCGTGCCATCGGGCCCTCGGCTCAAGGAACAGAAGATCGATTCGCGACTGACCCGGTCAGGCCACACCACTCGCGGCTGCGTCCAGTTCCGGCCGCCGTCGTCTGATCCGGCCAGCACCGTGGTGAAGGCATTCACGCCCAGAGCAGGCTGGACCATGAAGCTGCACAGGAGGCGACCATCGGCTGTCACGACAGGGCGGGGTCCCGCAGCAACCGCCGTGGCGGTGCCCTGCTCACGGCGGGAGACGAACCCCTCGTCGACGACCTCGAGTCGCACGGCTCAGGACGATGCCCAGCGGGCTGCCTGAGCTCCCGCCGTGCTCGTCAACTGACCGGTGGCGTCCGGCCATCAAGCGCCGGCTGCGCGAGCCACTCCGCGTAGGACTCGAGCGCCTGGCGGCACGCTCGGTAATCGGCGTCGTCGAAACTCTGGTACGGCGGCAGGAGCCTGAGCGGGAAATCCTCGAGCATGCCCAGCTTGACGAGCATCTTGTCGAACGCGCCGTCCATGTGCGGGCCTGGCCGCACGGGCTTCCACAGGTCTGTATTCAGACGTTGGAACTCAGTCTGGAGCTGGAACAGCCGCCCCACGTCTCGGCGTCGGCCAGCCCCGAAATACTCCCATGTCCGTTCCGGAGTCAGCTCGCCATACGACGATAGCAGCGAACACTCGCCGAACATCGAGCCATGAGCGAAATTCCCCTCGCCCATGAAGTGCTGCAATTCACCCGCTGTTCGAACCAGGTCTTCACCCGAATCAAGGCCGCCGCCCGTCGTCTTCGTCGCGACCAGGTTTGGAACGACTTCGATGATGCGCGCGTAGTCCGCACCACGAAGCACGCGCTTGGTGCGCGGCAGGTTGTAATTGAGGAAGGCCGAGTCGGGGAAGGCGCCGCAGACGTCGCCGAAGAAGCGCAGCAGCTCGTCGTCGTTCAGCGGGCCCCAGGACGGCAGGGAGATCTGGAAAGCGCGAAACCCCGCATCGTGGGCGATTCGCAGACGCTCGACGATCGCCGGCGTCGAGAGTCCAATCACGCCGACCATGGCGCTGACGCCGGGCTGGGCGGTCGCCTCCCGGAAGACGCCTACGACACGCTCGAAGCGCGCGGTGTCGACGGCATATCCTTCGCCACCTGTCCCGAAGACGTAGACGTGGCGGAAGCCCGCGGCGAGGACGAGCCGAACTTCCTCTCGGAATAGCTCCTCGTTCATCGCGTACGATTCGTCCCACGGCACGGGGCAGGAGACGAGAACTGCCTGCGGATAGCGCGGCATCAGCCGGAGGACATGGTCTGGGCGGGCATGATCACCTCGATCTGAAGCGGATTGCGCGACCGGTCGAGGTGCTGTCAGGCGCGCAGCCCGCACCGCTGCGCCGTGGATTGTAGACAATCGACATGGCGCCGGACAAGGCCGAACTGGTCGCCCGCATCGCTCAGACGAGAAGGCGCCCGGTAGTGGCGACGAAGTCGCAGGGCTCCGCTGGCGCCAGCGTCACCGGCCCGGAGGCTTCCGCGAATGGCGCCGGCGACGAGATCGCCGCGATTGACGTCTTCGTGCTTCGCCATCGGCTGGCGCGGATTCGGATCTATGCCGTCGCGGCCCACTGGGATCGCGCGTCCGTCCTCGTCCGAGCGACCGATCGTGACGGTCGCGCCGGCTGGGGCGAGACGTATCTCGCGCCCGGAGTGGTCGCAACCGTCCGGGACGTCGCGGCAGCCCTCATCGGGCGCCGACCGGTCGCCCGCGCGTTGTGGGCTGAGATGCGATGGGCGTCGTCCAATTCGTGGGCCATATCGGCGTTGTCCCTCGCGATCGACGACCTGCATGCCCGTCAGCGCGGCATCCCGTTGAGCGGTCTATACGGCGGTCCAGTGCGGGAGTCGGTGCCCGCGTACGCGTCGAGCACTGGCTACGTGGAAGACCGGCCCCTCGTTGACGCGTGGCTGGACGAGGCCGACGCGCTCTCGGCTGAAGGTTTCCGCGCGTTCAAGCTTCGGATCGGGCGCTGCCCGCCATCGGACGAGCTAGCGGCCATCGCCCGCCTGCGCTCCGAAAGGCCCGACCTCGAGGTGATGGCAGACGCCAACGCCGCCTACACGTTTTCGCAGGCGCTCGAGGTCGGCCGAGAGCTCGGCGGCCTGGGTCTTGGCTGGTTCGAGGAGCCCCTGCCCCAGACGGGCTATGCCGAGTACCCGCGGCTCGCCGCTGCCCTGGAGATCGACCTCGCGGGTGGCGAGCTGATCGAGACGCGGCGTCAGGCGGGCGAGTTGCTTGCGCTGCGCGCTTTCGACATCGTCCAGCCCGACGTCTCGATCTGCGGCGGCCTGGCTGAGGCGAGGTTCATCGCCGAGCTGGCGGCCATCGAGGGTATTCGCTGCGTACCCCATACATGCAACGGGGCAATTGCCCTTGCTGCCACCCTGCAGCTGCTGTCTGTCCTGCCGCCCGACACACGGTCGCCGGCGTCGACCGAACCAGCCCTCGAATACGATGCCGGGGAGAACCCGCTGCGCACCGACCTGCTGACCACGCGGTTCGTCGTCCAGGACGGCCGAGTGGCGATCCCGGACGGGCCGGGTCTTGGCGTCGATGTCGACCCCGCGGCCCTGGACCGCTATGCGGTCTGATCGACCGCCGTCGAGGGAATCCGACCCGAAGATTCGAGCATCTGGAGCACGATCTCCCCGGCCATTCTCCTGAGGTCCTCGCGCGCCTCCCGCGAGAGAGCCGCGATGTGCGGCGTCTGGATAACGTTGGGCAGTCCCGCGAGCGGGTCGGCGCCTTTGGCCGGCGGTTCTGGCGATCGGACGTCGAGCGCGGCCAATCCGACCCGACCCGAACCAAGCGCCTCGGCGAGGGCGGCCTCGTCGATGAGAGCGCCGCGCGCGACGTTGACCAGGATCACTCCGGGCCGCAACTGCGCAAACTCATTCCAGCCCAGCAGCCCGCGTGATCCGTCATTCAGGGAGGCACACAGCACGAGCGCGTCGGCCTGACCGAGGAGATCGGGCAACGGCACGAGCTCGATCTCAGGGTCCTCGGTCGAGCTGATGTACGGGTCGAATGCGATCGTCCGAAATCCGAACGCGCGAGCCTTGCGAGCGACCTTGCTACCGATCCGGCCAGCGCCGAGGATGCCGAGGGTCTGTCCACGCAATCGGCGGATGGATTCGTTCTCCGGCCTGCCAACGACGTCCCACTGACCAGAGGCGGCCAGCTCGGCGAAGGCTGTGAGTCGGCGCTCCGCGGCCAGCAGCAGCGCGAGCGCATGGTCGGAGACCTCCTCCGTGCAGTAGTCGGGCACGTTTCGAACCGGGATGCCGGCCACTGCCGCGGCCGCCCCATCGACCTTGTCCATGCCGATGCTGTAGCACAGAATTCCGATGCAGCGGCGAAGCGTCCGGATCGTGGGACCATCAAGAGGCCGGATGCCGGTTACGATGACGACATCCGCGTCGCGGATCTCCTGGCGCGTGGCCACGGGCCCCGACGGGAGCACCAATTCGACGCGCCGCGCGGCGAGGATGCCGGCCTCGACGTCGTATGACCATTCCTCAGGCGGGATCGGATCGAACACGACCACACGAACCGGTTCGCCGGGCATGCCCGGGTGGCCCTGACTTCGAACCGCCGAGGTCACTCGCCCGCTGACCGGCTGCCGGCGGCCAACCGGGCGACCGAGTGAGTCACGGTGGGCTCGGGTACGCCTGGGCGGCGCCGTTGGGCAGTCCGCCTGAAGCTCTTCGCCGGACTTAACGAAACTTCGCCCGGCATCACGGCCTGGGCGTGCGCGGCCGGATCGGTCGATCGTCGCAAAGTCCGCCTGACACGGTTGACGCACATGGCGCGCTGGGCCGGGCCACCGTGTACATTGTCGACAATCTACGTTGCCCCCCATCGAGCGTCAAGGCGCGTACTGACCACGAAACGTCCCCCGTGCCGTAACGCCACCAGGGGGCCGTACCCCGGCTCGGGAACTCGCGGGCTTCTACATTGTCGAGACGTTGTGCATGCGGAGGTGTCGAATGCGAGTCGCTGAACGGATCGAAACCGTCGGGCATTTCATCGACGGTCACCAGGTACCGTCCGCCGCGGATCGAACGTTCCCGGCGATCGATCCCTCCTCGGGGGCGGAGATCGCAAAGGTGGCCTTCGGGGAGGCTGAAGATGTCGACCGAGCCGCCAAGGCTGCCCGGCGTGCGTACGAATCAGGCGTCTGGTCCAAGGTTGCCCCGGGGCAGCGAGCGAGGATCCTGCGCCGCCTCGCCGACCTGATCCGCGACCACGCGGACGAGATCGGCGCCGTCGAGTCGCGCGACACCGGCAAGCCCGTCGCCCAGGCCACCGGGGAGGTCAATCTGGGGGCAGACTTCTTCACCTATTTTGCCGGGCATGCCGAGCTTCCGAATGGCCGGACCCACCCCGCAGATGATGGCTACTTCGTCTATTCGGTGCGAGAGCCGTACGGCGTCGTCGGCGCCATCTCGCCCTGGAACTACCCCTTCTTGCTGGCGTGCTGGAAGACGGCTCCGGCCCTTGCCGTCGGGAACAGCGTCATCCTCAAGATGGCAGAGCAGAGTCCACTGTCAACCTCAGAGCTCGCCCGGCTCACGACCGACGCCGGAATCCCGCCGGGCGTGTTCAACGTCGTCCACGGCGATGGCCCGAGCACGGGAGCGGCGCTCGTCGCGCACCCTCTCGTCCCGAAGCTGACGTTCACCGGCTCGACCATAACCGGTCAGGCAATCCTGCGCTCCGCCGCCGACAACGTGAAGAGCGTTCACCTGGAGCTCGGAGGCAAGACGCCGAACATCATCTTCAGCGACGCCGACCGGGAGCAGGCGATCGCCGGTTCCCTGTTCACCGCCTTCTATAACACCGGTCAGATCTGCACCAGCGGCTCGCGGCTCCTGGTCCAGAAAAAAGGCGCCAGCGACGTTGTGGACGCCTTCGTCGAGCGCGCCCGATCGATCCGGGTGGGCGACCCGGCGGACCCGTCCACACAGCTCGGGCCGCTGATCTCCGCAGAGCAGTACGATCGCGTGACGGGATACATCGAGGAAGGGCGGCGCGCCGGAGCGAAGCTGGCCCTCGGCGGCGGCCGTCCAAACGTTCCGGTTGCAGGCGGCTACTTCGTTGAGCCGACGATCTTCGTCGATGTTGAGCCGGACATGCGGATCGCGCGAGAAGAGATCTTTGGGCCCGTGCTCTCGGTCATGACCTTCGAGGACGAGGCTGAAGCGCTGCGGATCGCCAACGACGTCATGTATGGCCTGGCGGCGACCGTGTGGACGACGGATCTCGGGCGCGCATTCCGGATGGCCGAGCGTCTCGAGTCCGGCATCATCTGGACGAACTGCCCTCATTACCTGCCAGTGAACGTGCCCTATGAGGGCCACAAGATGAGCGGGCTGGGGGAGGATCTCGGCGTCGAAGCGCTGAATACCTTCACCCACCTCAAGACCCATTGCGTCAATTTCGGTGGCGCGACCCTGGCATGGGCGTAGCGCCGGCGTCCGGCAATCCCGCCTTGAAGGGCGCCCCCCCAGACCCTCTGGCCGACATCCGCTCCTTGTTTTCGCCGGCTCCCGGATTGGTCTACCTCGATACGGCCACGTACGGTCTGCCACCCCGGCCCACGGTCGAGGCACTGCGGCGGTTCATTGCTGCCTGGTCCGACGGCACGGGCGACTGGATCGCCGACTGGGACCAGCCGTCCGATCGCTGCCGCACGGACTTCGCAGACCTGATCGGAGCTCGCCCGGCCGACATCGCCGGGATCCCGGCCGCCTCCGTCGGCGTCGGCGTCGTCACGTCCGCCCTCCAGCCGGGCGACGAGATCGTGGTCCCCGAGGATGAGTTCACGTCAACGCTCTTTCCCCTGCTCGTCGCAAGCCGCCGGGGCTGCCGAATCCACGAAGTACCGTTCGAACGACTGGCAGATGAGGTGTCGCCCCACACCCGCCTGGTTGCAACCAGCCTCGTTCAGATGCAGACCGGTCGGACCGCCGACCTGCGGGCCATCTGCGACGCCGCCGAACGGGTCGGTGCCAGCGTCCTGATCGACGCCACGCAGGGCATCCCATTCGTCGATGTCTCGAGCCTGATCGGCCGGATCGATTACATGGTCTGCGCTGCGTACAAGCATCTCCTGTGCCCGCGGGGCGTCGCCTTTCTCTACGTGCGTGAGGATCATTGGGAGGAACTGGCGCCGCACAACGCGAACTGGCGATCGGCTGACTCGCCGTACGCGCGCTACTTCGGCGGTCCGCTCACGCTGGCAGCCGACGCGGCACGGTTCGACGTGTCACGTGGCTGGATGGCCTGGGTCGGGGCGATCGAGTCGCTCCGCCTGCTGCTCGAGTGGCGATCCGAAGGGGCATTCGACGAGGTTCGCGCGCTGGCGCGGGCGCTCGGCGAGGGGCTCGGCGTCGATCCCCCCAATGCCTCGTTGGTCTGCGTCCCGATCGACGACGCCGAGGGTGTCCGCCAGGAACTGGGCAGAGCCGGCGTAAAGGCTGCGGTACGCGGAACCGGAATTCGCTTCGCCGTCCACGTGTACAACTCCCCGGCGGACGTCGAGGCCGCCATCCGAGCGGTCGAGCCGTTCGTCCGACAGGGCGCCGCGCGCGCGTGACGACCGGGGCCCGCCCCGAGCGACCGGTAGCGAACGGCGGTCGCGTGCCCGTCCGTTTCGGCATCGTCGGATCCGGCTTCATGGCCCACACCTATGCCCAGTGCCTGGACCGCCACACCAGCAGCACGGACCTGGTCGCGATCGGCGGCGGGCGCCGCGCGCCGGGTCTGGCGGCCGAATACGGCGTCGACGCCGAGCCCAGCGTCGAAGGCCTCGTGTCGCGTCCGGACGTCGATGCCGTGATCATCGCCACGCCGCACTCGCTCCACCTTCCGCACACGGTGGTGGCGGCGGCGGCAGGCAAGCATGTCTACGTCGAGAAGCCGATGGCACGCGACATCGACGAATGCGACCGGATGATCGAGGCCTGCAGCAGGGCCGGCGTCCTGCTCACGGTCAACAAGGTCACCCGCTTCCGGGAGTCGCCGCGGACCGCGAAGCGACTCCTCGACGGCGGCGCCATCGGCCGCCTGCGAATGATCCGCGTCACCAGCTCCGTGACCGCCTACCTGCCCGACGAGCATGGCTGGGTGCACGATCCAGCCGAGGGCGGAGCCTGGCTCGACATGGGCGCGCACCTATGCGACGCCCTTCGTTGGTTCTCGGGCTCCGACGCGATGACGGTGTTCGGGCGGATCCGCGATTTCTCGGCGCCGCCGGATCTCGCCCGGAGCGCGATGGTTCAGGTCGAGATGGCGAATGGAGTGCTCGCCCAGCTGTGGGTCAGCTTCGAGGTGCCGCCGCCCGGCCTCGGATCGCAGAGCCAGTGGATCCTTGTGGGCTCGGACGGGATCATCGAGGCGGACGCCTATGGCCAGGTGCGCCTCGGTCGCGGCACGACATGGGAACCCGTCTACGAGATGCCCGCATTCGACCTCAACGCCGACGTGTACAGCCCTGTCCGGCTGGCGGCCTTCGCCGAGCAGGTCCAGGACTTCGCTGATGCGATTCGGGATCACCGGTCGCCGGCGGTCGCCCCGGCCGACGCGCGCGCGGCGATCGAACTGGTCGCAGCCGCCCGCCTCTCGGACCAGACAGGTGCGGCAGTAAGGCTGCCCCTCGACACGACCCTGCACCGGAGCGCCTGATGCGCATCGTCGGGCAGGGCATCCTGTCGGCCCCCGAAGCCGGAGGGCCGCGCGCCGTTGCAACCTTCCCGACGATCACCCCGCTTGCGGACGGCTCGCTGCTCGCGTCGTATAGCATCGGATCGGGCAAGGACACAGCCGATCTCGATCTCGAGCTGCGACGATCGAGCGACGGGGGATGGAGCTGGGGCGACCCGGTGCGCCCGTTCGAAACCTCGTTCGGGGGTCGGCGCGGGTCGCTCAAGGCGGGGCCGATCACCGCGCTGGGTGGCGAGCGCCTGATCGTCGCCGCCCTGTGGATCGACCGGGAAGCCTTCCCGGGCGCGCCCCTGTTCAACCCCGACACCGAAGGCTGCCTGCCGATGGCGATCCTGGTTGCGGACTCGGCCGATTCGGGGGCCAGCTGGTCGCCCTGGCGCGAGGTTCCGATGCCGGACGACGTAGGACCGCCGAGCCTGACGACCGCGCTGCTGCGGCTGCCAAGCGGCCGTCTTGCCCTGAGCGTTGAGTCGAACAAGCCCTACCTTGATCGCTCGAAGTGGTTCCAGCGCGTCGTCTACGCGTGGTCGAACGACGACGGCCTCACCTGGACCGAACCCCGGACCGTGTGCGCCGACCCCACCGGGCGGATCGCCAACTGGGATCAGCGGACCGGAGTGACCAGGGAGGGTGATCTCGTTGCGTTTACGTGGACGTACGACTTCGAAGCGGTGGCCTACCGCAACATCACTCGCCGGATCTCGAGGGACGAAGGCGCGACGTGGTCCGACGCGGAAGATCTCGGCTTCGCCGACCAGGCATCACACCCCGCGATCCTGCCCGACGGACGCGTGGTCCTGGCGTGGGTCGACCGCTTCGCCAGCCGGTCAATCCGGGCGCGTCTTTCCAAGCGTCCCGACGCCGCGTTCCAGCCGGAGACCGAGGTAACCATCTACCAGCATCCGGGCATTGGCGGGACCAGTCGGCAGACGACCGGCGACATGCTCGCCGACATGGGCCTCTGGACGTTCGGCCTGCCCTACGCGGAGGCGCTCCCGGACGGCGGCGTCCTGGTCGTCTATTACGCGGGACGGGAGGGATCGATGGGCATCCACTGGGCGAGGCTTGCGCTCGATAGCTCCGCCTGACACGTCCGGCCACGCACCAGCGTGAACGATCTCGAGCTCCGCGACGTCCGCGTCATCGATGTCGCAGCCGGCCTGAGCGGAGATCCGGTGACCCTGCGTCTGGTCGACGGCCGGATCGGCAGAATCGATCCGTCGCCAGGCGCGCGCGCACGCGGCTTCGTGATGCCCGGCCTGATCGACACGCACGTCCACCTGTTCTTCGACGGAGGGCCCGACCCGGCTGGTAGCTATCTCCAAGCATCGGATTCTGATCGCCTTGATGTTGCCCGGCGCGGCGCGGAGCGGGCCCTGGCCGCGGGGATCACCACTGCTCGCGACCTGGGCGGGCCGACGGCACCGGCGATCGCCTTGGCGCGGCGGATCGATCTGGGCCAGCTTGCGGGCCCGCGACTTGTCGCGGCCGGATCACCAATCACGCGCCCGGGCGGGCACTGCCATTTCTTCGGAGGAGAGGTGGCAAATCCCGCCGAAGCGCGCCGGCTCGTCGATGCCCAGGCGGCGGCCGGCGCCGGGGTCGTCAAGGTGATGGTCTCAGGGGGTGGACTCACGCCCGGAACGCGGCCGGACACCGTCGAGCTCCCGTCCGACGTGCTCGCCGCGGCGGTACAGGCAGGGCACGCCAATGGCCTGCCCGTCACGGCGCATTGTCATGCCCGGGCGGCGATCGAAGCCGCACTCGAGGCGCGCGTCGACATGATCGAGCACGCGAGTTTCGTGGAGCCCGACGGTACAGTGTCGATTTCTAGCGAGCTGCTGGCCCGAATACGTGCCGACGGGGTCGTTGTCGGACCCACCGTCGCGGGCGCCCTCCGAACCGCCGCGCGTTATCGAGCTGCCGGTCGGCAGGCAGATCCGGACGGCAGGGCGACGATCGAACGGTTGGAGGCGCGAGCGCGCATCGCCCGCGCGCTCGGCGAGGCTGGCGTGACCGTCCTGGCCGGCACCGACGCCGGGGTGACGAATACGCCGAGCGACGTGCTCGTCGAGGAGCTCGAGGCGTACCGCGCGGTCGGGTTCTCGACGGCCGAGGCGCTGCGCTCGGCGACGCTGCATGCTGCGCGGGGGTTGCGCCTCGCGAATACCGGCGAGGTGCGTGCGGGCTGGGCCGCCGACCTTCTCCTGCTAGCCGCGGACCCGTTGCAGGACGTCGCGGCCCTGCGCCAGCCGCTCGCCGTCATTCGCGCCGGCCGCGTCATGGCGGGTAGCGTCGGGCCGACGGACCCACACTCGGCCGGTTCGGCGAGCGCGTGATGCCCGACCGGCGCCGCTTCATGGGCCCGACGCAGGGGCAAGTGGAGTCTTCAGCCCCGACCCGGTGAGGGCGGCGAGCACTACATCGCTCGGCCGGATCAGCCCGTCCGCGACAAGCTGCTCGAGGCCCGCGGGAACCAGCGCAGAGGTCGGCTCGACGTATAGCCCCGAGCGAGCCAGGGCGTCCCGGGCGGCCACGAGAGTCGCGTCATCGACGCTGGCGATCGCGCCGCCGCTCTCGCGCACGGCGGTCAGGACTGCCGCACCGCGCGGCGGGTGGGCCACCAACGCCCCCTCCGCAAGACCGCCGAGCAACGTGACCCGGGCGGGCTCGCGCCCACCGGAGCGAAATGCGGTCGCCAGCGGTTCGCAGGCCGTGCTCTGCACGCCGTAAAGCCGCGGTGCCCGCGACGCCAGGCCCGCATCCCGGAGGGCCGCAAACCCTCGCCACGCCCCGAGCAGCAGCGTTCCTCCGCCAAGTGGCACGACCACGGCGTCAGGCACGGTTCGACCCAGCTGCTCCCAGGCCTCCCAGGCGAATGTCGCCGTCCCGGCGAGGAAGAGCGGGCTCCACAGATGACTGGCGTAGATGCCTCGACCGCCGGACGCGGCCTCCTGGGCGGAATCGGTGGCCGCCGAACGCGGCCCGGGAACCAGCACGACGTCGGCGCCGTAGGCGTGGAGCTGGCGCACCTTTGCCGGTGAGGCCGACGATGGCACATGGACCTCGCAGGCAATCCCGGCCCGAGCGCAGTACGCCGCCAGCGAGGCACCCGCGTTGCCGGAGGAGTCGTCCACGACGCGATCGACACCTTGCTCCACCAGCCAGCCGACCAGCACCGCCGTGCCGCGATCCTTGAACGATCCGCTCGGGAGACCGCCCTCGACCTTCCAGACAACATCGACACCTGCCCACTGGCCGTGCGCAATCGGGGTCATCGCCTCGCCCAGTGAGACGGGCTTGGGCACCGGCAGCCAGCGCTCGTAGCGCCGGACGCCGGCCACAGCCAGGGGCGCCATCAACGGCCAGGCTACGGGCCCGATCGTGCCGGCCGGAAGCTCGAGCGGGCCGCCGCATTCCGGGCAGCGCCATGTCGCCGGCTCGGCCCTCGGCGTGGCACCACAGGCCGGGCAATGGAAGCGATCGATCACCCGCGGCTCGACATTCGGTCGCCCGGTCAGAAGATCGATTCGCCGGGCGCCAGGTACTGGCGACACACGGCTTCATCGAGCTCGATGCCCAGGCCCGGGGCGTCGGTCAGGGGAACGTGGCCGTCGCGGAACAGCGGGACGTCGCGGCGCACGACCCGGCCGATCCATTCAGCGTCGTAGAAGTGGTATTCAAGGCCACGGAAGTTCGGGCTGGCCGCAGCGACGTGGGCCGACGCGATGGTATTGAGCGCCGAACCGTTGTTATGAAGCGCGAGCGGTATCTGGTGGAGGTCGGCGTAGTCGGCAACCTTCCGGAGCTCGTGCAGTCCGCCGACCATCAGCGCATCAGGGTGCACGATGTCGACCGCCCCGCGATCGATGAACAGTCGGAACTGGTCGGCCACGAACTCTTCACCGGCGCAGATCGGGATCGGGCTGCGTTCCCGGACGCGGGCGAGGGCATCGGGATCGAGCATCGGGATGGGATCCTCGAACCAGGTCAGCGCCAGCGGCGCCAGGGCCTCGGCGAGGCGGATCGCGCTGTCGACATCGTAGCTCCAGTGGCCGTCGAGCGTGATCTCGACGTCCGGCCCGACCGTTTCGCGGATGATCGAAAGGCGTTCAAACGTCGTGCGGATCTGATCATTACGGGCGGTCCGATTCCACGGATCGCGACTCAGTTCGGGAGCGATCCATTCCGCGTCGAACTTGAGGTCGCTGAAGCCTTCGGCCAGCACCCTTTCGGCGAGCGCCCGCCAGGCCGAGTCGTCCGCCGGGTCGGCCACTCCGCTGCGGTCGAGGTAGATCCGGATGTCCTCGCGAAAGGCACCCCCGAACAGGGTGTGGACCGGCACGCCGAGCGCCTTGCCGGCGAGATCGCAGAGCGCCATCTCGACCCCGCTGACGGCCCAAGCGATCGGTCCCGTCTGGGTCGCGGTCGGGCTCATCTGCGGGTCGAAGGGCGGCAGGCCGCCGTACAGCATGGCCCGAACGAATGGACGGATCGAGAGTGGGTCCCGACCGAGCAGCCACTCTCGACAGTAGGCGATGGCCTCCCGGTCGCCCATCATCCCAGGCGCCTCACCCAGTCCGTACACGCCCGCGTCGGTATCGACCCGGACGAACAGCAGCGCCCAGGTGCGCGCCGTACCACCCACGCCGTGTGGATCCGGTCCGGCAAGCCGCATCGTGCGGACGTCGGTCACCTTCATCCTGGCCTCCCCTCTGGCGCACGACGACCGGCCCCATGCGTCGTTTCTGCCTGACCTTCGAACAGTACGGCGGCGTTGGTCCAGAAGATTCGGTCGAGCTCCTCCGGTGGCAACTCCGCGTCCTGGTAGGTCCCTAGCACGAATGCTGGCTCGATCAGCGGAACATCGGTCCCGTAGAGGAGCCGCTCCGGTCCTGCAACGCGTGCAGCCGCTCGGACAGCGGGAAGGTCGGCAAAGCTGCTCGACATTTCCACGAAGACGCGCTCGCAGTCCGCAGCCACCTGGGCTCCGGCGGCTGTCGGCGTCCCGGGTCCGCCATGGGCGATGATGATCGGGAGCATCGGGTGCGACCTGGCGATATCGCGCAGGGCAGCCTCCCAGTCCGGCCCGGCATTGTGGATCTTGACCGGTCGACCGAAGTCGCTGAGCAGCGTAAAGAGATCTCGCATCGCACGCGACGCCGTCGGGACGCCCGACCACTCGCTGTGAATCTTGACTCCGACGACCCCAGGGCGCTCGCCGAAGCGCCGGATCTGGTCGGCCGTCAGGTCGAGGTCGTTGGGGTCGGCGACGAGGTAACCCCGCTGGCCGCCGTCCAGACCGACCGCCTCGACCATGGCCGCGTTGCCCGCGGCCGGGTCGGCGAAGATGCCGATCGTCGATGACCCTGTCAAGGCGAGCGTTCCAACCTCGGTCAGCTCGGCGAGCAACCGCTCCGCGGCGACCGCCGGGACGTCGAACGCCAGCGGCCCGAAATGCGCGTGGACGTCCCAGGCCCGATCTGGGATGGTCGGCGGCCGCACGTCGACCGCACCCGCAGGCAGGTCGAAGACTCGGACTGCATTCTCGGCGAGGATCGCCCGACGGGCGTCGTCGTCGATCCGGGCGAGGAGCACCGCGTTCAGTGGCGATTGAATGGCTCGCCGGGGCGCGCCCGAGCCGAACATGAGGCGCTCGTGACCGATTGCCCGCACGGCTGTCTCGATGGCCCGAAAGTGAGCAAGCGAGCTGGTCTCCAGGTACAGATGGCTGTAGCGCCTGACCGCGGCCAGGTCATCCACGATGTGGGTGTAATGCGCGCCGAGCAGCACCACCGGCACGCCAAGGCCCGACGTGAGCCGGCCGATCATCGTGGCAGCGCCGAACCCCTGGCCTGCGGCTGGCCCACCCAGCTGAACGAGCAGGGGCAGCCCCGCCGCTGCCACGTCAGCCAGCAACTCTTCCAGGGCGAGCGACGGCTCGGGTGCCCAACCCACTCGCTCGAGCCGGAACGCGACAGCCCCGGCCCGCGCCGCCTCGCCGATGCGCGCCCGGCCCCCGAACGTGCGATCGGGCGCGACGACAGCAACCGCCCGCAGCCGGTTTGCCGGGTCTGCCGCGGCGTCGAGCGCAGCACGGTTGCCTGTGTCCGGGTCAGCCCACACTGCGGTCAGGTGATGGGCCAGCGCGAGCCGCACGCCATGGCTCCTTGCCTCGCCCAGGAGGTCGGTGAGGGGCGAGCCGCCTGCCGTGCCGGCCGGGGGACCGAAGTGGCAGTTGACGTCGATCACCCCGCGCTCGATCACCGTTTCCCAAGGCTCGCGCGCGGTCACGCCCTCGTCGTCGGCCGGGTCGTCCATGTCCCCTCCGGGAAAATCAGGCGTGGCGGGTCGGCTTCTGAAAGTTGGCGGCCGAGGCCGTCGAGGCTGCACCAGATCCGTCGGAGGAGCTTGAAGCCCGACATCTCCACGATCAACCCGTGGAAGGGCAGATCGATCTCGGCGAATGCCTCGATGTCCCGCGCCTCGAGCGCACCGGGCTTCTGATCGAGCGCGGTGTCCGCCGGGATGATCGTCTGACCTGACCCGGCGTTGATGGCCATCACGTCCACCTTCCGTGCTCCGGCCAATCATGCTCCCGGTGGCCGCCGATCCCGCTAGGATGCCACGCGTGGGCTACGCCGTGGCGGCTGGACATCCGCTCGCCGTCGACGAGGCCGACCGGGCGCTGCGCAAGGGTGCCAACGCCGTCGAGGCCGCGCTCGTGGCCGCCTTCGTGCAGGGCGTCGTCGACCCGGCCAAGTGCGGCATCGGCGGTTGGGGCGTCGCCGCCGTAGGACCTCCGGACGGGGCGGTCACGATCATCGACTTTCCGGCGCGAGCCGGCGGCCGGGCGCGACCCGACATGTGGCGGGACCTGCTGACGCAGCGCGCCTACCACGGCTATCTGCCGGTGCTGAAAGGGCACGTCAACGACGTCGGGTACCAGGCCATCGGGGTACCGTCGGCCGTCGCAGGCTACGCCGAGTTGCATGCCCGATTCGGCGCGCGCTGGTCGTGGGCAGATCTCCTCGTCCCCGCGATCCATTACGCGCGCGACGGCGTGCCAGTCTACGGAGGGGTGCTGGGTGCCGGCCCGCCCGAGTGGGACTGGCCAGGAGCGGTTCCATTCGCCGATCGCCTCGCCGTGTCGGCCGCCGGGGGCCAGCGCTACCTGCGCGGGAAGCGGTTCTTCAAGGTCGGCGAGATCCTCCGGCAACCGGAGCTCGCGGGTACGCTCGAGACCCTCGCGTCAGGCGGTCCTGCGACCTTCTACCAGGGATCGATTGCCGACCGGATTGCCAGGGACATGGCCCGCCACGGGGGCCTGGTCACCGCCGAAGACCTTGCCACGTGCCGGCCGGCAGTGACGCAACCGGTTGTCGGGCAGTTCGGCACCTGGGCGATCCACGCGCCGCCACCACCCGAGTCGGGAGTGTCGTTGCTCCAGATCCTCGCGTTGCTCGACGGGATCCTCGACAGCGCTGAAGGACCCTTCGGCTTGCGCAACGTTCGCGAGCTCGTGGCTGCCCTCGAGTTCGCCGCGGTGCAGCGCGCGCGATATCTGTCCGACCCGGCGTTCGTCGAGGTGCCGATTGTTGCGATGCTGGCCGAGGCGGCTCGCGGCCGAGCCACGCGTGGTGGAGCAGCCGGCGCACCCCCGAACGTTCCCGGCGTCGTCGCTCAGCGCGACACGACGAGCATCGTTGTGGCCGACGAGCAGGGCCTCGTGATCTCGATGAATCACTCCCTCGTCAGCCACGGCGGATCGGGCGTCGTGACTCGAGGTCTCGGTTTCCTCTACAACAACACGATGGCCGGTTTCGGCGTCGACCCGGGCGGGCGCAACTCGATCGAGCCCGGCCGGGCGCGCTGGAGCGCCGCCTGTCCCACCATCGTCAGCGGGCCAGACGGGAGCCTGCGGCTGGCGATTACGGGTCCCGGCGGGAGTCGGGCGATCGGGGCGGTCGCCCAGGGCGTGTTGAACGTGCTGGCGTTCGGAATGGGCCCGCTCCAGGCGGTGTCGTTGCCCCGAATCGATGCCCATGACGGCGTCGTCGATCTCGAGGCGGCCGTTCCGTGGTCCGTTGAAGCCGACCTCGTCGACGCGGGCGTCCGGGTGAACCGGACCTACGAGTCTGGATTTGCCGCCCTCTATGCCGTTGGACGGGGCGGGAACGGGCTTGACGCCGCCGCTGATCCCCGCCGGACCGGCGCCTCGATCGCGCTCTGATCCCCGCCTTGCGGTCCTGGCCGCCTTCTTGCCGTCAATGCGGTTCTCCCCAGTCCGCGGCTGCCGACGAGCGGGGTCGTTTCAACCTGGCGGTGACTCCAGGTGGTCCGCGTGGACCGGCACGCCGCGGGCGATGACCGCGCGAGGGCCACGCAGGCTGCCGATATCGGCCAGCGGATCGCCATCCACGACCAGCAAGTCGGCCACATAGCCGACCTCGAGGAGCCCGAGCTGGCTCATCCCGAAGAGGGCGGCAGTCGCCGTCGTCGCGGCAGCGAGCGCCTCCTGCGCGGTCATTCCATGGACGACGTACAGCTCGAGCTCGCCCACCATGGCGCCGATCGGCACGAGTGGGGCGCCTCCGTCGTTCCCGGCGGCGATCGGAACGCCGCGCTCGATGGCGAGGCGCAGCGTCCGCTCCAGAGACGGGGCCAGGGCACGGCACTTTTCGACGACGAAGTCGGGGATCCCTGCCTCGGGAGCGGCTTCGACGATGGCGCGGTCGGACAGGATCGTAGGGACCAGGGCCGTGCCGCGTTCCAGCATGAGGGACACGACCTCCTCGTCGATGCCATGGCCGTGCTCGACCGAGTCCACCCCGGCGAGCACTGCGTTCCGGGCGCCGGCGGCGCTTTCCGCATGGGCAGCCACGATCCGGCCGGCCTTGTGGGCTTCGTCGACCGCCACCGCCATCTCGTCCACGGTCAGCTGGGGCGCCCCTGCGGCCTGTCCCGGCGTCATCATCCCCCCAGTAGCCATGACCTTGATCGTCGTGGCGCCGGCCTTGATCTGGCCTCGGACGGCATGGCGCACGGCGTCGGGGCCATCGGCCTCAACACCGAACCAGTAGCCGTGTCCTCCGGTCATCGTGATCACCCGGCCCGCTGCGAGCATCCGCGGGCCCGCGATCTCGCGGCGTTCGACGAGGCTTGCCAGAGCGATGTCGACACCGGCAGCACCGCCGACGTCCCGAATGGTCGTGACGCCGGCAGCCAGTGTCTGCTGCAGCCGGCTCGCGGCGCGGATCGCCGTTTCTGCGGGGACTTCGTGGCGCAGGATGCGTTCGGGATCAGGGCCCGGATCAAGACAGATATGGGCGTGCGCGTTCATGAGGCCGGGTGTCAGCGTGCGACCGCCGACCGGCCAGACGACGGCCCCGTCGACCTCGAGGTTCGGTTCGATCGCGGCAATTTGTTCGCCGCTGACCAGGACATCCGCCCGCTCGTGACGCACGCCACGTCCGTCGACGATTCGAGCGCCCTTCAGGAGCAGTGGTCTCGCCTGTCCGCTGCCGTCCCGGGTCATTCGTCCACCTCGACGAGCGCCCAACGCCCGGAGCGGCTCTGTCCCTGGCCGCCGTAGAACACTGCAAATACACGCCCGTCGGCGGTAGCAACTCCCCTCGGATGGCCGAACTGCCAGGCGCCCATGTCGTTCCAGTAGTCCTGCTGGGCACGTGGCCCAGCGCTGCCCGGCTCGTCTCCCGCTGGACTGTCGTAGATGCGGACTTCCTCAGAACTGTCCCACGTCCGGCCGAAGTCGCGGCTCAGCGCAGCCCGGATCCCGGGCGGACGCCCGCGGTGGGAGTAGACCGCCACCAGCCGGTCACCGCCGATCGCTACGGGCTGGCAGTGCTGGCCCGCCAGGCCTGTGGCCCGCGGAGGCGACCAGGCGCGACCGTCGGCCGAGCCCCAGGCCACGTGCACGTCGCGGTCGGTGCCTGCCTGCACATCGTGCGTCCAGAACATCGCCACGAGCTCCCCGGTGCTCGGGTGCACGGCGAGGCGCTGGTCCCAGTAGAAGACGCGGTTCCCGGGGTCGACGGCGACGATCGATTCGTCTGGCCAGGTAGCACCGCCGTCGGCGGAGATCCGGATGAAGGCGGCGGGTCTCCCTGGGTTCTCGTCGTCGTACTCCTTCCATTGCTCGAACGGTTGCCCGAGCCGGCCGTCGGCAAGCCCCAGCAACGGTCCGGTCGGGGATGCGCCCGGGTGCGGCGATGTGTCGAAAAGGCGACGATCCGTCCAGGTGCAGCCGCCGTTCCGCGACGTGAGGTGGTATGTCCGCATCGGACGAAGCCCGAGCGTGCGCTGGTTGACCCAGGGGGCCCCCGGATCGGAGCGGTCGACCCACAACACGGAGGCTCGTAGCTCGCCCGGCGCCATCTCCGCGATCATCCAGGCGCGCGCTTCGCCGCGAATTCCGTCCCATTCGCGATCGGCGAGCCCGAGGTACCGGAGCTCCCACGAGCCGCCGAGGTCGCGAGTGGCGAAGACCGCCGCATGCCCGTCCGGGCCCTCCCGGTCCGAACCGAGGCGGCAGCTGACGAGAATCGTGTCGTCCGAGGTACGCACGACCGCCGTCGACGATACCGACTGCTGGTTGATGGGCGCGGATCCTGCCTCGAAGAAGACCCCGCTGGCCCTGACCCTCATCGCTCCTCCGCGCTGAGGCTGGCAGTGTAGCCTCGATGCCGCCCGCGGATCAGTCCGTATACTCCGTGCTGGTTCGGATCCCGTTACGAGGTGCACGAGTGGCGCTGATGGAGGGGCGCGTCGAGCCGCCCGTGTACCTCGGTCCGGATGAGCTGGCCCGGCTCTACAGCGTCGAGGACTTCGAATCACTCGCGCGCGAGCGAATGGCCGACGCCGGCTATCGCTATGTGGCCGGCTGGGCTGGCACCGGGGAAACCGTGAGGCTGAACCGGGAGGCATTCGGCCGGTGGGTCCTGAGGCCGCGCGCCCTGGTCGATGTAAGCACGATCGACCCATCGACGACAGTCCTCGGTCAGCCGGTCAGCCTGCCGGTCCTCTTCGCGCCGAGCGCCCTGCACCGGCTGGCCCATCCTGACGGCGAGCTGGCAACGGCCGCGGCGTCGGTCGCCGCCGACACGGTCATGATCCTGAGCACCAGCGCCAGCGCTACGATCGAGGAGGTCGCGGCGGTTGCCAGGGATCCCTGGTTCCAGCTGTACTGGCTGACGGACCGCGAGCTGACGCGCGACCTGGTTCAGCGCGCGACGGCCGCCGGCTTCCGGGCGCTCTGTCTGACCGTCGATGCCCCGGTGGGCGGCTGGCGAGAAGGGGAGCTGCGCTACCCCGTGCCGCTCGATGCAACGTGTCGAGCCGCGAACCTGCCGGACGTCGTGGAGGTCGAGACGAGGCTCACCTGGAGCTCGCTCGATTGGCTCCGCTCGATCAGCCCACTGCCGCTTGTCCTCAAGGGCATCATGACCGCCCAGGATGCACGACTCGCGGTTGACCACGGCGCCGCTGCGATCGTCGTCTCGAACCATGGCGGACGACAGCTGGACTGGGCGCAGGCCAGCCTCGACGCCCTGCCCGAGATCGTCGATGCGGTCGGGGGACAGCTGGAGATCCTGACCGATGGCGGCGTCAGGCGCGGCACGGACGTGCTCAAGGCGCTGGCACTGGGCGCTCGCGCCGTCCTGATCGGCCGTCCCGTCTTCTGGGGCCTCGCGACCGGAGGCGCGGCCGGGCTGGGCGCCATGGTCGAGCTCATTCGGGGTGAGCTGGTCTCGGCGATGGCCCTCACGGGCGCAACGACGATCGCGGACGTCGGGCGCCAACTCGTCAGCCCACGCTTCTGAGCCGCGGTCCGATGGAAATCATGCTGAGCACTCCGGCCGCGCCGCAGCTGGGCGCGATGCGCGAGCAACTCGACACACCGGCCCTGTTGCTCGACCTGGACCGCTTCGAGCGCAATTCAGCCAGGCTCGCCAGCGGCATCCAGCGGGGCGGCGTCGCCTGGCGTCCCCACACCAAGGCCCACAAATCGCCGTTCCTTGCGGCACGCCAGATCGAGCTCGGAGCCATCGGTGTGACCTGTGCCAAAGTCGGCGAAGCCGAGGTCATGGTGGAGAACGGCATCCGCAGCGTCCTCGTGGCGAACGAGGTTGCCAGTGGCCCGAAGCTCGACCGAATCGCTCGATTGCAGGACCGCGCCGAGGTCTTCGCCTGTGCTGATGACCCGTATCACGTCGAGCTGGCCGCAGCCGCGGGCCTGGCCGCCGGTGTCGAGATCCCCTTGCTCGTCGAGATTGACGTTGGGATGCACCGCGCCGGGGTGGCGCCGGGTGCTCCGGCTCGGGATCTGGCCCGGTTGATCGACCGCAGCCGCGGCGTACGGTTCGCCGGCCTGATGGCATACGAAGGGCACGTCCTGACGCTCTGGCCGGCGACCGTAAAGGAGGCCGCCGCACGCGAAGCGATCGGCCTGCTGGTCGATACGCGCCGCCTCGTCGAGCGGGACGGCATCCCCGTGGACATCGTCTCCGGCGGCGGCTCGGGAAGCTACACAGCGACCGCCCAGATCGCAGGCATGACCGAGATCCAGGCCGGCGGAGCCTGCCTGATGGACCTGTTCTATGCCGACGAGTGCCATCTGGCGGAGGAGGGCTACGAGTTCGCGCTGACCGTCCTGGCGATGGTCACCAGTCGCCCGACCAGCGATCGAGCCATCATCGACGCCGGCTTCAAAGCACTGTCGGCCCGGGACGACGTGCCTCCCCGGCCGGTTGGCCTGCCCGACGTGACGGTGACGACGCTGTCCGCGGAACATGGCTATCTCGAGCTGGGACCTGGCGCGCCGGACCTGCAGATCGGCCAGCGGGTGGAGCTCATCCCGGACTACAGCGACACCACCACGTTCCGGCACGACCAGTTCGTGGGGCTCAGGGACGGCCGGGTCGAGCGCGTCATCCCGCTGTTGGCCCGCGGCCGGCTGAGCTGACCCAGCGGCCACCACTTTCCTTACTGCCGGGAATCGTGGACTTCGACCTCATCGTTCGCGGCGGTCTCGTCGTCGACGGAACGCCCGCAGCGACGCCGAGGCGAGCCGACGTAGGGATCCGCGGCGAACGGATCGTGGCGGTGGGTGTCCTGACGGACGCTGGGGCGCCGCTCGAAATCACCGCCGAGGAGCGTGCGGTAGCTCCGGGCTTCATCGATCCTCACGTCCATTCCGAGACGGCACTTCGCGGTAACGCCGATCGCTTCGGAGCGCTGCTCCAGGGCGTCACGACGCACCTCACGGGTGCGGACGGATTTGGCTGGGCCGGACTGCCGGACGATGCCGCGGCGGCCCTCTGGCGATCGACCTCGTTCGCGTACGGTGATCCCGATGCCAGGCCGAGCTGGGCCACTCCGGCTGCATACCTCGACAGCTTTGGCGGTCTGCCGCTGAACGTGGCCGCAATGGCGCCGCACCAGGCGATCCGCTTCGGGGTGCTGGGCTGGGACGCACGCCGTGCGACCCACGACGAGATCCTCGCTATGCGCCGCGCCACAAACGCCTGGATGGACGCCGGAGCGCTGGGCCTCGCCACGGGACTCGACTACCAGCCCGCGGCGTCCGCCTCGACCGACGAGCTCGTGGCGTTGTGCGAGGAGGTCGCCAGGTTCGGTGGCCTGTACGCACCCCACCAGCGCTACAACGAGATCGGCCGCCCGGCGGCGTACGCCGAGTCGATCGAAGTGGGACGACGGGCAGGCACGCGGATCGCGATCGCGCATGAGTTCGTCGACGACGAAACGGAGCCGATCCTCACCGAAGCCAGCCGCGACCTTGACATCTCGATCGATTGGTACCTCTACCCGGCGGGCTCCACCCATCTCCTGTCGTTGCTGCCGGTCGCCGAGCAGGTCGGCGGTCCTGACGCGATCCGAGATCGCCTGGGCGACGGGGACTACCGCCGGCGGGTGGCCGGCCTGCTCGAAGCGGCTCTGGCCGAATCCAGCAAGAGCGGCGCGCGGGAGTACTTCTCCGCCACCCGCACGGGCCGCCACATCGGCCTCTCGATCGCGGAAGTCGCGGCAGGGTCGGGCAAGCCGATGGGCGAGGCCGCAGTCGATCTGCTGATCGAGGAAATGCCGGACGCGCTGCTGGTGTACCGGCGTGGCACGCCGCCGGGTGCCTTCGCAGCAATCACCCGGCGGACGCTGGCATGGCCGGGCTTCATGGTCGCCAGCGACGGCATCTACCACGGTGCTCGGCCGCATCCGCGGGGCTTCGGCTGCTTCGCCCGAGTGCTCGGCGAATTCGTGCGACGCGAGGGCGCGCTGGAGCTCGGCGACGCCGTCCACCGGATGTCGGGGTTCGCCGCGATGCGGTACGGACTTCGGGATCGCGGTCGGGTCGAGCCGGGGTTCGCGGCGGACCTGGTTGTCTTCGATCCGGCAACGGTCGACGGCCCGGCGAGCTGGGAGGACCCACGTCGGCCGCCCACCGGCATCGACGTGGTCATCGTCAACGGGACGCTCGCGGTGGACCACGGGGCGCCGACCGGACAGCTGGCTGGACGGGTGCTTCGCCGGGGCGACTGATCGTCCCCGACCAGCCGTGGCGGGACCAATGAGGGCCGCCGGTCAGCGCTCGGCCAGTTCCAGTGCGACCAGGGCTGCTTCGATGATGTGATCCGTATCGATGCCCGCAGCTCGGTACAGATCCGGAATCGTTCCAGATTGGCCGAACGTCGACACGCCCAGCGGGACGACCGGCGCTCCATAGAACCCCCCCAGGAATGCCAGCGCATGGGGGGCGGCGTCGGCGACGGCCACCATCGGCGCGCGGCGCTCGGCGGGCGGGAAGAGAATCGAAGCGTGCCCGCCCGCGTCGAGCGGTGCGCCCCGAGAGGCCTTGAGCCGGCCGATCTGCATATCCCCGAAGAGACGCCCCGGGCTGGTCACGACGATGACGTTCGCTGCGGCTTCTTCCGCCACGAGGTAACGGGCGGCCGCGACCGCCTCCGGCACGAGCGCCCCGCTGACGACGATCTCAACCACCGGTGCGTCGGACCGCAGGTCGGGGTCGATCTCCCGTGCTTCGATGAGTCGGTATCCGCCGGCCAGGACGTGCTTGCGCCATCCGGCCCGGCCGAGCCGGGCGATGACCGGCGCCGCCTCCGCCTGATCGATCGGCCGCGTGGTAAGTCGCAGGTACGTGCTGTGGCCGGCTCGGCCGGCCAGGCATGCTTCGATCCCCGCGAGCAATGCCCAGGCGACCTCCTGTCCGAAAGCTGGCTCGTAGGTGACCAGCCCGGGCAGCTCGATACCCAACGATGGCGTGACCGTCGACTGGTGGGCGCCTCCTTCTGCGCTGAGGCTGATGCCAGACGGCGTGCCCACCAGGATGAACCGCGCTCCGCTATACAGCCCGTAGATCAGGCCGTCGAGCGCGCGGCAGATGAAAGGGTCATAAACCGTTCCGATTGGAATCAGGGGCTCGCCGAGGAGCTCGCCGGCGAGGCCGAACTGGCACAGCCACATGAACAGGTTCATCTCGCTGATACCAAGCTCGATATGCTGGCCAGCGGGACGCGGCTTCCATTCCAGGACCCGGGCACCGTCCTCGAATGACGGTTCCTCGCGGACTGAAAAGACGCCGACACGGTTGATCCAGCCGCCGAGATTCGTGGAAATGGAAACGTCGGGCGAGGCGGTCACCAGGCGTGCCCCAAGTCCCCCGTCGCGCGCCAGCTGGACGAGGGCGTCACCGAATGCCTGCTGAGTCGACGATCGACCGGTAGTGCGAGTCTCCAGATCCGCAGGAGGCCGGGCTGCCGCAAGGAGCGCCGGAGCCGGGATTGCCCCCGGACCGGGTTGCGTTGCAGGTAACTCGATGCGGGATCTTCGCCGCGACGGCGGCCCCGCTCCGTTGCTCCCGTCGACCCGGTGAAGCGGAGCGGCGAAGCCCATTCGCCTGGCGGCAGACCGACAGATGCGGCCGGCCGGCGAGTCAGGATGGAAGGCTGCCCACGGATCGGACGCATCCGCGCCGAGTTCCTTTGCGAGCGCCTCGACCTGTTCCGGCAGGAGCAGTGCCGAGTGGTTCAACGAGTCACCAGCGAAGGGAAGCCGCCAGCCTTTCACGGTGTACGCGAAGATGGCCGATGGTCGACTCCGTTCGGCCGCGGCGGCATCCAGTGCAGAGATCAACTCCCTGATGTCATGGCCACCGAGATCCGCCAGGATGCCCGGCAGCTCGGCGTCCGAGATCTCGCGGAGGACGCCTGCAAGGTCATCCCGTCGGTTTGCCGGAGCGCCTTCGACGAGTCGCGCACGAGCGTCGACCCCGGGACGCCGGATAAGGACCTGATACTCCTCGTTGGACATCTCGTCGATCCGGTCTCGCAGGGCATCACCGCCCGGTCGCCGGAAGCAGGACTGGAGCCGCTGCCCGTACTTGATGTCGAACACGTGCCAACCGGCATCGCCGAACATGGCCTTGACCCGCGCCACGTGGATGCCCGGGATCACACGATCGAGGCTCTGGCGGTTGACGTCGACGATCCAAACGACGTTGCCCAATCCCGCCAGCGCTTCGTCGAGAACCGCCTCCCAGACGTTGCCCTCGTCCAGCTCGGCGTCGCCGACGAGCGCGACGAAGCGGCGCTCCGGCCAGGAGCGGGCTTGATCGGCCAGGTGGAGGCGGAGGTATCGGTCGGCCAGTGAGCAGAACAGCGGGGCAACCGCGCCGAGGCCAACCGAGCCCGTGGAGAAATCGACCCGGTCCAGATCCTTCGTACGGCTAGGGTAGGCCTGCAGTCCGCCGAAGCTCCGAAGCCGCGTCAGCTGGTCTCGACCGAGGCCGCCCAGCAGGTACTGGGCGGCGTGGAAGGCCGGGCTGGCATGGGGCTTGACCGAAACGAGGTCGGTCGCCCGTAGCCATCCGAAATAGAGAGCGGTCAGGATCGAGACGACAGACGCGCTCGACGCCTGATGGCCGCCCACCTTCAGCCCGTCAAGGCTGGGGCGAACGCTGTTTGCCTCATGGACGATGCGAACCGCCAGCCACAGGATCCGGTTCTGGATCTCGTCGAACGCGGCCAGCTCCGCCGTCGAAGGCCGCGGCTCCGCGGCCACGCGGGTACGCGCGGCGCGGGCTGCGCGGACGAGGTCGGTGGTCATTTGATCGGCCTCGCAACGGACGCGTTGGACAGGCGGACTACTGTACATTGTCGACAATGCGCGGCCCCTCGGAGGACAAGGTTTCGCACGAGGGACGATGAACGAGGTCCGGCCACGAGGGCCCCCAGTTCCTCAGGAGGAGCACCATGCGGATGCACCGATCGATCGTTGGCGCCGCCGTTGCGGTCCTGATCGTCGGCGCTTGCCAGGGAGCAAGCAGCCCCGCCGCCTCGCCCTCCTCAAGCGCCGCCGCGAGCGCGTCGGCGGGCGGATCTCCGGCTGGCTCCGCCGGGACGGCAGTGCTGCGGGTGGCGCGCCTGGCCGACGCCTACAACTTCTTTCACCCGGTTGAATTCCAAACCGGCAACCAATTCCAGTGGTACAACTGCATCTTCGACACGCTGGTTAAGGTCCAGGACGACTCGAAGACGCTCACGGATGACCTCGCCAAGACCTGGGATGTCTCCCCCGACGCTTCGGTCTACACCTTCCACCTCGCAAGCGGCGTGAAATGGCAGGACGGGCAGCCATTCACGGCGGACGACCTGATCTATACCGCGACCTGGGGTGCCCAGAACTACGACGCCTACAAGGGCTTCCTGCCGGTGTGGAACCAGCTGAAAGGGGCGGCCGGCGTGCTCCATACGTCGAAGCCGCTTCCAGGGCTCAAGAAGATCGACGACTCGACCGTCGAGATGACTCTCGAGGCGCCGAACTCACTCTTCCTCGTGCAGTTGACCGACGCGGCCAACGTGATCGTGCCGCAGCACCTCTTGAAAGACGTCACCGCGGCCAACGTCGAAAAGGTCGACTTCACCCTCGGCAAGCCCGGTGCCACGATCGGAACCGGCCCGTACAAACTGACTGCCTTCACGCCGGACCAGTCCCTGGAGCTGACCGCGAACCCCGATTACTTCAAGGGAGCTCCGAAGATCCCGAAGATCATCTTCAAGATCTTCGCCGACCCATCGCTGGCCGTCGCGCAGCTGGAAAGTGGTGACCTCGACCTTGCGTTCCGCGTGCCGCCCAGCGAGTTCGATCGCCTGTCGGCCCTCCCTAACCTGAACGTCCTCTCGGCGGCCAACCCGGGCATCGTCCGGATCGTGTTCCGGACCGAAGAAGCCCCGTGGAGCGACAAACGCGTCCGCCAGGCCTTCTACTACGCGATCAACCGCCAAGGCATTGTCGACCAGTACTACAAGGGCCGGGCGAAGGTGCTCATCAACCCTCCCGGCTTCAAGGAGTACGACGACCTGGACAAGTACGCCTTCAACGTCGACAAGGCCAAGCAGCTCTTGTCCGATGCCGGTTACAGCGGCCAGACGTTCAAGCTGATGTACGACCAGACCTTCCCCGATGCCGCACAGGTCATGCCGCTGATCCAGGCTGACCTCCAGAATGCGGGAATCAAGGTCGAACTGGTCCCATTGGATACGGCGACCTACGGCAAGAACTATGGATCCCGCCAGGGATGGGACGGCTTCATCGCCGTCGGCGGCAGTGAGGCCCTTACCCCGAACAAGTCGGAGCAGTACTTCCCCAAGGACGGCAAGCATGAGTCGGGCTACACGAACCCGCGGATATACGAGCTCTGGGCGGCCGCACGGAGCACCCCTGACGCCGCCAAGCAGGACGAGTCCTACCACGAGCTTGCGAAGATCCTGAACGAGGACGTCCCGCAGGTGAACCTCTATTCACCGAACCTCGTTATGGTCTCGACCAAGCGGCTTGATGGCGGCTTCAAAGTCCACCTGAACGAGCGCGAGACATTCATGAACGTGGAGACTTGGACGCTCCAGTAACGGTCCGACCTGTCGCGAAGAGGCGCCCAGCGAGTTCACCCGCGGGCGCCGCAGTCTCCGGAGGCCCGTGGGCGCCTATTTTCTGCGCCGCATCCTGATCGCCTTCGTGGTCTTGTTCGGGATCACCCTCATCGCCTATACCGTGCTCTCTCTTGCCCCCGGCGATCCAGTTTTGGCGCGCCTCGACCCAGAGCAGCTTTCGCGAATGACGAGCGCGCAGGTCGATCAGCGGCGGCACGAGCTCGGGCTGGACCAGCCGATTCCGATCCGCTACTACCACTGGCTCGCCGACGTCGTGCAGGGCAACCTCGGCTTTTCCATCGTCAGCGGTCGGCCGATCGCCGAGGAGATGGGGCCGCGGCTGCTGCCCTCCCTGAGTCTGCTGTCGTTCGCGGTGATCGTCGCACTGGTGGTCGGCTTGCCCCTCGGCATCCTGTCGGCGGTCCACCAGTACGGTCGTTCGGACTATCTGTTGAGCGCGATCACGATTTTCCTCATCAGCACGCCGACGTTCGTGCTCGGGCTCGTGGCGTTATACGTCTTCGGCGTCACGTTGCGGGTGTTGCCGGTCGGCGATCTGTACACGTTCGGCAAGGAGCGCGACATTCTCGACCGCCTGGCCCACCTCGCGATGCCGGGGGCGATCCTGGGACTCGTCAATGCCGCGCCGCTCATGCGGTACACCCGAGCGAGCATGGTTGAGGTGCTCTCGAGCGACTACGTTACGACCGCTCGCGCCAAGGGCCTCGCCGGCCGGGTCGTGCTGGTCCGGCACGCCTTGCGAAACGCCCTCATCCCGGTCATCACGGTACTGGGTTATCTGGTGCCCGATCTGGTGGCCGGGGCGGTCATCACCGAGACCGTGTTCAACTGGCCGGGTCTGGGACAGCTGTCGGTCCACGCGGCCAACGACCGCGATCCGGCGCTGCTGATGGGCGTGATTCTGATCGTCGGCGCGGCCGTTCTGCTCAGCAGCATCGTCGCCGATTTCGCGTACTCCGTGGTCGACCCCCGGATCCGATACGACCAGGGCAGGTGAGAGATGACTTCTGTTGGCGATACGGCCGTCCAGGTGGCTGTGGCCGAACATGAGAGCCTCACCCGCCAGGCCATCCGGCGGTTCCTGCGCCACCGCCTGGCGATCATCGGCTTGCTGGTGCTGGCCTTCGTGGCCGCTGTGGCGGTGTTCCTACCGCTGGCGGTGCGCCTGGATCCAACGGCGACCGACTACGGCGCGATTCGCCAGCCACCCGGTCCCGGACACCCGCTCGGGGCGGACCAGTCTGGCCGGGACGTTTGGGCGCGACTCGTCTACGGCTCCCGCATCTCGCTGTTGGTCGGCTTTGGCGCTGTTGCGCTCTATCTCGCAATCGGGACGGCCCTGGGCATGATCGCCGGCTTCCTCGGCGGGTTTGCGGACCAGTTGGTCATGCGCGCGACCGACACCCTGCTCAGCATCCCGATCCTGTTGCTGATCATCGTGTTCATAGCCGTTGTCGGGCCTGGGCTCACGTCCGTGATCGTCGTGATCGCCCTTCTTGGCTGGCCGCCGACGACCCGCCTCGTCAGGGCCCAGCTCCTTTCGCTGCGCGAGGCCGAGTTTGTTACCGCCGTGCGCGTGGTCGGAGTCGGCAACCTCGGGATCGTTCTGCGGCACTTGCTGCCCAACATTTTTGGCCCGCTCACGGTGGTCGCGACGTTCGGCGTTGCTCAGGCGATCCTGCTCGAGGCGTCCCTTTCGTTCCTTGGCCTCGGCGTGCGGCCTCCGGTCCCGAGCCTGGGCGAGATGATCAACGCCGCCCGCGCGCCGAGCACGCTGCAGGGCCTCCCGTGGGTCTGGCTTCCTCCGGGGATCGTTATCGCGTTGCTGGTGTTGGCGGTGAACTTCATTGGCGATGGACTGCGGGACGCTCTCGACCCGCGATCTACGCGGCGTGCTTGAGCAGAAGGAGGTCGACCATGTTGCGGGCGTTCATCTTCGGGCCGGTGGCGGTGACCGTCGGGTACTGGGAGCAGCGCGGCGCCGAGGTCGAAGCTGGCGCTCGGGTCGAGGTTCGACGGGTCGAGTACGAGCAGATTCCGGGCGCCCCGGCGGGTGTCGCGGGACTGCGCCTGATGCCGGTGACGCATGGCATCTGGCGGGCCGACCTGTTCACCGGCCCACAGGGCGCCGTCTACCACTACCACCCCGCCTTTCGCGACGGCGATGTCGGCAGCCGATTCCTCGACGATGGGCTGACCCGCGACCCGGTCGCGTGGACAATCGGAAAGCTCGCCGACCTGCCCGCGCTGGTGCGGGGCAGCCGAGCGGCCGACGTCGCCGACGGGATCCACCCCGCGGAGGTCGAGCAGGCGCTCCCGCAGATCCGCGAAGCGATTGAGCAGTCGTTCGCGCCGCTCGAGGCACCCCCACAGGCTGCGCCCGCCTGACGGGAACCGACGGGTGCCGACGTTGGCAGCCAGGAACGATGCGCGTCGCGGGCATCGTTCGGACTGCGCGCGGCCAGCTCGTCCGCGACCGGGCGCCCGAACCCGTCGACATTGGACGGTCCCGTATCGGGCCCAGCACGGATGGACTCCGTGAGTCGAGACGGGAGCAGGGCCCAATTGGGCCAGCCCAACTCCGCCCCAGCTCCCGAGGAGCCGGTCGGGGCGGCTTTCAAGAGCTATCTCCGCCGGCTGTCAGGGCCCGGTGGCGGCGCAATCGAGCGGCACAACTATCGCGTGGTGCAGCTCGACTCGGTCGCTATGGGTGTCGTCGCAGCGGCAACGCCGTTTCTGCCGGTGTTTCTCGCCCGCCTCGGCGGGTCGAACTTCGAGGTGGGCCTCCTGACGACGCTGCCCGCGTTGGGCGGCCTTCTGTTCGCCATCCCGTTCGGGCAG
>Ga0066710_100000011_pt1 | contig 61913 bp, 70 predicted proteins | sample GraSoiAngelo_159_FD_79666 | JGI IMG/M metagenome (GOLD analysis project Ga0066710, IMG submission 79666) | Grasslands soil microbial communities from the Angelo Coastal Reserve, California, USA - 14_1009_16_40cm | ecosystem: Environmental > Terrestrial > Soil > Grasslands | place: USA... | reverse complement strand
CAATAGACTTCGTTGGGGCCACCGTAGCGATAAATGATGCGGGTGACTGTGGCTCGGCGAATAGCCAACCCCCAGAGGGATTCACCAATCTCGCCACTCACACCTTCTCAAGCATTTTCGAGGTCGATTATATGGTGACGAATAGTCCACAAACAACGGTCGTCTTCAACTGTAATGGTACTGACGCGATGGCGATCACGCTGGATGCTATCTCAGCCTCGGCCCACGCCCCAATATCGATTAGTGGGGACAGTGACTTTACCGCAGCCAACGGCGTGACTGGAGGAAGCGGGAAATTTGATGATCCCTACGTTATCGATGGCTGGACAATTACTCCGGTCTCGACGCCAGGGATCGTGATAGAGAACACTGGTGCGTACTTTACGATCAGAGAAGTTTCCGTCCAAGGCAGCCAGAGTACTAACGGCAACGGTGTCGTCTTCGCAGGTAACGCGCACGCAGATCTGGAAAAATCCCAGGTCCAAGTTGATTACGGCACAAGCGGCAGTCCGACAGCAGCAGTTTGGATATCACTCTCTTCTGACGTCGTCCTGAGTGGAAACAATCTCAACTCTCTGAATAACGGAGTAATGATCAGTTCTTCAGATTCGATAACGATTGTCGACAATCTCATCATAGGCAACACCAATGGTCTCAAAGCCGACTCCTTCAGCAATCTCACTGTTGCAGGAAACACTGTCGCTGGAGAGCAAGCAATGGAGTTCTCAGACTTCTCCGGAGCTGAACTATCGGCCAACCAGCTTGCGCAGAGTTCTGGAGGATTGCAGATTAGCGGGTGCGACACAGTGAACATCGAGAGCAACAGCATGGGCCGTCACGCTGACAGCCTCTATATCGGCAACTGCAACAATGTTACCGTTTCACAGAACGATTTCCCTGGGCAATGCCCGAACCTTTGGTCGTGCGGAGATTGGAACAGCCCCAGCGGACACGACATTATGCTAGTTGGGGCTGACAACGTCGTGGTACAGAACAATAGCATCACATTCGCTTCGGTTGGTTTATTGTTGACCCCGGACTCTACGGGCAATCAGTTCATCGGGAATAATATTGCTTCGAACAGTTGCGGAGTGTCCGCTTCTCAGGCCACACTGGACCAGAATACTTTCGCCAACAATATTTTCCAAAACAACACTCAGGACTATTGTTATAGCTAACAATTTTTCCTGAAGTTAACGATCTGCCCACTTCGACGACCTAGTGGGCTTCCTTTTTCGGTTCGTAGCTCAGCGTTTGGGTACCTGAACCTTGAACGCGACTCTCTGGGGTGGTGGCTCTTCAAAAGATACCTCGTGTGCCAGGCTTTCCTGGCTCACGGTCTTTCTAACCTACTATACGTGATCCTGCAAAGCTCAAGATGGAGCTCGACGGCAAATTCGGGTCGCTAGGCGGAGCACAGTTTCTCATGGTGATCACCGCTTTCCTCGGTTTGGTCTTGGTCTTAGGTTTCATGGCGAATATCATTCTGGCTGGTACCCCATTCGCCGTCATCGTTGCCCCCAGTCCTCGCCTCACTAGCGGTGCTTGGGATGAGCGAGGGAATAAAGAACCAGAACATCAGGAATTTTCTAGAGGAACGTCGACAGGCTCGGGAAGAGGATCCAGAGGGGAGCGGTCGAAAATGCTAACAGGTTATTCGACAACTGCCCCATGACCGGCCGAAGACACTCGACGACGTTTGCCCGTACTTAGCGATACCAGGACACGTCAGCGCTCCAGACTCGTATGCGGCCTATTTCCGTGTCGTAAATCCTCTCGCCGCAATCCTTGCACATTTTCCCGTCCGGGTTCTGTATGTACTTGTGTTCCGTCGCTTTGCCACACCTAGAGCACCAGGTTGACAGCGCTGCATCGGACTGGTTTCCAACTTCTTGTCGGGCGAACCATCGTGCAATTCGTTCCTGCGCTGGATCCCACACCGAAACCTGACTCCTGCGCCCCTGTCTCCGCAACAATCACCGCCTTCTATCGAGTACGAGCCGTCGTCGGGTTCCAAGCGAATGTCCATCAGCCACATCCAGGCTAGGTCTTTCACCCAGGCTCCACCACATGTCTCCGGCTTGTTCAATGTCTAGCAGTCGGGGCACCCTGGACCTCCTAGCGGTTGCTCAATAGTTTCACCGCAGTTTCTACACACCAGTAGTTTCCCGACGAAACGGAGGCTCGGACATGTATCTGACCTCGTGAACCGTCAGCTTATCGCAAGAACGACACCAAAGAGACTCTCCAAGCTGCAGCATAGCAACAAAGCATAGCTTCACCCAGGTGAATAGTAGAAGGGGAAGCCGAAAATAAAGGCGAAGATATGTGCGAGAGTCCTTAGCCCGGGAATTCAAGCCCGAGTCCATTCGCATGAATCTCTCAGAACCCATCTGCACATGTTCTTTGAAGGACAGCTGTATCCTTGGAACGAATACGGGCATGCTGTTCCAGAGAAAGCCCGTGAGTTGTCGCGTCGCGGTGTATTAGATGGGCGCGTTCCCAACGGGGTGTGAACAAGAATAATGGTCAGAAATTATTTACCAGTTCCCTGTTCATTTCTGTCGAAGCATAGCTCATGAAGAGAGATAGGAAACCTCTGATAGACAGTCTTGTAAAGAATGCATTGGCACTGGGAGAGGCAACAACGGAAACCAGACAGACCGAGAATTACGTCAAGTCATTGAAATAGAAACCCAAGTCTACCAGAAGAGGCTTCCGAGACGAGTTGCCTACACGGCGGGAAAAACGTCCACCTCACGGCCTATGGCCCCAGCGACTCTCAAAGCATGGGAAGTATGCTGCGAGAAAGAATCGCAGTGTTTAATCCTTCAGCAGTGCTTAAACCTTCAAGCCGACCATGCTCAACAAGTGCGATGGATGCGGAGCCTTCGAGCCGCCGTGACCACGGCGAGGCAAGAACTGCTGAGTCATGCGTAAAGGGGCCTTGCAGAGGACCTGAGGACTGAAGAAAGAAACTCATGCCCTTTCTGTTGAGTCCCTCCGAGGAAAGCTTTCCAATATCCACGAATCAGCAACCTGCTTGAGAGAAGAAGGAATCTATTTCGACCTCAATTTTCGGCCAACCCTGCTGCCCAGCTTGTACATGGGCGATGTTTCGTTTGCGCCGTTCCGCATCGCTTCTCGGCCCGCACGAGCTACGTGCTGTTCGAGAGCTCTCTCCAGTTCTTCAGTTGGGATCCGGCGAAGCTCCCCTGGCGAGGCCATTGGAATTATCCCCGCCTCACCGGCAAGCAAGTGAACCATGAGTACTTTGTTTCTGTTTTCCAGAGAGGAGACGCGTTCTTCCAGGTCTTTATTCGCCTTGTCTAGCTCCTTCATCCTAGTGACGTTTCCTCCGTCCCGGCTCCAGTCGACTGCCAGATACTTCTCGCGTACCTCGTCGAGGTCGTGGTAGTCGAAATAGTTTCCTCGGCTCCCTGGAAGTCGGTGGCCCATCAGCGCCTCCTTCGTGTCTTCATCGAGGCTGTCTGTGGCATTCAATGTTTTTCTGAAGGATTTGCGGAGGACCTTGGGCCAAACGCTCTTCGGGTCGAGATTGGCTTGTGCTGCCGCGACCTTGACCACGCTCCATATGCCGGACGGGTCGATGGGTTCTCCACGGCTGGCGCTGCTTGCTGTGACGAAGATTCGGTCGCTGGGTTGGGGGTTCCACCCTTCTCTTTTCTTTCTCTCGTCGATGTGGTCTCTGAGAGCCCTGGCGCTTTCCTCCGCCAGGAAGGTGATGTAGTAGGGGAGTCCGTAGAGGTTCAGCTTGTTATCTAGATTTGGAGTGATCTTTAGCTGGACTGGACTGTTTATCTCCGGGTATAGTTGTTGGCTGACGAGTCCGTAGTTCCAGTTGCAGAGACAACCGGGCCGAACGCCGCTCTGATAGAGGCAGAGAACGATCGCCCTGTTTCTGAGAGAGCCTGCGACGTCCGCCATCCGGTAAACTTCGGCCTTGTTGGGGATGTGTTCGATGTTGATCTTCACTAGGCGGGCGCTGCGAACCTTCTCCGACCGCTTGAAGCGTAGCTCTCGGTCATGGGCTTCGAAGAAGCCTCGCATCGTTATCGAGACAGTTCGGGCGTAAGAGTGTTTTCCGTGTTGGATGTAGAACTGCCAGACCCTCTTGATCAGAGTCTTCGCCTGTGACTCTGAGAGTTTCAGAAGCTGTTCCGGATCCGTTAACCGTCCTGCCTTCAAGACCTTCTCCAGAACGTACAGTCGCTGGTTGCGTGTCGACTTGGCAGTGTAGTTGTCTATGTAGTCCCTGACGCACCTGTACTTGAGCAGCCAGTCGAAGCTCCGCGGACCTTTGGGAAACCACCCGTGTTCCGCTCGTCCGCGCTCCGTCTTCGGGTCTAGGAGAGCGTTAATATCCAGTCCCTCGGCATCAAACCGCTCAGCCGTGACGGTTTCCACGAAACACGCCCGTATTTTCCTCTGGAGGACCTTCTATTAATAGGTGACATTAGGCTGCAGCCTGAAATCAACATCGGGACGCTGGGCCACGTAGACAACGGGAAAAGCACCATTGTCCAATCGCTAACGGGAATGTGGACTGCGAGACACTCGGAAGAATTACGAAGAGGCATTACCATTAGAATAGGCTATGCCGATGCGTCGTTCTACGAGTGCCCGTCGTGCGAGCCCCCTTCGAATTACTCGACGTCGCCTGTTTGCCCGAATTGTGGAAGCAAGACAAAGCTCCTACGGAGGGTAAGCTTCGTCGATTGCCCCGGCCACCACAGCCTGATGGTCACGATGCTTTCAGGTGCTGCTCTCATGGACGGAGCCTTGTTCGTGATCTCCTCGAACGTAAAGTGCCCCCAAGCCCAAGATAGAGAGCACTTGCTCGCAGCCGAGATGGTAGGACTCCAAAGGCTTGTAATGGTCCAAAACAAAATCGATGTTGTTGACCAAGCAAGGGCACGGCAAAACTATGAGGAGATTCTGAACTTCACAAAGAACACTGTGGCCGAAAGGGCACCGGTGATTCCTGTCTCAGCGCAGCACAAGTTGAACATGGATGCACTGATATGTGCCATTCAAGAGAAAATCCCCACGCCAGAACGCAACCACCAGCTGGCTCCACGAATGTCAGTTCTCCGCTCGTTTGACGTGAACAAACCTGGGACACTGGTAGAAGACCTTACAGGCGGCGTAGTCGGAGGATCAGTTGTCCAAGGCGTCTTTCAGAATGGCGAAGAGGTCGAGATTCGCCCCGGAATCAAGACAGAGGACAGCAACAGGGCCAAGTACGACCCTCTGTTAGCAAGAGTCGCCCGCCTAGAAGCTGGAGGCGGAGAAGTCAAGGAGGCAGCTCCTGGAGGACTCATTGCGATGGGAACCGACCTAGATCCATCCGTCACAAAGTCTGACGGCCTAGTCGGTAATGTCGTGGGAAAAGCTGGAACTCTCCCTCCCACACTTGAAAAAGTCAGCCTTGACGTTGATCTATTCGAGAAAGCGGTCGGTACGGAACAACTCGTTCCCGTCCAGAAGATTCGAATGAATGAGCCACTAGTTCTGAATGCGGGGACAGCGGTTACTTCCGGGGTTGTCGTTTCTGCTCGTGAAAATATCGCGGACGTAGCGCTAAGGAAGCCGATTTGTTCCGAGCCGGGTTCCAAAGTAGCTCTAAGCCGTCGGATAGGGGAGAGTTGGCGACTCATAGGATTCGGAACACTGAGGTAAGAACCAGCTCCACCGGGTTACTCGTTCTCCTCGACACCAGCTTCGTGTTGACGTGCCTCAGACAACGGCTCGATTACGAGCCAGCTCTTCAGGAACTGCTGCATACACGCGTAAGTGTAGCGATAATTGACGGTGTCATGCTCGAACTCCAGCGTCTTGCCCGCGTCGGGAAGTGGAACACTAGCTCTCTGGCCAGAATTGCTCTTGACATCGTAGCTCGGGGAGCGATTGAGTTAGTTGACACGCCGCTGGGAGTTCCGGACACTGACACGTCACTTCTGACTTTTGCCCTGGGGACAAGGAGGGAGACGGCCATCGCTACAGTCGACTCTGACCTTCGAAGGCTACTCGGGCTCAATGGGTTGACTGTGATCTCACCAAGATCGCATTCTAAGTTGACCGTTTTTCGAGGAAGCCGTTTTCGTCCTCTTTAAATAACAGAGGCTTCCGCGGCCGAGCTAGGACTCAACTTGGCGCGACTGTACTCCGGGAAAAGAGGAAGCTCCGGCTCGACAAGGCCCGTTAGTCGTCGCCCACCCTCTTGGTTCAAGTACGAGCCTGAGGAAGTTGAGGCTCTCGTCAGCAAGCTCTCGAAAGGAGGAAACTCCCCCAGTATCGTCGGACAGCTGCTGCGCGACCGGTATGGTATTCCCTTGGTCTCCCAAGTCACCCAGAAGCGACTGGAACGATTACTCCCTCCTGAGGCAAGGCCTAGGATTCCCGAAGATCTCGAAAATCTTGTCAAAAAGGCTACAAGGACAGCCCGGCATCTGGAAAAGAACAGAAAAGACTATCCCAACAAGCGAGACCTCGCGCTAATCGAGTCGAAAATTCATAGACTCTCAAGTTACTATCGAAGCGCGGGTCGACTGCCCAAAGAGTGGGACTACAAGCCGGTTGCAGCCTCCCTCCACTAGTACTTCTGACCGTCGCGCGGAACTTGACGAGCTCGCCAGGAAATCTGCCGACGTAATAGTAAGGGCCGCAGAAAGACGATCGCCAATCCTGCTTGTGACACATTTCGATGCCGACGGGTTGAGCGCTGGTAGCATTACCCTGACCGCTGTGAGGAGACTTGGTGCCTCATTGCACCAACGAGTCGTCGAAAGCCTATCTGAAGATGTAGTCGAAGACCTTGGGCAGATAGATTCCGAACTCATTGTTCTCACCGATATGGGAAGTGGTCAGCTTGCCCTTCTAGAAAAAGGATTCCGGGAGAAAGAGGTCGTCGTCGCTGACCATCATCAATCCCTAGGAGAGCCGGCGAAGAACACTCACCATTTCAACCCCCACACCGTTGGTTACGACGGATCCACGGTGATAAGCGGTGCCGGAACAGCCTACCTGCTTGCAAAGGCTATCGACGAGAGAAATAAGGACCTGTCACCAATGGCCCTAGTCGGGTGTCTCGGAGACCAACAAGACAAGGGCCCACAACGGAAGTTGAGAGGCCTAAATGCTGACATTCTCAGAGACGCGATCGAACTCAATCTCGTCGAAGAAACGCAGGACCTAATCCTGTTCGGCAGACAAACAAGACCAATCCACAGAGCAATCGCATCGACTACCTCTCCATTCCTTCCGGGGCTTAGTGGAGAGGAAGACAGGTGTCTCGCCCTGCTCGACAAGGCACACGTACCGACGAAAATAGACGAGAAATGGAGAACAATCTCCGACCTCTCGACGGACGAGAAGCAACGACTAGTTGACGGGATTATTCAGCACATGATGGCACTGAAGCTCAGCGGTGAGAAAGCCTTGGAGCTTATCGGGTCCGTCTACACTCTCGTTAAGGAAGACCCCTGGACGCCACTCAGAGATGGGAGAGAGTTTGCGACGCTCCTCAACTCGTGCGGCAGGATGGGAAGAGCGTCACTTGGCCTAGCACTAGGACTGGGCGAGAGAGGAGCAGCATTCAAGGAGGCCGAACTAGTCTACTCAGAATACAAGAAGTCGCTAGCGACGTACATGAACTGGCTGACAACTAGTCCCGGCGCTCTGATACGGGAGGAGAACTTAGTAATAGTGAGAGGAGAAGGCGTGATCGACGAGAACATGACGGGGGCCGTTTCCTCCATTGTCTCCTCGTCGAACCTATTCGGAACTGGTAAGGTCACGCTCGTTATCACAACAAGAAAAGACGGCGCAGTAAAGATCTCCGCAAGGGCGACGGACAATCTCGTATCCATGGGAGTAAACCTCGGCAAAATACTTCAGACACTGACCGCGGACTACGGAGGGAGTGGAGGCGGTCATGCGATAGCGGCAGGAGCAACGGTCGACAAAGACAAACTCGATGGATTTCTAGCTACGTTTGAGAGGACCATAGACTCTGTGCTATTACATTGATTAGAGCTAGGTTACGACTTAGGACACGCAGCACTAAAGCATCCGAGTCGTTGGTGCGCGCGGTAGAGCCTGATAACGAGATGCCCGGACTGAACATAAATGGCTGGGCTCTCGGCAGAGAGGTCACTTTCAAGATCTCTTTTGATGGAAAGATTGAAACATTCATATCCACCCTAGACGACCTCATTCAGTGTCTTCAAGCGGCAGAAGGAACTCTGAATAGCGTGTCCGAGGAACACAGGAGGTAAACAATTTGTCGAAAGCAGCTAAGAAAGTTAGGGACAAGTGGAGGGCCAAGGAATGGTACTCAGTATTCACCCCGTCATACTTTGGGGAGCAGAATGTCGCGGTTATCCCTTCAGAGGATCCGAAGAAACTCATAGGTAGAGTCGTCGAGACCACCTTATATGATATCAGCGGGGATTTTTCTCATCAATCTACCAAGCTCTACTTTCTAGTAGTTTTGGTCAACGGGGACCGTTGCGAAACGATCCTGAAGAGTCACGAGTATTCTACCGACTATTTGAGAAGTCTGGTTCGAAGAGGCAGCACCAGGATTGACGGAATCTTCACTGCCAGTACGAGTGACAAGTATCTGACGCGGGTTTACGTCATATCTTTCAGCCACGGTAGAATCCAAGGGTCCCAAGAGCATGCGGTACGCCAAGTCATGGGGAAGGTTGTAGCGGAAAAGGCCGCAAAGCTGACCTATTCTCAACTTTGTCATGAGATGGTGCTTGGCAAGATGGGATCAGATGTATACAATGAAGCGAAGAAAGTCTGTCCACTGAGACACGTGGGAGTGAGAAAGTCGAAACTTCTCTCAATGCCCCTGGAGACGCCGAGCTCTGAGCCAGGCCCGTCACAAGCCCGGGAGCCGATGGCTCCGATTCCAGAAGCATCGTAATCGCATCGCGCAGTCTTGCCCCTTCAGTTCAGAAGCTCTGGAATAAGGGGCCGGTATCCTACCGAGGTCGGCCCCTCGGTGGCGTCCGAACTTGCACGTGCACTCTGCCGAAATCCCGGAACAGAGGTTTCCCTAGGCAGAGACCCACGATTCTCTGGACCTGTTTTGAAGGCTTCATTCTCCTCCGCTGCCTTGGAGGCAGAAGCTCACATTCTGGACTATGATCTTGTTCCGACTCCTGCTCTCTCGTTCGAGACGAGAGCCAGGGGGAACCGCTGGGGGGTCATGATAACGGCGAGTCATAACCCACCCCAATACAATGGATTCAAAGTCTTCAACGCAAAGGGTGAAGCCGTCGACGATGTGACGGAACTTCGAAGCAGTCCTCGCTCGGCTGACCGAGGAAAGAATGGCGTCTGGAAATACGAGTCGGCCCGGCCCACTGGGTACAAGTCCAGATTGGCCACGATCAGTTTCGACAGGAAATGGAAGGTCGTTGTAGACCCTGGCAATGGAGCTGCGTCCGAACTGGCGCCAGAAATTTACGGCAACCTGTTGGACTCGGCTACTTCAATCAATTCGATGCCTGACGGTGAGTTTAGCGCACGGGGGTCTGAACCGACTCGGCAAAGCACTCGGATGCTACAGGAGATAGTTACAAAGACGGGCGCAATGGCGGGGGTAGCGTTTGACGGGGATGCTGACCGAATGGTCCTCGTTGATGAGAAGGGTGACTGCCCCCTGCAAGACCGAGTCCTCGGAGCGTACATTCGATCCCTAGCCCTGAGATCGAAGGGCCCGTTTCTCATACCGCTCGACGCGTCAATGGCAATAGACGAGGTCGTTGAAAAACATGGAGGAAGAATTATCAGAGGTCCGGTTGGCGACGCGAAGCTCTTGCGTGAGGTGAAGCGTTGGAAAGCCAGTTTTGCAGGAGAACCCTCAGGAGCCTGGATCCATACGAACTTCAATCCTTGCCCCGACGGGATCCTATCAGGCCTATTGTTTCTTAAAGCGGTCGAGGAAGACGGTGACTCTGTCTCAGCTTACCTCGACGACGTGCCCGAATACTACATGATACGAAGGAGTTTATTAGGAAAGCTACGACCAGGCAAGGCCGAGTGGCTGGCCAACCACCTCGGAAAAGTGGTAGGAGCCGGGTCGTCAATTAGCGACAAGTATGGATTACGGGTCAGCACAGACAAGAGCTGGGTTCTCGTACGCGAAAGCGGGACTGAACCGGTTATCCGAGTGACAGGAGAATCGAAGGAACGCGCAGGAGCCGCTCGAATTATTCGTGAAACCCTTCGGCTCGTAAGACAAGCTCTGAAAGGTAAGCCCAGTTGAAAGCCGTCATACTCGCCGCAGGCCGAGGCGTGAGACTCTGGCCCCTGACAGAGCACATGCCAAAGCATCTTCTCCCCGCCGGAGGCCGAGCCATCCTCGAGAGAACGGTCAGTGCTCTAGCAAACGCAGGGATCAGGGACCTTGTCCTTGTGGTGAACTACAGGGCGGAGATGATAAGAGCACACCTTGGCGGAGGGGGCCGCTTCAACTGTAGAATCAAGTTCGTCTCCCAGAAGCGCATAGGAGGAACCGCTGACGCTATTGCCACTGCAAAGGACGAGCTGAAAGGTGAGGACCACTTTCTCGTGCTCTACGGCGACGACTATTACGCCTCGTCGGCTATCGGGAGATTTGCCCAGGCTGCAACTCGAGGAGGGACGATGCTAGCAGCCGCATCGGTGGACGACCCTTCGAGATTTGGGACTATAGAGGCGAAAGACGGTCTGATCAGTGAGATTAGGGAAAAGGCATCGAGGAAGGGTCCGGGGTTAGTGAACGCAGGTATGTATTGCCTTCCTGCGAGAGCTATCTTGGCAGTTGAGAAGACGAAGCGGTCTACGCGGGGTGAACTTGAGCTGACGGACTCGACGAGAATTCTCATCCGGCGAGGCGAAGAGGTAAGAGTCTTTCCACTCGAGGCGGGCGAGTGGGCCGGCGTAAGCTATCCCTGGGACCTTTTGGAGGCCAATAGTCTCGCTGTTGAAGCAAATGAGCCATCTAACCAGGGGACAGTCGAAGATAATGTCAGAGTGACAGGGAAAGCGATTCTGTCCAAAGGGGCCGTGGTGAAATCAGGATCATGCCTGGAGGGCTCAGTCTTCCTTGGAGAGGGGGCGGTAGTCGGGCCGAATGCATACTTACGGAGGGGCACATCACTTGGGAAGAATACAAAAGTTGGCGCGGCGTGCGAAGTAAAGAACAGCGTGCTGATGGATGGAGCGAAGGTCCCGCACCTTTCCTACATTGGCGACAGCATCATAGGACACGACACCTCACTCGGAGCAGGAACCACTACGGCTAACTTGCGCTTTGACGAGGCGAATATCATGTCCAGCGTCAAGAGGAAGGCGTTGAATACAGGGCGCAAGAAACTTGGTGCAATCATAGGCGACAGCGTCAGAACAGGAATCAATGTTTCCATCCTCCCTGGCGTGAAGATCGGAGGCGGCTCCTGGATCGGGCCAGGAGTTGTAGTTAGGGAAGACATTCCTTCACAAGCAAGGCTCAAGGACTGACCCCAAGTCGATTATTATGAGCAGCACTGTTATTGAATGGAGTCGATTGAGGTAACTTGCCAGGGTGGCTCAGCGATGCGAATAGTATACTTCGACCTGGCTCTTGTCCTTGAAATCGATGCGCGCGAAGCCGAATCTGACCATCTGGATAATGCTCCCGACAGGTTCTGCTAGCACGTTCTCCTCAGCCTGCCCGGTGGCCAGGGTAGCATCAGGCATCACGGATTGGAACTGGATTCGCTGTCCCTCAGGGAGCCACTGTATCAGTGGTGCTCCTAGTTTGCGCGCGGTCATGTAGTCCTGGCTGTGAAAACGAGCGCTAGCCGGCGACGCGTCAGCGTTCTCAACCTCAACGTTGAACAGCTCCATCAAGCGCAAGACATTGGAGGTTGCGAGCAAACCTTTGTCGGCACCTGAGAGCCAGACCCGTGCTTTGTTCCCTTCAGCGTTTACTTTGAGAGTTCTAGCTCCGAGTTCTGGCTGCCCGGGGTGGAGGGGAAGATGTGCTTCAAAGTTGCCGGGAACTCCCGTGACATCCAATGGAACCGGGTCGACAAGGAAGTTGTATCTGTGGGCTATGCGGTCTACTTCCTTCCTGTCGGCGGCGTTGATGTTGTCCCAGCTCAGGGTGGCGTCAACGGGGCGTGGACCCATTTCGTGGACTATCTTTCTCAAAGTGTTTGGTGAATATCCTCTTCGACGAAGAGCAGCTAAGGTGGGCAGTCGCGGGTCAGAGTAATCCTTCACCTGGCCTGTCTCAAGCTGTTTGACCATTACTGATTTGCTCAGCGTAAACCCTACTGCTTTCAACCGTCCATAGTGAATGGCTTCAGGGTATTTCCATTCCAAGTACTTGTACACGTAGCCTTGACGGAAGGCGTTTGTCAGGTGCTCCTTTCCGCGAAAAATGTGGGTTACTCCAAGGAGGTGATCGTCGATCGCGCTGGCAATGTTGTAAAGGGGCCAGACTCGGTACTTGGTACCGACGCGAGGATGGGGGTATTTTTCCGGGTCGATTACTCGAAAGGCAGGCCAATCCCTCACAGCCGGATTGGGATGAGTGATATCGGTCTTGATTCTCACCACCGCCTCGCCTTCACTATAGCCGCCGTGTAGCATCTTCCTCCAGTCGTCCAGATTGGTTGCGGGGTCTTTGAGTCTGCAGGGGCAGGGCTCCCCTCGGCTGATGCGGGCGCTGAAGGCCTCTCGCTCACAGGTGCAGACGTACGCGGACCCTTGGTCCAGCAACTTCACGGCATGCTCATAGTAGAGTGAGAGCCTGTCGCTCTGAATCCACTCTTGGTCCCACGGGCATTCAAGCCATTTGAGGTCGTCTCTGATTGCCTCGTAGTATTCAAGGGCTGATTTCTTCAACCTAGGGTCTGTGTCCTCGAACCGGAGCAGAAATCTTCCATCATACTTTCTCGCATAATCATGTGACAGGATTGCTGCCCTTATACTCCCAAGGTGCAGTACGAAATCGGGGTTCGGAGCGAAGCGTGTTACAACCTCCCCCGAGAGGTCTTTGTTCTTGAGCGGTGGGAGGTCGCCAAACCTGCCCTCTTCACCATTCAACCTATTGGCAAACATTCGGGTATTCCGCTTGAGTATTCCAGGTGTAAGGCCCGGGTTAGAAAAGATGCTCGTCCAGGATTTCGGCCGCTCCCCCGGGTGCCGAGAGGATGAGTTCCTTAGTGAGCTTCCCAACGGCTCTTTTGACCTTTTCCACCGAGCCGGGAAGTGTATTGATGAATACCGAAGGCCCTGTATCTAACGAGAACCATGCCGGCACGTCGTCCTCCTCGCGAAGTCGCCGGACTTCGTGTAGTATCGCGAGGGAGACCGGAGTGATGAGTATTATTCCAGCGGGCCCTGTCATTGTGACAGCATGAAGGTTCAGTGTGTCCTCTTCCGCAATCGCTCCAATCCGAGGAACATCGCCTTTGGCGATTGCTCGTTTCATCTTTGAGACCTGGGCGGAAACGTAACGGAGGCGAGCCTTGAACATAGGTGAACTGACAGAGTCTTTGTGTGCTGTGTCCGTTTTCAGGGCTGACTTGACTGGTGCAATGATAGTTCTAAGCTTGACAGAATCGGGCTTCGCCACTTGTTCGGCATATGAGTGACGTTTTCTGCTCGCGTACCAGATGGAGAAGCCCCCGACTAGACTTCTCGAGGCGGACCCGGCTCCCAGCCGGACTATCTCTGACAAACGCTTTGTTCCGGGGTCTAGGCCGAGCGCGGTTGCAGCTGCCAGACCTAGTGCGGCAAACCCTGACGCGGAGAAGCCTAGGCCTTTGCCATCGACCTCAGGGTTGCGTGATACTACGCGCCCGTAGACCCTCTTGGCTGCCATATGGCGAAGTGTGTCTAGGACGACTTCGACCCTATCGAGTTCTCTTCGCGACGGGATTCGTCCGTTAATGTTTACTTCGTCTCTTGCATAGTAAGCGTCCATCTCCACTGTTGTAATTGTCGGTAGCGCCCTCATGCAGACTGATATGCTGTCGTGATAGGGGAGCCGAAGCCTAGGGTCTCGGAGACCATGGTATTTTACAAGGCCTTGAATGGCGAAGGCTCGGGCTGTTGCCTTCAAGGTCTGGACTACTCTATCACGCCCGTAGCCTTTGCTACGCGTTCCGCGGCCGGCCCCGCGACCCCAGTTTCGCCGAGTATCGTGTAACGCTCTGGCCTGAGGGAGTGCGCCATCGTTAGAGCCTTCACTATTTGTGAAGGAGACACCTTCAGTTCTTTCGCGGAAGATGGAGCTCCGATTTCGCGTAGGAAGTCCCGTATGGATTCCCAATTGGAACCCTGCAGGTAGGCGCACAGGATGGCGCCGACCCCCGTTCTCTCGCCGTGAAGACTTGTCTCTCCTGCAACAATGTCGAGAGCGTGGCTGAAGAGATGCTCAGCTCCGCTGCAGGGCCGTGAGCTACCGGCGATGCTCATCGCGACCCCGCAGCTGATCAGGGCCTCGACCACCGTTCTGACTCCCTCGAGCTTCCGCTGGGTTATGTCCCGTGAGTTTTTCGAGACGAGCTCTGCACTCATGAGGGCTAGCTCTGCGGCGTAGTCGCCGTAGTATTCGTTCTTCAGCTTGTGGGCTAGCTGCCAGTCCTTCACCGCAGTGTATTTTGCAACGATGTCGCCGCATCCGGCGGCGAGAAGCTGGTATGGAGATTGGGCTAGGATTCCAATGTCGGCGAGGATGGCGATCGGTGCTTGGCCTCGGATGGAATAGGGTTTCGAGCTTCCTTTGATAGAAGCATACGGGCTGGCAATTCCGTCGTGACTTGCGGCCGTGGGAATGCTCATGAACTGAACGGCGGCTCTCGCGGAAGATAGCTTTGCCAGGTCAATGTCTTTACCTCCGCCCACTCCGAGAACAAGGTTCACTTCTGACTGTCTGACCTTTGTGATGACCTCTTCAAGGATTGATTCTGACGCTTCTTTGACTATGACATGGTCGACCCTGAGCCCTGCTTTCGCGACAGACTTGGCAACCCTCTCTCCAGCTAGCGGATATGTGATGGGACCAGAGACTACTAGTGCATTACCCCGGAAGCCAAGTCTGTGGCAAACATCTCCTACGTGGCTTATGACATCCTTGCCAACGATGACCTCTCTCGGAAGCTGCGTGTAGTGCTGGGATTCGTCTGATTCCATGAGTGTTCACAGAAAGCCTAGGATGACGAGGCCGGCTAGGAACACCACTATTTCAAGCCAGAGGAATGACCGGCCAATTCTTCGGGCCGTGCCTCCGACGAACGAGGTAATTGATTGGAACGTTTCTGAACCCAAAATTCGAAGGTTCAGGCTGAAACTGGAATATCCCACTGAAGCTGGCTCCATTTCATTGATTGCTCTTCTCGCCGTGGCCACTAACCTCTCGACAAACAACTCCTGCCGCATCTGTTCGCCAACAGGATGATACCCGAGCGGCGACCTTACGAGCCCCGTGACCAGGTGGGTGTCTGTTGTCATGACCTCACCGTCATCAATCCCAAGTGCTTTGAGTGCATTCAGAACCTTCTCCCTGAACCCGGTTTGCATATTGTTGCCGTCGACTGTCACATAAGCGGCTAGTTGATCACCCACTTGGAGTATTAGAATGGAAAGGCCTCCCGGTCCTATCCCATCTTCGAGCGAGAACTCCCTGAGAGGATCGCTAGCAACTCCCATCTTGAAGGTCTCCTGTGGGAGGCTCATACATACTCCTAAGTCCTTTGTGGCTACCTCTGTTAGAACTGCTGCCTGTTCTTGGGAAATTTTCGTCGGTCCAGCAAGTGAATTGTGGGCGTCGATGACAAGAGTTTTCGCTCCCTTCCCAAGTGCAGTAGCTTCAACGGATTGAGCTACTTCGAGTGGGAGGTCTTCCATGCTTCTTGGAGCAAGTGTCAACGTGATCAAAGCCGTCTTCCCAAAACACTGGGCACTGGCTTGCCCATCACCGACCCTCTCCCGAACCATGCGGGATGCTGTTGTGACATCAACTGCAGTCGGGTACGCTTTCTCAGTTCCTTCTATGAGTTGAGCGATATCTTCCTGAGCAATGATGTTGTGCTCGTGATTTGAGATGCTGTGGGGGATTAAGGCGATAGCGCCATTGTAGGATGCAATGGCGGCCTTCAGCCTAGATGGGAGGCCTCCGCTGCCTAGGTTTCTGTAGGGGCCGGGGTGGAACCTGGAGAGGACAATACACCCTCTGCTTTGAGTTTGATTCCCCTCGAACGCCAGAATAGAGGTCTCAACATTAGCCTGAGATCCGATTAGGGCGAGGCGAGACTCTAGGGGTTTACTCTCACCTTCCAGCCAATGCTCTAGAAACGCGCGGAAGAGGGCCAGGGGAGCATCACCGATTCGGTGCGAGCCGGACTTGTCAACCCCCCTAAGTATTCCTATTACGCCCACCGTTGACAGTGCAACGCTTGACAGGAATAGGACGCTCGTTTGAGACAGTGCTGAACTTGTCAGAATATGATGAAAGGACAACCCGTAGAAATATGCGAGAATTGACAGAGCTGGGACGAGCGTGGCTGCGGTGAATCTCTTCCATTGAGCTGCAATCGGCATTGAAAACATTGTGAGAAATCTGACGGGCAAGGAAATTGTGACGGTCATCAGAAGGCCGTCGGTCCAGAGCACGCTAGATTTGAAAATCGACGTGGCCGCAGAGGCCAGCGGCAACAAAACGAGAAGTGGCGCCCAACAGAGCAGCTCGACTCCCATCAGTCGTCGAAAATCGAGGACCGTGTCACTTCGCAGGAAAACCTTCGCGTTTAGCAATTCGCCAGCTAGTGACGGGAGAATAATTACTGTGGCCGGAATGATGAATGATGTGGCAAGTTCAAGCCCTGAGAGAGGTAGAGCGAGGGCCGCAGGGAGAAATACCTCGGTACAAAACATGGACACTAACTGTGCGGTTGTTGGGAAACTTATTCTTCGGATGAAGTTGAAAGCGTGAACAGTTCCTGCTATCCCTCCCCCCGGCCGGTAGCCTTCGACCATTGGCTACTCCCGGCCTAGAGCAGCAATGATCCTACTCACCTGACTCGTCCCCTCTATTTCGAGAACTGTCCCGGTGACCAGTGCTTTCGCCCCGGATTTGGCGAGTTCTTCGGCCTGCTTGGGCTCTCTGATTCCACCTCCGACGATTACTGGGATTTCGACCGACGATACTACTTTCCTAACCATTTCCGCAGTTACGGGTGTCTCGGCGCCACTCCCGGCCTCCAGGTAGACCCATCGCATCCCGAGGTATTGCGCCGCAAGGGCGTAGGCCTGGGCCAAATCCGGTCTCGAGTAAGGTACCTTTTCCGCCCCACTAATTTTGCTCACAGCCGTGTTGGTTTCTCCGACCAATATGTACCCGAGGGGAATTGCTTCGAGACTGAACCGTTTCACTATGGGGGCACCCATGGCCTGGGTGCCGGTAATGTACTGGGGCTTCGAGGAGTTGAGCATTGACATAAAAAAGATGGCGTCAGCAAAGCGGCTAATTCCTTGTAGACCATTCGGGAATAGTATCACTGGGAGTGAAGAGTTTGCCTTTATCGTCTTGACGGTGGCGTCGATCTCGCTTGAAGAGGTCACAGTGGAGCCGCCTACCATGATTGCAGTTGTTCCAAACTTCTGCAGCTCCCCGACTGTCTCCGGGAGTGACTCGAGTGGCTTCTCAGGATCTATGAGGGCAAGGTGAATGCAGCCGTTTCGCTGTATGGATCTCAGGAGGGTCTTTTCCGTGGGTCCCGTTTTCGCCAACTCTAACTGGTTAGAAGCTGATATGCCACCTTCATCGCTAAGATAGGATGCCTAACTAGAAGCCCAACGGCTCTGTTGGGCTTTAGGCCGTTGGCCATGTCCATGAGGTCTTGGCCTTCAAGAAGTTCTGTTATGATGTTAAGGTCATGGTCTGAGAAACGTTCGAAGGACTCCAGTGCCTTGAGACTGTTTTCGATTCTCTCCCCAAAGAGTCGGTCAAACCGTTCTACGTATCTATAGAGCTGTGAAGCTGACGCGTCTCCGACTTGCACCGATTCTCCAGCGACCTCTCCCGCGACTTTTCCCGCGACAAGACTGGTGTGGATCCCAGCTCCCGTCAGAGGGATGACTTGCCCAGCCGCGTCTCCGCAAAGCATCATATTATCGATAACGAATTCAGCAACTTCCCCTCCGACAGGAACGGGGGCTGCGAGCGTCTTCCCGATTTTTGCTTTAGAGAAGGCCTTGGGGTGTTGCGCGATGAAACGGTCAAGGAGTTGTCTCGCGTTTCCGCCTTTTAGGCCGATTCCCACGTTTGCGTCTCCGTCGCCCTTCGGGAAAACCCAAATGTACCCTGACGGTGCTTTCTCATGTCCCACGTAAATTTCGAGCTTCGTTTCATCCTCTATAGTGCAGTCCGTCATGTAGTATTGTAGGGCGGTGATGGCGACATATTTGTTTCTCGCGAAGAACCTCCGGGCTAACAGCGAACCGACGCCGTCGCATCCAATTACGACTTTGGTTCTAAGGGTGAAGGTTTCTCCGCTTTTTCGACCTTTGAGTATGACATGACCGTCGTCTCGGCCGATTTCCTCGATCAGGTTTCCGTACCGGACAGCAGCCCCACAACCGCTCGCTCTCTTGGCCAGTACACCTAGGAATGAGGGCTTGTCGAGAATGAGCCCCTCTCCAGCAACGTTTACTCGCTTCTTCTCATTCGGGGCGTATAGGACGGCACCCGAAATCTTGTTGGCGACAAACTCAGATGAGGGCTCGATTTCCGCGTCCGATAGAACCCCTCCCAATACTCCCTCCGCGCACACTTTGCGACCAGGGTCAGTCTCTCGCTCAAGGAGAATTGTGCTAGCTCCAGAAGATGCTGCCTTCCACGCTGCCATAACCCCCGCTGGCCCAGCTCCGATTACAGTAACATCACAAGACTCCAAGAGCAACACCCAGGTAGACAGCGGCCAGGAATTTTCCAGGCTCCCGTTTAATCATTCTCTTACCGTGAGCGGGACGCGGCTTCCTTCCTGTCTAGGTCCTTCTCCACTCTGTTAAGGAACCAAAGGGAATAGATTGAGAGAGCGAAAACAGTGATTACCACCTTTGTTGCGAAAACTAAGTTAAGCGTCGTCCTTGTGTTTGGGTACGGATTGGCGAGAACATCAGGGTTGCAAGGCAGAGGAGTGCAGTTGGCACTCGTGACCGCGATAAGGGCTGACCAGATTGCAAAGTTGAAGAAGATCTCATAGAACGCACCGAAAGCGACGACTGCAGTGCCGATGAAAAGGAACCTTCGGACCTCGGGTGAGAGGGTAAGAAACCTGGCCCTCTTTGCTTCCAATCCGAACGTCCAATACAGGAAGCTGAAGTAGGCGAACCATGTTATGGGTTTTGCATAGAAATACGGGGAAAGTCCAGGGGGCGGCCACTCGGACTGGACAAACTGAAAGCCCAGTTGAGGGTTAGTTGTGGCGGTCAACCCATAGTAAAGGACGAAGGTAAGCGCGAGCAGTCCGGACGACCAAGACAGTATCGAAAACGGGCGCCGTTCCATGAGGGCCCGGAGTTCGAGATAGCCGAGTTTGGTTGGCCTCTCCAATTTCATACGGGGCTTCATGCCCAATGGAGGGTCTGGGGCTTTAGCGTTTGCTACTGCTTAGATGCAAGTGCTCTACAAGTCTCTGCGGTGAGGCATTTTGCAAACCTTAAACTGGGAACTTTTGGGCCTTTCGTAGAGGATTGTTGATCGTGAAGCGTTTGAATGACATCGTCCCAGAGAGAGTGGGCGACTTCAAGCGTTGGTATCTCTCGCGAGCCGAGCCTGGCCACGAGCTCTCCGTGAGATACGTGGAGCTAAACGGTATCGTTGCTCCTCACACGCACTACGTCGAGGAGACTATCTACTACATTGAAGGTAAAGGCGTTGCTAGAGTGGGGGATAGAGAAGTTAGCATCCGCCCAGGGACGATGCTTGTCATCCCTCCGGGTACAGTTCATAGTTCGATAAAGGAGGGCTCAGAACCGGTTCGCTACCTTGCCATTTTTGTCGGAAACCCCGACCTTTGATTCTGTTTCAGACAACAAGTGAAGTCAAAAAATGAGGACGGGGAGAACTTGAGCTCTCCCATTACCGGTTACTGCACGACCTCGCCTGAGGCGAATCGTGGGGCAACTCGGGTAATCTTGATCTTTACGTGGTCTCCTGGCTTTGTGTTCGGAATGAAGACCACTAGGCCTTCAACACGAGCTATTCCTTCTCCGCGTCTGCTGATCTCCTTGATGTCAACGTCGTATTCTTTGCCTTCCTCGACAGGTTTCGGACCGAATCGGTTACCTCCTCCACCATAGCCTCTCCTCTCATAACTCATCTGCATCTTCCACCTCCGTTCATACGTTCTTCTCGTTCGTTCCGGTTTCCTCGGGAGAAAGCAGCAGTCGTCTCGTCAACGGCTACCGGACGTTCTCCGGCAAGTCAACCTTCGGCAGGAAACGTTGAGGACCTGCAAAATATAAACCTACTTTCCGTGACGACCACCGTTCATCGGAACAGCCTAGAATCGTTAGGCTCAATAGCCGAAGTCGATTGCAGGGGCAAGTCACAATGCCATCACGAGTCGAAATTTTCCCCTTGACAGGCCTACCGCTGATCAACCCCGGTGACGACCTTGCAGGTATGATTGTGAAACAAGTCCGAATGAAAGGGTTGAGTATCAAGAACGGAGACATCATTGTCATAGGACAGAAAGTGGTTTCAAAGTCTGAGGGTCGAGTGGTCGACGTTTCCAAGGTCAGAGCTTCAAAGAGAGCGCTTGACCTTGCCAGGAGAGTTAGGAGGAAAGCGGGGTTCGTCGAGCTTGTTCTCCGAGATGCGAAGAAGGTGGCCAAGGCTTCAAAACAAGTACTCATAGTGACAACCAAACAAGGTTTTACGTGCTTGAACGGAGGGGTTGACAAATCCAATGTTGAGGGGGAGAGAATGTACGCCCTTCTTCCAGTCGACCCGGACATGTCAGCGCGAAAAATCAGGGCACGAATCCAGCGACTGACCAACCGTCAGGTAGGTCTCTTAATCACTGACACTCATAGCCGACCCTTTAGGTTGGGCCAAGTGGAAGAGACTATCGGGCTTGCAGGATTAGATCCAATGGCAGATTACAGAGGAAAGCATGACCTGTTCGGATACCAGCTCCGGTTCAAGAATGTGGCTGTAGCAGACGAACTGGCTGCGGCGGCGGAGCTTGTAATGGGTCAGGGGACTGAGGCCACGCCTGTAGCGATTATCAGAGGAGTTGGACGAGTCGAGTTCAAGGAACGAGCTCGAAGCTCGGAGCTCGTTGTTGCCGTCGGACAGGACCTCTTTAAGGGGACACTTTGAAACGACGAGGCTCAGCTGCTAAACCCGCCCGAACCCAAGAATCGCACAAAGTCGTCTATGACCAAGCGCAGTGGTCACTACTGAAAGGGTTTCGAGACAGAGCCATCACAGTTTTTGAAGCGCTAGGAACATGGAGAGAATCGAGCATTATTCACGGAAGCGTTGCAAGAGGCGATGTTGATGAAGAGAGCGACATCGACATAGTCATTCCCACCGAAACCGCTACCCAGCTGGTGGAGACAAACCTTGAGAGCTCAGGATTTACCGTCGTCACGAGAGAAATTTCTCAAGCCACTCCGGCACACTCCCCTAAGGCGCACCTGTACCTCGACCCTGAGCAACGAGTAGTAGTTACAATCCCATTACTCCAGTTGCGCAAGCTAGAAACCGAGTTTTACAAGTTCGGAGGAGCTGCAACCCTCCAAGACCTTCGAAACAACTTGCGTGTGCCAGGATGCACGAAGAGACTTACACTCGTAGAACCCACGATAGACGGTCACCTCGAATCGCCGGTTGTCGAGCATGAACCAGGGGTGGCAAGAAAGGTAGGAGTCAGTGTTGAAATCGTAAGGGAACGTGTACGAGTCCTCACGCGTAGGGATCGTTATGGCCGGACTGGAACATTCCTCAAGCTGAAGGTTCCAGAGGTCGTCACGTTCGAAGAAGTCTTGGGCGAGGAGGCGAAGACAAACCCCGCTCTAAGAAGAACGCTGAGAATCCGGCAGAGGGGTAGATGAACCTACCGTCGACGCGGTTTCTACGTTATCTCTACCGTTGAAAAGGTAATATTCATCGAAACAACGGCGAATCGGAAACCCATCGGGAAACGAGTCGCATGAGTTTCTTCTTAGACCCATACCTGCCCATCCTAGCATACCTAGCAGTATGGGGCGTCCTTGTCCTCCTTGGATACTTGCTGAAAGCAGAGAAGCACGGAATCATCCTCAAACCCTACTACTTCATGTTGAAGACAGTAGTCTTCAACAGCTGGCTGGAACGAATCGGGAACAGGTTCCGAAGGATCTGGTTAGTCTACTTCGACATCGGAGCGGCGATGGGCCTAGGACTGCTCGTTTTTGCGATCACAATCTTCCTCCAAAACGCAGTCGGCCTCCTGACCCGCGCCCCCTCGGCGGGTCCGACACTCTTAATCGTCCCACTTCCGGGGTTGACCATTGGCTGGGACGTCTTTCCTTACGTTCTTATCTCAATTGCCATTCTGTTGATTCCCCACGAAGCAGCGCATGGCATCGCCAGCGTCCTCGACAAAGTACCAATCAAGTCCTCAGGAGTGTTCATGGCAGTTTTCCTACCTGGCGGCTTTGTCGAAATCGACGAGGAAGACCTTGCAAAACGGGCATCCAAGACCAAACTAAGGGTGTTCGCGGCAGGTTCGTCAACAAACGTGATCAGCTGGCTCCTTGTCGTCCTGCTCCTCTCGAACTTTGCCCTAACAATCAGTCCGCTTTACAACGCATCTCCTTCTGGGGTCCTCGTTACAAGACTCTCTGACGGCGGACCAGCTCAGACCGCGGGAATACAGCCATGGTCAGTAATCACTTCGCTTGACAATACTACTGTCAACCGGGTCGGCGACCTAGCCGACTATCTTGCCAGAGTCCGTCCTAACGCTACCGTAGTGATCGGGCTCAACGATGCGAGAAAAATTCCAGTACTGACTAAGCCGGCGTCTGACAATGCGAGCCGTGCCTTGATTGGCATACAGCCCTTTGACTATTATGCCCCAAGGGCCGGGTTCCTTTCGGTGGCTTTTCCCTTTCAACTGTTCAGCACCTTCCAATGGCTGGCCATCATCCTGCTCGGGGTGGGCATAGTGAACATGCTTCCCATGTACCCCTTTGATGGTGATCGCTACTTCGATACTATCCTTGGTAGACTGGGCCTGAAAGATACTAGGAAAGCTAGGACCCTTGCTAGCATCATATCTCTGAGCCTCTTAGGGGGAAACCTTGTTCTCTCCTACATTATGTTCGGAACCGTGTTCCCGAGGTAGCCGGATATGGATCCCATGATATGTGGCACCTGTGGGAACCATCCAGCATTCTACCGGCGAGAATACGAGGGCGTTGCACTCTGCAAAGCTTGCTTCAAGACGTCCATTGAACGCAGAGTCAAACGAACCATTGGTCGGTGGAAGATGTTCGAACCGAACGATCACATCGCCGTGGCAGTCTCCGGCGGAAAGGACAGCTTGACGATGCTCATGATTCTCAAGAAACTGGCTTCTCGTTTCCCACGTACGAAGCTGACAGCTGTTACAGTGGACGAAGGCATCGCTGGTTACCGTGAGGAGGCAGTTGAGCTCGCGCAGAATTATACTAAGAAGCTTGACGTGGCCCACGAAATAGTATCGTTCGCAGACATCTTCGGGTATGGACTAGACGATTTCTTACGGGAAAGAAGTGAACGGTTGACAGCATGCTCCTACTGCGGTGTCTTCCGCCGTAAAGCGATCAACTTGGCGGCACGGAAGGTTGGAGCGACAAAAATCGCCACGGCCCATAACTTGGATGATGTCGTGCAGACTTACTTGTTGAACCTGTTTCAAGGTGATGTTGACCGGTTCGTGCGGTCAAGCCCAGTGCTTCGGGACTCGCGCGGCATGTTTCTGACCCGGGTGAAACCGTTGTGCGAGGTCCCCGAGAGGGAGATCGCGCTCTACGGATATTCTGAAGGCTTGGTTTTCCAGTCAGTCTCCTGTCCGTACATGACGGAGGCCTTGAGAAACGAGCTGCGTTCTGCGGTCAATAAGCTGGAAATCGCTCATCCAGGGGTGCTATACTCATCATACCGGGCGATGCTAAGGCTTAGGGGTCTCGCCGAACCCGGAGTTCCCTCGTCGACGCTCGTCCCATGCAGCAACTGTGGAGAACCAGCATCTTCTGAACTGTGCGAAGCTTGCCGGATGGTTGGAGCTCGGGGAACGATGCTTGAAAACCCTCGGCCAACCCTGCTCTAGTCTCAACGACTTCGTCCCGCGAAACGTTGGGGTTTTTGCTCGGTGACGCCTGGCCACCTAAGCGGCAGGCCAGAGAACATCGCAACAACCCACGGTAAGCACGGATAGACGCGAAGAAATCGGTTCAAACTCCCATTAGAGAAGTCAAACACGAGGTCAGAGGCCCTGAGCGGGCCTCTCTTCGGCACCGGCCATAGGAAAGAGTGTAACCCAAAGCGGAGTCGTCATCGTATCAGGGCGTTGACATTTTCCAAGGCAAGTAGAATCCAGTCGAGGTTACAGACGTTGCGGCTGAAGACTCGTTCTGGGACGAGTGAAGTGATCACGGAGCCCGATGACCTAGGTACGCCGGGACTGGCGCAACGTAAAGCGGCGAAGCCGAGAAAGCGCAAAGACAAGGGGACCAGAGGCAAACAGTCCAAACAGAAAACGCCAAAGAAGCCAAAACTCGAGACTGACAAGACTGAAGAGCGTAGCGTCCTGCCCAGTAATAGTCCCATTCCTACTCCTAAGCTATCACCCGCGTATGCACCATTAGCGGAACCGTCGGCCCGTGAGAGCATCAGCGAGCCTGAAGAAGCTAAACCCTTCTACGTCATTGAAGGAGTGAGAGGGTCAGAGCCGGATGCTAGAGAGGACAAGTCGTCCGAGACAGGAATCCCCTCCCACTTCCAACCACCGACTCCGTCCCCGTACACTCAATCATCTGCTCCGGGAGAGGGTCAGTATTACTTGGTCTTCGTCAACGCCCCCGCCCAGTCGCTCGTCAAAACTAAGGTTCAGATAGACTTCGACACGTTCCCTACTATTACAATTGGCAGAGACCCGGAGAATGTCGTGGTGATTCCGGACCAGAATGTTTCGAGACTCCACGCCGAACTTAGCCGGGACGGGGGCGAAGTTGTGTTGAAGGATCAACAGAGCACGAACGGAACATATCTTTACGATGGAAAGGAGTTCCAGCAGGTCAACGAGAGTGTTGAGGTCAAGCCGAACAGCCTCATCAAGTTCGGCTCCGGCACCATCGTGAAACTGATCTGTGAATAATTTTCTTTTTGTCCTTCTCGTCGAGAATAGGAACCACGTGAACTGAATAGAAATCAATGTATTCCTTTGAGTCGCTCCCCAGATCCACTTTTTCCCGCCGTGTCGAGGAAAAAGGCCAATGCTGAACCCAAACAAGAACTGCGAATGGGCTCAGTCTGTTCCTCTTTGAGCGTCCATGTCCACTTCCCCGTAGACTTATAGGATTACCCCTGGAATCTGCAGGAGTTCCGTAAGGACGCGGTAGGTGAAGCCCCAGACGACGCGTCCATTCAAGACGAACGATTCCACCTTCCACGTCCGACCTCGGACCGACACCTCACTTGTCGATAGGTTAGGCTTCAAGTCTCGGAACGAAACCCAGAACGCGTCCGCCACTTCAGATCCCACCCTGACCAAAGGCTTCCTCCTCAAACCATAGACCCATGGCTGCACCCTCATCTCCGTCTGCCTCATCGGATGACCAAGGCTCAACGGGCCGAGCCTAACGCCCTCCTCTTGGAGCTTGACCCCAACCTCTTCAGACACCTCCCGTTCCAAAGCAGACACAGTCGACCCGTCCAAGCCTTTCACCTTACCTCCAGGCAGCCCTATTTGACCAGACCAAGGGTCGTCGTGCCGCTCGGTTCTCTGAATGAGGAGCACTTCGAGCGCTCCGCCCGATTCAGAGAGCATTACTGCCACCGTTGCCTCGACCTTCACATCAGCGGAGGATCTGTTCAGTCTAACCAGAGCTTCCTTCAGCTCGGCCAGTCGAGGGCTGAGTTGGATTTCTTCGGGCAAGCTCAACAGGCCATTGGGAGAGCTTGGATAGCTATGAACGACAGGTTCTGTCAACCTCTTCCTAGAAGGCGACAGGGCGATCTTCGACGTGCTTTCCCGTGATTTCCTCGTTTATCAACTGGTACTTTGCCTTCACGAGATCCATCAGCTGGGCGATGTCCTTGGAGTTTTGAATCGTGAGCCCAGCCCACGTCCTCTTCCGTACCTGTTCCCTCAAGCGCCAGTCGATAGCCGGGTTATCGACGAGCTTGGACCTAGACTTGTAGTCGGCGTGAATAGTCGCGTTAATCTCACTTCCCCTCGCATGGAGGTGGAACAGCTGCCTGCCCTCGTAGAAGAATGCCGGAACAGGCTCTCGACTATGCTCCTCGTACTGGACCTTCATCGTAACTCCTTTCAACTGCCTCATCCGAGTACGCAGGGTTTGGAAGACGGACCAAGTTTGGGCACCTACTCGGTCGGCGATTACGGAGAGATCAGGGCTGTCTTTGTGCGGCAAATCGCATAAGGGAGGAGACCCGATTCTACTATTTTACTCTAATCTGGATAGCGACTTAGCTAGCCGAGTCAAAGTCGAGACTGGGACACACGTTAACCAGCCACTACATCACTGGGTTGGTCCTTTAGGTGGAGACCCAGACGGCACTATACCGTTTAGTTCCCGGGTCGCGCGGAGAAGTTCACCCGAAACTGCATAGTAGGCACGGCTGCCCAACGGCAAATACCGAATAGCCTTTTTCAGCTGTTTGATGTAGAACCTGATTTCAGCAGGGTCGTGACGTGCAACAGCGACCTTCTCGAGCTGTTCGGGCTCCGGTGGGTCGACAGCGAGACGCTCTCTCCGACGGGGCAATCAGATTCAGCTGATACCGATTTCCAGGGAACCGGTAAATAGAAAGTGTAACACGGACCTTCCGCATAGAGTACCTTGAGCTTGACTCGAGAAAGTCTTTGCGTATTTCAGTCCATACTGCAGCTCGAGCAGAAGCCACAATTTCTACAGACCCCTCTCTGGTCGAGCTCGGTTTGACAATTCGGGCACTGTGCTTCAAGACGGGTCTTGTGGATTTGCAAGCGTTGCAAGTTTCCGCCAGACTCAAGAGTTGACGATAGGGAGGGCAAACCTGTTCTCGGCTGTGGCGGGCTCGGCTTTCGAACGGTACCCTCGCAAATCCAGAGTGACCGAGGAAAAGCCGAGAGACAGCAGCTTCTGGCTAATAGTGTCCATCACCGCCTCGTTGAAGAACAAGTTGCGCTCGTCTGGCCCAACCTCGATCCGGGCCAGACCGGTATGGTAGCGGACTCTAAGCTCGCTGACTCCGGTGAGCGACCTTATGAAGTCTTCCGCTTCTCCGACCATCGACAGTTTCTGCTCCGTCACCGTTTCCCCATGCGCGATTCTCGAAGAGAGACACGGCATGGCCGGTTTGTCCCAGACGGACAGTCCCAAGGCTCTCGCCGCTTCTCGGACATCTCTCTTGCGAAAGCCGGCGAGCAGGAGCGGGCTTATCACGCCTGCTTGGAGGGCGGCCTGAAGTCCAGGGCGGTCATCTGAGAGGTCGTCTAGCTGGGTCCCGTCAAGAATGGCCATCATTCCATGCTTGTCCGCAATGAGCCTCAGCTCTTTGTAGAGGGTTTCTTTGCAGTAGAAGCATCTGTTGGAGCCGTTGGCAGAGTAGTTAGGGTCCTCAAGCTCATGCGTTCGAACTATGACGTGTCCTATGCCAATTTCATCGGCTATCCTCTTTGCAGTCTCTAACTCTCCAGGGGAAAGGGATTCGGAGGCTGCGGTAGCCGCGATTGACCTGTCTCCCAGTGTCGCGTGAGCTATGAACGCGACTAGCGAACTGTCGACTCCGGCCGACAGCGCGACAACTACACCTTTCGATCGCCTGATTATCTCGACGGCCTTCTCAGTCTTCGAGCTTAGTTCAGGCGATTCTATTCCGCGTAGCATGCTCAAATGAACAACGGTAGGGTGTTCTAATTTAAAGGGTTCATTTCAGAATCATGTAGTCGACTAGTCTGATGTCAGTCTCCAAGTTTCAGCAAAGTATACGGAGACTTCAGAAGAAGAGCCGACTGTTAGCTGTCAGTGAGCTTGGCAAACTCGCAAAGCTCGATGTTGGCCGTGAGGTCCGGAAAGGAGTCCCCGAGGTTATTCTTGCAGAAGGGAAAGAGCCCGATGACGTCGCTAGAATCGTGGGGAAAGTGGTCGTCCATACTGGGAGAGCGATCGTCAGCCGGGCCAGTCAGAAACACCTTCGTGCTGTTAAGCTCCGTAGTGGATCCGGCTTGGAGGTCGAGTATGACCCACGGTCCCGGATGATAGTGGTGAGGTCCAAGTCGTATCGCACCAACCGAGGCGGTGGTCGTGTTGGCATTCTCACCGCAGGCACATCCGACATTCCGGTTGCAGAGGAGGCGAGGATAATTGCCGAGGAGATGGGATGTAAGACGAAGTCCTTCAACGATGTTGGGGTTGCTGGCCTCCACAGACTGTTCGAGCCGCTAAAGGATCTTCTTCGCTGGGATGCCGACGTCATTCTCGTTGTCGCGGGTCGAGAAGGAGCGCTTCCAACTGTCGTCGCCGGGATTGTCGACGTTCCGGTTGTGGGGGTGCCGACCTCTCGAAGTTACGGGTTTGGAGACAAAGGACTCGCCGCACTCGCAGCAATGCTCCAGTCGTGCTCCCTAGGAATGTCTGTTGTGAATATTGACGGCGGCGTTGGAGCCGGTGCGGTGGCCGCAATGATTGCAAACCGGGTCGGACAGGTCCGGGCATCGAGAAGCGACACTAGGGAGTCCTGAGAAATTTGGGCGTAGACCTAGCCGACCTCATCCCACGAGTGAAAGTCTCCCTGGATGATCTGTCTGGAAAGACCTTTGCAGTCGACGCTTACAATGCCCTCTACCAGTTTCTAGCAATCATCAGGGGGCCGACCGGAACCCCCTTGATGGACAGGAAGGGCAGAGTAACCAGTCATCTCAGCGGCCTCCTTTACCGTACTACGAATCTAGCGGAGAGGGGCATCAAGCTCGTCTATGTTTTCGACGGAAGGCCCCCAGCATTGAAAGAGGTTGAGATAAAGCGGCGGAGGGCTGTGAAGGAGGAAGCTATCGTCAAGTACGAGGCTGCTGTGACCTCAGGGCGGGTCGAGGAGGCGAAGAGGTACGCGCAGGCGACGTCGAGCTTGAAGGACATGATGGTAGAAGACTCGATTAGAGTCTTGGACCTACTTGGCGTTCCACACGTGCAAGCCCCGTCCGAGGGAGAAGCTCAAGCGGCAATAATGGCGGCACGAGGGGACGTATGGGCTGCTGTGAGCCAAGACTTCGATTCCATTCTGTTTGGAGCCAATCGATTGGTGAGAAATCTAGCGATAAGCGGCCGACGAAAACTACCAATGCAACAGGCATATGTTCAGGTCGACCCGGAGACCGTAGACCTTCAAACCGCGCTTCGTGAACTCCAACTCTCGAGAGAGCAGCTCGTGGACCTTGGAATATTGATAGGCACCGATTTCAACCCCGACGGTTTCAAAGGTATTGGACCCAAAACCGCCCTTAAGCTAATCCGCGAACGAGGAAGCATTGACAGCATTGCTCAGGCAAGTCCCGACTTTCGCCCCCCACCAGAGCTCCGCAGAATTAGGGAAATATTTCTCAATCCAGACGTCACAACAAACTATAGCCTTCGCTGGAAAGAACCAGATATCGAAGGACTGGTGAAATTTCTCTGCGGCGACCGCGACTTCAGCGAAGAAAGGGTCCGCAACGCTGTTACAAAGGCGAAAGCAGGGTTCGCTGTGGAGAGTGAGAAGAAAACTCTCGAATCATTTTTCGGCTAGTTCCTGAAACCATGCTGGCCGACAAGCGGGACAAACGCTACACCCCCCAGATTCCGACGATCCACCACCCCATCTCTAGTCTTCCTAACACGCACCAGTTCCTGTGGGAAGAAGCGGTCGCCTACAGGGATGAGCATGAGCCCCTCCAACGCCAGCTGGTCAACTAGTGGACGAGGAATGTCGGGGGCTGCGGCGGTCACGAGAATCCTCTCGTAGGGAGCTCGATCTGGGTAGCCGACGGTCCCGTCACCAAGGACCAACGTCACCCGTTCGGAATAGCCCGCCAGGTCAAGGTTTCGACGGGCCAATTGGACAAGGCTCTCTAGCCTTTCAATCGTGAAAACGTGGCCTCTTGGCCCCACTAGCTCTGCAATGGTCGCGGCGTGGTACCCGCTACCCGCCCCTATCTCCATCACGCTCATTCCCTCCTCCAGCTCCAAGGCCTCGTCCATTATTGCGACCATGTTACGCCCGGCTGGTCAGCCGTGAGGCGCGCTGATCGTCTGCCCATGGCCTATGGGGAGGGGAGAGTCGCCGTAAGATTCGGCGCGGAGGTCTGCGGGAACAAAGAATTCCCTAGGCACCTTCCTCATCGCTTCTATCACGCTCGGTTTGCGAAGAAGACCTTCCACGACTAGACTGTTGACCATACGTTCCCGCTGCCTGGCAGAGTCTTTGAGCCTGTTTCATCCCCCCAGGGGAAAGGTCTCGTCTGTTAGGAATATTAGGGTCGCGGTCAGGAAACCTCCAAATTGTCATTTGTCATCACTGCTCGGGGGCACCGCGCAGTGCTCTCCACTCACCCTACGACTCTTGAGATAACGACCGACCGCAGTCTAACGACCAGGGCGGACTGCGTTGTTGCGGTTGAAAGTTCTCACGGGCTGGCCGATCTTCCTTCTGAAGTTAAGAGAATATTGTCAAGTAATCTTGGCCGCGGAATTCTAATTCTCAAGGTCGGAGACCACGCCTTTACTGTCCATGCTCGGGGGTCCCAAGCGCTTACCCTCTCTCATCCCAGGGATATTGTCGTAAGAAGGAGCGGGTTCATTTCGGAGCGTACCCTGATGGTTCATTCGGACAAGGCCGCCGCCGACATTCCTAGGGCAATGGTGAAGCTTCTACAGAACCCCGAGGAGGAGATCAGCATCGAGATTCATGCGTCCCTTCAAGCGCAATCTTAACGTCTACTACCACCTGCCACCTCATCGGAGCTACCTCCCGTACCTTCCTTGTGCCTAGTAATTGCTCAAGCTTCCAACCGCAATTGGCCAAGCCTTGGACTAACTCGTTGGTGGCTATTACCTCGCAATCAGGTCCTTCAGCAAAAGCGTAGTAATGTACGATTCCACCTTCTGGCACCAGTGCCCCGCATGCCGCCGGTATGAATTCGGTAGAGTCCGATGGGTGGTTCATGATGACTCGTGTAGCTATCCCGGACAAATGCTTTCTCACAACGTCTTTGGCGTCGCCATGCCACACCCGTAAAACACCACGAGGTTTGTTCAGCTCTATGTTCTCCTTCATGAGCTTGACCGCTTCGAGGTTGACATCAATCGCGTCCACTTCGACGTCAGAGAGTTTCTTTGCTATCATGATAGAGAAAGGCCCCACCCCCGCAAACATGTCAACGATGCGTTCTCCACTCTCAACCAACTTGACGATTCGCTGGTGCTCGTGCGAGAGACGAGGGGAAAAGTAGGCCTTCGCCAGATCAACCTTGAATCGGCAGCCGGACTCACGATGGATAGAAGTAGTCCTCTCCTCTCCGGCCAGAAATCGCACGGGACGGATACGTTCCCTTCCGGAGACCGCTCCGGTCTTGGCAAGGACAACTCGAGCGTTTCTGTTCACAGTTAGGATGCCTGCTGCAAGGGTCTTCTCATGATCCTTGAACTCCTCGGGCGACTCGACTACCACGATATCCCCAATAATGTCAAGGGACTCGGGAAGGATTTCGAGGAGTCCCTCTGGAAGTTTCCCGGCGAGTTCTTCCGCAAGGGTTTGACGAGAGGTTGGTCTAGACTGAAAATCGCTCTCGGATAGAGAAAAATCGTGCAGTTTCTCGCTCAATGCTTTTTGTTGGGTGGGCAGAGGGCGGCGACTAAGAGGAATGACCAGCCTATTTCCGCTGGATTGGATGCGAAGCTTTCGTTCAAGGAGGCCGATGTCTCTTAGGAGGCGAAGGGCCATCTCGCCTTCCTTCTTGTTGACCTGTAGCCCCAATTGCCGAGTGCTATCATTAGCTCTTTTATTCAGTTTCAACTAGGAGGGGGCCTTGGCCTCCGTTCTCGACCTTAGGCTTTTTAGAAAATCAAGGTCGGCCAGGGCGCATTCAGCGGACAGGCGAACGTCCTCGTTCGGGTCATCGAGGGCTTCGACAAGTCCGTTTCGGGACCTTTCGTCGCCTATTGACCCGAGCGCGACGGCGCATTCATGACGGACAAGCACGCTCTCATCATTCTTCATGGCTTCTAGCAAAGCTGGTACCGCCGACTTGAAGCCCAGCTGGCCTAGGGCAAAAGCCGCCTCGTGCCGGACCAAGGGGCTTGGATCTTTCTGGAGTGGTCGACAGAGAGATGGGACAGCTTGTTCGTTCTTGATATCAGCTAGCATGCACACGGCGTGAATCCGTAGCACTATGCTCGACGGAGCTTCCAACACACTTTGAAATGTGGATATGTCCCTTTTGGAAAATGCCCATTCCATTTTTTCGAGCGTCCGGAAATCATCGGTGTGATCCGGGAGTTTCCGTTGGACCAGCTTATCGACTGCTGTCTTCAACGCTACTGCTTCCGGTTGAGACCTTCCGAAATCGACGGCAGACCGTGTCCTACATTAAACTGCTGTTCGATCCCCGGGCCGTGCTTCGTCGGCTGTCATGACCTGCTCAAAGCACTTGGGGCAGTACGGACCCTCATACGGTCCATGCTTTGAACAGCTCGGGCCTCTGCTCCTTCGCATTGCAGTTCTGGGAACGCGCAGTTGGATGCGACCTATTCTAACCATCAGCTACGGGACTCTTCGGTTTCAGGGAACGTAGACGCCGATTTCTTCGGCTATCTGCCTTAGCCTTCTTACTCGCTTCTGAATTGGAGGGTGTGTCGAGAATAGCTCGACAAGCGAGTGCCCACTGAAAGGGTTCACTATCCAGAGAGAAGCAGTAGAAGCGGACGTCGAGGATCGGCCAGGCATCGTATTTGATGTGCGAGCATTTGCTCGTACAGAGATTTTGTCGAGCGCGGTGATGAGAGCGCCAGGGTTTCTGGTTAGTCTGGCCCCGTATTCATCAGCGTTCAGCTCGAAGCTGCGGGAAGTTCCAAGTCGGACGAAAGTTGCTCCCAGCGGAATCAAGATTGAGGCGAGAATAAGTGTGACAAATCCACCATTGTTCTGTCGGCCGCCCCTCCCGCCGCCCCACATGGACCATAGAGCCATGTTTCCAAGGTATGCCACAACTCCTGCGATAGTAGCAGCGATACTAGAGATGAGAATGTCACGATGGACTACATGGCCAATCTCGTGTCCGATGACGGCCTCCAACTCGCTAGGCGTTAGAGTGTCTAGAATACCGGTGGTTGCTACCACCACAGCCTTTCCGGGTCCTCGGCCAGTGGCGAACGCGTTGGGCTGAGACTGGTTGACTACTCCGACCTTGGGCATCGGTATACCTGCCTCTTGGGAGACCTTGCGGACTATTCCGTAGAGGGTCGGGTTCTCATTCTCACTGACTATTCGAGCCCGGGCCATCTTGACGACAATCTTGTCGCTCCAAAAGTAGCTGGCGAAGTTCAGCAGTCCCGCAATTATCAAGCCGATGAGCATGAAGCTTATTGGGTCTCCAAAATATATCCCAACCGCATAGCCAAGAAGCATTAGCAACCCTGTCAAGACGAAGAACAGTGTTGCGATTCGAGCATAAACTGAGGCCGACATTTTCCCCAGAAGTATCCGCTTCGGCTTAATTACGCCTTTTCCTAGCCTCAAGCAAGAACGCGAAGACACCGCTCATCAATGAGCCTGCTCGTACCAGCGCAGCATCCGCATGACGCGGAAGGTGCTCCAACGGCCGGGCTTTCCCTCGCCCTCGTCCATGGCGAAGTGCAACTGGCCCGGATGGGGTTCTGCAATGGCCATCGGCCGTCCTTGCCGCGGCGCTTCTCGACCAAGCCGACTGCCTCTGCAACCCGCTCGTCCGGTGTGACGCCGGCAGCGCACAGGTACTCGAGCCCCCTGAGTACGTCGTAGTAGTAATAGGTGGGGTAAGAGAAGAGCGTCCAGACATTCCTCCACGACCTCACTCGTCGAGAGTCGACGGAACACTCGGCGCTTCAGGAGGTATTCTTGCGCCTTGTGGCGGGCGGCCTTCGCCTCGGCTGTGCCACCGTGGCCCGTTCGTGCTCGAGCAGGCCCTCCAGCACAGCGATCGTCGTGTTGAATGAGGACCGTGTTGAGCCGCGCTCCACCTCGCAGTTCCAGCCGCCGTGGCTGAGCTGCTCAGTGAGCAGTCTGTCGACAACCGCCTGCACGTCCTGGCCGAAGTAGGAGCCCAACGCCACAGCCAAGCCGTTTGAGCAGGGCTCGACCTCGCGAGAAGAACGGCTCGTGGTCGTGCTCCCACCTGCTATTCTCGCGGACCCGGGTCACCGCGCGGCGAAATCGGCTCACTCTCGGGATCCAGGCCCATCTCACGCAGGAGCGACAATGTCAAGGTGTGGAGGTCCACGCCCGCGTGTACGTGCTATCGCCCCGCTGGCCTCGAGCTCTGGAGAGCGAGCAGGCGTGCCCCCTTTCCTTCGAGACAACCTTCGAGCGCTCGGCGGCGACGACATCGCCAGGCTCATCCTTCAGGTCACGCATCACTTGCCAACGTATCGAGGGGTCGGAGTCCAACAACCACTCCACAATAGTCGCGTCTGTTCCTCCCCTCTACTCCACCGGATAACTAACGGTAGCGTCGTAGTAGAACGTACCCATGGAAAATGTCAGCCGGCCAGACAGACCTCGGGAATCAGCAAGCAGGAGTCCGACCGCTTGCGGCCGGGGTATGCCGTCAGAGTAGTGCGATCGTTAAGCGCATATCCAAGGTTTGCGCAAGAAGCCCCCAAGATAATCGACAAAATCTGGGTCTTCTCAAAATCCGTCACTTCAGCCGTGACCTTGAAGTTACGTCCGGATTATCGCCGCGGGAGCACCTGGCACGAACTCAAGGCTCAGTAAGTTGAACAAACCAATTCGGCTGACACTAGTCCGGTGTCCTCGTCTGCAAGGGCGCCGAGAATTGGTCTGCAACCGCATCCACCTTCGAGGCCTCGGGAATAGAAGATGAAAGACAATAGAGGACTCTTGGATTTCAAGGCCAAGAAATCTCTCAGATGGGGCCTCTTACTAGTCTCAACACTAATCATCTTCAGCGCGAGTGCACTCGTCTACGCCGGAATAACCTATGAAAAAGCGCTCGAAGTATACAGCACAGGCGGGGTCACCACAGGGTCGGGCCCGACCGGGACGGCAGGATCAGCTCTTTCAACAGTGTATATTCTGGCAGTATTAGCGTTGATCTCCGGCCTCGGACTATTTGGGTTCCTACGTGAAGCGTACAAGCGCGTCAGCAAAGCTTCAGGCGGACGAGAATCATCGCCGAAGGCTCCCGAGTCCTTGGCCTCAGGAGAGGAGGAATGGGAGGAGGGCCCCGAGCAAGGCGAACGATGAGGGATTTGCCAGCGAACAGTAGAACTGCCTAAGCTGTCAGCGTCATTGCTGTAGTACCGTGTTCGGCCCCAGTGGGTAACAGAGCCTAGATGAGAGGGCCCCCATGCGGGCCTCTGCTTCTCGGAGAAGAGTGCGATGGGAGGTGAGAGAATAAGAATGAATTTTCTCAAGATAGAATGGACAAAGAAGAAAGGAGCCATTGCTCTCCTTGCGACCTCTCTCGTTGTATCTAGTTTCATGCTTGGCGGTTACATTGCCACGGGAAATTGGAATCCATGGGGTAACAGACACTACTACCAAGTCTTGAACGCAAACTTCCGGGAATGCTACACGCCTGCAGGCGGCACTCCCGAGTGCCAATCAAGCCACAACGTAATGTTCGACACCGGCGCTCAATACGTCGAGAAACTGGTCACTTCCAACAACGAGGGATTCTGCGCAGTATCGGCATCTTGTAGCTTCCACTTCATCGCCATGTCAAGCAACACTGCCGCTCCTACAGCCGGTCAGTCGTCGACAGGAGTGAACGGCGCATCGTCTAGTGGAGACTGCGGTAACGCAGGCGGTACTGCTGGTCAGAACGGGTCAGAGCTTACGACGAACGGATTCGCGGCTACCGGGGGTACAGTGACAGACATTTCGGGTAGCTCACCAAAGAGCTCGACAGTCGTGAACACGTTCACTGACGCTACCGCGGCGACTACCGTTGCCCAGAGTTGTTTAGTCAACCAGACAGGAAGCAACTCCGCCAACAGAGTCACCCTCGCAGCCGCAACCTTCAGCGCCATCACACTCCAAGTTGGAGACACGATACAGATCACGTGGACCATTACTTGGACCTGGAGCTAAGACGAGTCGACCAGATGAGCAAACCAAGAACTCGGATGTTTCAATCTCCGAGTAATCCTCACAATTCGACAATTTTTGTAAAACTAAGCAGTTGCAATGTCTTTCGGTTTCCGGAGCTAAACATCGCCTGTTACAACACACGTGTATTTGCCGCTAGAGGCGGACTATATGCCAAGCGTAGGCCTTAGGTGGCCTTCAACCGTTTTCGTGGAGGAAAGTCGAAGCGCGAAGAGTTTCATTGACTGCGATGGTGGCTCTTGCAATTGCTGTAGCGGTCAGCCTGCCTGTCGGTCATGCGGCTAACAACATTCACACGTTCTACCTTGGAAGCGCCTCCCAAGCTGGTTGCAGCGGCAAATGTGAACAATTGTCGACTTCGTCTGGCTCAGCGGACACTGCGACCAGTCAGAGTATAGTGATCGGCAGTGCCCCGGCCATCGACGCGAACGGTAATGCGAAGCGAACTGGAACCTGGAGTTCTGGCAGCACCTTCACAATCACTGGACTCTCGACCTCTTCAAGCCCTGATTCGATTCTGATAGTGATAGTTGAAAACCCCCGCTCTATAACAGTTTCAAGCCTATCGGCTACGGGCATCACGTTTGACTCTTTCGCACGACGAGCATTCGATCCCGGTGCAGGCTCCGTATCAATTGAGGAATGGCATGGAATTGCTTCAAACACTCTGTCCTCCGTTACTATCACGGTAGCCCTGTCTGGCACTCCCACTGCGGCAAGTGGTGAAGCCATCGCCATTAACGGCGCGGAAGATCCAAGTGGAACATTCACTGTATGGGACAAGGCCGCGGGATACCCTGGAACTGCTTCACTGACCAACGGTAATACGGCTACAACGCCACAACTCTCGGCAGGTGTGACCGCTCTGAACTCGAATGACCTGATTGTCGCAATGTTCGGATCTTCCAACTCGATAACGGAAACTGCCGGCAACGGCTTCAGTCTCGAATTGACGGTTTCTTCTGCGGCATCTATTGCTGTGGAGCATCAGACTGATAATTCTCTTCAATCAGAAGTCTGTGATTTCGGATCTACTACAACCAGATGGGTCGTCATTTGTGACGCTTTCCAGTCTGCCCCAAGATATTACGTGGTTGACCCAGATGTTGGTGGAACCACAACAAGAGCCACGCCGAGCACTACGACGCCAAGTGGTTATGCATGGGTCTACAATACGGCAGGCATTGCGTCCAGCCTGAACGATATTCAAGCGGGCACTTGGCAAGTCGATATGACTACAGGCTGGAGTTCTACAACAGGCTCTCCGAAGGGCTTTCTCTTTGTGACGGCGTGGCAATGTGGTACCGGCAGTCTCGGGTCTTGCGTCAACATTTGGAAGAATTGGGATACTTCGATCAACATCATGGGCACAACGACAACAACCAAGAATACCTACACGACTGCAAGCATCGGTCAGATAAGCGGCTGGAGCAGCAAGTACCTAGCTTTCGAATACTTTGTAGTCCTCCAATACACCGGGTCAACAAGTACCCGGACGATGACGGAAACGACCGTCTCGACTGCCTCAGACATTATCACTCCTGGATGGGACTATGCCCAGAGTCCGAGTGTCTCTGTAACTCTTGCCTCCAGTGAGAAGACGTCCTTTTTCAAGTCGCTGATCAGCTCTCTGACCTTAACTTCAAAAGAGAACACGCGGTTCTTTGAATCACTTAGCAGCTCTCTGACTCGAGCCTCAACCCTTGCCAGACAGACTTCACTCTTCAGGTCTCTGAGTAGCACACTAACTGCCGCTTCGAATCTTGTCGAGCACACCTCCTATCATGGGTCTTTGATTGCCTCTCTCGGCCAGGCCTCAAACCTCGCGGAGAAATCCTCTTTCTTCAGGTCCCTCAGCGCCTTCCTAAGTCTGGCATCAAGCCTCGCAGAGAAGAACTCCATCTTCAGAACTCTCAGCGACTCCATTACGTCTACCATAGGCAACATTGTCGCCAATGTCAATTCCGGAAAACTGATCTGTAACTCGAGTCCTCGTTCCTGTTCCACCACTGTGACCACAAACATGAACATGGCTTCGAGCTTGACAAAGGAGTCTTTCTTCCTCAGGTCTCTAAGCGATGCTCTGACCCTTGCTGGTTCTACCGCAAAGGGAGTCGGCAAAGGCCTACTCGCTTCATTGAATCCATCCTCAACCTTGGCAGAAAAGGTCTCATTATTCAGGTCTCTTGCTGGAGCGGTAAATTCAGCCTCAAGCCTGCTGGAAAGGAATTCACTCTTCAGGTCTCTGACTGGTTCATTCTCGATCGCTTCGAGTTTAGCTGAGAAGAATTCTCTACTTCGATCGTTTACCGGTTCAGTCGCCTCGGCCTCAAACCTTGCCAGACAAACCTCGCTCTTCAGGTCTTTGACCAGCTCCATGGCCCTGGCAGCCTCGCAGACCAAGGGTCTCTACGAGTCTCTGATCACCTCTCTAAGCGCATCCTCAGCTGTTGCCAAACAATCTTCGCTTTTCAGATCCTTGAGTTCCGCGTGGACACTCACAACGACCTTGGCCAGACAGACGTCACTATTCCTGTCGCTGAGCGGTTCTTTGAACATGAATTCGGGTTTTGCCGAGAAATCCTCGTTTTTTAGGTCTTTTGGCGGTTCACTCTCTTCGGGCATGGGCCTTGCTGAGAAGCTATCTATGTTCAGGTCACCCACTGCCTCGTTAGGTCCAGGGTCGGGACTTGGTGAGAACTCCGCCCTGTTTAGGTTCCTATCCGGCTCCATGACCGTCACGGCTTCAGTCGGTAAGTGTTTCCCGAGGACTTTGACTGTCTCCCTAGGTGCCGCGTCTTCTCTCGCGAGTAAATTTGCATACCTTAGGACCTTGACCGGATCGTTGAACCTAGTGGGTTCCTTTTTCAACGGCAGAACTGTAAACTTAGGAGTTTCAATCGGCTTGGCCCCGACTCCTACTGCACATACCTCATTCTTCAGATCGCTGTCTAGCACTATAAACTCGGTCTCGAACTTGGTGAAGAGTTTCTCTTACGGCAGGTCGCTGACTGGTTCACTCTCTTCAGCTACCGGTGTCACCGAGAAATTATCCTACCTCAGGTCGCTCGGCGGTTCATTGAGTCCTGCCTCAACACTGACCGAGAAAACCTCGTACTTCCGGTCGCTGACTGGCTCGATGTCTCGGACTGGGTCGCAGTTGAAGGACATCGCCAAGATTCTTAATGGTTATGTCGGCTTGGCTTCGAATCTTTCCCCGAAATCGTCCTTTTTCAGGTCTATGACGGGTTTGTTTTCCTTGACCACGGGTTTTGCTGAAAAGACCTCCATCTTCAGGTCCCTCACCACATCTTTGGGCCTCGCGGGGAATCAGTTCAAGGGATTTGTGAGATCGTTTACCGGCTCTTTGGGCTCGACTTCGAATGCTGCAAACCACAATTCTTTCTTCCGAACCGTGAGTGGCTCACTGTCTCTGGCCGGTTCAGTAACGAAAGGCATAGCCCAGTCCTTCACCAGCTCGCTCGGCTCGGCCTCAACATCTGCTGTGAGGTCTGGATTCGTACGGTCCCTAGGAGGCTCCCTGGGTCTTGCCGGTTCCATAATTAGAGGACGCATCATCGGCCTCAGCGCTTCGCTCGGATCCGCCTCGACACTAGCCAGGCAGACGTCGCTATTCAGAACTCTAACGAGTTCTCTGACCTCTGCCAGTTCCTACATCAGAGGTCGCGCAGTGGGCCTGATCGCTTCCGTGGGAGCAGGGTCAAGTCTCGCTGCCAAGTCTTCTCTCTTCAGAACATTTAACGGTTCACTATCGTCCGCATCCGGGTTTGGTGAGAGACTATCTATCTTCAGGGGCCTGACCGCATCAATATTCTCGGCCTCTGGCCTCGGTTCGAAGTTCTCGTTCTTCCGGTCTCTGACTGGCTCTATGAGGTCCGCGTCCGGGACCTCCGAAAGGCTTTCCCTGTTCAGGTCTCTGAGCGGATCCATGTCTTTGCCTTCTGGATTTGTCGAGAAGACCTACTACTTCAGATCTCTGACCAGCTCATTCTCTTCAGCCTCGAGTATGACACAGGGAAAGTCCTTGTACAGGACTTTGACTATCACAGTGGGGATCGCCGGTTCTCAGATTAAGGGCCTATCAGTGAGCCTAGCCGAATCTTTTGGTTCGTCTTCGAGCTTTGCTGAGCAAATTGGATGGTTCAGGACCTTGACTGGTTCTGTGGGTCTCTCAAGTTCACTGTTCAACGGTCGGGAAATAGATCTGACTGTCTCAATTGGTTCTGCTTCGGGCATGGCGGAGAAGAGCTCATTCTTCAGGCTCATGACTGACTCGTTCGGTCTGCTGACCTCCTTCTTCAGAGGACGATCGGTAAACCTGAGTGCTTCGGTCGGTTCGACCTCGGGAGTCACTGATCACAATTCCTTCTTCCGGTCTCTTATCGATACTTTGACCTCCACTTCCGGCTTCGTTGAGAAGCTCTGGCTGTTCAGGTCGTTGACCGGTTCACTCTCGCCAGTCTCGAGTTCGACTGACAAGATGTCCTTCTTCAGGTCCTTGACCGGAAGCTGGACTCTGGATTCGGGCCTCGCGAGGAAAGCGAACTACTTCAGAACTTTGAGTGATTCGTCGGGTCTTGGAAGCCTCTTTTTCAACGGGCGAACAATTTACCTGTCCGTCTCCATCGGCTCTGGGTCAAGCTTCTCCGAAAAGACTTCGATTCTCAGGGTATTCTCTGGGTCGCTGTCCTCAGTCTTAGCTTTTGCCGAGAAATTTGGCTTCTCACGGTCTCTGGGCGGCTCGTGGACTACCAACCCGACTCTAGCGGAGCACAAGTCCCTGTTCAGGTCGTTGACCAGCTCGCTCTCCCTCATCACCGTGGAGACTAAGGGCTTTGTCGAGTCTCTCGAGGGCTCGATAGGATTGGGGTCAGGCCTTGCCGGCCACGCCTCTATCTTCAGGACCCTTGCGGGCTCGTTGACAGTGGTGGCTTCAGAGACCAAAGGCGTTGCCAAATCGTTCACTAGCACGCTAGGCTCGGTCTCGGGTCTGGCGGAAAGACGTTCACTCTTTAGGTCGTTTAGCTCTTCCTTGAACCCTGCAGGCTTCTTCTTCAACGGCCGAGTAGTTTATCTGAGCGTAACAATCGGCTCAGCAACAGACTCCAATGAACAGTCTTCATTCTTTAGGTCCCTGACAGAATCGTTTGATATTGCGACTCTACAAACCATAGGCTTTGCAATGTCTCTGAGCACTTCGCTTGATTCAGCCTCAAGTCCGTTGGTACGGGTCTCGATCTTGAAGTCTCTGAGTGAATCCTTCTCTGTGATCGGTTCATGGGATGTCAATCCGCAGTTTGGGCTGGGCCCAACATACAGAGAATCACTTCGCGGCAACTTAGGACTTGGAATGGCTCTCTCTGGACACTATGACTGTCACGAGAACATAATTGCGAATTGTGGAAATCCTCTTGCGTCCTTTGCCTTTCTAGTTGTTGCGTCTGGAGTCGCAATTTTCGGAATCTACGTTGTTAGGCAGCGTCGACGGTCTCCCGCGAGGGAGGAGCCGAAGAGTGAGAGGGTTTTCGTGGACGAAGAGGGCTGGGAATCAAAGGCCGAAGATTAGCGGCTTTATAGAAGTCCGTGTTTGTGGCGGGCCCGGAGGGATTTGAACCCTCGACCGTTCCCCGAACGAGTCTTCCGAGCTTCGTTCTTCAGGTTAAGAGCTTCAGCCTTTGAGCCTGCTGCTCTACCTGGCTGAGCAACCCGACCAGAACTAGTCGTCTGGTTTACGGGCCCACTCAGACCCGCCAAAACCGGTCGCCCGGAGCAATTCTAATAAGCATTTTCGTCAGGCGAGCTTCTCAATCAATCGTAATAGCTAGATTGGTGGATTGGCGCAACCTCTTTCGGACCCGCTGACTGGAGCCCAAAGAGCGAGAGAATGCAGGTCTGCCTGTCTCTAGTTCCTCTCTTTCTCGGTAACATAACACTTCCCACCTGTCAAAAACAACACGACAGCGATACCACGCGAGGCATGCCTGGCCGGTGTACAGATGAGGCTACATCCCGCACTGTTGATTACATTTCTAGCAGCTGCCTTGGCTATTGTTGAGCCTGCGAGTGCCGCTCCGTCTTACACCTTGACCGTAAACCCCAGCTATCCGGTAACTCGGGGGACAACGATGACATTGACCCTAAGCCTGGCAGGTGGCACTAGAAACTCCGCTTACAACGTTCTGATTGGAGTTACGAAGCCCAATGGGACCGGCCAGGCAAACGTGCTACGGACGTTTTCCACGGACAATCGAGGAGTCGGCGGGACAACCCTGGACTATCCGGATCCATCATTCACATCTCTTAACGGCACGGTCGCAACTGATGTCGGAGGAGTCTACACGGTTCAGGTGAACCAGACGAGCCCCTCCTTCCAAGCAGGAGTTGCGAGCGCCCAGTTCACAGTAATTGCCCAGCTTACAGTCGTACTCTCGCAGCCCGCCCCTGGGGTATATGTACAGAGAGGGCAGAAACTAACCGTTACAGCTAGCGTTTCGGACCTGGGTGGTCCAGTCACCACTGCCGCAGTCTCGGCCAATGCCCCTGGGAACGGAAGAATCTACCTACAACAAATTAGTAACGGAATTTACTCCGCAGTCTACACAATCCTCGTGTACGACCCGTTAGGGCAATGGAGCATAAAAGTTTCAGCCTCGGACTCAAGCGGGAACTCAGGCTCGTCCGGCAGTTCAACCATCACAATAACTAAGGGCGACCTAGTCGTGGACTCGCTGACAGCTTACAATTCCAAAGGAGTACCTACTGTGGATTTTTCGCCCGGGGACACTATCTACCCATTCTTTCGGCTCAAATATTCTACCGGCGACCCACTTACAAGCGGCCAATTTCGGGCTGCGATTGAAAACCCATCCGGACGGAAGATCGCGAATCTCACCGGTGTCTACGACGCTAGCCGGTTCGGATTCTACACTACTACTGGGTACCTCTTCTCCCAGTCCGACCCGGTTGGGTCCTGGGCGATCGTTGTTGACGCCGGGAGCGTGGATGATGGCTTCGGCAACGTTGGACCATCCTACCCAACCAGTGTCAAAATCCAAGTCACCACCGGGACTTCTCCATGGAGCTTTCTCCCCTTCGCCATCGGAGGAGTTGTGGCCTTACTGTCCGGAGTGTTTCTGCTTAAGAGATATGACAAGTCATCCAAGGGGTTTGAGCAATTAGAGCAAATGATGGGTGGTCCAATGCCTCGCGGCTCAAACATACTCATCCTCGGCGATCCTGGAAGCGGGAAGACGATTCTCTCTTACGAGTTCTTGTACGACGAGCTGGAGAACGGAATGTTCTGCGCGGTTCTTTCATACGACGCTTTTCCCGAAGACGTGCAGGCGCGTATGATGGAATTCGGATGGGACATCACCAGCCACCTCCGAAAAGGACGGTTGAGGATAGTGGATTGCTACTCTGGACTCTCGGGAGAAGGTGAGGGATCCCTAAAAGATCCGTCCGACCTAACTGAACTCAACATACGTGTCACATCAATCATAGGCCACGCCAAAGGCAAACCGGTGACCCTGGTCCTCGACTCTCTCACGCCGATTTTCAACGGCGTCGAAAGTAAACAGGCGATTGCTTTTCTCCAGACAGTCGGGGCCAAAGTCAAGAAGACCGGAGGAGTATTCTTCGCGACGGGTTCCACCGGGGCCGTCGCCGCAGAAGCGCTTGCGAAAATAAAGAGCGTTACTGACGGGGTCATCGAACTGACGCTTGTTAGAAATCATCACAAGACGGTCCGCTTCCTCTCCATCTTGAAAATGGAGCGAAGAAAGATTTCGGCAGAGACGATAGCCTTTGAAATAGACCGAAGAAGAGGGCTTGTCTTCCACGTTTCTAGGGTCAAGAGTACCTTCCAAAGAATTCACGCAGCCGAACAGGCCCTCGAACACGGATCATTTCAGAAAGCTGACGGCCGGCCAAAACAACCCACGCTCGACAAAGCTCAAAGGCCCCCAACCACTCCTCGATTTCAAGATTCGAAGCAACCCCTGGATGCATTGCCTCCATGGGGCCATCGAGAAGCTCCGGCGGCTCAAGCGGAGTTCTCACAATCTGGTGAACGAAAGTCGACAACTCCGGGAATATTTCACCGTTTAAAGGCGGCAACCGATAAACTGTGGGGAGTGCCTCCAGAGCCATCTAAGGACCGACCTCCTGGCGCTATCGAACCCGTTCATCCTGAACGATCAACAAGGCAGGAGAAACCGACTGTTCCCCGTCTCGAACAACCAGAACGGAACACAACTCAGCCGCAGTCTTCTTCGGTGCCCATGACCAATTCAAGAGACTCACCTCCTCAGACATCTGAATTGCCAAGAAAACAACCAGCATCCAGCCCAGGCAGGTCCGAGAGCGAGAGGGACCGTGCCAAGAGTCAGACTAAAATCAAGCCCAAAGACGCCTCAGGTGTCAAAACTCCTGAGACGACGGAGCCACAATCTTCCAGTTCCACTCCTCCTAGCTCCGATGAGACCGACAGCAAAACCCCAACACCTTCGAGTGCCTAGCCCCATCTCATGATCGCGAAACCAATCCAGACCGCGCCTTTTAGAGGAGCGTGGATGAGGGACGACCATGGCTCGGGTGACGTTCATTGGGCTCGGCCTTGATAGCGAGAAGGGGCTGTCTCTCGAAGGTCTTCAAGAGGCTAGGCGCGCCTCCAGTGTGTTCGCGGAATTTTACACTAATCCAATGCCCAACCTCAACCTACAAGAGCTAGAGACCCTCTTGGGTAAGAAAGTAACAATTCTCAGCAGAGAGCAACTCGAAGACGAAAATGGCCGAGAAATCATTCTAGCGGCTGAGAAGAAAGACTCCGTGTTGCTCGTCCCCGGCGACCCGCTAGTTTCCACGACACACGTCTCAGTACGACTCTCACTAGCGGAGCGGGGAATCAACTCACGAATAATTCACGCGGCTTCAATAGTGACAGCGGTTTGCGGGGCGACGGGTCTCCAGAATCATAAGTTCGGAAAGTCCACGACCCTGCCCAACTCAACCCTCGTCCCATCCTCCATTATCGATACCGTTTTGAATAACAAGGATCGAGGTCTTCACACACTTCTGCTCTTGGATACTGACCGAGGCAAAGGGAGTTCCTTGTCCATCGGCAACGCCCTGCTCCTTCTCGGAACAGTCCTGTCTGAGCTTGACGACTGGTTAGTTGTCGGCGCCGCACGAATCGGATCGCCAGACGAAAAAGTGCGGGCAGCGCGGGGAAGAGAACTCAAAGCGGTCGCGTTCGGCGATACTCCCCACACAATAGTCATTCCAAGCAGACTCCATTTCATGGAGGCGGAGGCGCTCAAAGTCTTCTCGGGGGCATCGGACACGGATCTGGAGGACTACCGATGACAGAGGATGCCGCAGAGCGAGCCACGACCTACATTGAAACTATGACAGTGACGTTGGCTCATCTGAAGCCTCGGACTCCCCTGCAAATCTCCAAGGAGAAGGTGGACAAGACCATTGAAGTGGCCGCCCGGTACACTAACGACGCCAAATACTATGCAGGCAAGCAGCAATCGGTTACCGCTCTGGCCTGCGTAACCTACGCAGAAGGCTTACTCGACGCTCTCAAATTCTTAGAGCTCATAGAGCCATAGGCTCGTCTCCAGAGTTACAACTCCCTGAAATCTAACAATTTAAGAGTGGAACTGTTTGGAAGAAAATGGAGACCTGCGCTAGGTGCGGAAAAAGCATTCACAGGGAGGAACTCGCTTCAGCTGTCTTCACAACCGATAGGGCCCGAATCTTCTACCACAAGGACTGCGAAGAAGGAACAGAACACTTCACCCGTTGGAAGGAAGAAGCCTCTTGGACATACAAGCCTACGCGGCTAACTGAGAAGGAGTGGCAGGAATGCGGGTCGAGAAAACACCTCGGCGTATGGCAGTCCATTTTCGTAGAACGCCCCGAAGAGGACGTCTGGTGTCCTGACTGCGGCCTCAAAATTGCAAAGCACGGAGAACTCGCCTGCACAACGTGTTCAGGCCCCGCTATAGTGGTCGGCACCGAGCAAACGCACATGGTTTTTACACATGGAGAGCCACTGTTCAAGCTGCAACTCCGCTGCACGGAAAATGGACACGAGACGACTTCCTATGCGATAATCAGCGGGTATACGCCTGTTGCGGTTACACCGAAGAAGAAAGGGGTCCAGCTTGAAAATCGTTCAGCAGCTATCACATTGAAGTATGAGCCGAAAGGCGACCCTAAGAAAGGCCTCACGGTCTAGTCCTGTCCCCTCGAAAGCATTCATATCTAATCGCATGAGAACGGCGTCTCTCAAGACCGGGCTTGGCAGGGCGAACAGTACTAGCCACGGGAGTATTCGATATTCTTCACCCAGGCCATGTCAAGTTCTTACAAGAGTCTAGGCGGCAAGGGGGACCAAACGCCAGACTGATAGTCGTGATAGCCCGGGACAAGACGGTTATGAAGAGGAAGGGAAAGAGGCCTGTGCTTCCTGAGAAGAGTCGCCGGGAACTGGTAGCAGCGTTGAAGCCAGTTGACAAGGCAATCCTCGGCCGGGAAGAGGCAGACTATTTCGGCATCCTCCGCGAAATCAAACCGGACATCGTGTGTGTCGGCTACGACCAGAATGATATCAAGAAGACTGTCGAGCGTATCGTGAAGAAAGAAGAGCTACCCATTCGAGTCGTTCAAATTGCCCACTTCGGTCCCGTAGGCCTTGACAGTAGTACCAGGTTGAAATGCCGGGTGATTAGAAAAGCATCGAGATTGACTGGAGGGTCATGAGATCTGCAGCTAGCAAGTGAAATTGCCCAAGGAAAATTTCATGCGTCTGATAGCCCAAAACAAGCCCCTGATTCGCGATCTGTCAACGACCATGAACGAGCACAACAGGCCCCCGTTCGATTTGCATACGAACGCAGGATAATGAAGACTGAACAGTCGCCCATTTTACCCCCTGTCAGCGAGAAATCGCCCATTCTCCACACCAGACTGAAAAACGAGCCCTGGAAACACGACCGGGTACGGACGCGGCCATTTGAGAGGTGAAATTGGTAATTCCAGGCCAGAGGGACAGAACGTAGAATTGTTCGAGAATCCCTATTGCGATGATGGACCCCGAGCCTGGAGAAGTACTTTGACCGTTACGACGTCTCCGTCTTTCAGTTTGAGCTGCTTCCGCAAATGGTGTGGTGATATCAGCTCAATCACGTCTTCACCGTAATGCGCTCTTATCGGAACAATAATCGCCGAACTCACTTTGTTATTCACAATAGCTCTGAAGCATTTCGCGGGCCCGTAGGTTCGCTTCTCATTAGCAAAACCCTCAATATAAACGGAAGGAAAGCTCTCCAACATCCTTCGCTCGTTCAAGTCTTCCCTCTTTACCCGAAGGTTAAGGGTACCAGGATAGGGGTCGAAGCCTAGCTTCGCCCTGAACTGTTTCCTGTAGCCCTCCAGACCCACGTAGTACGAGCCCTCCGAGAGTCCTGTGAAGACAATGCCGTGAATAATCAGGTTGTCTTTCGGAGACTCGAAAACTCGTCTCAAGACGTGGTGCATGAAGGTCAATTGCCCCAAGCCTGCAGTGGTAATCTGAATCCTCTGGTTCCTTCCAACTTTGGTTCTCACAACCAAACCGTCAGACTCCATCTCGATCAACCGTCTAGAAGCAGTTTGCTGTGACGAGCCAACAGCCCCGGCCACATCCCCTGTTGTGAGAGGAATCTCTTTCTCGTGTGCACCAAGCTCCGCTAGCTTGTACAGGAACAGAAGATGCGAGGGCTTCAGCGGTAGTCCTCCTTCGCCAGCCGCACCGACTCATCGTGAGCTAGTCCAAGAGGCACAATGCGCCCGCCTTTGACACAGACCTCAACTAGTGCAAAGGCATCCTCGAGTCGGATCAGATGTCCAACGCTAACGTAACGCGATCTCTTCCCATTTTCAAGAATCCTGGCAAGGACAGACCCATCGGGGCCAAGCAGCTCAGCTCCGTTCCTCCGTCCAAAGAAGGTGCTCTTTGCCATGCCGATCGTGGGCTTTCCTAGAGTCAAGCCGACGTGACATGCAAGTCCAAACCTTCTCGGGTGAGATCTCCCATGCCCATCCACAAGGGACACATCCGGCTCAACAGTCAAATTTCTCATAGCAGCCAAGACCAGCGGGCCTTCCCGAAAACCGAATAGCCCTGGAAAAATATTCCACATCCACCTCTCTCTCAACGCTTCGAACCTCTACAACCTCTGTCTTTTCAAGGTCCCAAACCGCCGCAACACCCATCCCCGTCCCCGTTTGAATATGAAGCATCGAGACCGCAAATGAACCGTAGATGGAATCCGAGCGGCGTCTCGTCGCTAACACGGGAAGCAAGTTTCACCTGAAGGTCGGCGGCGGAGGCGGCGTCAGCGAACCGAAACAATTCGGCACAGTCAGGACTTAGAGCGGCTTGCAAGCCTTTTCTCCAGCCCTGTGAGCGCCTGCTCAAGAGAGAAACGCCTCGCCTCCGTAACCACATCACCCCTCGTTGTTTCAACAATGCGCCTAGCTGCGTCCATCTTCACCCTGAAAGTCGGAACAATTGAAGTATGGTTAAGACCCTGAAGATCCTCATACAGAGACTCCATAACCGTCAGAACAGACTCAGCCTTCTTCACCTCTCCCTTTCGCAAAAAGTTGAGGACCATCCTGCGAAACTCCCCGATAACGTCCAAGAGTCCCAGCACGTACGGCTTGGAATCGACACCCAAATCCTTCAACGAAGGAACCTTTCCCCTCTCGACAAAAGATAACAGGGTAGAGGCCTCAACGAATTCCTGGTGAGCCACAAGGACACTCGCCGCTGACCTCAACTCGGGAAAATCACGCGACAATTCATCGATTCTCCCAAGCGAGCTCTTGACCTTTTCAATCGTAACGCCAGCTCGCTTCAACTCTCCGCGGTGGACTTCCAGTATCGAGGACCCGGAGAGCCGAGTCGCCTCTCTTGATAGCCCAAGAGAAGCCTCACGTACCTGGTCAAAGCTCGAAAGCTCCGACTGAATCGCGGCCAAGTCTTTTCTCGAGAGCATGCGCGTCGTCCCGTTCGAAAGGTGGCATTGCCGCCTTATAACGAGATGAATCGCAACGAGCCCGAAATTGTCAGGCGAACTTCGATGCTTCTTCGCGAATCCCTTCGCTCGTTATGATCATCAAATCCACCCCATCTCCGCTTGAGATGTCTCTCGCAATGGCGGATTTGACCGCTCTGAGGATTATCGGCGTTGCCTCTTCCACGGACAGACCCTCACGGTATTCCGACTCCAAGACACCCATCGCTACCTCGGCGCCTGTCCCTACAGCAGCAAACTTGTCTCCGAGAACAGAGCCAATCGGGTCGAGGACGTAGAGGTCCGGCTTTCCCTCATCCACACCAGCGATAATAGTCTGGGCAAGATAGGGAAACATCCTCCGGGATGAGAGAATGTTCACCATGACTTTGGCGGCGTTCTTGACAGTCGCCTGTCTTCCTCTCTCATACCGGTAGATGCTCATGTAAGCTAACGCCTCGCGTGAAAGAACCTGCATGTCCCCTATGATTCCCGCGCACGCAACTCCAATATTGTCGGTTATTTTGAACACTTTCTTCGCTACCTTGCTCATTACAAATGAGCCGTACGCATAGCGTCGCTCGGAAGCAAGAACCACTCCGTCCTTGCAAACGACACCCACTGTAGTCGCTCCCGGCATATAGGTCTCCTCGCTCATGCTAAACACTGAGCGGGCCCCAACGTGTGTCGCTATAAATCTACCGTCGCGGAGAAGCGACTTGATATCGTCCTCCCGGGATTTCTCGTGGCGAAGATGGGAGAGCACCCTCTCAGACAATTACTATCAAGGGCCCAGGCAAAAGACCCGTCTGGCTGGAGTCTCACCTACAGACATCGGGGCGCTCCGGCAGACGAGCTAGAATTGGCTCTATCGGAAATCTCCAAAATACAGAGAGGATCTCTTCTTCTAAAGGATGGAGAAACACAAATCCCATTTCATCGAGTGCTACAAGTCACGGATGGAAGAGGAGGCGTGCGCTGGAGGAAGAGGGAGCCCGGACGGCTTCAAGCCCCAGACCATTTGTCCTCAGCAGACCCGGCTTCCCGAGTTCCCCCTTAACGTCGAACTTGACCCCAACGACTTGCTCTGCGATTCGAGCGTTGGTGAGACAGTGATGTGTGAGTCGAGAGACCGTAACCTCAGACACCCCCTTCGCTAGAGCCATGAACGGAATGACCATGTCTCCCATATGACTGTCAAGGAAACCTTTCCACTCGACCTCTTCAACCAGGCGCAGTGCTGCTTCTTCACCAATTCTCTCCGCAGGCTTGCCCCTCTCACCCAAGCAATCTGCCCCGATAACAGCCCCATTTGCCGTACGGATCGAGAGAACTATCCCACTCCCAGGGCTAAGTGAACCGTTTGAATCGTCAAGAATAATCTGACCGACAGGTAATCCTTTGGCGGCTAGGACCCGTCTCGCTGACTCGGCCTGTCTCTCAGCAACATGCCGAGGAAGGTCCACTGCATGACTAACACCATTGACAACCCCCACGGCTCCGGGCACTCGACCGTTGATTGGAGCAAGACAGGCCAAGGGATTCGAAGTAAACTTAGCCAAGCCACCGCCCCTCGGATAGTGCCCCCTCCTTCGGAGCTCCACCTCTGCATCATACTTCATCGATCTCAACACGGGCAGGGTCACCATTCGAAGATAATCGACTGGTGGACTCCACTTAACATCAGTTCCCCCAGTGACTTCAAGATCAAGACTCTCGGGCAGAAACGCGCTGAGAGGCATCAGAGTCTGGAGAACTAGACCGATACTCCCTGCAGTTCCAACGTCAAAACGAAAACTCCCTCCTCTTAACCGGCCAGGCCTGAAAACCAGCTCGCCGGAGCCAACTTCCACACCCTCCACCTTGGCGTCGCACATCAAGGCTGCCGCCCTAACCCCTGCCAGATGCTGGGCCTTAAGCCCGGGCTCTGGCCGTCCCATCCTTATCTTCCGAATTCGAACATCCCTCCCCAGCACCGCCGCCAAAGCAATGCTTGTTCTAAGGATCTGACCGCCGCCCTCGCCCAGACTTCCGTCTATATCGATCATCGCGGACTCTCTCCCTCCAGCACTGCCTTAAAGAGAACCCGGCTATCCACACGGCGTCATGGACCTTCTAGAACTCACCCTTTCGCACAACAAGGGCCTGTGGTTTGGAGTGCTAGTGTCAAAAGAGAAGCATCTTGTAGCCTCAGGTTTCTCCAGACGAAAACCTCAACTCAAAAGCCATCTCTTGGAGTATTCTCGGAGAATATCGAGGAGGGACCCAGAAGTGGGAAACAGTTCCCTGGTTTACGAGCTTACGAAACTCTTCGATGGGAAAAAGTCACAGGGCAGATTCACATTCGAGATAGGCCCTCTGACCCCTTTCCAAGAAAAAGTCCACGGAGTTCTCATGACGATTCCCGTAGGAAGAGTGACGACTTATGGACATATTGCAAGATTCCTAGGGTCCGGACCACGTGCAGTAGGTAATGCGGTCGGGGCGAACCCGTGGCCTCTGTTTGTTCCATGCCACCGCGTTGTCCCTTCAAGTAGACTCGCTGGAAGCTACTCCATGAACGGAGCTCCCTCAAGTGCGAGCTCACTCGTGAAGCGAGGGATTCTAGAACGAGAAGGCGTAAAGTTCGTAGACAATCAGGTCGTCCCACCTTCAATCTGGCAGCCTAGAGGACCCTAATTGAAAACCGGGCTCTACATCGGCCGATTCCAACCCTTTCACCTAGGCCACCTCGAAGCAGTGAATCACATACTCAAGCAGGTTGATGAGCTAATCATAGTTGTTGGGAGCGCTCAGAACAGTCACACAGTCGAGAACCCGTTCACGGCCGGGGAGAGAACGACCATGATCAGGATGGCTTTGAAGGATGCAAAAATTGAGCCTTCGAAATACGTTGTGACACCTCTTCCTGATGCTGAATTTCACGTGGTCTGGGTTGCTCACCTACTGTCCCAAACCCCCGCCTTCCAAGTCGCCTTTACAAACGAACCATTGACTGCTCGTCTCTTGAAGGAGGCAGGAGTTCACGTCGAAAGGATTCCGTTCTTCCAAAGAGAATTTTTCACGGCGACCGAGGTGCGGAGGCGGATGCTGAGCTCTGAGGACTGGGAGAGTCTTCTACCTCATGCCGTCGCAGAATATTTGAAGAGTATTGAAGGCGTCGAGAGAATAAGAGAGATATCGCTGAGCGACAAAACGCCTACCTAGAGAAGAGAATCCTCAACTTCTCCCTGGCTCGAACGTGGAGCATGTTGTCCGCATCCGCTTCCCTCGCTGCAACCTCAACATAACCCTGACTACCCTCCAAGACGACCAGTTTTCGCAATCTAGCATCTGAATAGGTTTTTGCAATCCGCACCCGTCGGCTCCGCGAAGAGCTCTTAACCGTCTGAGGGACGAGGCCTTGTGAAGTCAGTCTTCTCAGCATGGCATTGTGAGCATTCGTTATCAGGTTTCCGAATGTATCGATGTGAAGGATCCTGCACTCCAATATCCCTCCCTTCACCTCGGCCTCTTGAAGCTGAAGTTTTGCTAAACCCTTAACCGGCGGGCCAACATCTTCCGCTCTCAGTCCAGAGGCCAGCATTCCTGTTGTTTTTGCAAAAACATCACGCCCATGGAACGTGCTGGAGACCTCTCCGAGCTCTAGCTCAGCGACATCGATCTTGTAGACAGCAATCACTCCCAGCCTTCGAGCTGCTCGCTCAAGCAGACCATTATCGGGACCGATCAGAGTCGCAGTCTTCGCTTTGACCACTATCGGGAGCCTATCGGCTCCTACCCCAGGGTCAACTACTCCGAGATGGATGGAGTTGTTTGGAAAGAAAGGAACGGCTGTTTCTAAGAGAAAAGCGCCCGAAAGTATGTCGTGTCGCCTTACCATGTGACTAATATCGAATATCCTCGCGGTCGGACAGAGGTCGGTGATGACTCCTTTCATCTGAGCGACATAAGAGTCGCTGAGACCAAAATCAGTGAGCATCGTTACGACTCGCATTTGAAACGTGGCAAAACGGGCTAACCCTTAAAAGAACCATTTTTGCGTTCGCCAAAACATTCGACTGGTTGGGCTACGATGTGAGTGAGACCCAGAAACTACTGATGCTTCCGGGTCCCACCAACGTCCCCCCACGCGTCTCGAGGGCCATGCTCAAGCCCCTAATTGGACATAGAGGCCCCGAGTTTAAACAACTTCACAGCGATGTTTTGGAGAAGACAAAACGAGTCTTTGAGACCAAGGGAGACGTGTTCATTCTAACCTCGTCAGGAACCGGGGCGACCGAATGCGCTTTGCAGAACACCGTAGATGACGGAGACAAGGTTGTTGTTACGGAAAACGGATTCTTCAGCGAGAGACTCACAGAAGCTATCAGAGCATACGGAGGATCGCCTATCGTTCTTAGAGCACCCTGGGGACGGACACCGAAGATCGACGACTTCAAGAAAATCTTGAAAGACAATCCTGACACGAAAGTACTTGCGGTGGTCTACAATGAAACATCCACGGGGGCCACGATCAGATGCTTAAAGGAGCTGGGCGAACTGTGCGCTCGTCAGGACCTCCTTCTGATGGTCGATGCGATCTCCATCCTCGGAGGTGACGAATTACCCGTTGATAGATGGAACGTTGACGTGTGCGTAACCGCGAGCCAGAAATGCCTCATGTGCCCCCCGGGCCTTGCCTTTGTGTCCGTCAGCTCAAAAGCTTGGGACAAAATCCAGAAGAAGAAAACACGTAGGTCATATTACTTTGACCTCCCCATGTGGAAGAAGTACAGAGAGGAAGGGTTCACTCCCTTCACTCCCTCCGTGCCCCTTTTCTACGCGTTAAACGAAGCCTGTGACATGATTCTAGAAGAAGGACTCCCAAGACGTTTCGAACGACACAAGGTCTGCGCCCAAGCAGTTTACGATTCGACTGAAGCCATGGGGCTTGGAATCTACGCGGAGAAAGAGTCGCGGTCTTACACAGTCGCAACCATAGAGAGCCCTCCAGGCATCGATGAAGGAAAAGTGCGAGAACTGGTAAGAACGAAATACGGAATCAGTCTAGGAGGCAGCCTTGGAGAGGCAAAGGGAAAGGTCTTTCGAGTAGGCGTTATGGGAAACGTTGGATCGCCCGAGATAATGACAACAATAAGCGCAATCGGCTCAGCCACGGCAGAACTGGGTTTCAAAGTAAGGATTTCTGACGGCCTTGAAGCAGCACGCCTAACCCTCGCACGATTGCCGGGAAGAGTGAACTGAGCCAATGGCAGCTAGACAAGGAGACTTTCTTCTGCTCAACTATACCCTCAAAGTCAAGGAGAGCGGGGAGACCGTGGACACGACATATGACACGGTGGCTAAGAACGCCCACATTCACAGCGAGGATACTGTCTATCGCCCCAAGTTTATCATACTTGGAGAGGGATGGATGCCCAAAGGGCTCGAGGACTCCCTTGTAGGACTGGAAACGGGAAAGCAGACCACCGTCGAACTTACCCCGGACAAGGGATATGGTGCCAGAGACCCTGGCAAGATGCGTCTAGTTCCCCTTAGACGGTTCAGAGAAAAAGGAATAGACCCAATCCCAGGGGGCCAGGTTGAGCTGGATGGTAGGGCCGCGGTGGTCCGGGCAGTTGGTGCTGGAAGAGTCCAAGTCGATTATAACCACCCGCTCGCCGGCAGAACCCTTGTCTACGATCTTTCGATTGAAAAAGTGTTTGAGGACGACGCTGACAAGATCCTTGGAATAATTTCAAGACGAGTTCCCGAAGTTCCAAGCGAGAAATTCGTACTCGGTCAACACGACCGTGACTTAACTATCGAAGTGCCTGAGGAGGCATTGTATTTGAGCGGGATTCAAGTAGCGAAAAAAGCTATCGCATCAGACCTTCAGAAGTACCTCCCGCAAATCAGCAGCATATCTTTTCTGGAGACGTTCAAGAAAGCCTTCTCCGAACCCGGTGCCCCACTTGAGCCCACCAAGGAAGACGTAGTTCAGCCACCCTTGAAGGAGGAGGCAAAGCCTGCAAAAGAAATCCCGGAAATACCCGAACCTAAAAGCCCGCGAAAACAGCGGGCGACTACCCAACGTCGAAAGGCACCAGCTACGGCATCGCGGAGACGCACCATGGCCGGATCGGAGAGCCAGCGCTAGGCAATACGATCTGCTTGGAAACGTTTTTTAAGCCGTTCAGGCGAGCGCACCTCAGCCTTTCCCTCTTTTGGAGGAAAGGAGTGCGAACTGTTTCGCGATCCTTGAACAATACGTCAAGTTGCAAAGAAACAAGTAACTAGAAAGAGACAGAAACGAATGACAACAACAATGGGAGTAGTATGCAAAGATGGAGTCCTCATGACAACTGATACGAGGGCAACCATGGGGTCGTTCGTCGCCCATAAGCACGCCAAGAAAGTCTACCAAATCGATCATCATCTTGGAATGACAATCGCTGGTGTGGTCGGCGACGCACAAGCCATTGTGGAAATGCTAAAGGCCAACGCTGCCCTATACAAGCTGGATATGGCCCGGCCGATCCCCGTCGCGTCTGCGGCCAGAATGGCCTCGAACATACTCTTCTCAGCCAGATACTATCCCCTGGGTGTTCAAGCCTTGATCGGAGGAGTTGATGATACTGGTGGTCATATCTTCGCACTTGACCCACTCGGAAGCACGATGGAAGAACGGTTCGTCGCCACGGGTTCCGGTTCACCAGTGGCGTACGGAGTTCTAGAGTCTGAGTGGAAGGAGGATATGACTGTCAAAGATTCGACCCCGGTCTTAGTTAGGGCCGTAAACTCCGCAATGAAACGAGATTCTGCAAGTGGCGATAGCTTCGACGTTGCGGTCATCACAAAAGAGGGCTATAGAGAGCTTACAGAGGACGAGAAGAAGCACATACTCCACGCGTAGACGGCAACTCTCGACGAATACACACTCAGAGGCCTTCATAGTCGCAATAGAGAATTAGCGATGCCTAGAACATACAACGACGTACACGCAAAGATTCGAGAGACGATAGCAGAGCACATGCCCAAAGACGCTGAGATTACAAGGATCGAATTTGAAGGTCCGCGTCTCGCCATCTACGTCAAGAACGTGAATCTGCTCGCTGAACAGAGCTACGTTGTCACAGAAATCGTCAACCTTCTGCACAAGCGAATAGTTATCAGGTCAGACCAGTCCATAAGACTGCCCGAGAGAGAGGCGGACGTCTACATTCGGAAGCTGATGCCGGCTGAGGCTGAGGTCACCTCAGTCAACTTCGACCCGAGTCTCGGCGAGGTCGTAATAGAAGCCAAAAAGCCGGGAGTGGCAATAGGAAAGGAAGCCGCTGTCCTACAACAGGTGATAAAGGAAACCAGGTGGCGACCCCGTATACTCAGGGCTCCTCCCCTCCACTCCAAAATCATCTCGAGCACCCGACACATCCTCCACACCGAGAGCGAAGAGAGAAGCCGCATTCTCCGCGACGTAGGCGAGAGGATTTTCCGGCCTACCTTTAGCAAGGCCGGCTATGTTCGTCTGATAACGCTCGGAGCATTTCACGAAGTTGGTAGGGCGGCAATGCTGATACAGGCCGGCGAGAGCAATGTATTGATGGATTGCGGAATCAATCCCGGAGCGCAGGATCCCTCTCAAGCCTATCCGAGATTCGACAGCTCAGAGTTCGACCTTGAGAAGCTAGACGCGGTGATCATCTCCCACGCCCACCTCGACCACTGCGGAATTCTCCCGTTCCTCTTCAAGTATGGTTATGACGGGCCAATTTACTGCTCAGAACCAACGCAGGTGCTTATGACGCTCCACCAGCTCGACTATCTCGATGTTCACAGCCGGGAAGGCGAGCACTCCCCCTTCGACCAGAAGGATGTTCGGGAAGTTGTTACGCATACCATCCCCCTCAGATACAATGTCGTCACCGATGTGGCTCCCGACATCAAACTTACCCTCCACAACGCGGGACACATTCTTGGCAGCTCTATCGTTCACCTTCACATTGGAGAAGGCCTGCACAATGTGGTCTACAGCGCTGACTTCAAGTTCGGAAGAACGATGATGCTTGACCCTGCAATGGCACTATTCCCCCGGGCAGAGACTCTGATTATCGAGAGCACCTATGGCGGCCCCGACGACATTATGCCCGACCGAGAAGGAGTAGAAGGCAGACTGGTCAGTATCGTCAACGAAACAGTGGAGAAAGGCGGCAAGGTCCTAATTCCCGTTCCGGCTGTCGGCCGCGCACAGGAAATCATGCTCGTCTTAGACGCGTACATGAGAAATGGCGCATTGCGTGAGCTTCCGGTCTATATCGAAGGAATGGTCAACGAGGCGACGGCGATCCACACAGCCTTCCCAGAGTACCTGGTCCGAGACATCAAGGATCAGATCCTTCACAAGGACGTTAATCCTTTCCAGTCGGAGTACTTCCACCCTGTCACGCATCCAGGGGACAGAGAGGAAATTGTTGCGGGGGGTCCATGCGTGATAATCGCCACTTCAGGAATGTTAGAGGGCGGACCCGCCATAGACTACTTCCGTCATCTAGCCCCAGACGCCAGAAACACACTTGCGTACGTAAGCTACCAGGTCGAAGGGACACTTGGAAATAGAATCAAGAATGGCCTCAAGGAGGTGTCTCTCTACGCGCACGATGGAAAAATGGAAATGGTGAAGGTCAACATGAGGGTGGAATCAATCGAGGGGTTCTCGGGCCACTCCGACCGAAACCAACTTCTAGGGTTCATCAAACGAATGTCCCCGAAGCCCACGAAAATTATCGTCAATCACGGAGAGCGAAGAAAATCGGACCTGTTCGCACAGAACGTGAACCGGATCTTTGGAATCAAAACGATAGTCCCGGACGTAATGGAATCTCTAAGACTGCGGTAATCCGCTAGTTTTGACGAGCACTTTCTCGGGCAATCGAAGCCTCTAGAGGAGCCTCAGTGGCAGCGGTTTCCTTTCGCCAAATACGCACTCCCGGTGGGGTGATGACGATTCGTTCTTCCCCGAGTCTCGCTATGTCGCCACCAATGGCCTTGACATGGTCCGTAAGCTCGGTTATCGCCAATTTGGTTTCGTCCACGCTCCTCCGTGCAAGAGGAGTAATTCGCACGATCAGAATGCTTCCCGCCCTAACTTCCAGCTTTATCTTTTCGACGTCGTCAAGCTCCTGTAGTGGAAGCGCTTTCACGTATACAGGAGAGCTGGCCATAGGATTTACAACGTTGCGGGATTGAGTGGTCGGTTTGCCGAGTTCAACTTTAAACTTTTCCCTGAGCGAATTCGCGAAAAGTCGTCAGGTCCCAACTCGAGAGGTCTTCGAGAATACTTTTATGATTTCCCAGGCCGCATCACCAACGTAGTGAAGGTTTTGGATTACCTTCCCCTTTCCGATTTTCGAGATTGAAGCTGCATCATGAAGTGCCCTTCCCAAGGCAAGACTTTTGCCGTGTTTCTCATCAACCACGACCAACAACTGCCCGACCGGAAAAGAGCCCTGGACTTTTCTAATCCCCGGCGCCATGATGTCGGCCCCGCCGACAATGTGGGGAACTGCCCCCATGTCAACAATTACTTTCGGCAACGTTGCGATGACTTCATTGTTAATCAGAGTGGGAATCAAATGCTCGCCTTTCCGTAAGGCGACAGGGTGCCCATCAACAAAGATGACTTCAACACCCTTTGTGGACTGTATTTCCACTCGTGACTTGTGCGAGAGGCCTTGATAACCATCGAGCTTCTTTAGTTCGTCAATTAGCGGTTTCGACTCTCTCTCCTTGAGAATGATTCTGGCTGCCATATCTTCACCGACCTGGCCACGACAATCTTTAAAAGAGCACCCGCCGTGTGCCACGCATCTTTCCAGCTGAGTAGTCCATGTCAGAGGTTGCCGCAAAGATTTTCGAAGAGAGTCTCAACAAGGTTGTTCTCGTCCAACTGAAGGGCGGACGAAGCGTCAGAGGACGATTGTACAGTTTCGACCAGCACATGAATCTAGTTCTCGAAGAGGCGGAGGATGTGACCAATACGGAGTCAACAAAGAAGCTGGGAACCATCATCGTTAGAGGAGACAATGTCGTACTAGTGTCTCCGCCCCCAAAGCGGTAGACGAACTATTTTTTCTTAGAAGCCGAGGACTCCACGGTGCCATGAACGCGCAGAGAGCCCATTCGCAACTGCGGCATGTTGAACTCAACAGTAAAATCGAAGTTAACCGCGTACCCTTTCTCAGTCATTTTCTCCAATACACCAACAACAGTTGATTGGCTAGATTCGCGTTTCTGCGACATGCTCGCTTCGGGCCCCCTAATATTCTGATTGCGTATAAAACTTCTAACGGGACATCAAAGAAACGACCCTTGAAGTTACAAAGGTTAAATAGAATCAGGGGCGGGTCGCGTTCCAATATCGTGAAGAGCATTGATCCGTGCTTCTGTATGCGTTGCAATCATACTAGCATCGATGCTCTCAGGGCTACCTTTCAGCCCGATTGACCACTCAACGCCGATGTCGCTCAGCAGTTCATACAACCCCCTTCCCTACGGCTCGGATCCGAACGGAACCCTCTATGCGTTTAATGCGACGCTCGCTCAGTTCGACCTTTACAACTTGACATCAGCCACTATGTCAGGCTCTAGCAACGGAACCCTCACGCCGACAAGCGCTATGAGCAACACCGTGGATGGTAGTGCCATCCCTGGTACGGGATTCAAGTATGCGGTTCTCGCCAACAAGACTGTCGTTCCGCCCCAGACCGTCAACTGGACCCTCACAATTCCCCGCGGAGTAGGCGCTACAACCTATGTGAGATTCGACTGGAACGGGACTTTGGGCCCAAGGACTTCTGCGCGCTACTTGCTCTATAACGGAACTGGCTCGAGTATTGTAGGCCCGACCCCCTTCGTGAAAGTCATTAAGGCCAACCAGACATTCACAGTTGAGACCCCACTGAACTCCACCGGTGGAATCCCTCTTCCATGCGGCACCGGACACGAGTGCGTTGACGTGTCCAGGTTTGCAGGTTACAACATGACGCTCATCTTCATGTTCAACTCAACCTCAACCGGAGGGGGTCTAAACGTGAGGGTATCGAATGTGGAAGTTGCCTCTACCGAAACCAACCCGACTAATTCTGCATCGCACTCGATGGAACTCAACTCATCCAACGAAGTGGCACATAAGGGCAGGCTGTCGCTGAGCTACAATGCTACCGTCACCTTTCCGTACGACACCAACAAGAACCGCACTCACACTTGGAAGCAAATGCTGACCACCTTTGTCATGCCTGCAGCATATGTCCTGGATAGCATAACTTTCAATGGAACCTCTATAGTGCCGGCACTCTATCCGTTCGATCAAGGCAACTGCAACACACCTCCTTGTACCAACGGAAAGTTCGTGTCAATCAACATGACGGCAACTAGAACCAGACCAGCTGTCGTTCTTGTCAACGCGAGAAGCGCCAACGCGATCACGAACTTGATTCCCACGGTCCTTGGCGTGCCGACGACCCATTACGTTCCCGGGGATCTCATGACGGTGAGGATGACGAGCAGCCCGGCGGTTAACGTTTCAGCTTCCCAACAACTAGTTCTGGTAGACCCGAACGGCATGGTCTTCCCAGGCTCTGCTTCCTCCTCCAATAAGGGCGGGACTTATCTATACAACGTCACAGTGCCGTTGTCGGCCAAACCAGGCTCATGGCTGGTAAATGGAACTTTCATCGGTGGGTACGATTTCGGAACTATGAGTAAGTCTTTCACGGTTGAACAGGTTCAACCCATCCCTGGCTCGTTTACTACAAACGGAGGCGTAGGGTCCGGTACTGGCCTTTCTATCCGAGGAACACTGGTGTACAAGTCAAGCAGCCAGCCGGCCGGAAATGTCAACGCGACAATCTTTGCTGTAGATAGTGGCGCTTCACCAGGACCAGTGACGTCCCAAGGATTGAAATCATCTGGGCTCTACATTAACAACGTCACTCTGGCAAACGGAGTCTTCACCGTTAGCCAATCTCTAACGATGTTCTTCGCAGTTGTGAACCCGACGACGCAACCCGTACAACCCTTCAACGCAACCGTTACAATTGAGCACGAATGGTACACATCTCAAACTCACGGAGTCAGCACGACCTTCAACCTCACTTTGGGTGACCAACCCTTCACGAACCCCACGACCGCGATAT
>Ga0066710_100000010_pt1 | contig 63806 bp, 55 predicted proteins | sample GraSoiAngelo_159_FD_79666 | JGI IMG/M metagenome (GOLD analysis project Ga0066710, IMG submission 79666) | Grasslands soil microbial communities from the Angelo Coastal Reserve, California, USA - 14_1009_16_40cm | ecosystem: Environmental > Terrestrial > Soil > Grasslands | place: USA... | reverse complement strand
GTTCAACGTGCCGCAGATGCTGAGCTCGGTCTGCAACCCGGGCCTCGAGGCCGTCGCCGCCGCGGCCGACAACTTCCGCATCTTCCAGCTCTACGTCCGCGGCGACGACGCCTGGGTGGACGAGCACGTGAAGCGCGCCAAGGACAACGGCTACGCCGCCTTCTGTCTGACCGTAGACACCGCCAGCTACAGCCGCCGCGAGCGCGATCTGGCGCGGCGGTTCGTCAAGCCCTGGCGTCTGCGCGCTACGGGCTTCGACTTCCAGGCGGGGCTCAACTGGGACCACGTGAAGCGCTTCAAGGACCTCCACGACATCCCGCTGATCTTGAAGGGCATCGCCACTGCCGAGGATGCGGCCCTCGCGTGTGACCACGGTGTCGAGGGCGTCTACGTGTCCAATCACGGCGGGCGCCAGCTCGATCACGGGCGCGGCACGATGGACATCCTGCCGGAGGTCGTCGCGGCCGTGCGGGGCCGAGCGACGATCATCGTCGACGGCGCGTTCATGCGCGGCACCGACGTCGTGAAGGGGATCGCGCTCGGCGCCCACGCCGTGGGCATCGGGCGGCTCTCGTGCTGCGGGCTCGCCGCCGCCGGCCAGGCGGGGCTCGTGCGGGTGTTCGAGCTGCTCGAAGAAGAGATCAGGATCTGCCTCGCGCTCCTCGGCGTCGATCGTCTGGCGGCCGTCAACCCGTCCTACCTCCACGCGGCGACACCGGTCCGCCCGGCGCACGTCACCAGCGCGTTCCCCCTTTTGGAGGAAGAAGGTTACTAAGCCCGCCCTGCCCACCGAGCTTCCCGCGGATCCGCTGCCGCTCCTCGAGAGCTGGCTGAAGGAAGCATTCGCCGAGATCAGGAACGCGCACGCGATGACGCTGGCGACCGTCGAGCCTGACGGCCGCCCCTCGGCGCGCATGGTGATCTGTCGCGGCCTCGACACGCGCGCCGGCTGGATCGTCTTCTACACCGACCGCGAGAGCGCCAAGGGACAGGCGCTCGATGTCAACCCGCGCGCGGCGCTCGTCTTCAACTGGGACGCCCACGAACGGCAGGCGCGCATCGAGGGACCGGTGACCCTGGCGCCCGACTCGGACTCGGACGCCTACTGGAAGTCGCGGCCCCCCGACGCGCGCGTCGCGGCCTCCGCGAGCGATCAGAGCCGACCGATCGCGTCGCGCGCGGCGTTTCTGGAGAAGGTCGAGGAGGAGGCAACGCGCTCCGGGGGCGACATCCCGCGCCCCAAGCGCTGGGGCGGATATCGCGTGTGGGCCGAACGCGTCGAGCTCTGGGTCGGCCAGCCGGCGCGCGCGCACGACCGGGCGCTCTGGACGCGCTCGCTGACACCGACCGACTCGGGTTTCAGCGGCGGGCCGTGGCGCTCGACCCGCCTTCAGCCCTGAGGCGGCGGGTAAAAACCTCCTCTTGGCGTCGGACTCTGTCAGGCTGACGACCCTCGTCTCGCCTCTCGTTGCCACGGTCACGAACACCGTCACCAACCTGCTGAGCAGCCTCTCCAGGCCATAGCGTTCACGCTTCGGGCGCGCGACGGGACTCACCCACGGCGCGCCCGGGCCCTGGCCGCGCGGCGCTCGACTCGGCTCCAGCCCTGATCTAGGATGGCGTCGCAGCAGTCGTCGCCCAGCGCCCGAGGACGGGATCATCGACCTCAACGGCCTGCCCTGGTGAGAAGGATGTCGAGCCTGTCTTATCGCTCGCCGAAAACCGTCGTCAAGGACAGCGCGATTCACGGTCGTGGCCTCTTCGCGCGTGAGCGCATCGCAAAAGACGAGATCGTCCTGATCAAGGGTGGGTACATCTTTGACGCGGCGACCCTGCGCGACGTCGAACCGTCGCTTGGCCCCGCGCAGATCACCGTCGCCGAAGGCTTCTTCATCGGCCCCCTCGCCGAGCCCGAGCGGGAAGGCGGCATGATCTTCAGCAACCACTCGTGCGATCCCAACATCGGGGTTCAGGGACAGATCGTCTTCGTGGCGATGCGCGACATCCAGCCCGGCGAGGAGCTGACCCACGATTGGGCGACCACGGATGACGACTCGGACGAAATGCGCTGCAATTGTGGGGCACGGACGTGCCGCGGGATCATCACGGGGCAAGACTGGCGTCGGGAGGAGCTTCAGCGGAAGTATCGCGGGTACATCGCCTGGTACCTCCAGCGGAAGATCGACGCGGGTCTTTGAGGCCGCACGCCATGGCCGGCGTCGAGCATTGACCGGGCCGAGCCCTGATCTCCTGAACGACCCTACCGCTTAGCCCGTCATCGCGACGGCCTCGATCTCGACCAGGAAGTCGGGATGCGCGAGGCGCCGCACCTCGACCGTGGTGCTCGTCGGGAGCGCGGGCCCGAAGTACTCCATGCGGACATCCACGTGGCGGAAGAACTCGTCCATGTCGGTGACGAACGTGTTGGTCTTGACGATATCGGCGAGGGTCGCGCCCGCCGCGGCCAGGGCGGCCTTGATGTTCTCTCCGACCTGACGGATCTGGGCCCGCATGTCACCCTTGCCCACGACGTTGCCGGCGCTGTCCCGCGCGAGCTGGCCGGCGACGAAGATCATGCGGCGGCCTTCGACCGCCACAACGTGGGAATAGAGCGTGTGGCCGCTCCGGTTCGGAGCGGCGAGCGTGTCCGGCTGGATGTTCTTTCTCGTGATCGTCATCCGGGTGTCCTCTCTGTGCCCGCTGTCGCCGCAGATCGTCTCACCACCAGTCGTGCCGGTTCGTCGAGCGTCCGCAATCTGTGGCCGCGTCACGGTGGCAGATATCTCGGGCAGATCGCCCGCGCCCCCTACACTGGTGAAGGAGGATCGATGGTTCACCACGCATCGAGGCCGAGCTCGCGCGCTGGCGCTGGCGACCGTCTTCCCGGCCGCGTGCAACACCAGCTACTGTAGCTGCACCCCCTGCCTCGTCTGAAGCGGCACCCCCTGCATCCCCATGGGCCGAGCTCCCTGTGATTGGAATCCAGATCGGTGCCTATCCTCCAGGCACCGATACCCGGCCATGGTGGCAAAAATGCGAGGCCGGTCCATCCTCGCCCCCGTCGATCGAGTGTCATCGACAATTCGCCGGTCACCGGGAAAGGGGCCTTGCCACGGTCAACGTCACTTACACGGCGGCGCCCGTGATCCTGGCCCTGATGGGCGCAGAGCCCATTGTGGCGAGTCGACGGGAATCATCTCCCAGCTCTGCTACGACGCAGTCCAGTGGTCCCACGCGCGCGCCGCCAGTGCGACCGTGAGCTCGATGTCCTCGTCGAGGAGATAGCGCTCGGACACGAGCGCGGCAGCGGCGCGCCGGACGCGCTCCAGGTAATCGTCGCGCGACCGGTAGCGCTCCTCGATGGAGAGACGCGGATCGCTCGAGGATTCGCGTTCGCGGCGAGTCCGCGCGAACGGAATGGTCGCGCCGGCGAAGACCAGGCGCTGGGCCGCGCCGCCGATCTCCGAATGCCGGAGCGTCCATCCCGTGTGGGTGCCGAGCGGCACCGTCACCTCCGGCAGCTTGATGCCGGCGAGCTCGTTGCCGTCACGGTCGACGGCGGAGACGAGCGAGCCGTACGCGGGCCCGGGGCGCGGTGGCAGCGTCGAGAAGTCGAGCCGGCCGGGGCGCGCGTGATGACGTGGATAGTTGGCGCCGGGGATGGCGTCGAGCACTGTACTCAGCGCCTCGGGGGGCAGCGCGGTGCCGTCGGTGCGCCGCGGATGCCGGCTCGGCGGCGGCTCGACGCCCTCGGCGACCCAGCGGTCGAGATTCACGAGGCACGCGCGCAGCAGCGGCGCGTAGTCGATCGTGTTCCTCAGGTTCTGCGAGTGCTCGAGGGGCTCGGCCGGATCGGCGGCGGCCACTCTCCGGTCCGTCGGCGGCCAGACGCCGAGCCCATGCTCGGTACCGGCGAAGTGATAGACGCGGGCCGACGGGCCGGACGGGACATCGCGCGTGCCCTCGGAGTTGGTGTGAACGAGCGAAGCATCGCCGCGGTGGTATTCCGCCGAGCTGTTCGTGTAGAAGACGCGCAGTCGGCTTCCGCGCGCGGCGAGCCTCCGACCGAGCTCCTCGGGAGTCGCCGAGTGGACGTGGTCCATCATGTGCGGGCGGTCCTTGGAGTTCTGACCGAACCGCTGATTGAACTCACCGCGGAGCCCACCGGCCACGTTCGCGATGATCCCGTCGAGCGCCTCGCGTCCCTGCTCGTCCAGGTTGAGGTCATGGTAGACGAGCGTTCTCAACAGTCGCCCGGTCTGCGACCGTCCATAGGCGTACGCGTAGCGCAGGAGGCCCGGCGCCGGGTTGCCCTCGCGCGCCGTGCCGTGCTTGAGCCAGGCGACGGCATCGCGGAGCGCAGCGATGCCGAGCCCGACGACCGACGCGCCGACCGCGGTGTAGGTCACCTGGTAGAGCCGCCCCTTCTCGAAGCCGCTGTCGAGCCAGACGTACCGGGGGTCGGGCACGACGCCCGACCGCGGGTCGGGGACGAGGCTGCCGCTCCCGACCCGGCCGAAGCGCCACCGGTCGCGCGGGATCGTCGTCGGCTCGCCGTCGGGCTGGTCGCGCGCCGTCAGCAGCGCATCGCGCTCGTCGACATCGGCGGCGGGATACGGGCGGTGGCCTCGGTCGGACAGGAGCAGGTGCGCGGCGGGCTCGGGTGTCTGCAGCTGGGTGTAGACGCGGCCCGTGAGGCGGTGGCCTTGGGCGTCGAGAGCTTCCGGCCCGCGCAGGCCCAGAAGGCCTGGCACCTCGGGCAGATCGATCTGCCAGCCGCACGAGATCACCGTGAAGCCACGTCGCATGAGAAATCCGTCGCCCGGGTCGACGGCCGGGTCGGGGTCGACGCCTGGGCGAAACACCGGGCGCGTCGCACGATTGAAATTGGGGACGGCGACGGTATTGCCCCGATTGACCACGTCGAGCACGACGCGACCGTTCGAGCGGTCACGATTCACCGGCACGAGGATCGAGACGTCCGCCGCGAACTCGACGCGGCTCGCGTCGTTGCGGGGTGCGAGCCCCACGTCGGTGATGCGCTCGTTCGAGGCGTGCTTCGGGTCGATCGCGAAGTGGAGGGTCCCTTTCAGCTCCTCGTAGACACCGACGTCGCCGAACGACGCGCCCCCCGCGAGCGGACGGCGAAGTCTCTCCTCGAACCGGGTCACCGGCACGCGGCGCTCTCCACCATCTGGGGCAGCAGGCTCGAGATCGACCCGCGCAGGACGGCGTCGCCCAGCTCGTCCATCTCCGTCGGCTCGGCGTTGAGGATCACGACGCGCGCGCCGGCTCGTTTGGCGACCGGCACGACGCCCGCGATCGGGTACACCGACAGCTTCGTGCCGACGGCGAGCATCAGGTCGCAGCTCGCGGCCGCTCGCTGAGCCCGCTGCAGATCCGCTTCCACGAGCCCCTGGCCGAACGAGATCGTCGCCGACTTGAGAATGCCGCCGCACGTCGGGCACGGCGGGTCTTCCTCGCCGGCGCGGATGCGCGCCAACGCCCGCTCCATGGCCGCCCGCTCGCCGCACGAGAGGCAGACGACCTCGTGCATCGTGCCGTGGATCTCGATCACGCGCGCGGGTGACGACCCCGCCATCAGGTGCAGCCCGTCGATGTTCTGGGTGATCAGCGTGTCGAGCTTGCTCCGGCGCTCCAGGGTGACGAAGGCGCGGTGCCCGTCGTTCGGCCGCGCCTGCCACGCCGGCGAGTGGAGCCGGCTCTGCCACGCGCGCTTCCTCACCTCGGGGTCGGCGACGTAGTTCTGGAGCGTCGACTGCTTCTCGGCGGCCGGGTTCCTCGTCCAGACGCCCTGCGGTCCGCGGAAGTCCGGAATACCCGAGTCGGTCGAGATGCCGGCGCCCGTGAGCGCCACCACGCACTCGGCCTCGTCGATCCAGCGGCGGACCGCGTCGATCAGCGCGCGAGCTCCTTCGCGACGGCGCCTTCCACGACCGTGCCCTTGAAGAAGTCGGGGTTGAGCGCGGTGTGCAGGCGCGCGGCGTTCGTGAAGACGAACTCTCGGAAGTCTTCCGCGGTGATCAGCCCGTGCTCCACCAGCTCGTGCGCCTCTCCCAGCACCTCGGTCATGTCCGTCACATCGAAGTGGCCGACGTCGGAGCTGAAGATCGGGTGCAGGCGGTGATGGCCGTGCCGGTCGAACGCCCACGCCGTCGTCGGGTCGTCGGCCTCGCAGCCGAAGTAGAAGCGCTCGGCGAACTGCCGGCGCAGCTCGTCGGCCGAGCCGACGTGGGCCGCCGCGAAATCGTCGAGCTCTCCGCGGTACTCCCGCTCCGTCATCTCCTCGACGGTCTTGAACGGGGGCACGAGGCTGAGACAGCCCATCAGCTCGTCCATCTTGTCTTCGTAGACGCGCCCGCCCCAGCGGGTGAACAGGTCCTTCAGCATCTGCCGGTCGAGGTTGGTCGGGCGCGTGTGGGCTTCCATCGCGCGCCCGTTGCGCTTGTCCCAGTGCCCGATGAGATCGGTCACGAGGTTGCAGGCCCAGCCCACGCCGCCCTCGAGCATCGCGAAGCGGAGCGACGGGAATCGGTGGACCACGCCCCCGAGGATCAGCGCCTTGGCGAACGCGTGGCTGGCGGCGGCGAAGTGACCGATGTGGTTGAACGTGAAGCTGTTGACCGATTCGCGGCCCATCCAGCCCATGCTGCCGGAGTGCGCAGTCACCGCCACCTTCAGCTCGACGCACCGGGCCCAGAAGGGATCGTAGTCGTGGGGGCTCTCGTACGCGAGCGAGTCGACGTAGTGGCGCACCTGGGTCGGGTCGGTCGCCACGCGGGCGAACGCGGGGACCGGGCGCCGCACGTGGTTGGCGATCATGATGACCTTCAGGCCGAGCTCGCGCACGGCGTAGGTCGCCTCCTCGATCGCCTCCTCGGGCGTGTACACCGGCACGACCGCCGCCGGCGCGATGCGGTGGGCGTACGGCCGGAACATCTCCGCGTTCATGCGATTCACGGCGCGCGCGATGGCCCGGCGCAGCTCCTCGTCGGGATTGGCGATGTGGAACAGGCCCAGCGACGTGTAGAGGAGCGCGAAGTCGATCCCGAAGTCGTCGAGCCGCTCGTAGAAGAGCTTCGGGATCATCGCCGTTGCGCGATCCAGCGTGCTGGCCGGCTCGCCCCACCATGTCGGGCGCGTGGGCCGCCGGTCGAGCCGCTCGGCTTCTGTCATGTCGTACCAGCCGCGGTCGATGTGCTCCGTGGCCTTCTTGACGAACCGCTCGGTCACCGACGGGCCCGCGACCTCGCGCAGAAAATCGAGGAAGATCGGGACCGGCTCGAGCCAGTGCCCGTCGCCGTCGATCACGGGGTGGTCGAGCTGGGCACGCACCGCGGCGGATTTCGAGTCTCTCGAGTACGCCATCACGTCCTCCCCGGCAGCACGTGCGATCGTGCTGCATCCACGGGGGCGAGTCAAGCGGGCCCGCTCAGCCGACGTTCAGCGGTCGAGCCAGGCGGCCAGCAGCCGGCCGCCGTAGTCGTGACCCAGGTTCGGGGCGAAGTTCTTCACGTACGGCTCCCAGGCGGCCACGGTGGTGACCGATGGGTCGTAGTGGTAGTAGACCTGCTCGGCCAGATATCGCTGGATGTCGAAGACGATCTCGCGCCGCTTGGCGGCGTCGAGCGTGCGGCGCTGCAGGCGGATCATCTCGGTCAGCTTGGGATCGTCGACGCCCGAGGAGTTCAGGGGTTCACCGGGGATGTGACCGCTGTAGAAGTAGATGTCCGCGATCGGGCTGCCGCCGCGGAGACTGTGTGCCAGCTTCTCGAACTTCCCGTAGATCACGCTCGCCATGAACGCCCCGAACTCCTTGCCCCGGACCTCGGTGTCGATCCCGGCATCCTTCCAGTTCCGCATGACCACCTGCAGCTGGTCCACGTAGTCGGGGCTCCAGCCGAGCGTTGCCTCCACCGGGAGCTTGAGTCCCGCCGGAAAGCCGGCCTGCGCCAGGAGCCGCTTGGCCTCGGGAATGTTCTGCTCGTAGAGCCGCCGCCCCTCTGGGGTGAGCTGGTTGATCGGGATCGACCACTCCTTCAGTGCCGCCGGAACCGCCGGATTCTGAACCCCATGCCCGAGCGACCAGGCATTGGACTCGAGGATCTCCTTCCAGTTGGACGCCTGCGCCAGCGCGCGGCGCACCCTGATGTCCCGGAACGGCTCACGGTCGAGCTTCATCATGGTGACGCCGCCGAAGAGCACGACAAAGTCCTGTGTCTTGAGGCCGGGCTTCCGTCCCCTGGCGACGTCCAGGTCGAGCCGCCGCACGCACTGGCCGTACTCGGGGGCGAAGTCGTATTTGCCGGAGATCCAGGCGGCGAGCCGGGAGGACGGGTCTTCGTCGACGGTCACCTCGACCCCGTCCGCGTACGGAAGACCGGGGAGGAAGTAGCTCGGGTTCCGGGTGAAGATGAGCCGGACGTTCGGCTCGTAGCGCTCGAGCATCCACGGCCCGGTCCCGATGCACGCCTCGGGCCGCTTGAGGTCCCCGAACTGCTCCACCGCCTCGCGCGGCACGATCCACATCACGGTGTTCGCCAGGTAATCGAGGAACCAGCCGAAGGGCTCGCTGAGGGTGAACCGAACGGTGTGGCGATCGAGCGCCTCGATCTTCTCGACGTGGCCGAGCATCGAGCGGTTCGGGTTTCCCTTGGTCGCGAGAAAGCGCTCGTAGGTGTACTTCACGTCGTCCGCGGTCAGCTCGCGGCCGTTCACCGGAGGCTTCGGGTGCCAGTGCACGCCCTTGCGCAGCTTGAAGACGTACGTCCGGTCGCTGGGTTGCGTCCACGACTCGGCCAGGTCCGGCTCGACCGGCAGGGTGCCCGGCGCCACCGAGGGACCGGCCTTCACCCTCACCAGGCGACTGTGGGTGAAGGAGAGATTCGTGGAGATCCGGTGGTGGTTCGCGAACAGATGGGGATCGAAGCCGGTGGTGGCGTCCTCGCCGCGGATCCGGAAGACCCCGCCTCGCTTCGGCGTCTGGGCCTCGGCGGCTTCTTCGACGAGTGGGATGCCGACCCCGGCGGCGACTGCCGCGCCCCCGAGCTTGAGCAGGTCGCGACGGCTGATGGTGGTCGGGGTTACGGGTTCGGCCATGGTCTCCCCCTCGTGCAAAGTCATCTCTCGGCCGGACTCTATGTCGGCGGCGCTGATTGATCAAGCCGGAGACTTCCGCGTCCGCTATGATCCCCGCCACATGGCCAACCGCTGGGTGGCGCTGGCGATCGTGTTCGTCACGCGCACATCGATGGGCTTTCAGTTTCAGGCTGTCGCCGCCGTGGGTCCGCTGATGCTCTCCGAGCTCGAGCTGACCTGGGTGCAGCTCGGCTCGCTCATCGGTCTCTACATGCTGCCCGGCGCCTTTTTCGCGCTGCCGGGGGGCGTGCTCGGCCACCGTCTCGGCGAGCGCCGCACGGTGGTGGGCAGTCTCGCGCTCATGGTCGTCGGCGGTCTCGTCACCGCCGCCGCCGACGGCTTCGCCGTCGCCGCAGCCGGCCGGCTGGTGAGCGGCGTCGGCGCCGTGCTCATGAACATCTTGCTCGCCAAGATGGTCGCCGACTGGTTCGCCGAGCGCGAGATGTCCACGGCGATGGCCATCATGCTCACGAGCTGGCCCGTCGGCCTCGGCATTGCCGCAGCGACGCTCGGTGGCCTCGCCACGAGCTCTTCGTGGCGGGTGGCGATCGTGACCACGGCGCTCGCTGCAGCGCTCGGGCTCGTGCTGATCGCCTTCGCCTACCGCGATGCGCCGCCCGCCGCGGGCGGCGCGCCCAGGCCGGCCGAGCGACGCGCGCGGCTGCCGGCACGAGAGGTCGGGCTCGCGTTGAGCGGGGGCCTGGCCTGGGGCTGCTTCAACGCGAGCCTCGTCGCCGTCATCGCGTTCGGCCCCGGCCTGCTGATGGCCCGGGGCGTCGCGCTCGGCGACGCCGGTTTCATCGTGAGCCTCGCGATCTGGCTCACGATGCTCTCGGTGCCGCTGGGCGGGCTGCTCACCGACCGTCTCGGCCGGCCGAACCTGGTCATCGTCGCGGGGAGCCTCGTCGCCGCGCTCGTCACGATGCTCCTGCCCGTGCTCACGCACCCGCTGCTGGCCTTCTGCCTCGTCGGTCTCGCGATCGGGGCGCCGCCGGGCGCCGTGATGGCGCTCCTGCCGAAGACCGTGGCGAGCGAGCGTCTGGCGACGGCCCTGGGCATCTACTACACGGTGTTCTACGTCGCGATGGCGGTCGTGCAATTTGCCGCCGGGGCCGTGCGCGACCTCTTCGGCAGCCCTGCGGCCCCCATCCTGTTCGCCGCGCTCGTTATGGCCTCGACGATCCTCGGCCTGGTGCTCTTCCGACTCGTCGAGCGTGCCAGGCCGGGCGCCGACGCGCGAGCCCCCGTCGGCTCGTAGCTTCAACCTGGTCGGCGACGGGCTCCGCGACGTGCTGGACCCGCGGATGGAGCGCACCATGTGAGGATGGAACGGGCCAGCTGACGCGCTATGCTCGAGGTATGGCGCCTCTCGAGCACGTCCGCCTGGCGCCGCACTGCACAATGGGTGTCGGCGGACCGGCGCGCTTCTTCGTAGAAGTGCAGGACGAGGCCGCGGTCCTCGCCGCGCTCGAGTGGGCGCGCGGCCGGGGCGTGCCGCTCTACGTTCTGGGCGGCGGCTCGAACCTCGTCGTCGGCGACGAGGGGATCGAGGCCCTCGTGGTGAAGATCGCGCTGCGCGGCATCGACACGCACGAGGCCGATGGCGCGGTCGAGCTGACCGCCGCGGCCGGCGAGCCCTGGGATGTGCTGGTGGCCCGAACCGTCGAGCGGGGTTGGGCCGGGCTCGAGAGCTTGAGCGGCATTCCAGGCCTGGTCGGCGCTACCCCCATGCAGAACGTCGGCGCGTACGGCCAGGAGGTCAGCGAAACGGTGACGGTCGTCCGGGCGCTCGACACGTCCACCGGGAGCATCGTCTCCTTCAAGAATCGCGAGTGCCGCTTCACCTATCGCGACAGCCTGTTCCGGAGCGGCGAGCCGGGACGCTACGTCGTCCTGTCGGTGAGTTATCGGTTGCGACCCAACGGCCGCGCCGCCGTCCGGTACGCGGACGTCGAGAAGGACCTTGCCGCGCGCGGCGTCGCGACCCCGTCGCTCGCCGACGTGCGCGCCAGCGTGATCGCCATCCGCCGGTCCAAGTCCATGGTGCTCGATTCCCAGGACGAAAACCGCCGAAGCTGCGGCTCGTTCTTCACGAATCCCATCATCCCCAGCGCCGAGCTCGCCGCCGTCAAGTCGCGCGCCGGCGATCCGTCGATGCCGCGCTGGCCCCTGCCCGGCGGTCAGGTGAAGCTCTCCGCCGCATGGCTGATCGAGCGCGCCGGGTACGCGCGGGGCCACGCCGACGGGCCGGTCGGTCTCTCGACGCGCCACGCCCTCGCGATCGTGGCCCACGACGGCGCGCGGGCGTGCGACGTCGTCGCCTTCGCCCGGCGGGTGCAGGCCGCCGTCGCCGAGCGCTTCGGCGTCCGCCTGACGCCCGAGCCGGTCTTCTGGGGCGTGACCGCACGATGAGCGCCATCCGGATCCTGATTGTCGAGGACGACGAGCGGCTGGCCGAGATCTTCCGCGACTTCGTCGCGGAGCTCGGCTATCAGCCGATCGTCGTCGGCAGCGCGGAGGCCGCGCTCGAAGCGCTGGCGAGCGCCCGACCGGACACGATCCTCCTCGACGTCCGGCTCCCGGGCATGAGCGGGGTCGAGTTCCTCAACCTGTCGACCGTCCGCGACTCCGCGGTGCCCGTTGTCGTCGTCTCGGGCGTCGCGACCGAGATAGAGGCGCGCGCCTGTCTCAAGCTCGGCGCCCTGGATTTCATCCGCAAGCCCGTCACGCTCGAACGGCTGGGTCAGGTCCTGGCCTACCTCGTGCCGTTCGCCCTGGCCCGGCGGCAGCAGAGCGATCAGCAGCCGGTCGAGCGTCGGCCCGCAGCGCGCGCCAGCCTCAAGCTGGGGGTGCGGATCGCCGCCTCGAACGGCACCGTGGACGGCACGTGCACGGAGCTCTCGTCCACGGGGATGAAAGTGCGCGTGAACCGACGACTCAGGCCGGGTCAGGCGGTGAAGCTCGAGTTCACGCCGCCGGACGGGGGCCCGATGATCGACGTTCTGGCGCTCGTCGTCCGCGTCGACCCCCAGGGCGTCGCCTTCTGGTTCCTCGATCTCCTGACCCCCGACGCAGCCCGCCTCAACACCCTCGTCGACCGCCTCCAGCACTAACGCGCCGCCGGGACCCGGTGGGATGGCCCCCGCGATCGGCTCGAAGCATGTGGTACGAACCGGCGAGATCCTTTCTCGCCAACGCATCAACGGATGCCGCGCTAAGTCGGAGCCGAGCGTAGCCGGGGCTCACGGGGTGGCGGGGGCGGCGGGGCCCCTCGGCCGGCGCAGTGGGACCCCCTCGTCCCGCCCGCAGCTCGAAGAGCTGCGATTCGGGCGAGTGGGTGACGGAGCTGGCCGAGGGGCCCCGCCGCCCCCCGCCACCCCGTGAGCCCCGCCTCAAGCAAGACGATAAACTTCTACTTCCTCAACCTTTCCCTTGACCCGCACGGCAGGAAGCTGAACGAGCTCGAATCCCCCGTTGAGCCGCCGACGCGTATCCCCACTGACGAGGATGTCCGAGCCGAACTCCTTGTTGAGGTTCTGAATTCTCGACGCGAGGTTCACCGGGTCGCCGACGAGAGCGTACGCGAGCCGCTCGGAGCTCCCGATGTTCCCGGCGAGCACCGCCCCGGTATGGATCCCGATGCCGTGGCGGAGGGGCAGCTTGCCGGCCCGCGCGCGCTCGGCGTTCCACGCCGCCAGGCGGCGACGCATGTCGAGGGCGGCCCGCACCGCCATCTCCGCGTGCCCGGGGTACGCAACGGGCGCGCCGAACGCCGCCTCGATCTCGTCACCGATGAACTGCAGCACGAGCCCCCGGTGCTCGCGGATCGCGCGGTCCATTTCCGTGAAGTAAGCGTTGAGGTCGCGGACCACCTCGCGGGGGCTCGTGGACTCCACCCATGGCGTGAAGTCGCGGAGATCGGCGAAGAGGATCGTAACATCTTGCGCCTGGCCCTCGAGCGCGATGCGACCCGCCAGGATCTCGTCGCGGATCTCGCGGCTCACGTACTTCCCGAACGTCTCCTTCAGGAACTCGCGCTCCTTGAGGCCGTGTACCATGCGATTGAAGCCCTCGGCCGCCGCGCCGATCTCGTCATTGGTCACGACCGCGCAGCGGGCGTCGAGGTTGCCGCGCTCGACCTCGCGCATGGCGCCCTGCACTTCCCGGAGCGGCGTCGCCACGCTGCCGGCCGCGAACAGCGCCAGTCCGATCGCCACCAGGCTGCCCACGACCGCGATGAAGACCATCGAGACGAGCAAGCTCCCCATGACCTGGGCAGCGGCGGCCGGATCCATTCCAGGGAGCGACTCGGCGCGCCGGTAGGACATCACGCCGAGGACCGAGAGCGGCAGGACACCCACCAGGAGGAGAATCACCAGGAGTCGTGTTCGCACCCGGAGCCGGAACGCCCCCGGAACGGCGCTCAAGTCGCCCTCGGGAAAGAATTTCGGCAGCTCCTTGCGCCAGAGATGCTCGGCCATGAAGAAGGTCAGAGCGGTCGTCGCCGTGCCAGCAACGAACGTGTTGCCGAAGATGAACCGGGCCGCGCGCTCGACCGTGAATACGCCGAGCATGAGCGGTCGGATCACGCCGAAGAGCAGACCTGCGAGCGCCCAGCCGCAGAAGATGATGCCGGCGATCGCATACGGAAACAGCAGTGCGCGACGCCGGGCTTCCATCGAGGTCGGCCAGCGGCCGTCGACCGGGTTGAGGATCCGAGTCCAGCGCGTGGTCCAGATGGCAGCGATCGCGACCAGGAGCGCGAAGCCGACGATGAAGAACCGGATGGCGCCTGCGAGCCCATCCGTGCGCGGGGGCGTCAGGAAGTCGACGAAGGTGAAGTAAGTGAACGAGACGAGGGCGCCGACCAGGTTGGCTGGCACGAGCACCGCTACCTGAAGCCACGCCGGTGATCGGTGGCCGCCCTCGCGCATCGCCCTCAGAGTCTACCGAAGTAGATCCTCGACGGCCGTGATAGATTCCGGAGCGACATGATCGGTGCCTCTCCGCGACGGAAGGAGGACCAGCGTCTCCTCACGGGCGGTGGACGGTTCGTCGACGACCTCACCCGCGCCGGGTTGCTGCATCTCGGTGTCGTGCGGAGCGCCGAGGCCCACGCGCGCCTGACGAAGGTCGCAACGGACGCCGCACGCGCCCTGCCCGGCGTGATCCTCGTCTGGAGCGCCTCGGATCTCGGAGAGATCGCGCCGGACATGCCAACGGCCTACGGCGGTGCCCAGAAAGGGCGCCCCTGGGCCCAGCCCGTCCTTGCGCGTGAGGTCGTCCGCTACGTCGGCGAGCCCGTCGCCGTCGTCGTGGCCGAGACCTTCTCCCAGCTCGCCGACGCCCTCGACGCGGTGACCGTCGAGTACGAGCGGCGGCCGGCCCTGGCGACCGCCGAGGCGGCACTCGGTTCAGCGACGCGGCTTCACGAAGGCTGGTCGGACAACACCGCGATCGTGGCGCGGGGCAGCGTCGGCGACGCCGAGCGCGCGCTGGCGGCGGCGCACCTCGTCGTCCGGGAGCGGCTGCGGCACCCGCGGCTCAGCGCCGTGCCGATCGAGACGCGCGGCGTGTTCGCGTATCGCGACCGCGACTCCGGCGCGCTCGTGGTCTCGTCGTCCACTCAGAGCCCGTACACCCTTCGCGACGCGGTCGCCGTGGCGCTCGGGCTGCCGGTCGAGAACGTGCGGGTCGTGGTGCCCGACGTCGGCGGCGGCTTCGGCCCGAAAGGTCCGATCTATCCGGAGGAGATCCTGGTCGCGGCGGCGGCGCTCCGGCTCGACCGGCCCGTGAAGTGGGTGGAGAGCCGGCGAGAGAATCTCGCGAGCATGGGCCAAGACCGCGAGCAGGCGCACGACGCTCGCATCGGGTTCGCGCGCGACGGAACCATCGTCGGCGTCGACGCCACGTTCCTCGCCGACGTCGGCGCCTACCCCCTGCAGGGCGACGGGCTCACGGCGAACACGGTCAACCACCTGCCGGGCCCGTATCGGGTACCGCACTACCGGAACACGGGCACGAGCGTCGTCACGACCAAGGCGTTGAACGCGGCCTACCGCGCCGCCGGGCGCCCCGAGGCGGTATTCGTGATGGAGCGCCTCATGGACATCGGCGCGCGGCGGCTCGGCCTCGATCCGGCGGAGATCCGCCGACGGAACTTCGTGCGCCCCGCCGAGATGCCCTACCGCCCGGGCCTGACCTACAAAGACGGCGTCCCCGTCGCCTACGACCCCGGAGATTTCCCCGCGGCGTTCGAGCGCGCCCTGGCGCTCCTGCCCTACGACGAGTGGCGCCGCCGTCAGAAGTCACGGGCCGGCGCCACGCGCCGCATCGGCGTCGGTCTCGCCTGCTACGCGCAGGGGACGGGGCTCGGCCCCTACGAGGGCGCGACGGTGCGCGTGGACCCGAGCGGCAAGGTCTACGTCTACATCGGCGTCACGGCGCAGGGGCAAGGGCACGCGACGACGCTCGCCCAGATCGCCGCCGCCGAGCTGGGCGCCGCCTGGGACGACGTCATCGTCAGCGCGGGCGACACGTCGCTCTTCCCGTACGGCATGGGCACGGGCGGCAGCCGCGTCGCGGCCAACTCGGGCCCCGCCGTCGCGCAGACCGCGCGCGAGGTGCGCGAACGCGCCGCGCGTGTCGCCGCCGAGCTGCTCGAGTGCGCCCCCGAAGACGTGCGCATCGAGCAAAGCCGCGTGCACGTCGTCGGGATGCCGGACCGCGCGGTGAGCCTGGGCCGTGTCGCCCGCGCCGCCGTGAAGTCCAAGGCGCTCAAGGCGACTGGCGAGCCCGGCCTGAACGCGTGCACGTACTTCTATCCCGACACGGTCACCTGGGCATTCGGCACTCACGCCGCCGTGATCGAGGTGGACATCGAGACGTGCGAGCTGCGCCTGCTCGCGTACGCGATCGTGCACGACCCGGGACGCGCGATCAATCCCACGATCGTCGAGGGCCAGCTCCAGGGCGGCGCCGCCCAGGGCATCGGCGCCGGATTGATGGAAGAAGTGGTGTACGACGAATCGGGCCAGCTGCTGACCGGCAGCCTGATGGACTACGCGATTCCCAAGGCCGACCAGCTTCCGTCCCTCGTGGTCGCGCTCGACGAGCATCCGTCGACCATCAACCCGCTCGGCATCAAGGGTGTGGGCGAGAGCGGCGCCATCCCCGGCGCGGCGGCGATCGCGAACGCCGTGGAGGACGCGGTCGCCGACCTCGGCGTGATCATCCGCGAAGTGCCGGTCACGCCCGCGCGACTCTTCGCGCTCCTCCGGAGAGCACAGGGGAGCTGACCGTTCCTTCGGACGAGGGTGTGTATCTAAAGCCGACGCGCCCCTGTCACCCGGCTTTACAGCGTCCTGGGAGCGTTCCCCAGCGCGTCACATAACCCGCCGAAATCTCGAACACGTGCACCTTGGCCTCGCTCTTGCTGCTCCGTATGATGAAACGCGACGCAGCCATGCGGAGTCGATGGGTCGCTTCACCCTTATTGGGGGGCTGACTGTGTTGACACAAGGAACAGTGAGCAAGATTCGGAAGCTCGGACCGGCAACGCTCGTGGCGCTCATGTCGGTGGCCATCCTTTCCGCTGAGCCCGCAGTTGCGATACCCATGCACCAAGGGGATACGATCACCGTGATCTTCCCAGCTCCCGCGGGCAACACGAACCTGGCAGCAGACGCTACAGTCACGTTGGCCACTTTGATCAGCACGCTCGCAACGTTCAGTGTGAACGTTCACAACGGCACGGTCCTCGACGCCGGAGCCCGGATCACCGCGTTTGCATTCCGTCTCGACCCAGTGCCCACCGCCAACGGCAACATCGCCGTGACGGACACTGGCGGGAACAGTGACACCGATGCGTTTGTCCAGGGTGGCAGTCCAGACAACATCCCGAGCCTCAACTCGGAGAATGTCTGCTTCTGGAGCGGGAACAATTGCCCTGGGGGAGGCAATACCGGGCTGACCGACGGCCAAAGGGATTTGTTCAGCTTTAGTCTTGCTGGGACCTTTGGCAGTGTGGTGGACATCAGTGCGATCGGCATCAAGTGGCAGGGCTGCGCTGGCTGCAGCTTCGAGATTCAAGGAAATACCACTCAGATTCCCGAGCCCGACAGCCTAGTGTTGCTCGGGCTCGGTCTCATGGGCGCGGCCGGCCTTGGCTGGAATTGGCGGGCCGAGCGAAAAGTAGTTAGTCCTATCTGAGACCGAGCGCCGTGCAATAGAGCGCAGGCTGCGAAGTTCCTCCTGAAGGACATGAGTTCGCCGCCGGAGGCACGCGTGCCACACTGGCAGCGCGTCCCGCCGCGAACGCCGTGAGATCTCGATCATCTTGGTTGGCAGCCGCCTTGCGTCCCTGACCGGCATCGCCCTGTCCACGGGCGATCAGGCATCGGAACCGCCGCTCGCGCGGTCGGAGGTGCAGGGTTGGCCAGAATGGACAAGGACAGCGGACGCGCCAACAACAACCAGGAAGCAGCCGTTGTCGATCAGCTCATCAAGAAGTTGCGGCCCTTCGACAAGTCGTTCGTCTCCGAGCGCGCCTCCGCCGTGGGCGCGCGACCGCTTTCGCGTCTCCGGGTCGCGAGTCCGCCGATGCGACCGGGAGCTGTCTGGGCGTTCGTGGGCCTCGGCGTCCTCCTCGGGATTGCGCTGCCGCAGTGGCCATACGCGCGCGCCTGCGACTGGTGGCTGCTCCTCTACATGATCGCGGTCGGGACGGTCGTCGTGGCCGGCATGTGGGGCGCCCGGGTCTCGTGGCAGAGTCGACTCGGCTTCGCTCATGTCATCGCGCTGGGCACGATCCTCTGGGGCCTCGCCCTCACGGGGCAGGAAGTCTTGCCCCGCGTCGGGTACGCGCGCGCTCGCGCCGTGTGGCGTTGCGTCGAGGGTCAGGCGGGGGCGCCGACCGCGACGTCGCTGTCCATGCTGAAGCAACGCATCGACGCCGGAATGGCGGACCTCCTGCGGTAGCTCGCCCTCGACGTCCGGTCTGGGTGCCCACTCACCCGCGCGTCCTCGGATCGAGTGCGTCACGAACCGCATCGCCGACGAAATTCAATCCCACGACGGTCACGAAGAGCGCCGCGCCCGGCCCGAAGACGATCCAGGGCGCCTGCTGCAGATAGCCGCGGCCGGCGTTGATCATGCTGCCCCAGGACGCCTGGGGCGGCTGGATGCCGAGACCAAGAAACGACAGCGCCGCCTCAGCGAGGATGGCGAACGCCACGCTCAACGACGCCTGGACGATGATGGGGTTGATGGCGTTCGGGACCACGTGGCGCCACGCGATGCGCCAGCCGGGCGCGCCGAGCGCACGGGCCGCCTCCACGAAGTCGCGCGCGATGATGGCGAGCACCTGTCCGCGCATGAGGCGGGCGAACGTGGGCGTGTACACGACCCCGAGCGCGATGAGCACGCCGACGAGGCCGGCGCCGAGCACGGCCCCGAGCGCCAGCGCCAGCACCAGCGGGGGGAACGAGAGGACCGCGTCCATCAGGCGCATCACCAGCCCGTCGATGCGCCCACCGCAGTAGCCGGCCACGATCCCGAACAGGCTGCCGGCGATCACGGCGATCGCGACCGCGACGAGGCCTGCCAGCAGCGAGACGCGCGTACCCCAGATCACCCGCGAGAGCACGTCCCGCCCCACGCTGTCGGTGCCGAGGAGGTGCGCCCGGCCTGGACGAGCCAGCGTGTTGCCGAGGTTCTGTGCGAGCGGGTCGTAGGGCGCCAGGAGCGGCGCCGTCAGCGCCACCAGCACCGCCACCAGCATGACCGCCGCGCCGAACGGCGCCAATCGGGCGCGTGCCGCCCGCCGCACGACGTTCCACCGGCGCGCGCGGAGGGGCGACGCCGGGCGCTCGAGGCTCGCCGCGTGCTCAGCGAGATCGGATCCGCGGATCGATCCAGCCATAGAGCACGTCGACGATCAGGTTGCTCACGATGAACCCCACGGCGATCAAGAGCACGACGCCCTGCACCAGAGGGTAGTCGCGCGCGAAGACCGCGTCGACGACCAGGCGCCCGACGCCGGGCAGCGCGAAGACGTACTCCGTGATGACCGCGCCGCCGATCAGCGTCCCGAGCTGGAGCCCGAGCACGGTGACGACGGGAATCAGCGCGTTCTTGAGGGCGTGGCTCCAGATGACCCGCCACTCCGACAGCCCCTTGGCGCGGGCGGTACGCACGTAATCCTCGGCCAGAGCTTCCAGCAGACTCGAGCGCAGCGTGCGCGTGACCACCGCCGCCAGCGCGAGCCCCAGCGTGACGGCCGGCAGCGCGAGCGACCGAAGACCGTTCCACGGCTCGTCAAGCGGATCAGTGTAGCCGGAGATCGGCAGCCAGCGCAGCGTCACGCCGAAGAGGAAGATCAAGAGCAAGGCCAGGAGGAAGTTCGGCATGCAGATCCCCACGACCGCGAAGGTCGCGCCGGCCCGGTCGATCGGCGTGTTGCGGCGGACCGCGCACACGATGCCGAGGGGAAAGGCGATCATCAGCGAGATCGCCATCGCGCAGAGTGCCAGCTCCAGGCTCGGCCGCAGGCGCCGGCTCACGTTCTCGATGACCGGCTCGCCGTTGCGGATCGAGCGTCCGAGGTCGGCTTTGAGGAGACGTCCCATCCACGTCGCGTACTGGACGTAGAGGGGCCGGTCGAGCCCGAGCTCGCGCCGGAGATTTTCCTTCACCGTCACGTCGACGGACTCCGCCATCATGACGTCGATCGGGTCCCCCGGGGTCAGATGGAGCAGCAGGAACACCCCGGCCGTAACGAGGAGCAGGACCGGCACGGTCGAGCCCAGCCGGCGCAGGACGAGACGACCCATCACGCGCGCGAGCCGTCGTCAGCGCAGCCTACTGCAGCCACACGTCCTTGAACCGCATCATCCCGTCGGGGATCGGCTCGTAGCCCTGCACCTTCGGGCTGAAGGCCTTGGGCTCGATGGGATGGATGATGAACACCATCGGCAGCTCTTCTTGAAGGAGCTTCGTCAGGTCGCTGAAGAGCTTCCGGCGCTCGGCCTGGCTCGATACCTCGCGGGTCCGATCGAGCAGCGCGTCGATCTGCGGGTGGGAGATGCCCGACCAGTTGAGCGATGTGCCCTGAGTGGTCTTGTAGAACTGGTAGGTGTTGCCGTCCGGGTCCGGCCGGCCGCTCCACTGGTAACTGATCATCTCGAAGTTCTTGTTGTTGCCGTCGGCGATCAGCGTGGCGGAGTCGGCCAGCTTGATCTTCATGGTGATGCCGGCCTCGCGCAGCTGGGCCTGGATCACCTCGGCCTCCTGGACGTTGATCGGGATGTTGTTGGTCGTCATCGTGAAGGTGAAGCCGTTCGGCTGGCCGCCTTCGGCCAGCTTCGCTCGGGCCCGGGCCAGATCGCGCTTGATCGGCGGGATGCTCTTGTCGTACGCCCAGCTCGTGGGCGGGATCGGGCCGTTGGCCGGCACGCCCACGTTGAGCCACACGCCTTTGACGATCTGATCGAGGTCCAGCGACAGGGCGACGGCCTGCCGCAGGGCCCTGGTCGCGAATGGCGGCCGCATGTGGTTGAGCTGATACGCGAAGTCGGCCAGCGACGGCACGTCGACGACGACCACGTTCCGGTCGGCCTTGACCGCTGCCACGTCGCGCGGCTGGACGTAGTCCATCACGTCGATCTCGCCGGTCTGGAGACTCTGCAGCTTGACCGTGTCGTCCGGGATCGGCCGGTAGCGGATCCGATCGAGGTACGGGCCGCCCTGCTTGTTCCAGTAGCTCTCGTTGCGTTTGATGAGGATGTGGTCGTCCTTCACCCACTCGACGAACTCGAACGGCCCGGTGCCGGCGCCCTTGGCATTACGCTCGAGCTCGGAGCCGCGCTCCTGCACGACCTTGGGCGAGACCATCATGCCGGCGCGATCGGTCAGCGTGGCGAGCAGCGCGGCGTCCGGCCGCTTGAGATTCAGTTTGATCGTCGAGGCGTCCACCACGTCGACCGAGTCGATGCTGGCGACCTCGCCCTTGCGAACGGACTTCGGCTCGGTCTTCATCCGATTGAAGTTGAAACGCGCGGCCTCGGCATTGAAGTCGGTGCCGTCGTGGAATTTCACGCCGCGCCGCAGCTTGAAGACGACGGTCTTGGCGTCCGGTTGCTGCCAGGACTCGGCCAGCCCGGGCTTGATCCCGAGCTTGACGTCGAGCGTCACCAGGGCTCGTAGATGTTGTGGTACACCTGCCGGTCGATCTTGCTACCCGAGAGGTGCGGGTCCATCGTGGCCGCCTCGATGTAGAAGCCGACCCTGAGCGTGCCGCCCTTCTTGGGTGTGTCGGCGCCGGCGGCGGGCCGCGGGTCCACGGAGACGACGGGGACGCCGGAGGCCACCGCGCACATCAGGAGAAAGTCCCGTCGCGACACCGTCCGCGCGTCGCGGTGTTGCTTCGTCGTTACCATCGTGCTCCTCCGCAGGGTCGAAAGTTGCTGTGAAGCGCGAACGAGTATACCCTGCCCGCCGTCCACGAAATCGTCACGCTCAGCGACGGGAGGACTGACATGAAGCTTGGAATCTGCCTGCCGCACTACGGCCGCCCGATCGAGATCGGTCGAATTCTCGAGGTCGTGCGCCGGGCCGAGGAGAGTGGGCTGGACTCGGTGTGGGTCACCGACCACGTCATCGTGCCGGAGCAGGCCAACGTCATCTACCGCGAGGACATGCTGGATCCCCTCGCGGTCCTGCCGTGGCTCGCCGGGGTGACGCGCCGGGTCCTGCTGGGCACGAGCGTGGTGATCCTGCCCTATCGCTCCCCGATCCCAGTCGCGAAGCTCCTGGCCAGCGTCGACGTCCTGTCAGGCGGCCGTCTGATCGTCGGCGCGGCGATCGGATGGCTGGAGGGTGAATTCGACGCCCTCGGCGTGCCGTTCAAGGAGCGCGCGAGCCGGAGCGACGAGGCGCTCGAGCTGCTGCGCGCCCTCTGGACGCAGGAGCACCCCAAGATCCAGACGAGGCGGCACCGCGCGCAAGACGTCGTCTTCTCGCCGATGCCGCTCCAGAAGCCGCGCCCACCGCTCTACGTGGGCGGCAGCAGCGAAGGTGCCTACCGTCGCGTCGCGCGGCTCGGCGATGGCTGGCACGCGAGCGCCACGAACCACGACGCGTTCCGGCAGGGGGCCGACACGGTCCGGCGCTTCTGGAAGGAAGCCGGACGAGAGAGCGCGCCGTTCCTGTCGCTCCGCATTCCGATCCTGATCGACGGCGTGCACCGGCCGGCCGTGGACATGGGTCTCATCCGCGGCCGCCACACCCTCAACGGCTCGATCACGCAGATCGCCGACGAGCTGCGCGGATTCCGGGACCTCGACTGCGGCCACGTCGCGCTGGAGGTCTCGTACTCTACGTTTCCGGCGATCCTCGAGACCATCGACCTGATCGCGAACAGAATCCGACCGCAGCTGGCGAGCTGAGCGCGATCGCGAGACGGCGACCTAGCGCACCGGACCGACAGCGGCCGGCAGTTCCGGCGTGATTCTCGTGATGGCCTGGAAATGGCGGACGAGTCGGTCCGGGTAGTCCGACGCGAAGAGCGGATTCGGCACGTTCACGCCCGCGGGACCGAGGCGGAGCTCTCCGGCCTTGACGAGCGCCTTCATGCACGCGGCGGCTTCGTAGTACGAGAGCTTCCCCGGATCGAGCTCGCGGCGCCGGCCGTAGCGACGACGGTAACCCGCCACCAGGAGCGGGCGCGCCACGCTTGCGAGCCTACGGAGCGGCGCCGGCAGGTCGGACAGGTCCACCGGCACGAGCTTGAGGATCACCAGCGTTGTGGCGACGTCGAACGCCGGATCCGCGACGATCGCGTTGGCCCAGTCGATCACGCCCGTCACCTCGCCGGCTGCCATCAGAATATTGTAGGGGTGGAAATCGCCGTGGCAGACGACGCGCGGCCAGTCCATCGGCGGTCGGCGCCGGACCAGCCACTCGATCGCGCGCGCGAGCCCGACGAGTGAGTGACGCGCGACGCGGTCGGCGACCTGCTCGAGGTACCCGTCGAAGGTGAAGCCGTGCGACGCGAGGCCTTCCCGGGCCAGGTGTCGCAGGAAAGCCTCGGCGTCGAGGCCATGAAGGCGCGCCTGCAGCTCGGCGACGACCCGGCCCATGCCGAGGAAGCGAGCCTGCGGCAGCGGCGTTCCCGCGAGCCGCTCCATGATCAGGAAGGCGCTGCCGAGGGCCGCGACGTCGGCGCTCGCGACCAGGACGCGCGGCGCCGGATAGCCGAGCTCGACGAGGGCGTTCTGGGTCGCCCGCTCGCGCAGCGCCCGCGAGGGATCGGAGTATCCGTCGAGCAGGCGGAGGATCAGTGGGCCGGCGAAGGCTGGGGGCGCGCCGGCCAGGCGGAAAGCGAAGATTCGCGTATCGAAGCCACCGGTGAGGCGTGTCGGGCCCTCGGCGAATTCCAAGCGCGGCTGGCCGAGCATCCCGCGCAGATGGTCACGAAGCCGGGCCTCGAGCTCCGCCACCCGGCGCTACGTTCTACCGGCCGACACCGACGGTCTCGTCGACGCGCGCGTCCTCGCGGAAGTGCGGCATCACCTCGTCGGCGAAGAGTTGCATCATCTCGAGCGTCTGCTCGTGGCTCGGGCCGGTCATCCCCGAGCAGAGGATCCCGGCCTTCAGCTCGTCGGAGAACACCCGGAGCTTGTCGCGGACGGTGGCCGGGCTGCCGTAGATGAGATAGCCTTCTCGGTCAGCCTCCTCGAAGCCGAGCTCGCTCGGGGGCTTGGGCGGGTTCGCCAGCAGCCGGCGGAGCGAGGACTCCGTCATATAGCCCGGCGGCCGCCAGAACGGCGGATGCATGCGCAGGCCCACGTTGAAGACCCACATGACGTGCTTCTCCGCGAGGGCGCGCGCCTTCGCGTCGTTTTCGGCGACGACGATCGGCACGTTGACCGTGAGCTGGTAGCGGCTGGCCTTGTAGCCGTGGCGCTCGCAGGCTTCACGGTACTCGCCGTAGATCTGGGCGATCCGCTTGATCGGCGTGAAGACCATGAGGTACGGGAACCGGCGCTGGGCCGCCCACTCGACGGTCTCGCTCGAGCCCTGGGATGGGCACCAGACCGGCGGGTGCGGCTTCTGGATCGGCCGCGGCCAGGGATTGACGTAGGGATAGCGATAGTGCCGGCCGTCGAAGGGGAACGGCCCCTCCTCCGTCCACGCGCGCAAGATCAGCTCCGCCGCTTCGTAGAAGCGCTCCCGCGAGTGGGTCGGGTTGACGGCGGTGGAGAAATACTCCGCGCTGATGCCGCGCACGAATCCCGAGATGATGCGGCCGCCCGAGACGACGTCGAGCATGGCAATCTCCTCGGCGATGCGCAGCGGGTTCTCGCGGAGCGGCAGCCCGTTGCCGAGGATCGCGATCTTCGCTCTGGTAGTCCGGCGCACGAGCATCGCCGCCATCACGTTGGGGCTCGGCATCGTGCCGTAGCAGTTCTGATGGTGCTCGTTGACGCAGAGACCATCCCAGCCGAGCCGCTCCGCCTCCTCGAGCTGATCGAGGTACTGGTTGTAGAGCGTGTGGCCGACCACGGGATCGTAGTTGCGGTTCGAGAGCGTCACCCACGACGACGGCGCGTCGTGATCCATGATGTACGGCATCAAGTGGAAGTAATAGAACTTCACCGCGCCCCTCCGTGGAGCTGACAGAATTCTCTCACCGCCGCGGCCGCCGCGTCGGGCTCCTCCAGATGCGGCACGTGGCCGGAGTCGGCGAAGACGCGCAGGCGCGCCCCCGGAATCTCCTTGGCCCACGTCTCTCCACACGGTCCCAGTGGCGCCAGCCGGTCGTGTGCGCCCCAGCAGAGCAGCGTGGGCGCCGCGATGCGGCCGAGCCGACGCCGGAGGAGCGGGTCATAGAGGTGGGGATTCCAGGCGACCCGCGCGAGAGCCGTGCCCTGGCGGTACTGGAGCGCCAGCGTCTCGACGGACTGGTCGGCCGGCGCGAGCGCGAGCGCCGCCATCGGGTTGTGGAACACGGTCGCGACGATCTCCGGAACGTCCATCCCGAACAGGAACGGATAGATCCAGCCCTCCACCCGGATACCGACGGGGTCGATCAGGACGAGCGACGCGAGGCGGTGCGACGCCATCGTCGCGAGCTCCGCGGCGATCCAGCCACCGAACGAGGCACCGACGAGGTGCGCGCGCTCGAGCCCGAGCTCGTCGAGCAGATCGAGATAGTGGAACGCCAGGTCCGAGATGTGCTCGATCCATTCCGCCGCGGGCGAGCCACCGTGGCCGGGGTGGCTCGGGAAGTACACGCTGAAGTCCTTGGCGAGACGCTCCTGGAACGGCAGCCACCGCCCGGCGCCGCCGGCACCGTGGAGAAACAGGAGAGGGGCGCCCGCTCCGTCTTGGAGCATGCGGATCGGGGTCCCGCGGATCGAAAGCTCGCGAGGCGCGGGCATCTCAGCCGATGAAGAGGCCCCCGTTCGGCGACAGCCATTGCCCGGTGAAGAACGAGCTGTCGTCGGAGGCGAGGAAAAGGGCGGTGGCCGCGACTTCGTCCGGAGTGCCGGTGCGCCCGAGCGGCGTGCGGGCGGTCACGGCCTTCTTGATCAGCGGCGACATCGGCTCGGTCATGGGCGTGTCGATGTAGCCCGGACAGATCGCGTTCACCCGGATCCCGCGAGAGGCGACGTCTTTCGCCACCGCGCGCGTGAAGGCGAGGATCGCGCCCTTCGCCGCGCTGTAGTGCGGCGCCATCTCGAGCCCCGTGAGGGCCGCGACGCTCGAGAGGTTGATGATCGCGCCGCGGTTCTTCCCGCTCATCAGCCGGAGCGCCTCGCGCGTGCAGAAGAACGTGCCGTCAAGGTGCACGGCGAGCATCCGCCGCCACGACTCGTCGGAGAGGTTCTGGGTGACGTCGAGATGGGTCAGGGCCTCCTGCCCGGTGACCATCTCCATGATGCGCGCCTCGGCCTTGCGGCCGATGCCCGCGCGATCGTCTCCGGGGCCCACCGCGATCCCCGCGTTGTTCACGAGAATGTCGAGGCCGCCGAGCTCGCGCTCGAGCGTGGTGAACATCGCCTTCACCTGGGCGACGTCGGCCACGTCCGCCTGGATCGCGCGGCCGCGCGCCGGGCCCTGCATCTCCTTGACGGTCTTCTCGGCCGCCTCGAGCCGCACGTCGTTGACGACGACCTGCGCGCCCTCCTCGGCGAAGCGGAGCGCGATCGCCTGGCCGAGCCCCGATCCACCACCCGTGACGAGCGCGATCCGATCCCCGAGCTTCACGATCACCCACCCTAGGCCGAAGCCGCGACGCGGTCAAGCGCAGAGCCCTTGACGACGGTTCGTGCTCCGCATAGGGTCGCCTTCGTGCCCAACTACGCTCTCGGGATCGACATCGGCGGCACGTTCACGGACATCGTCGTCTACGACCACGACACGGGCCGGCAATGGAGTCGCAAGGTGCTGACGACCCACGACGACCCCGTCCGTGCCGTGGTCACGGGTGTCGAGGCCGTCCTCGGGGACGGACGGCTCGAGCCGCGGCACTTCACGCGCGTCGTGCACGCCACGACGCTCTTCACCAACGCGCTCATCGAGCGCCAGGGCGCCGTCACCGGCCTCGTCACCACCGCAGGGTTCGGCGACACGCTCGAGATCGGGCGCGAGCGGAAGTTCGAGCTCTACGACCTCAACATCGCCAAGCCCGAGCCGCTGGTTCCGCGCAATCTGCGCCTCGAGGTGGCCGAGCGGGTGAAGGCCGACGGCAGCGTCCGGCAGCCGCTCGACCGCGCGCAGCTGCTCGGCTGCGTCGATCGCCTCGTCGCGGGCGGCGTCGGCTCGATCGCCGTGGTGTTCCTGCATGCCTACGCGAACCCCCGTCACGAGGCCGAGGCCGTCGGGCTCATCGCCGAGCGCTACCCGGAGATCTACACCACCGCCTCGCACGAGGTGGCGCCCGAGATCCGCGAGTTCGAGCGCGCCTCGACGACCGTGGCCAACGCGTACATCAAGCCACTCGCCCACCAGTACCTCGGGCGCATGGCGCGACAGCTCGCCGCGCAGCGGATCCCGGCGCCGCTGCTCTTGATGCTCTCGAGCGGCGGACTGACCCACGTCGCCGAGGCGCAGCGGACGCCCGTGCAGATGCTCGAGTCGGGGCCGGCGGCCGGCGCCATCGCCGCCGCCTTCTTCGGCCGCGCGGACAGCGGCGGCGATCTCCTCGCCTTCGACATGGGCGGCACCACGGCCAAGCTCTCGCTCGTCGCCGGCGGCGAGCCGCTCACCGCGTACAGCTTCGAGGCCGCGCGCCAGAAGCGCTTCATCGAGGGCAGCGGGCTGCCCATGCGCATCTCGACCATCGAGCTGATCGAGATCGGCGCCGGCGGCGGCTCGATCGCGCAGCTCGACGAGATCGGGCTCCTGAAAGTCGGCCCGCGCAGCGCGGGCTCGCTGCCGGGCCCGGCCTGCTACGGCCTCGGCGGCACGGAGCCGACCGTCACCGACGCCGATCTGCTGCTCGGCTATCTGAACCCGGAGTACTTCGCGGGCGGCACCATCACGATCGACGTCGCGGCCGCGCGCACGGCCCTGACGAGGCTCGCGGAGGCGGTGCGCCTGCCGCTCGTCGACGTCGCGTGGGGCATCCACGACATCGTCAACGAGAGCATGGCGAGCGCCGCCCGGGTGCACGTCGCCGAGCGCGGACGGGATCCGCGCGACGCGGCGCTTCTCTGCACGGGTGGCGCCGGGCCCGTCCACGCCTGCCACGTCGCCCGCAAGCTCGGCGTGCGCGAGGTGATCTGCCCGCCGTCCGCCGGCGTCGCCTCGGCGCTCGGTCTCCTGGTGGCGCCGGCGCGCGTGGACCGCGTCGCCACCGTCGGCATCCGACTCGACCGCGGGGACTGCGCCGGGCTCGAGTCGGCGTTCGGGGCGCTCGAGGACGAGGCGCGCGCGGTCATGGCCGACACCGGGCTCAAGCTCGAGACGGCCCGATTCCAGCGGCTGGCGGACGGACGATTCCTGGGCCAGGGCTTCGATCTCGCGGTGGCGCTGCCCGACGGCCCCTACGACGGGCGTGACGTCGAGGCCACGCGCCAGGCCCTCACGGCGGCCTTCGAGACCGCGTACCGCGAGAAGTTCTCGCTCACGCCGCCCGACGTGCCGGTCGAGTTCATCAACATCCGTGTCGCCGTGCGCGCGCCGGTCGCGGGCAGCGAGGTCGTCCTGCAGGGACACGCGCGCCGCGGCGCCGAGCTGGCCGTCAAAGGTCGACGGGCCGCCTACTTCCCGGAGGCGAGTGGGTTCGTCGAGACGACCGTGTACGATCGCGCCCGCCTCGCGGTCGGCGACCGTTTCGCCGGGCCGGCGGTGATCGAAGAGGAAGGCTCGACTCTGGTCGTCGGCCCCAGCGCGACCTTCAGCGTGGCGCCGACCGGCAACGTCGTGGTGACACTCGTCCCGTGAAGCCGCCGGCGACGATCGAGACCGTGCGCCTTCGCCTGCGGTCACCCGTCATCGAGGACGCCCAGGGGATCTTCACCACGTACGCGCAGGACGCCGAGGTCACGCGCTACGTCAGCTTTCGCCCGCACCGGAGCCCGGACGACGCGCGTGAGTTCCTGCGGCGCTGCGCTGCGGGGTGGGCCGGCGACGGTCCGTTCACGTGGATGATCACGCAGCGGGCGGATGACCGTCTGGTCGGCGCGATCGACATCCGGCCCCAGGACTCCCGGGTCGAGCTCGGCTATATCCTCGGCCGCACCTACTGGGGCCGGGGCTTCATGACGGAAGTCGTGCGCGCCGTCAGCGACTGGGCGCTGGCGCAGCCGGACGTCCACCGCGTGTGGGCCGTCTGCGACGTCGACAACCGCGCCTCGGCGCGCGTGCTCGAGAAGGCCGGAATGGAGCGCGAGGGCCGGCTCCGGCGCTGGACGTCCCACCCGAACGTCAGCGCGCTACCCCGCGACTGCTGGTGCTACGCGCGGGTGAAGGAGACGGCATGACCCAGCGGTTCGACGCGGTCACGCTCGAGGTGCTCTGGACCCGCCTCATCTCGATCGTCGACGAGGCGGCCAAGGCGATCGTCCGCACGTCGTTCTCGACGTTGTCGAACGAGGCGAACGACTTCGCCTGCATGCTGACCGACGCGCGCGGCTACTCCCTCGCGCAGAATACCGGCAGCATCCCTTCGTTCATCGGCACGCTGCCGGCCACGGCGCGGCACTTCCTGCGCTCGATGGGCGCCGACGGCATGCGACCGGGCGACGTCCTCATCACCAACGACGCGTGGATGGGCACCGGCCACATGAGCGACGTCAGCGTGCTCAAGCCGATCTTCCGCGGCGGGCGACTCGTCGCCTTCTCGGCTACCACCTCGCACATGCCGGACATCGGGGGGCGACTGCGCGCCATCGAGGCGCGCGAGGTGTTCGAGGAGGGGCTGCACATCCCGCTCATGAAGCTCATGCGCGATGGGCGCGCCGACGAGACACTGATCGAGATGATCCGCGCCAACGTGCGCACCCCCGACCAGACCGTCGGCGACATCTGGGCGCAGGTCGGCGCCAACGAGCTCATGGAGAAGCGGCTGCTGGCGCTGCTGGACGACGGCCGGCTCGACTCGCTCGCCGACCTCGGCGACGAGCTGTTCGCGCGCGCCGAGCGGGCGATGCGCGCGGCGATCCGCGAGGTGCCGGACGGTACCTACCGGTATGCGCTGCGCACGGACGGTGTCGACGAGCCGCTCGACTTCAAGGTGGCGCTGACGATCGCCGGAGACGCGATCACGGCCGACTTCACCGGCACCTCAGCGCAGCAGCCGCGTGCCATCAACTGCGTGCTCGCTTACACTTCCGCGATGACCGCGTACGCGCTCAAGTGCGCGCTCCTGCCCGGCCTGGCCAACAACGAGGGCATGTACCGCCCCGTCACGGTCACCGCGCCCGAGGGGTGCCTCTTGAACCCGCGCTTCCCCGCCGCGGTGGTGAGCCGCGCCGTCACCGGCCACTACGTGCCCGTGCTGCTCTTCGGCGCGCTCCACCAGATCATCCCGGATCGCGTCGTGGCGGGCGCGGGCTCGCCGCTCTGGGCGGTGCAGCAAACGGGGCTGCGCGCCGACGGCCGGCCCTACACCAACATCTTCTTCTTCAACGGCGGCATGGGCGCCACGCCATCCAAGGACGGTGAGAGCGTGCTCTCGTGGCCCAGCAACATCTCGTCCACACCGGTCGAGGTGGCCGAGCGCAACAGCCCGCTCTTCTTCCACGAAAAGCGGCTGCGCCCGGGCTCGGGCGGGGCCGGCAAGTTCCGGGGCGGGCTCGGGCAGGACATCCTCTTCGAGTGCGAGTCCGAGGCGCCGATCGTCGCGTCGTTCATGGCCGAGCGGACGAAGTTCCCCGCGCCCGGCTTCGCCGGCGGCGCCGACGGCGGGCTCGGGGACGTGCAGATCAACGGCCGCTCGATCGACAACCGTCGCCAGCACGTCTTGAAGCGCGGCGACGTCGTGCTGGTGCGCACGCCGGGCGCCGGCGGCTACGGCCCGGCCGCGCAGCGCGACCCCACATCAGCCGAGCGTGACCGCGCACTCGGTTACGTCTAATCGACCGACCAGCGTCGATTCCGGAAAAGAAACTGACAGGAGTCGCTTTCGACCGTGGGAAGCCCTACCCACAACCTCGCGTCAACCCTACGGAATTGGAACGCTCGTCGGGGAACTTTACAGATCAGTCTCTTACGGCGTGAGACGTCCATGGAAGTACCCGTCGCTGCTCGAGTTACGCAGTGTGGCGTGCGCGATGCACGCATTTCCTGCTAGCGCGCTGGTCCCTTCCAAGTGTGAAGTGGGCCGATCCTCCGGGGAGCAGGTCCCCGGCCGTCTGCAGACCGCTTGGAGGCGCTCGATGAAGATGTTCAGAGGAATGGGGATCCCGGTTGCCGGTTTGGCCGTGGTATTGGCCTTCGTCGGCACCGCGCAGGCGAACCTGATCTCGGGGAACCTCTATCGCGTTTCGGAAGCAACTTCCCAAAATGCCATCGTCGCGAACGTGCCGGCGACCACTCCAGATGTCACGTTCCAGGTGAACTCGCCGCTCAGCTTTTCTGCATCCAGCGCGACGATCGGTGTCTGGCTGGGTACCGGCGGCGCGTTCAACATCGTTGAGAATACGGCGGGCACCCTTGCTGCTCTCATGGACAACCTGACCCTGGGCACCCTGCTCGATTTCAAGGGATTCGTCTCTGTCACGAACGGGCAAACATTCACGGTTACTCATGATGATGGCTTGACCCTCATCATCGGTGGCCTCAACTTGGGGTTCAATCCAGGCCCTACCGCCCCTGTCACCTCGATTGCGACCTACTCGGGGCCCTCGGGGAACTTCCCGTTTGAACTGGTCTACGGTGAGTGCTGCGGAGGTCCGGCGGTGCTTCAGGTAGCTCTCCCGTTCAGCGACGTTCCGGTTCCTGAACCCGCCACGATCCTCCTTCTCGGGTCTGGCCTCTCCGGGCTGGCGGGCATCGCATGGAGGCGGTACCATTCGTAGTCCTCTGCGACGTAGACGCGCCGCCCGGCCGGGCGACGCGTCCCCGTCGGCCTACGACTCACGAGCTTTCAGTTCTGCGCCGGTGAGCCGCCAGGCGTCTTATCGCTTCACAGCGATTTCAATCAGGACCTTCTCCCCGTTCTCCTCCTTGTAGCTCGCGACCACGGTCATGCCCTCCGTGAGAACTCCCGGCCTGATCGCGACTCCCAGCGGGGTCACCAGCTTGGTGCCGTCCGTAAGCGTGACCTCCGTTCTGGAAGAGTCGACACTGGCGACTTGGCCCTCGACCGTCTTCTCCTCTCCCTGCGCCGGCGTCTGCGCGCCGGTGGGTGGCGAACTCTGCCCGGCCGGTGGCGGGACCTGAGTTTGGGCGACTGCCTCGGCAACAAAGGTCACTGAAGCCAGGATCGCGACGAGCAACGTGAGCGTTCTCATGCTTTCAACCCCTCATTCATGTCTGTCGCTCCCTTCGGAATGCGTGATGAAAGATCCGGGGGGCCCGCCACGGCCGAGTTGCATCGCCGACGGTGACACGTCGGCCGGGTCGCCCGAGGACGCGCTAGGAACGCGCTGGTGGAAGTGGTCTGAAGACGCCGCGCCCGTGGAGGCGAAAGCTGCGCGGGGTAGGGAAGCGCACATCGGCTGGGCGCAATGGCCGCCGACGACGCAGCAAAGCCTGTCAGCGAGCTGACTCGAGAATTCCGTCGCCGGCCGAAGACCTCCCACGGCGCCAGTCTCCGGCCGCGGCGCACGCCGGTCAAGGACTTGCCCGGCGCGGACGGTCAGGCCTTGCGGAACCGGTAGACGCCGTCGGCGTCGACGACGCGCACCGCCCGCCCCTCGTCCTCGAGCAAGCGCAGGTGCGCGAGCGCCTCGCCGAGGGCGAAGCTCAGCTGGTGGCTGTCGAGCTGGCGACGGAAGAGGACCGGCACCAGCTCCGCCGCGCTCCGCGGCTCGACCAGCGCGTCGAGCGCTTCGCCGAGTCGCGCCGCGTGATGGTCGCGGAGCTGGCCGAGACGGGCGTGGAGGCCACGGAACGGGAGCCCGTGCGAGGGCAGGACCAGGGTGTCCGGCGCCATCGGCTGAAAGCGCTCGAGCGAGTCGAGGTAGAGACGGAGCGGATTGGCCCACGGCTGCTCCGGCCAGACGCTCACGTTGGTCGTGATCTTCGGGAGCACCTGGTCGCCGGAGATCAGCACGCCGCCGGCCTCGTCCCACAGACAGGCGTGCTCGGGAGCATGGCCCCGCACCGTCCGCACACGAAAGGTCCGCTTGCCGATCGCGAGCGAATCGCCCTCGCGGATGCGCCGGAACTCGGGCGTCACCTCGGGCACGAGGCCCGGATAGTGATTACCCCGGCGGCCGAGTTGCACCAGGTCTTCGGGACCGCACCCGTGACGCCGGTAGTGCGCGAGACGCGGCTCGAAGTCGGCCGCCCCTCGGCTCCGCCAGGCGAGCTGCGCGTAGAGCCATTCCGCCTGCGTGCACCAGAGGTCGCTCTTCCAGCGCGCCGTGAGCCAGCCCGCGTTCCCCATGTGGTCGGGGTGGAAGTGCGTGACGAGGACGCGGTGCACCGGCCGACCGCCGAGACGCGTGGCGAACACGCGCTCCCAGAAGGCGCGCGTGTCGTCGAGGCCGACTCCGGTGTCCACGATGGTCCAGCCCGCGCCGTCTTCGAGGAGCCAGAGATTGATGTGGTTGAGCTGGAACGGCAGCGGCATGCGCAGCCAGCCGATGCCGGGAGCGACGGTCACGACGTCGGCCGGCGCGGGCGGAGTGGTCCACGGATGGTCGAGAGTCATGCGGTGCAGTGTACCTTGCGTTCGATGGTGGAACCTGATCTTCTAGCCGCGCCCTCACCGCAACACTACGTCCGGGGCTTCACCCACGTCTCCGACCAGGCCAGGCACGCGCTGGAGGCCTGCCGGTCACCGCGCGTCTCCGCCCACGGCTGGCCGGTGGCGAAGCGTCCGTTCCACTCGACCTGCGCCGAGCGCGCGGGAAAAAATGTGCTGAACACGCCGATCGGGCGGTTGTTGAAACCCGGCGGCGCGTTGAGCACGAAGGGCTCGATGCAGTCGAACCAGGTCAGCCGGATCCGGTCGGCGCCCGAGACCACGGTCTCGACGGCCGCCGAGCGCGGGTCGCCGACACGGGCGAACTCCGCGGCGATCACCGGCAGCGTCGTGTCGGCGAACGCGGGGAACAGCAGGGTCTCGATCGTGCGCTGGAGCCACCGCGCGACGGAAGGGTTGTCGCTGTAGACGCGCGTCTGGCCGCCGCTGAGCTCGCTCTGGGCGAACAGCACGTGGCCGGCGCCGGCGGCGCACCAGAGAACGCGCCAGTGGCTGAAGCGGTCCGATTGGGTCTTGCCGCCGTCGTGGCTCAGGCGGATGAAGGAATTCTCGCCGGTCATCAGCACGGCGTTGGGATCGACGGGTGGAGTCATGTCCTCGTCCTTAGAAGGCGGCTACCTCGACGCGCGCGTCATTGTAGCAGGCGCCCTCGGAGATATCGGCGTGGTCGGCCGGGCAGAGCGCGGAAATGGTCTGGCCGTTGTCGCTCGTCGCCATCCAGGCACCCTTGAGTGTGCAGACGACGCCAGGCGGGATCGCCGCGGTGATGCGGAGCGGCAGCCGTACCTCGCCGAGATCGTTCCACACACGCACCCGCGCGCCATCCCGCAGGCTACGCGCGCGCGCATCGTCGGGATGCATCTCGAGCGGCGGCGGCCCTTCGGCCACGTGGAGCCCGCCGAAGGTCGACGTGATGCGCTGGTCGGAGGCCGGCGAGATCAAGGTCAGCGGATAGGACGACGCCACCGCCCGCCAGCTCGGCAGCCGCGCGCCGTACTTCCCCTCGAGGTACGGTGACGCGAGCTCGGCTTTGCCCGAGGCGGTCTTTGGGAAGACGTTCTTGAAGAGGATCGCGTCCTCGCCGCCGACGGTCATGGCCAGCGCGCGGTCGAGGGGGATCGCGCTCGGCCGCTTACCGCCCAGGCGTGCGTCACCCGCGTCGAGCGCGTCGTCCATCAGCTCGGCGTCGCTGGCCCGGAACGCGGGCTCGCCGAACGCGAAGCGCGCCGCGAGCCGCCGGAAGATCTCGGTGTTGGGCAGCGCCTCGCCCTGCGGCGGGATGACCGGCTCCGCCCGCTGGAGCCAGTGCGTGCCGTAGGCCGCGAAGAGGTCCGGATGCTCGAAGTGGCTGCAGGCCGGCAGCACCACGTCGGCGTAGGCGAGGCTGTCGGTCATCACCACGTCGGAGCCGACCACGAAGAGGTCTTCGCGCTCGAGGCCACGCCGTAGCCGGTTCTGGTCGGGATGCACGACCACGGGGTTGTGGTTGTAGATGAAGAGCGCTTTGATCGGCGGCGCCAGCGCTCCGTCGGTCAGGTGGCGCCCGACGTCGACGATGTTGAGCGTCCGCGTCCCCTTGGGGACGAAGTCGGGACGCGCCAAACGCTGCGGCGTCTTCGGGAACGCGAACGACGCGCCGTTGATCAGGCCCCCGCCCACCACGCCGAACTTGCCCGCGAGCGCCGGCAACGCGAAGACCGCGCGAATGCCGCTGCCACCGTTGCGATTGCGCTCGAGCCCGTTGCCCACGGTGATCACCGCCGGTGAGAGTGTCCGGTACCACTCGGCGAGCTGGCGCACCACGCTCTCGTCCACGCCGCAGATCCGCGCTGCGTCGGCCACCGTGTAGCGGCGAGCCAGCGCCATGTACTCCTCGAAGCCTTGCACGTGGCGCTCGATGAACGTGCGGTCGAGCCCGCCCTGGCGCTCGAGCTCGGCCGCCACCGCCCACGCCAGCACGACGTCGGTGCCGGGATGAAGCGCCACGTGAAGGTCCGCCTGCTCGGCGATCTTCGTCCGCCGCGGGTCCACGATGACGAGCTTGGCGCCGGCCCGGCGCGCCCGGTTGATCACGGGCACGAAGTGGAGGTTCGACCACGTCACGTTGCTGCCCCAGGCGATGATCAGCTTCGCGTGCTCGGCCTGCTCGGGGCGAATGCCGGGCACCGCACCGAACGTCCCGACCCACGCCTCCGTCCGGATGCCGCCGCAGAGGGGGCGGCGGTCCAACAGGCTGGCGCCGAGCCGGTGGAAGAAGCGGAGATCCATCGAGCCGCCGGCGAGCAGGCCGTGCGGCCCGGCGTAGTTGAGCGGCAGGATCGCTTGCGGGCCGTGAGCGGCGATCACGGCCGCAAATCGCTCATGGACGATGTCGAGCGCCTGGGTCCACGAGATCCGCTCGAAGCGCCCTTCGCCCTTGGCGCCGACGCGTCGGAGCGGCGTCTTGAGGCGGCCCTCGCCGTGCACGAAGCCTGGGTACGCCTCCGGAACCTTGGCGCAGAGGACGCCGGCCGTGTAGGGGTTCGCACGCGAGCCGCGGATCGAGACGATGCGCTCGTCCTCGACCGTGACGGTCAGGCTGCAGGTGTCGGGGCAATCGAGAGGACACACGCTGGCACGCTCGGCTTTCATTCCGTCTCTCCCGTCGGCGCCTTGCTGATCGCCGCTCGTACCATTTCTCTGTACACGCTGCCGGCGACGGGGGGAAGAGCCATTACCTCACGCACCATAGAGCCAATTGTCCGCCAGCCCGTCCGCGAAATCGAGGGGCGCCCCGGCGGCGCCCGGGCGTCTCCGAGCGGGGGGCTTGGGAGGCCCGTCGAGGCCCCCCATGGAACTAGCGCGTCGCCATGTAGTGCGCGAGGTTCTCGATGTCCGCCTCGCTCAGCGGCTGGACCGCCGTCGTCATCGTGCCGTCGAGGTCGCCCGCCGTCTGCGCCTTGAAGGCGCGGAGGATCTTCACGAGATACGCGAGGTCCTGGCCGGCCAGCCGCGGCACCTGCTCGTGACCGGTGAGGCCGGGCCGGTGGCAGGAAACGCAGTGGTGCTGCTCCGCGAGCTGCCGGCCGGCGCTGACCTTCGCCGCGTCGGTGGCGGCGGGACGAGGCTGTGGCCGCTGCGCCGCATAATGGGCGGCCAGATCCGCCATGTCGTCATCGCTCAGATTCGCCGCGAAGGGCGACATCTGTGGATCCTTGCGTCGCCCGTCCCGGAACTTGATGAGCTGCCAGTGGGTGAAGAACACCGGCTGCCCGGCGAGCGACGGCGTCCCGGGGATGACGGCGTTGCCGTCCGCGCCGTGGCAGCCCTTGCAGGGCTCGGCCTTCCGCCGGCCAGCTTCCGGGTCAGCCGCTCGCGTCGGCGCCCCCGTCGCGATCGCCAGGGCGGCGACGACGACCGAGGCGCCGGCGAGCGTGAAGAGTCGCTTCAGCGCTGGTAGGTCACGCGGTAGATCGCGCCCGCGTAGTCGTCGGAGATCAGGAGCGAGCCGTCCTTCATCTGCTGCGTGTAGACCGGACGGCCCCAGGGCGCGCCACCCTGCAGCCAACCCTCGGCGAAGACCTCGTACTTGGGCACGTCGCCGGCGCGGAGCGTGACCATCATCACGCGGAAGCCGATCTTCTCCGTGCGATTCCATGAGCCGCGCTGGGCCAGGAACGCGCGGTTCGTGTACTCGGACGGGAACATCGAGCCCGTGTAGAACTGCACGCCGTTGCCCGCCACATGCGGACCCGTCTTGATGAGCGGCGGCGCGAACTCAGCGCACGTGCGTCCCTTGCCGAACTCGGGGTCGAGAATGTCGCCCTGGTGGCAATACGGAAATCCGAAGTGTAGCCCCTTCCGCGGCGCCGTGTCGAAGCGGTCGCTGGGCACGTCCTCGCCGAGCCAGTCGCGGGCGTGGGTGGCGAAATAGAGCTCCTTCGTCACCGGGTGCCAGTCGAAGCCGACGCTGTTGCGGACCCCGTGCGCCCAGTACTCGAAGCCCGTGCCGTCGGGATTGACGCGCGAGATGTTGGCGTGCGTGTCGGGCGGCATGCAGATGTTGCAGGGCGCGCCGATATTGAAGTAGAGCTTGCCGTCCGGACCGAAGGCCAGGTACTTCCAGCCGTGCGGCAGATCGCGCGGCAGGATGTCGTAGACGACCTCCATTGCGGGCGGACTGTCGAGCTTGTCCTCGATCCCCACCATCTTGGTGATCCGCGACACCTCGGCGATGTAGAGCGTGCCGTTCTTGAAGGCGACGCCGTTGGGCAAGTTGAGGCCCTTGGCTATCACCTTGACCTCGCGGGTGGCGCCCTTGTCCAGGACGGCGTAGACGTTGCCGGCCACGCGGCTACTGACGAACAGCGTGCCCTTGTCGCCCCAGGTCATCACGCGTGCATTGTTGATCCCGTGCGCCCAGAGGGAGACCTTGAACCCTGGCGGGACCTTGATCTTGTCGACCGGGATCTCGCCGGGAGCCTTGGGCGCCGGCGGTTGCGCGATGGGCGCGAGAGTTGAATCCGCCATACTGGATGGCTGCCCCTGCTTCCAGGTCGGCGGCGGTTGGGGCTGAGCCTGCTGAGCCTGGACGAGCGGGCCGAGGGCGAGCACGATGGCCAGAGCGACCGCGACCGAGGTCAGGGTGATGCGCAACATGACGGGCCTCCCTTTGAGGATCGGGTCGAGAACGAGCCGCACGGATGATACTTCGCGGGCCGGACGATACGTCCGGCGCCCTCGGCTTGTCAAGGCGAGGCCGCGTGTGTAGCATGCTCGCGCGACGATGTCGACGACGATCATTCGCCCCGCCCTGTCGCTCGCGCTGAGCCTCGTCGCGGTCGCGCACGCCGGCGCAGCGCCGGAGATCATCCCGCTCGCTCCGATCGAGATCACGGCGCCGGCGGCCCAACCGTTCGTGCCGGCCGCCTACCGGGAGACGCCATTGCCGTCGTATCCCACCGCGGCGCGCGAGCAAGGCCTCGAGGGCGTGGTCGTTCTTGGGGTGCTGGTCGGCGTGAACGGGCGCGCGGTGGAGATCAGCGTCAGGACCTCATCGGGCGCTCGAGTCCTCGACGACGCGGCGGTCGACGCCGTCAGGCGCTGGCGGTTCGCGCCCGCGAAGGAAGGCCGGCGAGCGGTCGAAAGCTGGGTGGAAGTTCCGCTGAAATTCGCGCTCCAGACCCGATGACCCGGCGCCTCGCGACGCTGCTGCTCGGGATGCTCACCGTATCGCCGGCCGCCGCCCAGCAGTACGACGACCCCACGCGCCTCGAGCCCGTCGTGATCTCGGTGACGCGCATAGAACAGAAAGCTGGCGAGGCGCCCGCCAGCGTGACGGTCCTCACGCGCGACGACATCCGCCAGTCCGCGAGCCAGACCGTGGACGACCTCCTCCGGCAGGTGCCGGGCTTCAGCCTGTTCCGGCGGTCGTCGAGCCTCGTCACGCACCCGACGACGCAGGGCCTTTCGCTCCGTGGCATCGGGCCGAGCGGCACCAGTCGGGCGCTCGTCCTGGTGGACGGCGTGCCCGCCAACGACCCCTTCGGGGGCTGGGTCTACTGGAGCCGCATCCCGATGCAGGGCATCGAGCAGATCGAGGTCGTCCGCGGCGGCGGCTCGAGCGCCTGGGGCAACTACGCGCTGGGCGGCGTCGTGCACGTCCTCACACGGCGGCCCACCGAGCGCGCGGTGTTCTTCGACGGAAGCTACGGCACCCGCGACACCATGAACTTCGACCTTTTGCTGCACGAGGTGCAGGGGCCGCTCCGGCTGACGCTCGAGGGCAACTACTTCGACACGGGCGGCTACCCGGTCGTCAAGGAGTCGCGGCGGGGGTCGATCGACATCGACGCCGATTCGCGCCACACGACCTTCAACGGCCGGGTCGAGCTGGTGGCCTCGCCCGAGGCGTCGCTGTTCGTCTCGGGCACCTACTTCGACGAGGAGCGCGGCAACGGCACGCCGCTCCAGCTCAACCGCACCGGCTCGGGCTCCGCGGCGGTCGGCGGGCGGCTCGGTACCCTGGACGACGGCGAGTGGCGGCTCACGCTGTTCGCCGACGATCAGAAGTTCCGGAGTACCTTCTCGACCCAGGCGCTCGACCGCAACTCGGAAACGCTGGCGCTCGACCAGCGGGTGCCGACGACCTCGGCCGGCGGCTGGCTGCAGTGGAGCCGCAAGTTCGGCTCCCACCTCGTCGCCGCCGGCGGCGACGCGCGCTGGGTGTCGGGCGAGACCAACGAGCGGGTCTACAACGCCGGGGCCTTCGCCCGCATCCGCGAGGCCGGGGGCCAACAATTCATCGGCGGCCTCTTCGTCCAGGACGTGTACACGCCGCATCCGGCGTGGGAGTTGGTCGGCGGGCTCCGCGGCGATTACTGGCACAGCTACGACGGCACGCGCCACGACACGCCGCCCGCGGCCGGCGTTCCCGCCGAACAGACATTCAACGACATCGACCGCATCATCCCGAGCGGGCGCGTCGCCGCCCTCTTCCACGCGACGCCCACGACCGACGTCCGGGCGTCCGCCTATCAGGGCTTCCGCGTGCCGACCCTCAACGAGCAGTACCGGGTCTTTCGCGTGCGCAACGACGTGACCGTCGCCAACGAGTCGCTCCGCCCCGAGCGGCTCACCGGCGGCGAGCTCGGCGTGCAGCAGCGGTGGGGACCGCTGGAGGGACGCATCACCGGGTACTGGAACGAGGTGCAGGACCTCGTCGCCAACGTGACGCTCACCTCCCGGCTCCCCGACTGCCCGGTGGGCACGACGTGCCGCCAGCGCCAGAACCTCGACCTCGCGCGCATCCGCGGCCTGGAGACCGAGCTGGAGCTCCGGCCCGCCCGGGACTGGCGCCTCCTCGCGAGCTACCTCTTCGCCGACGCGCGCGTGGTCGAGGCATCGCAGCAGCCGGGCCTCGAGGGCAAGCGTCTGGCTCAGGTCCCCGAGCACAGCGCGACGGCCGCCGTCCGCTTCGCGCGCCCGGACTGGTTCAACGCGTCGCTGACGGCGCGCTTCGTGGGTGATCAGTACGAGGACGACATCAACTCGCTGCCGCTCGGGAGCTACGTCGTCGTGGATCTCGCCGTGTCGCGCGCGTTCGGCAAGCATACCGAGGTTTACGTCGCGGTCGAGAACCTCTTCGACCGGATCTACACCACCGGCCGGACCAGCGAGGGCGTCATCTCGATCGGCGAGCCCCGGGTCGCCCGCGCCGGCGTGCGCCTGCGCTTCTGAGACCACGAAGGGCGGCGGCGTGAGCACGGTGGATCAGCAGAAGGTCCGGCGCACGCGGACCGGGCTCATCGCGCACGACCCCGCGCGCGCTCAGCCGGGCTACACTCTCTTCGCGCCGATGTTCGGCGATGGCACCGTCCACCTCGTCGACATGGACGGCCGGGCCGCCCACACGTGGCATCTCCCGTACCGGCCCGGCCTCTACGGCTACCTGCTCGACAACGGTCACCTCTTCTACGGCGGCAAGGTCATGGAGGACCTCGCCCGCTTCGAGGCGTGGCCCCGCTTCAAGGGCGGCGCGGTGCTCGAGGTGGACTGGCGAGGGCGGGTCGTCTGGGAAATCCGGCACCCGGACCACCATCACGACGCGCGCCGCCTCCGCAACGGGAACGTTCTCCTCCTGTGCCTCGCTCCGCTACCGGGGAACCTCGCTGCCGAGGTCCGCGGCGGCCTGCCGGGCACCGAGGCCGACGGCACGATCTACGCCGACTACCTCGTCGAGATGACCACCCGGGGCGAGGTCGTGTGGGAGTGGCGGAGCTGGGAGCACCTCGCGCCCGCGGCCTTTCCCCTCACGGCGCAGGACCGCCGCGCCGAGTGGACCCACGGCAACACCGTCGCGGAGACGGCCGACGGCCATATCGTGGTGAGCTTCCGGAACATCTCGACGGTCGTCATGATCGAGCGCGGCACCGGGAAGATCGTCTGGACGCTGGGCAGCCCGCCGCTCGCCCAGCAGCACGATCCGCGCCCGCTGCCCGGCGGCAATCTGCTGATCTTCGACAACGGCACCCACCGCCGCGACCACCCGGCGACGTTCTCGCGAGTGATCGAGGTCGATCCGCGCACGAGCGCGATCGTCTGGGAGTACAGCGACCCGTCGCTCTTCGAGTTCTTCAGCCCGTACATCTCGGGCGCGCAGCGGCTCGCGAACGGCAACACGCTCGTCTGCGAAGGGTGCCACGGCCGAATCTTCGAGGTGACGCGCGACCGCCAGGTCGTGTGGGAGTACGTGAGCCCGCATTTCGCCGACGAGCCCGGGGCGCCCGGCCTGAACAACTGGGTCTTCCGCGCCCTGCGCTATACCGTCGAGGAGATCGAGGCGGCGCGGCGCGCCTAGCGTTCGCGGTCAGGAGATCAGGTCGAGCCCGAGCAGCCCCCCGAGCTCGCGCAGCGCCTGGTCGGGGTCGTCGACCTTGATCGTCGTCATCCCGAGCGCGCGCGCCGGCTTGAGGTTGCGCCCGATGTCGTCGAGGAAGGCGACGCGGCCCGGCGCCACCCCGAGCCTCTCGCAGACGAGCGCGTAGATCCTCGGATCGGGCTTGCGAAGCCCGACGACGGCGGACTCCACGAAGACGTCGAAGCACTCGCGGAGGGGGAGTCCATCGGGCGTTCCTCGTGGGACGTCATTCACCCAGTTGTTCGTGAGCGCGCCCACCCGGAGCCCGACCGCACGGATGCGGCGGATCGCCTCGAGCATGCGCGGCCGCGCCACACTTGCCTCGGCGATCCTCGCCATGAGACGCCGGCCGTCCACCGTGATGCCCTGCGCACGGCAGTCGGCCTCGAAGGGCGCGCGGAACGTCTCGACCGTCAGCTCGCCCCGCTCGAGCCGAGCCCACGCGCCCTGCTCACCCGCCGCGACGACCACGCGGTTGATCGCGTTGGGCTCGATGCCGTGCTCCTGCTCATAGCGCGCGATCGCGTGGAGTGGCGACTCCTGCACGACGCCGCCGATGTCGAAGACCACCGCTCCGAGCGCGCTCAAGCGCCGAGCTCCACGGGCTTGGAAGATAGCAGATTCACCGCTACGCTACCGCGCCATGGACAATGCTCGACCGTTCGCCGGCATCGAGGTCGTCGAGTTCGGCCAGTTCATCGCGGTCCCGTTCTGCGCGCAGATCCTCGCCGAGGGCGGGGCCCACGTCATCAAGGTGGAATCGGTCGAGGGAGATCCCGTGCGCCAGCTGGCGCCGCTGGCTCCGGGCGAGTCGCGTCACTTCATCTCCCGGAACCGGGGCAAGCACTCGCTGCCGCTCGACCTGCACCATCCGTCCGCCGCGCGTATCGTCGAGCGCCTCCTTGCCCGGGCCGACGTCGTGCTCACCAACTTCCGTCCCGGCCTGGCCGCCGAGCTTGGCCTCGACTGGCCGACCCTCGCCCCGCGCCATCCACGAGCGGCCGGGTGCAGGACGGGGTGCCGACGGGCGGTGAGAACCCGGTCGCCGACTACATGTGCGCGATGATGCTCGCGTTCGGCGTCGCCGCGGCGCTGCTGCGCCGGGCCACCACGGGGCGCGGCGGTGAGGTGGACGTGTCGCTCTTGACGGCGGCACTCCTGATCCAGAACAACGCGATGGTGCGATTCGAGTCCGCGGACGGCGCGTTCCACGAGGCGCTCCGTGTCCGGCTCGCGGAGCTGCGCGCCACCGGACGGCCGTACGCGGAGCAGGCGGCGCTCACGCCGCAGATCCGGACGCCCGGGATGGCCAACATCTACTACCGCACGTACGCCACGCGCGATTCGGCCATCGCCGTCGCGTGCGGCAGTCCCGCGCTCCGCCGCGCGTTCATTCGCGCGGTGGGGCTCACGGAGGAGGCACTCGATCGGCCGCTCGCCGACCGCGAGCGCGAGACGCAACACTACGCGGAGCTCCGCGCGCGCGTCGAAGCGGTCGTGGCTCATCGGACCGCCGTCGAGTGGCAGCCGATCTTCGACGCCCACGGTGTTCCCGCCGCGGCGGTCAAGCTTCCTCTGGAGCTGCTCGACGACGAGCAGCCGCTCGCGAACGGGATGCTCCACGACCTTGCCCACCCGGCGCTCGGACGCGTGCGCGTCCTGGCGCCACCTGTCTCGATCGATGGCGACGGCTTCGTCCCCGCCCCCGCGACCCCGTCCTTCGGATCGGAGACGCGCACGATCCTCGGAGAACTCGGCTTTTCGAGCGCGGACGTGGAGACGCTGCTGGCCGACGGGGTGACACGCGATCGCCCCGGACCGCGCCGCTGAGCGCGCGGCACCCGGGGAAGAGCCTCAGTTACGCGAGGGCGCGCCCGTCGCAGGTTGGAGATCGGTCAGGGCGACGCGCCGATCGATTCGGGGGTTGCGCAGGTCGATGGTGACCCGGAGCGCGCGGAGCCCGTACACGCCCTGGAGCTCGTCGAGCTCGACGTCTTCGACCTCGCCGGTGAAGTAGCCGAGCGACTGCAGGTATTCGATATAGCCGCGGTACTCGTGGGCCTCGCTGGGGTGCGCGTAGATGATCGCGATCTTCCCGGGCTGGGTGATGCGCTCGGCGGTGCCCTTGATGACCGCCTTGTCGATCCGCTTCTTGACGATCTCGTACCGGATGTCGTACGCGCCATCCACGTCGAACCGCTTCTCGTCGAAGCGGAAGCGGATCGACAGCGGGGCGTGCTGGACGAGGACCAGGTGCGTCACCTCGAGCGGGACCGGGAGCTTCTCCTTGAGCCGATTGACACGCAGCGCGACGCCGCACGTCACCATGAGCTGCCAGAGCCGGAGACTCTTGAGATAGAGCGGATCGAAGCGCCCATCCTCGAGCAGCGAGGCGCCGACGTAGATCTGATGGTCCACGCCGTCCGTCTTCTGCTTCTCGAAGTAGTGCGGGAACATCGTCTGGGCGGTCTGCTCCTCGAGGTCGAGATAGGACGAGATCCCGTCGGCGATGCGCGTCACGCTCTCCTCGAACAGCCGGCGCCGGTCGTACACCGTGCCGATCCGCGGGTCGAGCGCGGCCCGATACGCCTCGATCCGCTCGCGCACTCCCGGTCCGAACGTCTGGAGATGGTCGAACAGCGCCTCGACGGCGGACCGGAGAAACGCGATGATCGAAACCTCGTCGCCCGAGTTGAGGTTCGTCTGGATCTTGGCGGTGTGCTTGTCCACGCGGTAGAGCAGCTCGTGGAGCCCCGGCAGCGGCCGCGCGTCGTGCGCCCAGCGGACCACATCCCGGGCGAGCCGCAGCTGCGTCAGCAGATCCGTCTGGATCGCGAGGCTGCGCTGCGTCGACGAGCCGCGGATGTCGGACAGCGCGTAGAGCGGATAGATCCGCTCGAACACGATCGGCTCCATCTCGACCCCGGCGTCGTCGGCGCCCTCGGCCTGGTGCTCGATGCCCTTCAGGACGGCCTTGCGGAATCGCCACTCCACCACGGGGTGGATCGCGGTGCACTTCTCCTTGATGAACGACTGGATACGGGCGTTCAGCTCTTCCATGCTGCGCTGGACGGCCATGGAAAAGAGCGGCAGGATTTCGTGGAGCTTCGGCAGGTGCGTCGCGTCCAGGTCCCCGGCCCGCGGCGACCCGAGCTCGAGCGTCCCGATCACGCGGTCCTGGTAAAAGAGCGGCGCCACGATGATGTTGCGGAGCCCCCACTCCAAGATCTCGTCATCAGCCGGCGTCCGGTTGGGCATCTCGGCCAGGTCCTCGACGATCAGTGGGTGGCCCTGGACCACCGCGCGCTCGTAGACCGACCCGCGGAACTCCTCGATGGTGTGATGGCGGGAGTCGGCGAAGATGCAGGCGTGCTCGCACTCGGCGCCGTAGTTCAGGACGAGCACCTGATCGCCGTCGAGGGCGGCGAGACCGAAGCGAAGCTCGGGTCGCCGGAAGAGCGTTCGCAGCTTGTCCTGCAGGGCGCGGAACCGCGTGTGGGAGACGATCGACTCTTTGTCGATCAGGTCGCGCTCGAGTGAGGACAGCACTTCGTGGTCCGTGACCTCGAAGGCCCGGAAGATCGTGAATCCGCGGAAGACGAACCGCTCGGGCGGCAGGAGTTCGCGCAGGAGGTCGGGGTCGAGCAGATCTCGGCGCAGGCGCCGTCGGATCTCGTCGCTCAGGGTCGGAACCGCGCCGACCGTCTCGACCTCGACGAACCGCCAGTCGAACTCCATCTTGAAGTGGCGGTCGAGCCCGGTGTCGGGGTCGGGCACCGTGAGGATCAGCGGATACTCCACGATGAGGTCGACCCCGTAGACCCGCTGCAGCACGAGCGCGTAGGCGAAGAAGAGCCGCATCGCGGTCACCATCGACGCGTCGAGGTTCACGCGACCGCGGAGCGTGCCGTCGTCGGCGCGCAGGAGCTGTTCGAAGGGGGGCGTGGCGTAGAAGCTCTTCAGCTGGAACGGAACCAGGACCGCGGAGAACTCCTGCTCGAAGAACGCCGGTGGGAAGATGCCGGCCATGAGCACGTCAACGAGCTGACGATGGCGATCGATCAACCCGAGATCCGTGATCGGGGCCGAGAGCTCGGGCACCTGCTTGACCTGCTCGCGGACCGTCCGGATGAACGCCCCCTTGGGCGAGGTGTCGTCGGCGAACTTCTTTGCCCAGAACGCGAGCAGGGGCACGAGGCTCAGCTCACTCTTGAAAGGAAAGGCGTTCGCGTCCCCATTGACGGCCGCCTGGAGGTCGGCCGAGTGTGAGTGCAGGCTGTGGTTCACACCGAACATGGCGCTATTGTAGCAAGCCCTGCCAGCGGAGGACGAAGTCCGGTGGTGTAGAATCCCGCGGTACCTAAACTGGGAGGCATTCATGGAACACCGCACGCTCGGCCACAGCTCGCTCTCGGTGCCAGTGCTCGGCCTGGGTTGCATGTCCATGTCGGGAACGTATGGCAAGGGTGACGATGCGCAATCCATCGAGGTCGTCCACCGCGCCCTGGACCTGGGCGTCAATTTCCTCGATTCCTCCGACATGTACGGCTTCGGCCACAACGAAGAGCTCCTCGGCCGAGCCATTCACGGGCGGCGAGACCAGGTGGTGGTCACCACCAAGTTCGGCCAGGTGCGGACGCCGGAGGGACGCGCGACGGTCAACGGCCGGCCCGACTACGTCGTCCAGGCCTGCGACGCGAGCCTCAAGCGCCTGGGCGTCGACGTGATCGACCTCTACTACCAGCACCGCGTCGATCCGACCGTACCGATCGAGGACACGGTGGGCGCCATGAAGCGGCTGATCGAGCAGGGCAAGATCCGCTATCTCGGCCTCTGCGAGGCGGCGCCGGCGACTGTCCGGCGCGCGCACCGGATCCATCCGATCAGCGCGCTCCAGAGCGAGTTCTCGCTGCTCTACCGCGTCGAAGCGGAGGCGATGCTCCCCACGCTGCGCGAGCTCGGCATTTCGTTCGTCGCGTATTCGCCGCTCGGGCGGAGCTGGCTCTCGGGGCGCGTCGAGAGCCTCGGCGACATTCCGGCCGACGATCGGCGGCGTGATCACCCGCGCTTCCAGGAATCCAACTTCGCGAAGAACCTCGCGCTCGTGCGCCGGATCGAGCCGATCGCGAAGGAGAACAACTGCACGCTGGCGCAGCTGGCGCTCGCCTGGCTCCTGGCGCAGGGGCAGGACATCTTTCCGATCCCGGGCACGAAGCGGAAGGACCGGCTCGAGGAGAACGTGAAGGCGCTCGCCGTGCAGCTCGACGCGCGCGACGTGGGGCGGATCTCGGGGGCGATTCCGGCGGGCGCCGCCGCCGGCACGCGCTACCCGGAAGCGCAGATGAAGGGTGTGGGTATTTAGGTCGTGCGATCGCCGGTTGGCGGGCGGCGATCGCTCGACTTCTTGAGGTCGAGCATCTCCGGGAGATTCTTCATCTGTTCCGCCTGCTCGAGCCGGCTGATCTGGCTCATGCGAGTGACGACGTCCCGGATCCGCTCGAGCGCTTCGATGATCGACGCGATCCGGCCGTCCCAGCGGGCGCCAATCTCCTTGGCGAGCAGCTGAACCTCGCCCCAGGCGACGGTGAGTGGGTTGTTGATCTCGTGGGCGGCGGCCACGGCCAGGCTCGCGACGGATCGGAGCACCGTCGCTTCGCGCAGCGCCGCTTCCGCCCGCTTTTCCTCGGTGACGTCGCGGCCGATCGCCGAGGCGCCGATGATCTTGCCGGACGAGTTTCGGACCGAGGACACGGTGATCGACACCTCGACGCGCGTGCCGTCCTTTCGCATTCGCACCGTCTCGTAGGGCTCGACGTGCTCGCCACGCCGCAGCCGGGCCAGGATCCGGAGCAACTCGTTCGGGCGGTCGGGTGGGATCACGAACCCGATCGGTTGACCGATGGCTTCCACGGCCGAGTAGCCGTAGAGACGCTCGGCGCCTAAGTTCCAGCTCGTGACGATGCCGTCGAGCGTCTTGCTCACGATCGCGTCGTCCGAGGATTCCACGATGGATGCGAGGTGCGCCAGCGTCGCCTCGTCCCGCTTCCGCTCCGCCACGACGGCGGCGATCAAGGTGCTCATCACGGCCATCGTGCCCAGGAACGCTTGCAGCAAGAGCAGCGATTCGTTCGACGGCCCATCGCCGAGGCCGAACGGCCCGCGGCCGCGCAGCGTCGCCCAGATCGCGAGCACGGAGAGGAGGGCGACCGCCGTCGCCGTCTCCTTCTGACCGAAGCGGAACGCCGCCCAAATCAAGGGCAGGACACAGAGGAAGGTGAGCTGACCACTCGCTCCCCCGAACACGATGGCGCCCACGGCAACGAGCATCGCCAGCAGGCCCACGCCCTCGAGCGCGCGCGCCCGGCCCCACGGCGTGTGGCCGCGGATGCTCCAGAGGACCAGGAGCGGGCCGACCACCAGGGCGCCCACCGCGTCACCGAGCCACCACATGAACCAGATCGAGCCGTAGTCGCCCCAGTAAGCGTAGCCGCCGAGCGCCAGGCTGGTCACCCCGATCGTTGCACTCACGGTCGTGCTGAACAGCGCGACGAGCATCACGAACTTGAAGACATCGCGCGCCCGGTCGAAGACGTGGCGACCGTTCGCGACGAGCTTCACCAGGTCGGCGCCCATGAGCCCCTCGAGGGTGTTGCCGATCGCGACGCCGATCGAGGTGGCGACCGAGCCCGCGGTCGTGACATTGACGAGGAACGCTCCGACGAGGATGGCGGGCCACGCGCGCGATCCCAAGAGCAGAAAGGCGGCGAACGCGATCCCGGTGGGCGGCCATACCGCGGAGGCGCTGGCGTTGACAAAGGCCAGGCTCAGCCCGAACTTGCCCGCGACGAAGTAGGCAATCGTCAGGGGGGCCAGCCACCAGACCGCGACAGGCTTTCGAGGCTCCGTCATCGTTCGACCCGATACGACGCCCGTTGTCGGGCCCCCGTGGCCCGGGTCGTGGAACAGATCCCGATCGATCCAGCTTAACACTTCGGGTCGGGGCCCTGCCGACTCGTGTACGCTTGCCCGGGTCGGTCGTCTGCCTCAGGCGACCCTCGGTCGGCGAGGCGCGGCTCCAATCTGAGGAGGACATCGTGAGCGGCTGGGTCGAGACGTACCGCGGCATCGTCTACCGCTGGGAGGTGGACCACAACGACCACCTAACCGTGGCGTACTACTTCGCCCGCTTCGCCGACGCCGCGCTGGGGCTGCTCGACACCCTGGGGCTCGGCGCGGGGTATACCCGTCGCCGGGGGCGCGTCTGCGTGACCGCCGACTGCTACGTCCGTTACCTGCGCGAGCTGCGCGTCGGCGACATCACGCATATCGCGAGCGGCGTCATCGCCGCCGAGGCCGACGTCCTCGTGCTGGGTCACAAGGTCTTCAACTCCGAGACGGGGGAGGTCTGCACGACGGTCGAGCAGCGCCTCCGCCACGTGGACACCAAGCGCCACGCCGCCCGCCCCTTCACCCCGACGCAGCGGCGCGCCGCCGAGCACCAGCGCGTCGAGTGGGACGGGCCCCCACGCGAGCGCCGCCCGCGGCCGCGTGGGCTCGAGGGCTTCAGGGAAACCTCACGCGACACCGTGAAGCCGGGCGAAGTGGACGTCCTGGGCGAGGTCGCGCCCCTCTACCACATCCACCGCTTCTCGGCGGCCAACGGTCACGCGACCGCGGCCTTCGGGATCACGCCGGGCTATATGCGGACGGAGCACCGCGGCTTCTCGACGTTCGAGTTCCAGCTCGAGCTCGACGGCGGGCTCCGCGCGGGCGACCCGGTCTGCGTCCGCTCGGCGCTCGTCCACGTCGGCAACTCCTCGATGCGCCTCCTCCACGTGATGACGAACGAGCGCACCGGCGAGCGAGTCGCGACGCTCGAGCAGCTCGGCGTCCACCTCGACATGGACGCACGGCGGCCTGCATCGCTCCCCGACGCGATCCGCGAGAAGGCGAAGGCGATTCTCGTTGCCTGAAGCCCAGCCTCCCCGGCTGACGCAGCGCGTAGGCAGCCCCTGTGCCAAGCTTGACAGAATCCTTACAGATATAGTCGAGCTACTTTACAGAATGGCTGTCTGGCCCCGGCCCCATCTCGCTAAGTGCTGGAATTTTTGGAACCGGCACTCCTCTTGCTCTACCTACGGTCGTTGGAGAGTTCCGAGGAGTGGCCTCGGGCTTCCAGAGAGTCGAGGTAACCGAATGTTCCGTCGGACCGCGTGGGCGCCCTTCGTTCTATCGGGCGCAGAGGCTGCGCGGTTCGGCGTTCGCCGTTCGGCGATCGCCCAAGCTCGCTAGGGGGGGACCCTATGTGTAAGAAAGCCCTGATCAGCATGGCGCTCATCCTGATGTTGGCTTCCTCCGCGTCTGCCGTACCCGTGAACTGCATGACGCTGAACACCGTGGCCGATTACGTCACGCAGAATGCCGGGGGCGGCTGTTTCGTCCAGGACAAGTTGTTCACCAATTTTTCGTACACGGGCGGCGGTACAGTGGGTGCCGGCTTAGTCGGAGTCGACGTCGTATTTTCGGTGCTGCCGACTCAGGATATACATGGATTCATCCTGAACCCCGCGGCGGGTGCCGTGTGGAATACCAGCTTCACGTTCGGCTACACCATCGCCGTCAATCCCCCGAACCCGGCGATCAACATCACTGGCGCAGAGCTTCAGATCAATCTTGGTGTCACGGCGGGGAATCCCACGACCGCCGTATCGACGAAGGGCAATGGGCAGGTCGAGTCGACTTCTTCCGTCCTCTTGACCGACACCGACTTGTTCGCAGGGGTGCAGTCGCTTACCTCCTCCACCGTTGTCACAATCCCGACTGGCGGATTTCTGATCAGTCTGGAGGAGGATTACATCGAGACAATCAACCGCATTTCGGAGCCGGCGACGATAATCGTGTTGGGTTCAGGACTGCTCGGTATGGTGGCCTGGAGCCGGCTGCGCCGCAGCGGACGTAGTCGCCCCTAGAGTCGCCCGGCTCCGGAAGTAGTAGTTCGGCGCGGGCTTGGGCGGGGGCCTCAACCTCGCCGGGCCCGCGACTCGCGAGGGCGGCGCCCGTCGGTCACGTCCCACTCCAGTCGAGTCAAGCGCCCACGGCCGGGCTCGCGCGCCGACGGCGGCGTCCGCCGCGCCGGGAGCGCCGACGGGCCCGTGTTGGCGGTGCGGCTTCGGCCTCTGCGGCGATCGCCTCGGGCGGCGTGGATTCGATGGGAGTCGCCGCTCCCGGCGCCAGCGTGATCATGCCCGTTGGGCTCACCGACAGCTCCTTGATGCGACGCAGCCGTGTCACAAGTCGTGGCGAGCCCGGCGGGCGGCTGAAGCCGCGCGCCTTGAGCGTTCGCGCCACGTTGTCGATGAGGACGGCCCCATTCGGCGCGCCCTCGGCGAGCTCGCGGACGACAAGAACGAGCTCGTCGTGCGGCGCGGTATGCGCCTCTGGCTCGGCAGGGACGGGCTCGGGGCGGCCGGACTCGGTCCGGCGCGCCTCGGTGTCCGCTCCCGCCGCTCGCCCGCTGCGCCGACCCCGGCGCCCGCGGCGCCGTCCCCGTTCGCTTGCTGACGGGGCGCGGCTCGGCTCCGCCGGCGCCGCGCCCGTGAGCGTCCGGGCGGTGCGCCGGTGGAAGGTGATGCCCAGCGCCGAGGCCACATCACCAACGGCGTCGAAGGCGCGGTCGTCCGAAACGACCTCGAGCACGTCCCCCGGGCGCGCGCCCGCGAGCCATACGCCCGCGCTCACCGCGATGCGGAGGTCGCTCCAGTCGCGCACGCCGGTGGACGGTGCGCTGTGGAGGAGCTGGGCGCCGTGACGGGCGAGTACGCGCGCCGTTTCGTGGCCGATCACGCGCCAGTTGCCGACTGCGAAGAATTCGGTACTCCGCCCGAGATGATCGATGGCGAGACGTTCGATCACTCGCTCGATATGCCCGGGGTTGCTCGTGTTCTCGACGTCGAAGAAGATTGCGTGCCGGGTCGTCGGCCGGCGCCGTTCCGGCGGAGGCGGTGGGACGCGCGCGGCGAACGCGGGCTCCGGTGTGGCGATCGGCACCGGGAACTCGGGCTCGGCCGAGGCCGCCGGGGTCAGCTCGGTGAGGGCCCGGGCGACCTCGGCGACGGGACCCGTCTTCTCGGCGCCGCCGCGGCGGTGGCGACCGGTGGTCGTTCGTTCCATGTCCGCATCATACGGGACACGCCCCCGACGGGCCAGGGAACGGAAGAGACACCGCCAGCACGCGGTCCGATGGCGCTGACGACCCTCGGCCCTGCCGACTCGGCCTTACGTCGTCGGACGCGTGGCGACGCGAGCGGCTAGTCCTGCTGCGAGCTGCCGACGGCGGCTGGTTGCGTCGTCTGGAGGCGGCGCGCGATGTCGGCCAGCGGGCGGTGCAGCTGCCCGAGCATGTCCACGACCCCGCCGAAGGCCTCGGCCACCGCCGTCCGCTCGCCGCGCAGCGCATCGAGCTCGCCCTGGAGTGCGCCGTGAGTCCGGCGAAGCTCGCCCAGCTCGCCGCCGAGCCGCTCGCATTCCTGGTCTCTCGACTCGAGCGCACGTCGTAGGCGATCGCGTTCCTCGACCAGCGACGGGATCACGTGACTCAGTTGGTACTGGCTTTCAGCGAGCCACCGGGTAGTCCGCTGCGAATCATCGACCGTCTCGATCTGGCTCATCTGGCGTGGTGCCTCCTCGTAAGGGGCGCTGGGTTGCGGGTTAGGACTCGGGGTCTCGGCAGCCACCTCGTGCGCGAGCGCGACCAGCTCGTGCGATGCCCCGGTCATGAGCGACGACCGCCGGCGGCGGCGGTCGGCCGGCGGTGGGGCATCCGCTGTCTCGAACTCGACGGCGCCGCGTCGGTCGAGCATCACTCGTACTTTCGGGTCGCCGAGATGGCGACTGCGCAGGTGCTCGTACACTGCGGGTTCCGTCCGCGCGACGACGATCAGGTAGCGGGTCATACTGCCTCGGTTCGATTCGTCCGCTGGGGCTGCAGGTCCGGCAAGGTCGGAGATCATCTCCCGGAGCAGCGAGCGGAGAAGCAAGAGATGCATTTCCGTGTTGCCACGCTCTCCCGTGTTTCGTCCTTCAACGATTGGAGCGGACTGTACACTCCCGCTCGCGAACATTCAAGAGAGAATTCGATTACGGTGTCGTCCGCGAGGCTCGACGGCGTCCGAGCAGGAGAAAATATTGGTGCGGCAGGAGGGATCGCGAGCCCAACAGGATGAGACCGGCGCGCCGAGCGTCCCGCAGAAACGTTTCAGGCGCGACCCGCCGCTCGACGGGCGGGCCGACCGGCGTCTCGCGGGCGTCCCAGTCGATGTTCACCACGCGGCCGCGCGGGACCAGGGAGCGGGTCAGATGGCGCAGGAGCCTCGGGCCGTGATCGAAGTGATGGTACGCGTTCACGATCACCGCGAGATGACACGCCCCCCGCGGGAGCAGCGGATCGTCGCCGAGCCCGAGCACGGGCGTGACGTTGTGGACACCGGCCCGACTGAGCCGCTCGCGGAGCACCTGCAAGATCGCGGGCTCCGGATCGACCGCGTAGACGCGCCCGGACGGACCGACCGCGCGCGCGAGCCGCAACGTGAAATACCCTGGGCCCGACCCGATCTCCGCGACGACCTGCCCGCGCCGAAGACCGAGCGCGCGAACGACCCGGCCCGGCTTCTGCCACGCGGCGCGCGCCGGGGCAAGCTGGCGCTTGATCATGTGGGCGAGATCGGTCGGGTTCCCGTAGCACCCGTGACGGCCATGATCGCGCGCCATCGGCTGCATCATACCCATAACAGGAACCGCCCTGCCCGATCCACAAATCCTCGTTCACATCGAGATGCCGACCCCAGTACGCGCTTTGCACAATTCGGCCGACGCGTCGCGAGGAGAGGAGGGTGAGGGGGATATGAGCTTGACACCAGCGGGGCGGGCCGACTAGCCTCGGCTGGCATCCGCCGTGGTGCGCGCCGCCGGCCCTCGCGGGGCTGAGGCCGCGCCCGCCGAGGCGCGACTGCAAACTATGGACTTCGAGTTCGCCGCCGACCACGAAATCTTCCGCAAGGAATTCCGCGACTGGCTCCGGACGAATCTCACACCCGACCTGTGCCTGGACGACGCCTCCGACGACCGGGTGGCGTCCGACCGTGAGACGTTCGAGCGCCGGCGCGTCTGGCAAAAGAGGATGCACGCCGCAGGCTGGGTCGGCATCACGTGGCCCAAGGAATATGGCGGACGCGACGCCGGGCTGATCGAGCGGGTCATCTGGGACGAGGAGTACGCCGAGGCGCGCGCGCCCGTCTTGCCCGGCAACATGGGGTTGAGCCTGGTGGGCCCAACCATCATCCACTGGGGGACCGAGGAGCAGAAGCGTCGCCATCTCCCCGCAATCCTCAATGCCGACGAGATCTGGTGCCAGGGCTTTTCCGAGCCCGGTGCCGGCTCCGATCTGGCGAGCCTCCGGACGCGCGCCGTCGACCAGGGCGATCACTTCGTCGTCAACGGCCAGAAGGTGTGGACGTCGGGCGCGCACTTCGCCCGCTGGATCATCCTGCTGGTCCGCACGAACCCCGATGTGCCGAAGCACCAGGGCATCAGCTGCCTTCTCGTTCCGATGACGACGGCGGGCATCACCGTGCGCCCGCTCGTCCTGATGACCGGCCACCACCACTTCAACGAGGTCTTCTACGCCGATGTCGTCGTGCCGAAGACGAACCTGCTCGGGCCGCTCAACCAGGGCTGGAAGGTCTCGACGACCACGCTGATGTACGAGCGCCACTCGGCCGGCGGCCGGAGTCACACCGCGCAAATCGCCCGGCTGATCGCGCTGGCGCGCCAGGTACCGATCGACGGGCGGCCGGCGTGGGAGCACCCGGGGGTCCGGCAGCGACTGGCCCAGCTCGCGATCGACTCCGAAGCGCTCAAGTACACGCGGCTCAGGAGCCTCACGCGCCAGCTCCGCGGCGAGCCGCCGGGCCCCGAGGGATCTGTCCTGAAGCTCAGCGGCTCCGAGCTCGGCGTCCGGATCGCCGACGTCGTAGGCGAGCTCCTGGGCATGCACGTGCTGGTGAACCAGGCCTCCGCAGCCGTGCCGGACGCGCCGCGGTGGTTCAACCGCGTGCTCGCCGCCCGGCAGTACACGATCTCGGCGGGAACGAGCGAGATTCAGCGCAACATCATCGGTGAGCGCGTGCTCGGGCTGCCGCGGGGCTGAGGCCGCCCGGCTCAGGCCGGCAGCGAGTCGAGGAAGCTCAGCAGGACGCGGTCGAAGGCCTCCGGCTGATCGAGGTTGGAGGCGTGGCCGGCGCCCGCGATGACCTCGAGCCGGGCGCCCGGAATCTTCTTCGCCATGTACTCGCACGGCGCCAGGAACGGCGTGTCCTGGTCACCGACGACCACGAGCGTCGGCACGCGGATCGACGGCAGGCCGTCGATCACGCGCGCATCTTGTTGCGCCAGCATTCCCCGCGCGGCGTGCGCGAGCCCCTGGGCGCTCTTGTGGTGGCCGAGCGCGTCGCGCACCTCGCGACTCCGGCCGCCGAGCGCCTCGAGGCCGCGTGCCTCCAGCGTCGCGGCGCGCTCGTGGGCACGCTGGTTCCATGCGGTCCGGGCCTCGGCGTTCCGGTAGCCCGGCCCGGAGTCGCAGATGATAAGCGCGTCGACCATCTCGGGGTGCGCGAGGTAGAACGCGAGCGACACGTAGCCGCCGAGCGACAGACCGCCGACCACCGCGCGGCTCACGCCGAGCGAGGCGAGCAGCGCCCGGATGTCGGCCACCGTCGATTCGGTCGAATATCGCGCCGGATCGTCCGGACTCTCCGTCTGGCCGTGGCCGCGCATGTCCCAGGTGATCAGCCGATAGCGGTCGCCGAGCGTCTGGCGCTGCCCGTCCCACATGCGCCCGGTCGCGCCGTAGCCGTGGCTCAGAATCACCGGGCGCCCGCCCCCGCCCACCGTGTAGTCGATCTCGATACCGTTCAAGGTCGCACGCGCCATGGTCGGGACCTCAGCAGTGCCGGCAGGGCGGGAAGTCCCGCGAGTATACCGGCTGCTTCAAGAATTCTTCGGGGTTGTACTTCCAGAACTGGCTGACGGCCGGATACGTATAGATGACGGTGTTCTGGAGCTTGCCGCCCACGCGCTCGACCTTGCGGATGTAGATGTTCTGCGTCGGGTTGCCGTAGGCGTCCATCTGCACCGGACCGCGCGGCGCGTCGGTGATCTCGACCTTGCGGAGCGCGGTCATGAGGGCCGCGCGGTCCTCGACCTTGCCGCCGATCGCGCGCACCGCCTCGTTGAGGATCCGCGCGCCGGTGTAGCAGTTCTCCGAGTAGAAGGACGGGATCCGGTTGTAGGCCTTCTCGAAGGCCGCGCGGAAGCGCCGATTGGCGGGCGTGTCGAGCGAGGCCGAGTAGTGGTGGGCGCTCACGACGCCGAGCGACTCGTCGCCGAGCTGGGGCAGGACGTGCTCGTCGGTGTACGTGCCGCCGGCGATGAGCGGCACGCGCCCGCGCAGGCCGCTGGCGGCGTACTGGCTCGCGAAGAGCAGCGTCCACCGGCCCAGCGCTACAACGAATACCGCGTCGGCGTCTTTCTTGATCTGGGAGAGATACGGCGAGTAGTCCTGGACGTTCAGCGGCACCCAGAGCTTCTGGACGACCAGGCCGCCGTTGTCCTCGAACGACTTGTGGAACCCGCCGACCGTCTCCCAGCCGAAGGCGTAGTCGAGCCCCACGGTCACGACCTTCTTGTAGCCGAGGACCTTCGCCGCGTACTCGCCGAACGGATGCATGTTGCCGCCGGCCGAGAACCCGGTGCGGATGAGCCACTTGGGCCGCTTGCGCTGCGTGAGATCGTCGGCCGAGTTGATCGGGTACACCGTGGGAACTTCCTGCGCTTCGATATAGGGCACCAGCGCGTAGGCGACGTTCGACAGGATCACGCCAGCGACCATGTGGACGCGATCGTTCTCGACGAGCTTCCGGAGCTTGACGAGGGCGGTCGCCGGGTTGCCCTCGTTGTCCTCCAGGATGACCTCGACCTTGCGTCCGGCCATCTGCCAGCCGCTCTCTTGCCAGTAGAGCTCGCAGCCGCTGTACATGTCCTTGCCGGCGGCCGCGATCGCGCCGGTCAGGGGGGAGATGAAGCCGACCTTGATCGGTCCTTGCGCCGCGGCGTCACCCGCGACGAGGAGCCCGGCCGCGGCCAACAGGAGCGGGAGTCTCGCTGCGCGCATGTGCGTCCTCTAGTACCGGTTCGCGATCGGAAGCTCCTCGGCGGGGAAGAGCGTGATGATCTGGGCGCCGCTCGGCGTCACGATGACCTCCTCCTCGATGCGCGCGGCCGATACGCCGTCGGTGGCCGGGCAGTAGGTCTCGACGGCGAACATCATGCCCGCCTGCAGCTCCATCGGATCGTCGAACGAGTTGAGCCGGCTGATGATCGGCCGCTCGTGGAGCCCCAGGCCGATGCCGTGACAGAAGTTGAGCCCGAAGGCGGCCATCTCGCTGTCGAAGCCGATCTCCTGGGCCTTCGGGAACGCGCGCGCGATCCTGTCGGTCGCGACGCCGGGCTTGATGAGCGCGATCGCCTCGTCCATCCACTCGCGGGCCTTCTTGTACGCGGAAATCTGAGATTTCGTCGCGCGGCCCACGCTGAAGGTGCGGTAGTAGCAGGTCCGGTAGCCGACGAAGGACATGATGATGTCGAAAAACGCCTGGTCGCCCGGGCGGATGATCCGGTCGGTGAAGTTGTGGGGATGCGGGCTGCAACGCTCGCCGGAGATCGCGTTAATCGCCTCCACGCAGTCCGAGCCCATCTCGTAGAGCCGTTGGGTGGCGAGCCCGACGATCTCGTTCTCGCGCGCGCCCGGCTTGAGTGCCTCGAAGATGTCCTGGTAGACGCCGTCCACCATCGCCGCCGCCATGTTGAGGAGCGTCAGCTCGTCGTGGCTCTTGAGCATCCGGGCCTCGAGCATCACCTGCTGGCCGTCGCGCGCCTCGATTCCCGCTTCCTGCAGGGCGAAGAGGAACGGTGGCTCCACGAGGTCGATGCCGAGCGGCATCCCCGCGACGCCCTCGGCTCGCAGGATATCGCGAATCTCCGCCGCCGCCTTCTGGAAGAGCCCCGCCTTGGGCGACACCGCGCCGCGCATGCCGACCATACCCGCCAGCGACTGCCGCGCCGGAATCTGCGGCGTGTAGAGACGGTGGTGACGCGCGGCCGAGCCGAAGTCCCACACCCACGGCTCGCCGTTGCCGGTGAGCAGGCACCAGCGCGTGAGCTTGTCGCGCGCCCATTCGCCGATGACCGTGCCCGAGAGATAGCGGATGTTGTACTGGTCGAACATGAGGAGCGCGCCGAGACCCGAGCGCGCCAGCGCCTGGCGCGCGCGCCCGAGCCGATACGCGTGCAAACGACGGAAGTCCACGCGCTCCTCGAAGTCCACCTGCGTGTGTCCGGGCGCCTGGAGAGGTCGGTCCCACCGGTGGCGGGGGTCCACGTCGGCGGCGGTCACCGGCCGGGGCTTGGGCGCGTCCTGCTTCCGGGCCATGGGTGCCTCCTCGGGGCGGTACTTTACCTCAGCTTGCGTTAGAATCCTCGCCCATGGACCTCGAACGCCCGCTCCCCAATCCGATCACGCCCGAAGCCCGGCCCTACTGGGAGGGCGCGCGGGACGGCAAGCTCATGATCCCCAAGTGCCGCGCCTGCGGGAAGCCCTTCATGTATCCGCGCGTCGCGTGTCCCTTCTGTGCCTCGCGCGACATCGGCTGGGTGCAGGCGACCGGCCGGGGCCGACTCTTCTCCTTCGAGATCGCGCACCAGATCTTGAACAAGGCGTTCAAGGTGAAGACGCCCGTCGTGCTCGCTATGGTCGAGCTCGAGGAAGGCCCGCGCTTGCTGACGAACCTGGTTGGCATCGAGCCGGACCCGAGGCGGATTCGCTGCGACATGCCGGTGGAGGTCTGCTTCGAGAAGCTCACCGAGGATATCAGCCTGCCGATGTTCCGACCCGCCGCGGGAGGGGCACGATGAGCGACCCGGCACGGATGCGGGAGCTCAGCAACTCGGTCTGCATCGTCGGAGTGGACGAGAGCGACGAGATCGGCACGCTGCCCGGCAAGAGCCAGCTCACCCTGCACGTCGAGGCGATCACCAACGCCGCGCGCGACGCGGGCGTCAAGGTGTCCGACATCGACGGGATCTTCACCGCCGGCCAGCACTCGCCCGCGACCATCGGCGAGGCGATCGGCGTCGTCCCGCGCTACGTGGACGGGACGACCGTCGGCGGCTGCTCGTTCATCATCATGGTGGGCCACGCCGTGCTCGCCCTCCACCACGGTCTCTGCGACGTCGCCGTCGTCTGCCACGGCGAGTCGGGGCGCTCAGGTGTCGGCGTCTCGCCGCGGCGCGACACCGCGCTGCCGGGCCAGTTCGAGTTCCCGTACGGCTTCGGCGGAGCGCCGACCTACTTCGGGCTGATCACCACGCGTCACATGCACGAGCACGGCACCACGCTCGAGCAGTGGGCGCAGGTGGCCGTCTCCACGCGCAAGTGGGCCGCGCTCAACCCGAAGGCGCGGAACCGCGAACCTCTCACCGTGAAGGACGTGCTCGACTCGCGCCCGGTCGTGTGGCCCTTCAACATCCTGAACATCTGTCTCGTCACCGACGCCGGCGGCGCCGTCGTCCTCACGCGCGCCGACCGGGCCAAGGACTGCGCGAAGACGCCCGTCTACGTGCGCGGCGCCGGCGAGGGCAGCGAGCACGTCATGCTCACGCAGATGCGGAACCTCACGTTCAGCGAGGCCACGCGTCTGTCCGGCGAGAAGGCGTTCGCGATGGCAGGCGTGAAGCCAACGGACTTCGATCACATCATGCTCTACGACGCCTTTACCTCGGGGCCGCCGCTCATGCTCGAGGCCCTGGGGATCGCCAAGCGCGGCGAGGGCGTGCACTTCTTCGCGGAAGGACGCTCGACGCCCGGCGGGAAGCTTCCCATCAACACCAACGGCGGCGGCCTGTCCTACACCCACAGCGGCATGTACGGCATCTTCCCGATCATCGAGGCGACGCGCCAGCTGCGCGGCGAGGGCGGTGCGCGCCAGGTCCCGAACGCGAAGGTCTCGCTCGTGAACGGCATGGGCGGCATGCTCTCTGCCGCCGGCACGCTCGTGCTGTCGAACGAGGGCTAGCCGGCCGGTTGCACCGCGTCGACCTGGTCGCGCGCGCTCACCCGAGCTGCGCCGCGAGCTCCTGGACGAGCGGTACCGCGCACTCCGCGATGCGGGTGCGGGCCGAGCGCACCCAGTCGCACACGGCGAGCTCTGCCGCGTCGTCCAGCGCGAGGCGAGGGCGGTCGGCGAGGGCCCGTCGGAGACGTCCGGCCACGATCTCAGAGGCGACGTCGCCCTCGATGGCACCGCGCTCGAGCAGGCGCTCCCGCAGGCGGTCGAACCGGAGGCTCTGCTCGTCGGCCGCCCAGGTCATGTGCCGTCCGAGCGCCTGCGGCGAGGCGCCGGCGAGCGCGGCCAGATAGGCCTGCTGCGCCGGAGTATCGCCGGCCAGCGCGGCGTCGAGCAAGATCTCGACGCCGACGTGCGCCGCCGCCAGTGCGCTGCCGCTCCGGACACCCCGCGCCGACAGCCACGTGACCGCGGACTGCGTCAGCTTCCCGAACGCCGTGGATCGATGGAAGACATCGTCCGTCTTCCAGTGAAACCGCATCCCGGAGTCGATGCCGGCGTGCTCCGTGAGCGGCGGGCGCGCGCGGATCATCGTGGCGAAGTCAGGCAGCATGGCGCCGAGCACGAACGCGCGATCCGCGCTCCGCCGCGTCGCCAGGACGGCGTGCCCGAAGAAGTTCATGCGCGGCGACGCGCTAGAGCAGCGCGGCGATCGCCTGCCCGACCTCGGTGGTCGTCGCCCGGCCGCCGAGGTCGCGCGTGACGGTCTTGCCTTCTTCCACGACCCGCTCGATCGCCGCGACGACCGCCCGCGCCGCGTCGGCGTGGCCGAGGTGCTCGAGCATCATCGCGCCCGTCCAGATCTGCGCGACTGGATTGGCGATCCCCTTGCCGGCGATGTCGGGGGCCGAGCCGTGCACCGGCTCGAACATCGACGGGTACTCCCGCTCCGGGTTGATGTTGCCGCCCGGCGCCAGCCCGATGGAGCCGGCGATGGCAGGGCCGAGGTCGGACAGAATGTCGCCGAAGAGATTCGAGCCGACGACGACGTCGAACCAGTCGGGATGCTGCACGAAGTGGGCGGTTAGGATGTCGATGTGAAACTGCGCGGTCTTGACGTCTGGATAGTCCTTGGCGGTGGCGGCGAAGCGCTCATCCCAGTACGGCATGCTGTGGATGATCCCGTTCGACTTGGTCGCCGAGGTCACGTGGCGACGCGGGCGTTTCATGGCCTGCTCGAACGCGTAGCGCATGATGCGGTCGCAGCCCTGCCGAGTGAAGACCGCCTGCTGGATCGCCAGCTCCTCCGGCGTTCCCCGGTAGAGCCGCCCGCCGATCTCCGAGTACTCGCCCTCGTTGTTCTCGCGCACGATCAGCATGTCGATGTCGGCGGGGCCGCGGCCCGCGAGCGGTGACCTGACCCCTCTGAGCAGGCGCACGGGACGCAGGTTCACGTATTGGCGAAAGCCCCGCCGGATCGGGATCAGGAGACCCCAGAGCGAGACGTGGTCCGGCACGCCCGGGAAGCCGACGGCGCCGAGGAAAATTCCCTCGAATCGTCGGAGCTGGTCGAGGCCGTCCTTGGGCATCATCCGGCCGGTCTGCGTGTAGCGCTCGCAGCTCCAGTCGAACGTCGCCCACTCGATATCGAAGCCGAACCGGCGGCCGGCGGCGTCGAGGACGCGCATGCCTTCGGGCACGACTTCCTTGCCGATACCGTCGCCGGGAATCGCGGCGATCTGATGCCTCATGCGAGCACCTCCGGCCGCCTCCTCCTGGAGGACCGGCGAGGCCCTAGCCTATCAAGAAAGCGCCCCTGGACACACCAGCCGACCTGTGCTTCTATAGCCCCTGTCTCGGAGTTCTCGTTTCCTACCACCCGGTAGGTCATTGTTCGAACGCCGCGAAAAATCGTCGATCCCAGGCGCAGCATCTGACAGCCGAGTTTCGTGCTGAGCCTGCCGGGCGAAGGGCTCGGGCGTACGGCCGTTGTGCCAGCCGCCGGATGATCGTGGGGCTGCGGCCCCCGTCGTCCCCGGGCGAGGCCATGATGGAGTCGTCATGCTGATCACGCGCGTCAGCGAGCCCACATTCGACGAGCGTCGGCCGGACAATCGGGTTCTCGTCCGCTTCCGGGTGAATCGCCAGCCCGATCAGGCGTGGATCAACACATTCAAAGGCCACGCAGGATCGAGCGTGCTGCGTGCGAACAACTCGGCCTTCAACGGCAACGACGTCACCCTCGAGCTCGCACGGCCGAAGAGCCGGGCGGAGCTCGACACGGCCCTGGATTGCTTCATCGAATGCGCCAACCTCGGGCTTCGGAGCTGGGGCGGCACGGAGGAAAGCCCGGCGTCCGGTCGGAGCCAGATCCGCGACCGCGTTTAGCGCCGGGTGGAGTTCCGGAAACGCCGGGGACCGGATGACACGCGGGTGCCGCCGCGCTGACGACGGCCGTCAGTGCTCTCGGCGCCGGGCCGACCAGTATCATGTTGAAAACCCATTGATTTGTCATTTCTGGCGGCTGGCATCGGGGTTGCGTTCTAGGGGGTTTGCTGCGCCGCACTCCACCCAGAATGCTGTCTGCCAGCCACCAAACTCGGAGGAAAGATTCTTGGACGGAAGAGAAGCGACGATCCGAGGCCTTGGGCAGCGAGACGCGATCTCGCCGCTCGCGCGCCATGCGCTGGGGCTCGGAATCTTGTTGCTCACGATCGTCCCGGCGTATCTCGGGTCGCGAGCGGACATCTCTCAGCCGGACTCCGACGTCATGAGGATCGCGCGCGAAGCCATCGAAGCATCGGACTCGAGCATCGAGATCGTCGAAATCGAGGCGCACATCAGAGAGGTCGCTGTCAGGTACGACATTCCGCCGATCCTGGTGGCGGCGATCGTCGAGGCCGAGTCGGAGTTCAACCCGCGGGCGGTCTCGCGGCGCGGCGCCCGGGGCCTGATGCAGCTCATGCCGCGCACGGCCTCGAGCCTTCAGGTGTCAGACACCTTCGATCCCTACGAGAACATCGAGGGCGGCGTGCGTCATCTCCGCCGGCTGATGGACCGGTACCACGGCAACCTGCCGCTCGTGCTCGCCGCCTACAACGCCGGGGAGCAGGCGGTCACGGTCTACGGCGGGGTCCCGCCCTATCGCGAGACTCGCCGATACGTCTCGCGCATCCTGCGACGTATCGGCCGCGCGGACCTCGTGCCGCGGGTGAGCAGCGTGAACAGCCTGGTCGTTCCCGTCGCCACGACGCGCATCGACCCAGGCTTCACCTGGGCCGTGGCGGGCCCGCCCCGATCCGCGTGGGCCGAGCGCCAGGCGCTCGAGCGACAAGTGCCGATGAGAGAGGACCGCGCCGTCGGGGCCGCGCCGGCCGATCTGCCGGAAAGCATTCGGCCTGCGCGCACCAACGGCCAAGGCCAAGGCCCGTAGTCGAGCTCCACTGAGGCAAGGCCAGCCGAGGCGAGCCCATTTTGAAGGGCGAGCCTATTCAGACGAAGGAGGGCTCTGATGATCGATCGAATTATTGCCAGACTTCCGGAGGCGTGGCGCGGCCCCGCCGAGATGGTCGCGGCGCCGATCGCCTGGGTTCCGGTGCTGCAGCAGACCTTGCTGAGCTTCTTTCTCGAGTCTCAGTCCGGCTGGATGGCGGCCATGAAGTACGTCTTTTTGTTGTTCCCCGCGCTC